>Ga0180888_118_pt1 | contig 78121 bp, 85 predicted proteins | sample Deesub1362A_J573_FD_124181 | JGI IMG/M metagenome (GOLD analysis project Ga0180888, IMG submission 124181) | Methanomicrobia archaeon JdFR-19 | reverse complement strand
TATCTGAGGACTATGATGAGGTGAAGAGTGGAGACAGATATGGAATGATGAAGATATCGAGTGTCAGCTCGAGAACAATAACAATGAAGAGTGATGATGACATAGGTCTTGATCGCGGGGATGAGATAGACTTCTTAGGAGATGTGTGGTTTAAAGTGGCTGATAACTCGACTTTGAGGTACTATCCCTTTGTTGTATCTGAAATAAGTGGTAAGTCCCTTGATATTCAAGTGCCTACAACCATCAATGTGAACAAACAATTCACGATTAGAGTTGTCTCTAATGGTGAGGGGGTGGCTGATGTTGCGATATATTATGATGATGCCCAAATTGGACTGACGGATATGAACGGTGAGATTGAATACACACCAGCAACCACAGGAAACCATACAATAGAGGCAAGGAAGAGTGGTTATGCAACAGCAACCTTGACAATTAACGTGGTAGGTAAAGAGCTAACGATAGAAGCCCCGGATGCTGTGTTTGTGGACACTCCTGTCGTTGTGAGGATTACATCTGAAGGGGAGCCTGTGGCGGGAGTAAACATTTTCGAAGATGATAGAATTGTGGGTATCACAAATGAAACCGGTGAGGTAAGATATACACCAACAAGCGAAGGCATCAAAACCATCAAAGCCGAGAAAGAAGGATATGTTACAGTAACAAAGGGAATCTCAGTCATGAAGAAGACACCATTCTTTGAAGTTATCTCTCTTGATGTTGAACCGAAAGAAGCAAAGGAAGGAAAGGACGTAAAGATTGTTGCAACCATCGAGAATTCTGGAAATGCAGCAGGTAGTAAAGTCATAAATATATCGATCGATGGAGCAGTTGTGAGCAGTCAAACAATACATCTTGAGCCTGGAGAGACCGAAAAAGTTTCTTACGTATATGAAGCAAAAGGCATTGGAAATCATACGATATCTGTAGATGGCGTTAGCACGGTGATTGTGGTTGAAAAGAAGAGAACATGGTTAATAATCGTATGGGTATTGGCACTCTTTGGACTTGCCATGGGCTTTGTGACTTATGTGAAGGGCGTCTCGTGGTTAAAAGAAGTGGTGGATATGTTGAAAGCACGTTTACTCAAGCGTTGAGTGTCTTGCTTTCAACTCCTCCTCACTCGCACCAGTTCTTGCTATGAGTTCAGCTACCACAGAATCCAGTAGAATGAGAGATGTTATTTCGAAGATAGTTCCAAGCGGGGTTAACTTTGTGTGCATTCCCATCATACGACGCTCGAGATAATCAACATCAGATATTTCGTCTGCCTTTTTTCCCTCGACAAGAATGACTGTATCAGATAACTTTGCAAGCGAAGATTCTGGGTTTGATGTTATGGTTGCGAGTTTTGCTCCAATCTCTTCTTTTGCAATTCTTGCGAGACTAACAATGGAACGGGTCTCTCCAGAACCAGATATCGCAATTACAAGGTCATCTCGTTTTACTGCAGGGGTTGTGGTCTCTCCAACAACATAAACCTTGAGTCCAAGATGCATAAGTCTCATTGCAAATGCTCTCGCAACAAGACCAGAACGTCCTGCCCCCATTAGGAATATCGCATTGGCATTTAGAATATCTTCTACCAATTTGTTAACAGAGTCTTTATTTATATTTCTTCCAACTTTCTTTATATGTTCTCCCATCAACTCCATCAAGAGTGAGACATATTCTCCATCTCTCAACCTACTACCCACAACGCCCTTCTCAGCTTCGTTAGCCATAAACTTAATCCACCACCAATAATTATTCACTCTCTTCTCTGTATTTTATGTTTTTGGATGTCCAGTCTTCAATGTGTTCAAACTCGTTGTACAAATATTCAAGCATCACTTCTTTTCCCCAATAGAATACTTTGGTTGTACTCGAGACTCTCAGCTCCTCCATAATCGTACATGCAAGGAATCTTATTGCCCCCGGACTTGAAAATGGGACTGCAAATATAACTCTGTAATACCCTCCCTGTCTTGCATATGAACTTACAATGAACCCATTTGATTCATAAAGTGCTATCTTCTCATATGGACATCTCACTTCGAGCTAACAACTGGCAGATGATATCGTTCTCCCTACCGCATAGAGAACTCTCATCACACTCTTTTCAGATGCTCTCTTGCCAAACCATACACTCAATTTTCCAGGGGTACAACATATGTTCACAGTGTCTGTACTCAGTTCGAAGAATTCTATGTCTGGCATCTAAATTAAAAAACTCACGATATACTTAAATACATTAACCTAAGCCTAAAATAGAAGAGCATGATTATGGAGGAGTAGCATGGCTGAGGAGCAAGATGACTTCAAACATTTGGTTAGAATAGCAAACACAGATATAAAGGGAAATGAGCTCGTATATCTCTCACTTACAGGTATCAAGGGGATAGGTAGGAGAGTAGGATGGGAAATTGCAAAGATTGCTGGAGTTGATCCGAAAGCAAGGTTAGGAAATCTTTCAGATGAAGAAATAGAGAGATTGAAGAATGTTGTTGAGAATGAGATAGATAAATCTATTCCAGCTTGGATGTTTAATAGAAGAAAAGATTTGATAAGTGGTAAAGATCATCATATCATAGGGGTTGATGTTGATCTAATTGTCAGAGAAGATATTAATCTGATGAAAAAGATTAGATGTTACAGAGGAATCCGCCATGAGCTTGGACAGAAAGTGAGAGGACAAAGGACGAGGTCTACAGGGAGAAAGGGTGCAGTTGTTGGCGTTATAAGGAAGAAGAAATGAGGTGATAAGGTGGGGTATCCTGGGAAGAATAGGAAGACATACGAAACTCCAAAGCATCCATGGGAAGAGAGTAGGTTAGTTGAGGAAGCTGAGCTAATAAAGAAATATGGGCTGAGAAACAAGAGAGAGGTGTGGAAAGCGTATACTGTGCTTGTGAACTACAGAAGACTTGCGAGGAACCTGATGGCAAGGATTGCGATGGTTGGCGAGACTCCCACAGTCAAGCGAGAGATAGAAAATCTGTTGAATAAATTAAAGAGGTATGGACTCGTTAAAGATGATGCTGAATTGAGTGATGTACTCTCTCTCTCAGTCGAGGACATACTTGAGAGGAGATTACAGACACAAGTTTTTCGACAAGGGCTTGCTAAAAGCATAAAACAAGCACGTCAGTTTATAGTGCACGGACATATTACAGTTAAGGGGAGAAAGGTAACAGTTCCAAGTTATCTTGTACCTGTTGAAGAGGAGATGGAGATATCATATTACGTGGGCTCTCCTCTTTCAAGTCCATCACATCCTGAGAGAAAGTTGATAGAAAGTACATCATAATTGAGGTGATTTTAGTGGCAGAGAAGGGGAAATGGGCGATTGCACACATATATGCATCGTTCAACAATACAATAATCACGATTACAGACTTAACTGGAGCAGAAACCATCGCCAAATCATCGGGTGGTATGGTCGTGAAGGCCGACAGGGATGAAAGCTCACCATACACTGCAATGCAGATGGCATCTCAGCTTGCAGAGAAGTTAAAGGATAGAGGGATAGAGGGGATTCATGTTTATGTTAGGGCTCCGGGAGGAAACAGACAAAAAACACCGGGACCTGGAGCTCAAGCTGCCATAAGAGCTTTTGCAAGAGCTGGATTGAGGATTGGAAGGATAGAAGATGTAACTCCAATCCCCCATGATGGAACAAAACCACCTGGTGGTAAAAGAGGAAGGAGAGTGTAAAGTGAGTATGGAAGTTGAGCTTCTCGATATTAGGGAGGATAGGGTAAAGTTCATATTGAAGGGTGCAACTCCTTCGTTTGCAAATGCAATAAGGAGAGCTTCCATGTGTGAGATACCAAAGCTGGCAATAGACGAGGTAAACATCTATGAAAACACTTCTACTTATTATGATGAATAGCTTGCTCTCAGACTCGCTCTCATACCTTTTAGGGGGGATATATCTACACTTGTTCCAAAGGATGAATGTGAGTGCGAGGGAGGATGCAACAAGTGCCAAGTTTTGTTTTCATTGTCTGTGGAAGGACCAAGAGTTGTAATGGCATCTGATTTGGTATCAAATACACCAGATATAGAACCCGCAGACCCAAACATACCAATCATCGAGTTGTTTGATGGACAGAGAATAGCTCTTGAAGCGATAGCAAGGGTGAGTACGGGAAGAGAGCATGCAAAATGGCAGGTAGGGACAGCGTGTGGATACAAGAATCTTCCTGTGATAAGGGTGAGCGAATCGTGCGATGGATGTGGTATGTGTGTTGAAGAGTGTGCGAGGGGTGTTTTAAAGCTCGAGGAAAAAAAAGGAGAGAAGAAGGTATGTATTACTAACGAGCTTGAGTGCTCTCTCTGCAGACTCTGTGAGCGGATATGTGAGCTGGGGGCGATAGAGGTAGCAGAGATTGAGGATACTTTTGTCATGTATATGGAGAGTGATGGTTCGTATACAGCATCAGATATGGTACTCGAAGCTGTGAAAAATATAAAAAATAGAGCTGAAGAGATAATAGAGCTTCTCAGTGTTTGATTTGGGTGATCACATAAAATCAAATAATCTTTTTTGTTTTGTTGAGTAGTTCTCGAAAATGTCGGAGATGTCCTGAATTATCATCTCAATTCTCTGTTTTGTGTATGGTGATACATCAAAGTCCTTTGCGAGCTTTATTGATGCCTCAAGGTACTTTCTCACAGACCCCTCATGAACCATCAAAATCAACCTTCCTCCACACCTTGGACAGATCCCTTTGAGAGGTGGTCTTCTGAACTTTGTGTTGCATTTCACACACCTAACACCCTGTTTTGAGAATTCTCTTAGGTTTCCAAGAAGGTCTGGTATGAAGTGAGAATTGAGAATTCTCTCCGCCACGTCTCTCTCATTTACACATCTCAACTTCTTTGCGAGCAGTAGTTGGGCTTCCATCTTATCCATCATACTCTCAAGCACTTTATACGCACTGTTCAGAGGTCCATCGAATATATTGTGTGTTGGATGAGTATATCCAATGTGTATTTCTCCCTCATCAAGTTTATTTCTAACAGTTTCTACCAAGTTCTCAACTTCTTTTGAGGATGCGAACTTTTCAGCACTTTCATAGACTTCAAGTGGGTACGAAAAGACAATTTCTATATTGTGGGCCTCTGAATCTATCTCGTGAGGGTCTATTCTTGTTGTCAGAACAAGGGGAGCATCCATTTTACCTCCCCTTTTATCAGGTAAATATGATTTTGAAAAGTTCAGAAGTCCATCCAACAACAATATCACTGAATCCTCGTCCCCATCACAGTTCCTTCTCTTGGCAGCATGGAAGAATGGGTGAGCATAGCAAACTGATCCACTCGTATACCCAATGACCCTACCAAGCACGCCCGCAGATGTGTGTGGTGCCAATCCTATAACAAGCTGTCCAATCATATCCTTTTCGTTATTTGCGTTATAGTATGGTTTGAGTCCATACACCTTCTCAAGAAGCTCGTCAATGAACTTCGACACTTTGAACATGTATTTTATGCAGTCTTCAGACACTACGATATCCTGAACTTTTAATTCAAGCATCTGTTCCCCACTTTTTAGCTCTTCTCCATTGATATCTCTGTCATATCCTAACTTTTTGAGTGTCTCAACATCAACATTAATTTCATCTGATTTGAAGTGGGTGAGAGGGAGGTCGGTCATGTCGTATCTGATCGTTCCATCCTTGAATACAGCAAGCTCATGTTTAGCTCTCAGTATCCCCTTTTCAATGGGCTCAGGAGTTTTTGTCGTTGATGTCAGTCCAATCACACCTTTCAGTGCATGTGCGTTTGCCTCTCCAACCTTTTTGAGTGCAGATGCGTAATATGATTTCAAATCTATCTTTTTAGTATCATAAAATGCGAGTTTTGATCCACATCTTGGACATTTTTCTTTTCCACCTACCCTTCCATGTCTTGGACATCTTCCAGCCGGTACCGTACGAGTGCCACATGAGGGACATATGGATAGGAATGTTTCTTCTTTGCATGTTGGACACACCATTGTTCTAATTTCAACCTCAATCACTCCCCCGTTCTGTAGAGCGTTCTTGAACAGTCTGACCCTCCCTCCTGCATTGCCAAGCGGGAACAGAACATTTGGAGGAGGTTGCATCTCTCTCTTCTTGGATTTTTCTGGTCTTCCCATTCTTGCTCCGATTCTAACGGGTGCTTTATTTTTTATCTTAACACCACTCAGTCTGGATACAAGTTCAAGTGGGTCTGAGGTCGATAACTCTTCCCCTGTGTATTTGTTCTCCCTTCCAATCCCCAAACATTTCAAAAGCGTCTGTTCAAACTCAATGAACACAGTACCATCTTTTATTTTGTGTGGTATGAGAAGTGTTTCCAGTATTTTCTTAACTCTCTTGAACTCTTCTGTGTATTCGACTTTCATATTGTTCTTTGAGAAGAATTCTCTCAAAAACAGTATATCGTCTGTGCTTAAGTCCTGCCACATGAAGGTATATTTTGGGTGCAGAGGAACCCCATATTTCATAGAAATATTCCAAGCATCTTCCTCGCTCACATCTTCGGGGGGCTCACCCCCTTTACTTCTTACTTCCTCCCTCCACCATTCTTCAGAGTATCCTGCTGGCATCAAGGGGTGATTATTCTCGATAAACTCGCCAAAAGATATTAGTATCTCTCCAACGTCCAGAATCTCCACGATCTTGTCTCTTATTTTGAGTGCTTGCTCATACGATTCCACTCTAACAACATCTCCATTGTCAAGAAGTACGGTTGGACCATCAATCGAATCAACGGGTGCAACTGCCCCAGCCTTCCCAGGTCTTTCGAGCTTCATTTGTGTTCCAGTTGCGAGGAAATCGAATAGAATCCCCATTGTAGCAGGGTGTATTCCAACTGCAGCCAGACCTGTATTCCTTGAACGTCCGTATCTCAGTCTGAATCCGCCTTTTGACATTGGATGTGAGAAAACAGGTCTGCCAGCAAGTGTATCCTCCATGTATCTTAATCTTGGCTCCACATCCCTGATTTCTTTGTCTTCATTTGTATCATGCACCAGCATATCAAGGAATTCCCATCCATCCAGTCCGAGCATCGAGACATATTTCTTGAGCTTTCGAGCCTTCAACGCTATTCCTTCTGCAATGACAAGAGCCATCCCGCCCCTTATTCTTGGAGTTGATATTCTATCAAGATCTGCAAAACCCTCTACAATTTCATCTTCAGTTCCCTCGCCATCTATGCATATAGGACAGTTGCTAACTATAGCTCTTATTTCATCTTCGGTTGGAAGATATTGGAGATTCACTCTCCTTTTGTATGCGGGAATCTCTGCAACGCACCTCTCTATCTCTTCGAGCCTTGGTTTGTATCGGTCTATACCAAGATGTCTCCTTATATAATCAGCAACAAGAACAGACAGTGCTTGTGCCGTACCGCCTGCACTTCTTATAGGTCCAGCATAGTAGATTCTAACAAAATCGCTTCCATCATCATTCCTTGCAACTTCTACCTTCGCTATACCTTCAAGAGGTGCTGACACAACACCCTCTGTGAGAATGGCAACTGCTGCTCTAACTCCATCTTCAAGAGCTTCAATCTTTGATTCATATGTTTTTACTTCTCCCATTGCGATATTGAGTCCAATTTCAAGAGCAAGTCGCTCTCTTGAAAATTTATCCTCAAACTTCTTTATATGCTTTGCAAGTCCAGGAATTTGGAGTAGACTCTCAACTCTGTCCGCAAGTTCTTTGGCAGGCAAAACTTCCACATGCTCTACAGGGTCAAGTCCCTTATCTCTTGCTCTCTGTGCAATATCGATTGCCCTTCTCAGTTCCTTTTCAAGTTCTTCGAAATATTTCACAAAACATCATATATCATCAAAAGAGAAAACCTTTCTGTGGAAATGGTGGTGGTTCCACTCCACCCAGACCATCCACAAATCTCAACTTTTGAATTTTTTCACAAATGATGTATCTATCCACTTTTTGTATTTGTAGACAAGCTTTGGAATACGTATACAAAGCCCACCATAAACACCTATAGCACATTCGCATCCAAGAGATATGAGAGCGATGGGGGAATCCATGCTTGCTTTTATCTTGTATTTCTTTAGTTTCTCATCTTTCATCATCATCTCCAGATTTTTTACAGTATGTTTTGCCTGTCTTTCAGCTTCAATTGCTGTTTTTGTTGCAATTTTTCCATCTATCTCGACCCACGAGTTATCACCAATTGCAAAAATGCTGGAGTAATTCTCGTCATCCACTCTAAGAAAATCATCAACCTTTATCCATCCTTTTATCTTTGGAAATGGTGTTGAGTCAACAAATGGTACTGGTCTAATACCGGCAGTCCATATTACCATATCACATTCCAACGATGTGCCATCTGAAAATTCGACTTTATCATCATGTATTTTCACAACCTCTTTTGAAACAAGCATGTGAACTCCTCTTTTCTTGAGAACCTTTTCAACGTATGATGAGACTCTCGGATGGAATGTGGGGAGAACTCTTTCCATCAGTTCAACGATGTATATTTCTGCCTCCAAACTCTCTGCGAGTTCACACGAGACCTCCACTCCCGTAAGACCAGAACCCACAATAACAATTTTACTTGGATTTCTTCTATCGAGCTCTCTCTTTGTTTTAATAGTCTCCTCAAGTGTGTGTACCGAAAATGTTTTTTCACCCCCCTCGATGCCAAAGAAATTCTGTGTGGTGCCTACAGCAACAATCGCCACATCAAACTCAACCTCATCCCTTTCAGTTATAACTTCGTTTGAGGTTATACCCAGAGCCCTTTCATTCACAAATTCGACTCCTAATTTACTGCAAAACGGAGAGAGCTCTGCGCATATGTCTTCGATATCGACTTTTCCACTCAGATATTCAGGATAAAGGGCCTGACATTCAAGTCTTTTCTTTGGCTCTATTAGTGTTATATCGGTAGATAGAGATGAAGCAAGTCTTACACTCTCTGCTCCACCAATGCCTCCTCCTATAACCACCAGTCTCAAATCAAACCCCCTGTGCTTTATTCATGCACAATATATAGAACTGCCGATTTTATCCCGTTTTCTTTGCCCATCTTCGAAGCGCCTCGATTCCGGGGAGCTTCTCTCCACTTAAGAATTCCAAAGTTGCTCCTCCTCCCGTACTCACATGGGATAGTTTGGACACCACTCCCACTCTATTTGCAGCTGCAGATATGTGTCCTCCGCCTATGACAGAATATTTTGCTTTTGTTGCAGCTTTCAGAAGCTCAAATGTCCCAAGTTGATAATTTGGGTTCTCTATTACTCCAGCAGGACCGTTCATTACAACAATATTTGCCCTCTCTATCTCTTTCTTGAATGTCTCTATGCTCTTTTCTCCGATATCCATGATTATGTGAGGTGTAGGCAGCTCTTCGATTGCTATGTTTCTTCTCTTTCCATTGACATCCACCCCGAAATCAACTGGCAAAAGTATTCTATCTCCGAAATTATCCAAAATTTTCTTTACATTGTCAATATAATCTGTCATTCCCATAGATTTTAGTAATTTCTCGTTCTCCTCTCCAAGTTTTATACCTTTTGCAAAAAGACACAAGTTTGCAATGAGTCCTGTGAATATCACACTCGTTTCTGGTGTTTTCAAAACATTTTCAGCCATTTTTAGAGAGTCCTCTGGTTTCACGCCCCCCAGTACAAATACCGTTCTACCTCTCCCCTCAAGCGTTTTCGAGAGACTTCTTATTTCAGTTTCCATGAGTCTCCCAGCAACAGATGTGAGAACTGGTGTGAAGCCAACGATAGAGGCATGAGAACGGTGAGATGCAGAGAATGCATCATTCACGAACAAATCAAAGAGGGGAGCAAGTCTTCTAACCATGTGGCTTGTTGCATGCTCTTCGGGCGTTCTAGACAGAGTTTCTTCAGAATAGAATCTCACATTCTCAAGGAGCATTACCTCTCCATTGGCGAGGTTTCTGATCATTGAGCGAGCGTGTGAGCCAAAAATATCATCAACATACTCAACTTTTCTTCCCAGAAGCTTTGTTAGAAGCTTTGCATGTGGCTCCATTGTTGTAAAGTCCTTTTTCCCTGGTCTCGATTGGTGAGCCATGATAACAACTTTTGCATCTTCCAATTCCTTCAGTGTAGGTATATGACACCTAAACCGCATATCATCAAGTATCACTCCTGATGGATCCATAGGCGAATTTAGGTCAAGTCTCACCAACACAGATTTTCCGTGTGTATCCACATCAGATAGTGTAAGGAACATAGTAGTCTGTTGATGACTTCTCATTAAAATAATTTGTCAAGCATATAATATCCAAAAACCAGATAGTTATTCGTCCGTAAGTCAGAAAAGAGCAAAGAAAGTTCTAAACCACGGTTTTAATGAAGCATCAATAAAAAACTTAACGACAAGTTAATTAATCTAAATGACAAAAGAAAATGCAAGCATGGACAGTTACACAGCAGATAAGATACAGGTTCTTGAAGGTCTAGAGGGAATACGAAAGAGACCGAGTATGTACATAGGTAGTACAGACTATCATGGCTTACATCATCTTGTATATGAGGTCATGGATAACAGCATCGATGAGGCTCTTGCAGGATATTGTGATTACATCAGAATCACAATACACAGAGATGGCTCTGTTAGTGTTGAAGATAATGGAAGAGGCATACCTGTGGACATCCATAAAAGATTTGGAAAACCTGCCCTTGAAGTGATAATGACAACTCTCCATTCTGGAGGAAAGTTCAGCGGTGATGTGTATAAAGTGTCAGGAGGACTTCATGGGGTAGGAGTTGCTGTCGTGAATGCACTATCTGAATGGCTTGAAGTAGAGGTTAGACGGGATGGAAAAATATACAGACAAAGGTATGAGAGGGGGAGACCAAGCCCTCTTGAGATAGTCGGAGAAACATCTCAAAGGGGTACAAAGGTGAGATTCAAACCAGATTCCCTCATATTTGAGAGTGTTGAGTTTAACAGAGAGATGATATCAAAGAGAACGAGAGAATTAGCTTTTCTGAATAGCAACGTTACATTCGAACTTTTGGATGAGAGGAACGGCTCTCATGAGATATTCAGATATGAGGGCGGTCTCCCATCGTTTGTGGAACATCTCAATAGAGGTAAGAGAGTTTTACACTCTCCTCCCATACATCTGAAAAAGGGAAAAAACGGTGTGGTTGTTGAGGTCGCACTTCAGTACAACGATGGGTACAATGAGAACATATACACATACGCCAACAACATCAACACGATAGAGGGCGGTACCCACTTAGTAGGGTTCAAGAGTGCCCTCACAAAAGTGGCAAATGAGTATCTCAAAAAGATGGGGAAGGAGAATGTGAGACTAAGTGGTGAGGATGTCAGGGAAGGTCTCACCGCTGTCATCAGTGTCATGCTTCCCGATCCACAGTTTGAAGGACAGACAAAAACAAAGCTGGGTAATAGTGAGGTTAAGGGGATTGTGGAGTCTATTGTCAGTGAGGAGCTTGGCTACTATTTTGAAGAGAACCCAAAGGTTGCAGAAGAAATTCTAACAAAAGCAGAAATTGCATCAAGAGCACGTGAGGCTGCTAGGAAGGCAAGGGAGCTGACAAGAAAGAAGAACAGTCTGGAGGGGGCACCACTCCCTGGAAAACTGGCAGATTGCTCAGAGAAGAATCCATCAAGAGCAGAGTTATATATAGTCGAGGGTGACTCCGCAGGAGGAAGTGCAAAACAGGGAAGAGATAGACAGTTTCAAGCAGTCCTCCCTTTGAGAGGCAAAATATTAAATGTGGAGAAGGCAAGACTCGAAAAAATCCTGAAGAACTCAGAGATACAGTCTCTTATAACTGCTCTTGGATGTGGGATAGGAGAGGATTTTGATATAGAGAAGCTCAGATACGGAAAGGTCATAATTATGACAGATGCCGATGTTGATGGCTCACACATTAGAACTCTGCTACTCACGTTCTTTTATAGATATATGAGGCCCCTAATAGAGGCGGGATGTGTATATATTGCTCAGCCCCCCCTCTTTAGAGTGAAAAAAGGAAAGATAGAAAGATATGCATTTTCCGAGGAAGAGCTTGGCAAACTCGTAGATGAGTTAGGAGAGAGAGGCGTATCCGTCCAAAGATACAAAGGGCTTGGAGAGATGAATCCTGGGCAACTGTGGGAGACTACAATGAATCCAAGGAAGAGGGTGATGTATCAAGTCACAGTTGAGGATGCGGCAATCGCAGACCAACTTTTCACGATATTAATGGGGGATAAAGTAGAGCCAAGGAAGAAGTTCATTCAGGAGCATGCGAAAGAGGTTGTGAACTTGGATGTTTGATTCATCTTAGCAATCTTGCATTTATTGAAACTATTACCGTACTCAATGACATCAAGACTGCACCCATTGCAGGAGTGAGCAATATTCCCGCAGAATACAATACACCTGCTGCAAGTGGTATAGCAAATACATTATAGCCCGTAGCCCATGTTAAATTTTGTACCATTTTCCTGTATGTATTATGTGAAAGCGTGATCACTTTCGCAACATCTTCAGGGTTGTTTTTTATTAGGATTATATCTGCGACCTCAATTGCAACATCAGTCCCCGCACCTATCGCAATGCCAATGTCTGCCTGTGCAAGTGCAGGAGCATCATTCACACCGTCCCCAACCACCGCAACGGTTAAGCCACGAGATTGAATTTCTTTTACCTTTTCTGATTTCTCATTAGGTAATACTTCTGCAAAATATTCATCAATATCTATCTCCTCTGCTACCCATTTGGCGACTTGTTTATTATCTCCTGTGAGCATAACACATTTTATATTCATTTTTTTGAGAGAAGATATCGCCCTTTTCGACTCTGGCCGAATTGTATCTGCGAGAGCAATTGCACCTTCCACTTTTCCGTCAATTAAAACAAAAACAATAGTTTTTCCCTGAGAGGCTATTTTTTTGTATGCTTCGTTATCTATTTCAATGTCTTTCTCTCTTATGTATCCTGGACTTGCAATCATCACATGTTTCCTATCTATCACACCTTCCGCTCCTTTTCCAGAGATTGATTTGAATTTTTCTATTTTGTAAAATTCTCCAACAGATGATACAATTCCTTTGGCTATTGGATGCTGTGAATGGTACTCGATAGTGGCTGCGTACTTTAAGATTTCCTCTTTGGAGACGCTTCCGAATGTTATCACATCTGTAACTTCAAAACTACCTTTCGTGAGGGTTCCTGTCTTGTCAAATATGATTGCTTGAATCTTTCTTGCATTTTCAAAGGCTACACGGTTTCTTATGAGGAACCCATTTTTGGCTGAAAGGACGGTAGAAACCGATACAACCAATGGAACTGCGAGTCCAAGAGCATGAGGGCAGGTAATAACCATCACAGTCACAGTTCTCTCCACCGCAAAAGCAATGTTTTTACTCATTATGGCAGTCCACACAAAGAACGTAATCGCTCCACAGGCGAGGGCTATGACCGTCAGCCACACTGCTGCACGATTAGCCAAGTCCTGAGTTTTTGATTTACTTTTCAGCGCTTCTTCAACAAGCTCAACTACTTGTGAAAGAAACGAGTCTTTTCCTGTTTTCATGACCTTTACAATGATTGAACCCTCTCCATTTATTGACCCACCTATAACCGCATTTCCTCTTTCTTTCAACACAGGTTTACTTTCACCAGTGAGCATGGATTCGTCTACTGTTGTCTCTCCTTCAACAACTATTCCATCTACAGGGACTTTTTCACCCGGTTTTACAAGTACCAAGTCTCCAGTTGTAAGTTCTTGTAGGGGTGTATCTTCTGTGTTATTATCTTTCATGAGTTTGTGGGCATGCGAAGGCAAAAGTTTTGCCAAGTCTTCAATAGCAGACGAAGCCCCCATAACAGATTTCATTTCGATCCAGTGTCCCAAGAGCATGATGTCAATAAGAGTTGCCAGCTCCCAGAAGAATATCTTACCCTCCAAGCCAAAAGCCACAGCACTACTGTATGAATAGGCGGTTGTGATTGCGACTGTAATCAAAGTCATCATTCCAAACTTTTTGGATTTCATTTCATCGAGGAATCCTCTAATGAATGGGTATCCTCCATACACAAATACGAGTGTAGCTAAAGAAAAAAGAATGTATATGTCCCCTCTGAATCCAATTATATCTGAAATTCCTAATATCTCTTGAATCATGGTAGAAAGGAGTAAGATAGGTATCGTAAGCACAAGGGAAATCCAGAAACGTTTTTTAAGATCAGCCACCATCAGATGATGACTATGTTGCTCCGTCTTTTCGCCTTTGTGTTCATGTCCCATAAATTTGATTGGTATTGTATCTGTTATATCTATTCTCCCTAAATTGATGGATTAAAAGTTTTTTAGAACTCTTTCATAAACGTTGACAGTATCTCTTGCTATTTTTTTCCAGTTGAAATTTTCAACAACCGTTTTCCTTGCTCTTTTTCCGAGCTTCCTTCTAAGGTCTTCATCTTTTAGGAGAGTTATCAGAGCGTCTTCAAGAGATTTTGTATCTGCGGGGGGAATCAACCATCCATTATCTCCATGTTTAATCACTTCAGGAATTGCACACACACTTGTTGCTATCACAGGTTTTTCACAAGCCATAGCTTCCAAAATCCTTATGGGCAGATTCTCATAGAGCGTTGGAGCAACATATACATCTGCCATATTATACACAGATATCAACTGACTTCTTTCCTTTATATATCCTAAAAAATCATAATATTTGCGAGAAATTCCCTTTCTCTCGATTCTTTTAATGTATGGGGTTGGATCACCACCTCCAACAAAAACAAAACGAGTCTTTACTTCTGAAATAACTTTTTCCATTGCATCTATTAGATACTGAATACCTTTCGCAGATATTAGCCTCCCCGTGAATAATACGACTGGTAAATCACTGCTTTTTTGTGTATTTCTTGGAGCAAAAACATTTGGGTCGACCCCATTCGGCACCACGTATATCTCTCCATCTACGCGATAGTGAAGTTTGAGAATATTCCCAATCCACTTTGACACAGCTATGAAGTTCTTTGTTCGTTTGATATAACTTCTCTCAACAATTTTCAGGAAAGGGGACAAAATCAACGTCATTCTCTCTGAATGCTCGAGTTCGGAAAAATTCAGACCAGACGAGCGAGTAGCCTCAACCTGCCCCCCAATGGTCGTATGAACAGTTGTGATTGAAGGATGGTTAAACTTTGTGTATTTTAGAAGAAGGTCAGACATGTGAGGAAAATGGGAATGCAGAATATCTATTTTCTTCTCTTTTATGATAGACGGTACCTCTCTAAAACAATTGAACTGAAACTTTGCATTGTACAAAAATGTCTCTTTTGCTGTTGCAAGCTCCACCAAGTCTATATCCCTTCCAACCTCGTTGATAATCTCCTTTTTGTCCATGTATTCTGATGTTCCCGGAATTCTTCTTCTGACCGTTATCACACATACCTCTACATCATCAGGTAGGTGTGAGACCAAATCAAGTATATGAGAGCCTACACCCCCCCAAACTGGAACAAATTCTGGTGCAAGTATTCCAACCCTCATTCATATCACTCTATTATATCACTCTATTTGTTTCTTGAGCCATTCTACCGCTTTCTCCAACTCGCTCTTATCTCGAGATGATAACCTTATATACACCTACTCCCCCTTCGGGTAAGAACCAAGCTTCACAGATGGAAATCTTCTAACGAATTCGTTTAGTTCTGATGCTATCGACGCCTCTGGTTTTGTTGTCTCAATGTACGCAACATAATGTTTTTTTTCACCAAATTTCTCAAGGTGTCTCAAAACATCACCGAACATTGCTCTCATCTCTTCTGGGACTCCTGGAAGAACAAAGACCACTTTGTTTCTATCATCTATAACAAATCCAGGTGCTGAACCAACCGGATTTTTGAGTGGCACTGCCTTTGAGGGTAGCTGAGCCATAACTTCTGCGTCTTTAGTTACCTCATGCACCTCTCTCATCTCATCGAGAAGGTCCTCTCTCATGACCAAGACATCACCAAAAGCATCAGCAACTCCTTCTCTTGTCATATCATCTGGCGTTGGGCCAAGCCCACCCGTGATGATTATTATCTCCTCGTCTGATTCTCTTATCGAAGAAGATATCTCATCAACATCATCTGGAATTACCAGCATCTTACCGATGTCCATACCTCTTTCAGAGAGTTTTTTTGCAATCCAAGATGCATTTGTGTTGAGAGTATCCCCTCTTAATAACTCATCACCTATCGAGATAATCTAAGTCTTCATCAAAACCACCTGTCGAGAGTCTGTTGTTTATCCTTCTCGAGTGCCATCAACATCTTCTCAACTGCTCCATCAACCCTTTCTTCAGAGAAATCCCTTTCCCCACACAGAAAATCGATTATCCCATCTTTTTCAGGTATCTTCCATTCGAGAGCATAATCATCGGTTGTTGGTGGGTGCATAAAAAACTCTCTAATCTCATCGACGTTCTCGACCTCACATCCAATCTCTTCAAGAGCTTTATACAAATTCCTCACTTTCTTTATCAAGTTATAGGCTTTTTTAGGACCAAAACCTTTTATTCCTTCATTATAGTCAGTTCCAACAAGTATTGCTATGTCTATAAGTTGTTCTCTTGTTATTTCAAGTCGTTTTAATTCTTTTTCCAGCTCAATTACCTCTGGCTTTACCTCAACATACACTTTTTTTCTTGGGAGTTTTCTCTTGCCAGTTATTGCCAAATTTCTAATAGCTTTCTTTGCACCGAAAAGAAGTGAATCGTAGTCTTGTGATGCTGCATAATGGGCATCTCCCTTTATCGTCATATATGCAGCTTGTGCCTCACCTTCAGAAGGTGCCATCACGTACGGAACTCCCATAAGGGCGAGTAGATGTTTTACGTCTTCCACAATTTCATCAGTCACCTTTGCAGATGCTTGAGCATACACAAATGTCTCCTCTCCCCGCTCTTTTGCTTCCATCCACCGCTCATATGCCATCTCTCTTTTTCTTGCTCTCTCCTCAATTGTCTCTTTTTTGAAGATGGGTGGTTCACCATCGAATATATAAACTGGCTTTATACCATATTCCATGAAGTTTGATGTTCTGTAGAGTACTCCAGAGAGATGAGAGGTTATCCTTCCTCTTGAGTCCATGAGAGGAGTGCCATCCCTCTGTCTTATAATGCTCAGAAACTGATAAATGGTGTTGTAGGCATCTATTGCTATAATTTTTTTTGATAACTCGTCCATCCTTATTTGATGTGGCGTAAATAAGTCTCCCAAATCAACTCCCATGATAACAACTCTAATCCAATTACAAAAAAACTTATTTGTTTAGGTGGTATCTGAACTCATGCGTTACTTGGCTGATGTTACAATTAAGTTGAAAAAAGGTGTGAGAGACCCAGAAGGGATGACGATAACCAGAGCTCTTAGAAATCTTGGATTTTCAGTTGAAGAGGTTTCAAGTGCCAAAAAATATTATGTTCTGTTCGAAGCAGAGGATGACGAAGAGGCAGAAAATAAGATTGAAGAGATGTGCAGAAAATTGTTATCAAATCCCATTATCCATGATTATTCCTACACACTTGAGGTGAAGGGATGAGGGTGGGCGTCATCAGTTTTGGGGGTACAAATTGTGATAGAGATGTCAAATTTGTGTTTGAGTAGTTGGGGTGTCCTGCAGAGATAATATGGTACAAGGATGTTGGCAGTCTGAGAATGTGTGATGCGGTCGTGATTCCGGGTGGTTTTTCGTATGGAGATTATCTAAGAGCTGGTGCTATTGCTGCAAGAACTCCTGTAATGGATGTTGTGAGGGATATGGCTGAAGATGGCGTGCCCATATTGGGAATATGTAATGGTTTTCAAGTTCTCACAGAATCACTCCTCCTCGAGGGCGCTTTAATGATTAACGAATATCCAAAGTTCATATGCAAGTGGTGTACATTGAGAGTTGAGGAGAACGAGTCTCCTTTTACATCCAAATTCGATGTGGGTGAACTTATCCGCATACCTATTGCTCATAAAGAGGGAAGATATTACCACACCAAAGAGGGATTGGAAAGGTTGAATGCATCAAATCTTATCGCCCTTAGATATGTGGATGAGAATGGAGAGCCGAACGCATCAGCAAATCCAAATGGTTCGGTAGAGAACATTGCCGGTATACTGAATGAGAGTAAGAATGTAATGGGACTCATGCCTCATCCAGAAAGAGCATGCAATAGTTTGTTAGGGTCTGAGGACGGGAGGAGAATGATAGAGGGGATAATAGAGTTCATAAAAAAATGAGGAAACCAAAGAATTAACCTCCAGAAACAACCCGCAATATTTTCAACTCACCACTCGTAGGTTTTGCATCTGTGGGAACAGCTTTACCATTTTTGATTATCAGATGGGTCTCCGGGTTTATCTTTAAACTCTAAAGAACCTCCTCATAGCTTGAAAAATCATCTGTTTTTAATTCAAATGTCTCACCATCTGGCATTATCACTTTCAACCTTGTCTTCAAATTATCTCTTCCTCCTCCATTTCCTCTAATTCTTCATCTATCCCTTCCAAACTCTCTTCTATCAGCTTTTTCTCAAGTCCTTTGAGTTTGTTCTCTCCTTTCCTCTCAAGTTCTCTTCTCTTGGATTTTGGCATGAGAAAGTATAATCTACTACATATTGAAATATCTTTTTGATGTGCGTATGGCGTTGTAATTTCTTATTGGTCGGAAATAGCATGCGAACGAGCGGTGATTTTTCACTAAATGACCTTCCAGGTGCGGGGAGGATGGATGTTGCATGCAGATGTGTAACCTCCTCCCTTCTGTTGTCTCATGGTATCAGGAATAACATATCACTCTACATTCACATGCTGGGTGAGCCAGATCCACCAAAAACATTGTTGTTCAAGGGAGACCATATGAAGTACTTGAGTCCTGATGAAAGAAGTACAGCTTCACTCATAAAAAAAGCACTTTCACTGAAAGTATCAAGAAGCTGGATAACATCAACACCTGGCGTATTTGTATCCAGACTAACTTTGGATGAAATCCTTGATGATTTATCAGAAAAGGGGGAAATATTTCTTTTAGATGAGGGTGGGAAGGATATTAGGAATGTTGAACTGAAAGGAGATATCAGTTTTGTACTTGGTGACCATTTAGGTCTCACAAGTCCTCAAAAGAACCTTGTTAGAAAGAAATGTACCGAATGTGTATCAGTAAGTCCTTTGTCTCTTCATGCAGACCAGTGTATAGTGATAGTATTGAATGAGCTCGATAGGTTACAGGAGGAAAGGTGTTGATAGTGTTGAGAGCCGTTCGTATCCATTCTCTCTCACAACCACGATGTCTTCCATCCTCACCCCCCCAACATCACGGTAATACAAACCCGGCTCAATTGTGATGACCATGCCATCTTTCAGGACATCTTTGTTTTTCCCGATAGAAGGCGACTCATGGACTTCAAGTCCAACACCATGTCCAGCAGAATGGATAAATCCTTCCGAGCCCTTTTCAGGAGCATCAAAACCCTTTTCGATTAATCTTCTCTTCACACATTCATACACCTCCTCACACTTTACACCTTCTTTGACAAGCGATAGGGCAGTATGTTGTGCATCCAAAACAGCATTATACATCGAGACAATCCTCTCAACCTTTTTTCCACCTTTCCATAACTTGACAACACTTCTTGTGATGTCTGAGTAGTACCTGTTATCCTTGTTCATTGGGAATACATCGATGATGATTGGCTCGTCTGGAAACAATCTTCCCCTTCCTGTGCAGTGGGGGATTGAAGATATTCTACCACCTGCGACTATTGTTCCGTCTGAAAAACACCCTTTCTTGAGCAGATGGGTTTCGATCTCAGTTCTAACAAATTCAGATGTTAAAAGAGTACCTTCAAATACAAGCCCCTCATCAGTTGGTTTACTTTCGTGTATCATATCTATCGCACGGGATATTGCTCCCTCTGCTATTTTCGTGGTCTCTTTCATCATGACAATTTCCTTATCGCCTTTACATTCTCTTGATGCGAGGACGGGATTCTTCACAACCTTTACATTAACTTCATTCCTTAGTTTATCAGCAAGATAGACGGGAAACTCTCTCGGAATGCAAACTTCATTCAGTCCTTTGACAAGTTCGGATAAAACAGACGATGATTTTGAAAAGGATACAACATCTTCAACTCTCGATTCTTTTATGGCTCTTTCAAGCTCCATATTTGGTACTGCCAGTTTTTCTGACGAGTGTGTACATAAGTAAAATACAGTATCGTGGGAAAGAAATTCTGTCGAATAGTATATGTTTGCATCCTTTGATGGCACGCCCACCATAACGAGAGCATCGACATCCATTGACATCATTGCATCTCTTATTTTTTCAGCCTTATCCATTTCTCTGCCCCCTTGTGTACATATTCGCTGACACACCACCTATGAGTCCCCCAATCACATCATCCATAAACGGACCGAGCTTTGACAGAATTCCTGGTTTATGTCTGTCAAATCTCATATATTCAAATACGCCCTTTGTCCCTCCGATGTATTGTGCAATTGCAATTCCAAGAACCTCATCTGCAACCATGCATGTCATGTCAGCAGAGTACCATTCATGAGGAATAGGTAGTTTCCTTTTCTCACCCGCTTCCTCCAGAAGTGCACCAGCATATATCAGAACGGCTATATTTGAGTCAGATAGTGCCAGTTCCATTTCCTTCTCAAAGACCTTTTTCGCTCTTTCTTTTGTCTCAACACCAGGATGTGGAACATACAACATCAAAGCACTCTCTATCACGTTTTCCTTTGTTACTCCGAATCTCTTTAACATGCTCCATACTTTTTCCATTCCCACACCACTATCAACATCAACATCTACTTATATAGACTTTGAGAGAAGTAATATTGTGGTCGTTATGAAGACATCCAGAGTATCTGGCTTTTACAAGATGGATATCGAAAAAAGATTGGATTTTGTTAGGGAATTTGCGGAATTAACAGACGAAGAATGTGAAATGCTGAAAAAGACCGGTGCACTTGATATACAGGTGGCAGATAGAATGATTGAAAACGTTGTTGGCACAACCGAGCTTCCACTCGGCATTGCTGTGAACTTTCTAATCAACGGCAGAGATTATCTGATTCCAATGGCGATTGAAGAACCTTCAGTTGTAGCTGCAGCAAGCAATGGTGCAAAGATGGCAAGAGAGGGAGGAGGATTCATCACAAGCAGTACCGATCCAGTTATGATTGGACAGATACAACTTGTTGGCATACCTGACCCATTTAGAGCGAAAATGGACATATTGAAAGCAAAAGATGAAATAATCGAACTAGCAAACAGCAAGGACCCCGTGCTTGTTAATTTTGGTGGCGGTGTGAAAGACATAGAGGTGAGGGTGTTGGACACACCAAGAGGGGGGATGGTAATCACGCATCTGCTCGTCGATTGTAGAGATGCAATGGGTGCGAATGCAGTTAATACAATGGCAGAGAGCGTTGCACCTCTGCTTGAAGAGATAAGCGGTGGAAAAGCAGTCCTCAGAATTATATCAAATCTTGCAGATAAAAGACTTGCAAGAGCTACTGCCGTTTTCAGAAAAGACGTCATTGGGGGAGAAGAGGCTGTTGATAGAATCCTCGATGCATATACAATGGCACTTTTTGACCCATACAGAGCCGCAACACACAATAAGGGAGTTATGAATGGCGTGAGTGCTGTTGTGCTTGCAACTGGTAATGACACCCGAGCAATAGAGGCTGGGGCACACTCCTATGCTGCCTCAGATGGATGGTATCGTCCACTCACACATTGGGAGAAAAACAAGGAAGGCAACCTCGTTGGAAGCATTGAATTACCCGTTGCGGTTGGAATCGTTGGAGGTGCAACACGAACACATCCGATTGCACAGATAAGTCTGAAAATATTGGGTGTCAAAACTGCGAAGGAATTTGGAGAGGTTATTGCGGCTGTTGGTCTTGCCCAGAATTTTGCAGCTTTGAGAGCTCTTGCGACCGAAGGCATTCAGAGGGGACACATGGAACTGCACGCAAGAAATATCGCAATCGCGGCTGGTGCAGAAGGCGAGAACATTGACAAGGTTGCAGAAATCATGGTAAAGGAGGGAGTTATAAGGATAGACAGGGCTAAAGAAATACTCCGTGAAATTGAGAGAAACCTTTAAGAATAGATACATCATTAGTGTGCAACAGACTATAAAGGAGGATGTGAAAGATGCCAGCAGAGAAACCACACATGAATTTGGCGATCATTGGCCACATAGACCACGGAAAGTCAACATTAGTGGGGAGACTACTCTATGATACAGGTGTTGTGCCGCCACACATCATAGAGAAGTTCAAACAGGAGGCGAAGGCGAAGGGAAAGGAATCTTTCGTTTTTGCATGGGTCATGGACTCGTTGAAAGAGGAAAGAGAGCGAGGCATCACCATCGACATCGCACATAAGAAGTTCGAGACTGACAAGTACTACTTTACAATCGTCGACTGTCCGGGGCATAGGGACTTCGTGAAGAACATGATAACAGGCGCTTCACAGGCAGACGCAGCAATACTCGTGGTAGATGCTAAGGATGGTGTAATGGCTCAGACAAAAGAACATGTATTCCTTGCAAGAACGCTTGGAATCAATCAGCTCATTGTTGTCATCAACAAGATGGACACCATAGATTATGACCAGAAAAGATACGAAGAAGTGAAGAAGGACGTTGCCAACTTGTTGAGGATGGTAGGATACAAAGTAGATGAGATACCATTCATACCAGCTTCTTCATGGGAAGGAGACAATGTAGTGAACAGAAGCGATAAAATGCCTTGGTACGATGGTCCGACAGTTGTCGAGGCACTTGATATATTGAAGGAGCCAGAGAAACCAATAGACTTGCCACTTAGAATCCCAGTTCAAGATGTCTATTCAATTTCGGGCGTTGGTACTGTCCCAGTGGGTAGAGTAGAGACAGGTAAACTCAAGAAAGGAGACAAAGTTGTCTTCATGCCACCCGGCATCGGTGGTGAAGTAAAGTCGATAGAGATGCATCATCAAGAGATACCAGAAGCAATTCCAGGTGACAATATTGGTTTCAACGTAAGAGGTGTTGGCAAGAAAGATATACGCAGAGGAGATGTATGCGGACATCCTGAAAACCCACCAACCGTCGCTGACGAATTCACAGCACAGATAGTTGTTCTACAACATCCAACTGCCATAACTGTAGGATACACACCAGTGTTCCACTGCCACACAGCACAGGTGGCATGCACAATCCTTGCAATAGAGAAGAAACTTGACCCAAGAACCGGACAGGTCAAGGAAGAGAATCCAGACTTCATAAAGACGGGTGATGCGGCCGTTGTAAGGGTAAAGCCCACGAGACCTCTTGTAATTGAGAAAGTTAAAGAAATACCACAACTTGGGAGGTTTGCCATAAGGGATATGGGTCAAACAATAGCTGCCGGAATGGTTATAGACATAAAGGAGAAGAAGTAATTCTTCTCCTTAATATTTTGAGGGAGAGCATGCCACAGAGAGCGAGGATAAAACTTTCAGGGACAAATCCTGCACAGCTTGATGAGATTTGCAATAGCATAAAGGAAATTGCAGAGAAGACTGGCATATTCATATCTGGACCCATTCCGCTTCCAACCAAGAGGCTGGTAGTTCCTTGCAGAAAATCACCCGATGGTGAAGGAAGCGAGACATGGGACCACTGGGAGATGAGGGTTCATAAGCGTTTGATAGATATGGATGCTGATGAAAGGGCATTACGTCAGTTGATGAGGATTCAAGTTCCGAGAGATGTGAATATCGAGATAGTGCTCAAGGGTTAATTCTCCATGGTTTGGTTTTTATAGTTTGATTAACTCTTTTTTCATTGTGATGAAGCGTGATGTAAATACTATACTCTTAATATTGGTTGTTGTCTTGAGCGTGAGCTTGGCAGTAGTTGTGATGTATAATGAGAATGCCTATCTTGAACTCAGACAGAGATATCAGGCAGAGAATCAGGAACTCATAGATCAGTATAATCAGCTATCCAATGATTATGCAGAAGCTCTTGCAAAGATTGAGGAACTCGAGTCTGAAAATGAGGAATTGAGAAAGGCACTTGTTGAGAAGGAGCAATACATAAAGGAGCTGGAGGGGACAACTGGGAAATGAGTACGCATTTATTTGTGTCAGAAATCACGAAACTTTGTAGATGGTACAAGAAAACAAGAGCATATGTAGATTTGCTTAGCACTCTTTCATTGTCTCTGTTTATATTCTGGATATGTGTGCATTTTGGACTTACTTCAATACTCCATTCGTATGACCGCGGATATGTCGAGATTGGAGGGATTATATTATGGCACTCAATAATCTACACTTTTTCGATATCGATTGTGATAGCGGAGATATTGAAATTATTTTCGAAATATCGTCCGAAGAATACACTGAAAGAAATAATAAAAAATATCGAGAGAAATCATCCTTTTCTTAGAGAAAAATTATCGTGTGCTTGGGATAACAGGGAGAAGGAAGGGTTTTTAGTCAGAAAATTATCTGATGAGGTGGCACTTGGCTTGAGAAATGTGCGTTATTCCGAGTTTGTCTCCATAAGAAAGTTGTGTGTGAGTGTATTCATTATAGTATCCATCTCGATAATTAGCATTACTCCGATTGAGAACGTTTCTCAGCCAATTTTGGCAGACCTCACAGGCGCTGTTGGGGGTTTCAGCTCGATGGAAGAACTAAAGCCTGAGAAGTACACAACGTTGAAAACAAAGGTTGCAGGCTCGTCTCTTGAAGGGAGTGAAGATGTGTTATTTGGCGAGGCAAGTATTGGTACAATAGAAGAGGGGTCAATCCAACTGGTGATATATTCTGGTGCTGGTAGTGAGGTTTTGGTGAGGGATGTGAATGCAACAGAGCAGAGAGAGTTTACAACCAGCCCATCGTACCCAGTGGTAGTTGAGGGTTATGAGAGCTATTCTGAGGAGTTGCCATCCACACATCGTGATCTGATAAAATCATATTTTGAGAAATTAAGTGAGGGGTCTAAATGAATTTGGAGGAAGTGTATGAAAGGTCAGGAAAGATATTCAGAAATCTGTTTGAAGAGATTGAGAAGGTCATAGTTGGGCAGAAAGAGGCACTTGAACAGATAATCATAGCTATTCTTTGTGAAGGACATGTCCTTGTTGAGGGAAATCCTGGTCTTGGGAAGACTCTCACGATATCAACCCTTTCAAAAGTCCTCGATTTAAAATTCTCAAGAATTCAATGTACACCAGACCTTATGCCGTCGGATATTACCGGAACATATGTCATAGAAGAAGTAGATGGCAGAAAGGAGTTCAGATTTGAGGAGGGACCAATATTCGCAAACATCGTACTTGCTGATGAAATCAACAGAGCATCTCCGAAAACCCAGAGTGCGTTGCTCGAAGCAATGCAGGAGAGACAAGTGAGTATAGGAAAACAGACGTTCAAGCTCGATAGACCATTCTTTGTGCTTGCTACTCAGAATCCGATAGAGATGGAGGGGACATTCCCACTTCCAGAAGCTCAGTTAGATAGATTCCTTTTGAAAGTCCTAATGGACTATCCAACTCCAGAGGAGGAGATGGGAATCATTGGCAAGTACGCAATGGGAAAACCTCCATCTGTTAACAAGGTTGTTTCGAAGGAAGAATTACTCGCCCTTCAACAACTCGTGAGAGAGGTGCCGATATCAGATGAGCTTAAGGATAAGGTAATAAGACTCGTAATTTCAACAAGAAAAGGGGTACCTGAAATAGCATATGGTGCTTCTCCGAGAGCATCAATTGGAATGATACTTACAGCCAAGGCAAGAGCTCTCATGCATGGCAGAACTTATGTCTCTTCGGAGGATATAGAAAAGATGGCTTATCCAATTCTGCGACACCGTATTATTTTGAGTTTTGAAGCGGAGAGAAAAGGCATTGTTCAGGACGAGATAATCGGGAGACTTCTCTCGAGCGTGTTATCATGATAGACATCGATTTCTTTGACCAGCTTGATCGTTTCACGTTCATGGTGAGAAAGAGAGTGAGTACGCTTTATAAGGGTACGAGACGCTCTGTTAGATATGGAAAGGGTACAGAACTCGTGGGATTTAGAGAATATACAAGAGGGGATGATATAAGATTAATAGACTGGAAAGTTTATGCACGGACAGACAAATTATTCATCAGAGAGTTTGAGGAAGAGAAGAGCGCCATTACGCACATATTGCTCGACTCTTCGAGGAGTATGGACTTTGGAAGACCATACACGAAATTCGAGTATGGGGCTATGCTGGGGGCAGGGATAGCATATCTTGTTGTCAAAAATAGTGAGAAATTCGCTTTCTCGACATTTTCTGAAAGAATAGCAATTAATCCCCCACGAAAGAGTCTATCGAGTATTGTATCTATTGTTGATGAGCTTGAAAGGATGGAGATAAAGGGGAAAACAAAGTTATTGAGGGCTATTGAGGAATTCACAGATGTTTTGAGAACAAGGTCTGTTGTTGTTCTTATATCTGATTTTCTTGTAAAACCTGAAGAGGTAAGGAGAGCCTTGATGAGGATAGGGAGACATGAGATCATTATGATACAGGTTTTGTCTGATATCGAATGGGAGCTTGATGTGTATGGAAGCGTGGAGTTCATAGATTCTGAAACAGGGGATAAGATCGAGGTTTATGCCACCCCAAGCTTTCTTGAGGAGTATAAAAGGAGGTTGGAGAATCATATTGAAGAGACTGAAAAGATTGCGAGGGAAGTGGGAGCAGACTTCTTTAGCTTCAGAACAGATATGCCAGTATTTGAATCAATGCTTGAAGTAATCGAAAAGAGTAGGTATTGAGGGGGTATGGATGCCTCTGGGAGAACCACTTGGACTTCTTGCTTTGCTTGGAGCAATCCCAATTATAGTTGCCTATCTTCTTAGACCAAGAAAAGTAAGAATGGAAGTGCCCTCGATAATTGTTTTGTTTGAGGCATACCGCCCAAAAAGATTTGAAAGGATATTCAAAAAGCTCGTAAAGGATACCCTTCTCCCCCTCCAGTTGATTGCAATTCTGTTGTTCGCACTTGCACTGAGTGGGCCCTACATTGTTATCGGTGAGCAAGTCTCATCTCAAAATGTTGCCATAGTGATTGATGCATCTGGTAGCATGATGGCAGATGGCAGATTCGAAGAAGCGTTAAAAAAGGCAGAAGGCTATCTGGGTGCAAAGAATACGATTGTGGTTGCAAAGAGCAGACCGATGGTCGCCCTCGAAGATGCCCCTCCCTCTGAGGCAAGGAAAGTTTTGTCAGGTTTGAGATGTGGTGCCTCCTCTGCAGATCTCTCAAGTGCCATACTCCTCGCCTCTGAGAAATTACCACGGGGAGAAGGTACGATTGTTTTGATTTCTGACCTCTCACACTATCGTGGAGAGAATCCAGTCGGAGCAATAAGCATGGCAAGAGGCAACGGTCATACTGTTGTTGTGGATGAGGTTGTGGGAAATGGTAATACTGACAATGTGGGTATAGTAGATGGGTGGATTGAGAGCGGTGAAGGAGGATACATATTCCATTACGAAGTGAAAAGTTATTATCAGCCAAGGAATGTTGAGATTGAAGCGGAGAGCGGTGGGAAAAAGACAAAAACAACATTGAATCTTGGAGCTGATGAGAGTGAATTCCTTACAACACAACTGTCTGCAGGGACAAGTGTGATAAGACTGAATGTTAAGGACTCTCTTTCAGCAGATAACATTGCTTACATATACATACCCACTCGAGGTACAAGAGAAATCCTCTTCATAGGAAATAGCACTTCACCTGCACTCGTTGCTATGGATGTGATGAAAGAGAACTATGTTAAGAGTATAACGAGGCAGTCTTCTATCCCAAGCCTTGCTGGGTATGATGTTGTGGTGGTAGGAGATGAAGGAGCGAAGATATCAAAAGAGCTTGGAATGATGTTGAAAGCGTACGTTGAGAGTGGTGGAAAATTGGTCGTCCTCGGTTCTGAAAGCTTGATGTCCGATATGGCAATAGGGGAGCTACTGCCCGTTGAAATCAAAGGAACTTTCAACGAAACAATTCTTTCAGTAGTCTCGAAGAGCGAAGTGGTGGATGGAATACCATTTAATGGGATATCTGTGGTTAAGGGACTTGAAACAATGGGCAAGGAAGGCTCGATAACACTTGTTGAGAGTTCGATGGGTTATCCAGTTATTTCTTACTGGGAATTTGGGAGAGGTGTTGTTGTTTATGTGGGGCTGAGTGATATGGGGGGATGGGATGATTTTCCGAGCAAGCCAGAGTATCCAATATTCTGGTTACAGCTTCTAAACTGGTTAACTGGCGTTGGTGATGCACAGTCCTACAATGTGAAGGCCGGCATGCTGATGCCCCTTGGGAGTATGAAGGAGGTTATTACACCATCTGGAAAAGTCATTACAGACCTCCTCCTCCTTGACGAGGTCGGGATATACACTGTGGATGATAAAACATATGCTGTGAATATGTTTGACTCGCTTGAAAGCGATATAGGATTCAAAAGTTCTTTGGAACCTGGTGTGTATGGCGGTGGTGCGACATATACTCTGGAAAGAAGTGAGAATAGAATGGATTTGACATGGATTGCCCTTGCGGTTCTTGGGGTTATATGTGTGGGAGAGTTGTTCATTTTAAGAAGGAGGGGTGAGCTCTGATAGTATCGTTTTTATACCCACAGATATTGATTTTTGGCATCCCCTCTTTGTTAATAATCTCATTATTTCTATTGAGGCGTGTAAAAAACAGAAAGACATTCCTCATACGAGTATTCGTGCTTGTTTTGATTTTAATAGCCGCTTCGAGCCCGTTCGAAACAGTCCAGGTTATTGAGAAACGGGAGAGTCCAGGAGTTTTGTTCATAGACGATAGAACGAACAGCATGAGTGTTTTTGATGAAGACATTCATCATGCAACTTATCAGCTTTTGAGTGTTATTGGAAAACCGACAGTTGTGACTTTGAAAGGCGATGGAACATCGCTTGGAGACACAATCTTGAACTATGCATCTGCAAACAGTAGCATTGTCTTGGTTAGTGATGGAAACAACAATCAAGGAACGACTCTTGAAGATTCTGTGAGAATCGTCTCGAGGATGGGGACAAGGGTATATTTTGTGAGAGGCGCTGTTGTGCACAATGACTTGAGTGTCGAGGTTGTGGGAGAGAAAAGTGTGGTTGTGGGGAATGAAAATGTATTTACAGTGGTTGTGAGGTCTGCCACGACCCCAGCTGATTATGACCTCGCTGTCAGTATGGATGGAAACGAGATTATGAGGAGGAGCGTCCATCAAATTACAGAGGAAGAAAGATTTGACGTCTCATTCAGAAGTGACGATGTTGGTGCCCATATTATCAAAGCCGAAATCATTCCAAGTGGGGAGGATATACATGACGAGAACAACGTGTTCTACAAAAGTGTGTATGTTGTTGAGAAGCCAAAAGTCCTATTCATCACATCTGCCCAACAGTCTCCTTTGAAAACATTACTTGAATCGTTGTACGATGTGGATATCAGTGATTCGATTCCCCCCACCTTAGACGAATACTTGACAGTTGTTCTTGATAACATACCTGCTGACGCCTTCACATCTCATGAAATAAATGTTTTGAGAATGTACGTTGCGGAGGGAGGAGGATTGGTTGTGGTTGGTGGAGACAAGGCATACAATTTTGGGGAGTACTTTGATTCTGAATTTGAGAGCCTCCTCCCAGTTGAGTCAAAACCAAGTACATACAAAGGAGGGAGAAGTGTTGTTATTTTGATAGACGTATCTGGAAGTACAAAGGTTTATGACATACTTGATACTGAGAAGGCTCTTGCCATAAACATCCTTTTCCAGCTTGGCATATATGACCATGTAGGAGTAATAGCATTTGGAACTGATGCTCATCCACTGACTGATGGTATGCAGTCATTGAGTGGCGGTCTTGATCTTGGTGCTCTTGTGGACAAGATAACAAGGCTTGAGGCTGGAGGGAGCAGTGCAACTTCACTCAACAAAGGATTAAAACTTGCACAAGACTTCATAAAGAATGCACCCGGAAGTAAACACGTCATCATAATCTCTGATGGGGCAATAGAGAGTGTTTATGAACCAACACTCAAACAGGCAAAGGAACTTCAAAAGATGGATGCAAAGATGCATTTTGTTGTTGTAAAAACAGTGCAGCCTATTGGAGATTATGCAGAGAAATTAATGGAAGAAGTGGGCGGGGAGTACTACTATGTGTCTGAGGGATGGGGGATAGACATAAGATTTGGTGAGGAGGTTAAGCCAGAGGAATACGAACCATTTACAACATATCCGCTCATGATTGTTGATGCAAATCATTTCATAACCGCTCACGTGAATCTGAGTGGAGAAATAACAGGTTTCAATGAGGTTACACCAAAGATTGGCTCTAAACGTCTTGTTGCCACAGCTAATGGAAAGCCCATATTAACGGTGGGACATTATGGGCTTGGAAGGGTCGCATCTCTGAGTACGGATAATGGGGTTGGATGGGCATCTGTGTTATATAGCGAGGGCAACTCAAAACTCATATCTGCAACTGTTAACTGGGCAATTGGGGATCCACAGAAGGGAAGGGATGTTGCCATAATTGCAGATGATACATTTCTTGGGAGAAGCACATCAATAACGATAATATCAAAAACACCTCCAAAACTAATGCTCGATAGTACATTTTTATCGCTCACAAGGACTGGTGAGAACACCTACACATCCACTTTCACACCCACTTCAACGGGCATATTTTATTTGGGTGACTATCCTATTGCGGTGAATTACCACATCGAGTACAGAGATGTTGGCTTCAACAATGAGATTGAAGGACTACTCAAAAACTATCAAGGGGGAGTTTTTACAACAGACGACATGAGAAGCATTCTCACAAGAAGAATACAAGAAAGCTCTATAATCACAACCACAGCCACCAAACAAATAAAATCACCCATTCTAATTCTTGCTCTGCTTATATTCGTAGGTGAGATTCTTGTTAGAAGGTTCAGAGAGATTAGAAGATGAGTCAAAAGATTAACTCACATAGCGGGGGATGGATTCGAACCATCGATCTACGGGTTATGAGCCCGTCGGGATTTCCTGACTACCCCACCCCGCTTCTGTTATATTATTTAAGAAAGCGATAGATAAAACTTTCTCTTAAAATCTCTCTTCCCGATAAAGCTTTTAATCTCTGAATATTACAAAAGCCAGAGGGATATTTAGTGAGCTGTGGTATTGCAGGAATTAACAAAATTGACAAAGGAGAGATCTTTGCGATAATCAATATATTTTTATTTTTATTCTGTGTGGAAATAATTTCTCTGATTCTTTCTCCATATATGATATCGAGTGGGTATTATGTTTTTGGAGAAGAGCATGTTGATAATCCTTTGAATGCCTTTTATTATATGCTACTCATAGTAGTATTTACCATCTTCATTTTGCTCACGTTCAAAAAGGGGTTGAAATATGTTATTCAGTTTACATTGTTGTTGATAATTTTTGTTACATTTTACTACATATTTTCGTCCTTTTCGTCTCTAATCCTATCCCTCTCCATCTCTTTATTTCTCACTCTCTTGCTGTATTATCATCCGGAGTGGTATGTCATTGACTTTACAGCAGTTATTCTTGGAGCAGGAGTTGGTGCAATACTAGGGGTCTCTCTTTCTCCCCTCCCCATTTTAATCCTGTTAATAATATTGACAGTCTATGATTACATCTCAGTTTACCGTACAAAACACATGATATCTCTTGCGGAGAGCATTGTTGAGATAAGAGTACCAGTTATTTTTATCTCCCCAAAGAAGAGAGACTTCTCGTTGGACAGAATTAGGAAGAATGGGAAGCGAGAAGCTTACTACATTGGTCTTGGCGATGTAATTCTGCCCTCAACTCTCATTGTGTCTGCAAGTGTGTATAAGTGTGGGGGCATGCTTTACATATTATGTCCCCCAGTATTTCTGTCCATCTTAGGCTCTTTTATTGGTCTCTTTATCTTGTTAATGCTCGTTAGAATGGGGGGCGCTCATGCTGGTCTTCCATTTCTCATATCTGGGACACTCATCGGATATGTTGTTGGTTGTGTGATATCTGGAATTTCTATCATTTAAGCGAAAAAATCATAAACTCATTTCTCAAATGTTGCGTGGGTGATACGTTGTTAAAGTGGGAATGTATGATATGCGGATATGTATATGATCCTGAGATAGGAGACCCCGATAGCGGAATTCCACCCGGAACACCTTTTGAGGAGCTTCCAGATGATTGGGTATGTCCGGAGTGTGGGGCAAGCAAGGACGAGTTCCAGCCCGTGGAGGAGTGAGGAGTTGAAGAAGGGATTAAGACTCTTTTCTCAGAGAGAGATATTCCAACTTATTGCTTCCTTTGTAATACTAACGCTTTCTTTCTCTCTTGTATTCCAGTATCCAACTCCTTCTCCAACCATTTTGTTAATAAGTATGATAAGTGTGGGTATTGGCTTTGTTTTACATGAGTTGGCGCACAGATTCGTCGCACTGAAACATGGGTACATAGCAGAGTACCAAGCAAGCAGGATGGGGCTTCTACTAACTATTGCTCTTCCAATTCTCACATTTGGTCATTTTTTGTTTGCAGCTCCAGGTGCTGTTATGATATACGAGACTCCCCATACACTTTACGCCTCCCATTCTCAAAAAAGGAGGGCAATACTTCAGATATCCATAGCTGGCATTCTCACTAACATAGCTCTCGGATTCGTTTTTCTGACTTTTTTGAAGTTAGGTATTTTATACACACTCTCTTACTATGGGGCTTATGTAAATGCAATTCTTGCTGGTTTTAATCTAATACCATTTGGCCCTTTGGATGGTGCGAAGGTTTTTAGATTGAATCCTAAAGTCTGGACAGTGAGTTTTGCTCTTGCTCTTTCCCTTTTCTTCATCCTCTCTAACTTTTGAAATAGTTCAAAAGAGAAACAGGGTCTTTTTTTATAGAGTACTTCTTTTTAAAATATTTACATATCATCGAAAGATCATGGAGGAGAAGCTCGTCTGCATTTATTTCCTCTCTTCCAACCCATTGGGGCCAGTCTATGATGGTAATACCATCTGGGGAAACCAGTATGTTGTATTCACTCAGATCTCCATGGACAACTCCGAGTTCGTATGTTTTTTTTGTATTCTCAATAATCTCATCAAAAAAGAATTCGGGGTCTTTGAGTACGCAGTCAACCAAAGTCACACCTTCACACAATCCCATAACTATTGCATGCCTATTCTGATCTATTGGCTCTGGTACACTAACCTCAGGATAGAGAATCTTGAGAGCCTTAAATTCATGTTGTGCTGCAAGTCTTGATGCATACACCCAAGAAAAGTGTTCTTTGTCCGCAAGGTATCTTCTGTCTCTCTTTATCTTTTTGAATGTCATGCCTGCTCTATGTAGCTTTATCACAACTCTGTTTTCATTTTTAAGTCCAACAAAGACATCGGACTCTTTTCCAAACCCAATCTGCCCCCCAACGGCATCGAGTGTCCCTCTCTTTACAAATGTGTGCAGAGCCAGGAGGTCGTATCCCCGGTAGTAGAGTTGATAACCCTCGTATGGTGTTTTCGTGTATAGAACTATCTTCATGCCTCTGAGAAATTCGAGTCGCTTTCTTAAACGCTCTATACTGCTTCCTGTGTATATCTGGAGGTTTTCAATAGGTACCCACTTATGCCTTCTCATTTCGTTCTCTATTCCAACAAGTATCCTGAAGTCGATGGGACTTAATTGTTTGTAAAGAGATGCCAGTTCGTGCACTCAGACACCCTCAACAAACTTATACGCATTTTTTAAAATATTTTCAGCCTCGTCTTCTCTAAGACCCGAGCCCATTGCAATCTCAAGAGCAGTTTGATGTGTTATTAGGTCTGAAGGAGAGTGGGCATCTGTGTTTACAACAAGCTCTGCACCAACTTCTTTAGCAGTTCTTACAACATGCCCGTTTGTTCTGTTATGCCCACATCTTGCACTCAACTCCAACATGATGCCTCTGTCGAGTGCATCCTGAGCCTCATCTTCGGATATGAGACCGGGATGTGCAAGTATATCCACGCCATCAGTTTTACAAGCCACTTTGTTTGTTCCTTTTTCAACTGGCTCGACAGTTGTCTCTCCATGGACAATTACAACTTCAGCACCAAGCTTTCTTGAAAGTTCCACGATTTTGCCCAGCTTTGGGGGAGGGACATGTGTGATTTCTACACCAAACAACACAGTGATATCCCAGACGCCCCTCAAAATCTCCAGTTTTTTCAGACTATTCATCACGAACTCTACATTGGAGAAATCCACATGATCCGTTATTGCGATTCCGTCACAACCAATAGCCTCTGCTCTTCTCACAAGTTCAACAGGGAGAAGTTCCCCATCGCTCAATAGTGAGTGTGTATGAAGGTCTATCATAATCGTCGCAACTTCCCCAACCATTATAAATATTGCCCATCTATCCTAAACCTATGAGATGCATCCTCATCGAGCCTTTCAGTGGCGTTAGTGGGGATATGTTATTGTCTGCACTTATTGATGTCGGAGCAGATGAGAATGAAGTTAGAAAGCGTATAGAAGATGTTAGTGGTTTGAAAGTATCTTTTGAAAGATGTAAAAGAGGATTTATTAACGCCCTTAGAATGTTGGTTGAACCTTATGAAGAAACAGAAAAGACAAAACTCTCAGACATAATAAAACTTATCAGAGACTCAGATTTGCCAGATGAAGTAATGAAAATAGCTGAAGAAGTATTTGTTACTCTTGCAAAGGCAGAGAATGTTGTCCATAACGAGGATGTTGTCCATCTCCATGAGGTTGGACAGAAAGATGCCATAGCAGATGTTATTGGTGTTTGTACTGCTTTGCACTTGCTAGGAAACCTTCCGCTTTATTACGTACCCCCCATCATAACTGGAAAGGGAGTGGTGCAGACATCACATGGTACACTCCCAGTTCCAGCACCAGCAACACTTGAAATAATAAGAGAGTGCAAACTCATAACAACTCATGGTTCAGTCATGGAGGAATTACTTACACCAACTGGGGCTGCTTTGGTAGGCGTCTTATCAAGACCACTGAGTGATAGTTATGTACCGGTAAGAACAATTTCCATTGGATATGGTGCTGGAACAAAAGAACTTGCAGTCCCGAATGTTCTGAGAGCGAGAATTGTTGAGCTTTTGCAATTCCCATCTGAGAGAGTCGAAATGATTGAGGCAAATGTAGATGACCTCTCTGGGGAAGAGCTTGGGAGCCTTAGAGAAAAACTGGAAAGAGAAACTCTTGATGTTGTATTTGTTCCTGCACTTATGAAGAAAGGGCGCATGGGTACGATAATAAAAGCCGTTGTCAGGGAAGGAGATGGAGAAAGGGTTGCCAATCTCATTATCGAGGAGGGGGGATCTCTCGGGGTGAGGATATACAACACACTCCACAGGGCTGTGGCTAAAAGAGACATTAGGGAGGTTCAGTTCGAACTGGGGGGTGTGAAGGAAAGTTCAAGGGTGAAGCTGGGACTTGGACTTGACGGGAGAATAGTGTCTGTAAAGGCAGAATATGAAGATGCAAAGGAGATATCTGACAGAAGAGGAATACCTATAAAGAGAGTGATTAGAGCGATAGAGGATGCAGGATGGAGGTTGTTTAGCTCAGAATAAGTTGATTGAAGATTGTATGTGGCTATGCAGATACAACGACCCATTGTTTGACTTATCATCGTCAACCAAGTCAAACCCTATCAGTTCTTTTAGGTCAAGTGCGTAGAGTGTGCTGCAACTCTCGAAAACAAATATACTCCCCTTGCATCCAATTCCAGTGCCCGATATTATACTGAACTCTGTTGGAGACAACGGGATAATTTCTTGATTGGTGATGTCTCTGTCAAAGTAACTGAATTCCATAATATCTCCGATTCTACCGAATGTCATGAGGGCTCTCTCTAACACGTTGATGTCTGGTTCCTGTGTAAGACCCCTAATTTTCATTTTGGTACTCACTCTATCTCTAACAAATTCTGAAATTCTTGACTCTATCAGTCTTGCCACCATGCCATTCTCGCATTTCGCAATTTCTACACCGACATCAGCTCCTTGCTCTCTCAGTCTGTATGCAAGTCTTTCGGTTCTTGTAACGCCTACTTTGAGTAGATTTGGACTAAAAAGTGCGAGGTATATAGAATGGGGAGATGTACAGTCCATTTTCTGCTTCAAACACTTGCCCCGACATATAGCACAAGGCTCAAAAGGCTTGCACCTATCACAGTATGGATATTTCTTCTCTCCACACTCAACGTATTTACCATTTATAAATCTGCCAGCGCATCTTCTCTCTCCAAGCTTTATTTCAAAATCACCTTTGAGTTCTATCTTCACCATGCCTGGATTTGCCACCAAAGAACATTCAAATGGATTGTATCCCGTTATCCTCATCCTCTCAAAACCTTTTGCCCCTTACCTTTTCTATGTTGAACTTTGCAGTCTTTGCTATGTGCATCACAGCAAAAGTTCCAGCTTGGATGGGATCTGTAACAACAAGATCTGCATGTTCTGGAACGCTTCCAGCCATATTGAGGGAAATCACAGGAATGCCAGCTTCCCGTAGCTTATCGACCTCCTCTGATATCCTCCCCCCCATCAAAGACCCTGCAAGAACAAGTACTTGTGCTCTGTGAAGTCTTGATACTGCACTTACCGCTTTTGCTATTTCCTCCTCGCCAACGAGAGGTATTGTATCAACGCTGATTCTCTCTCCTCTTATGTTGTGTCTGTCTGCCTCATTCACAGCACCCATAGCAACTTGTGCAACCTGTGCCCCCCCTCCGATCACTATCACTCTTCCACCAAATATCTTGTTGAAGGGGTCATGCAACGTCACATCTTCAACAGCATCTAACTCTCTAATTTTTTGGGCAAGCTCTTTAGCGTTTTTGATACCTTCAATTTCCATGTATATATTGGCTTTCCCAACATTCCTTCCTCTTTCAATGATGAATTGTTGGGTATATTTGATATTCCCCCCTTCTTCGAATACGATGGATGCAACATCCCTCAGAAGCCCCATCTTGTCCTTGCTCAGTATGTTTAAAGCAATCTCCATTAAAACCAACTTCAAACTATGAATTTATAAACATTCTCCCGAGTTTCGAATGGAGGCACAATAGGGAGTAGTATTTTGAATCTTGTGTAAACACCTTCCTCACTCTCAACCCTAATGACTCCTCCATGTGATTTCACAATTCCATGCACAAGAGACAGTCCAAGACCCGTTCCCATACGTTTTGTTGTGAAGAATGGGTCGAAAATCCTATTCAAATGTTCTTTCTTTATACCGATTCCGTTGTCTTCAAACGTTATTCTTAGATATTCCTTTTCCTTTGTTGTATCCATTGCTATTTTTATGAGTTTTTCAGAACTTTGTTTTTTATCAAGGGCATGAATCGAATTTGTGAAAAGGTTGAGAAAAACCTGTTTCATCATGTTCTTATCTGCATATATAAATGGCATAGCTCTGTATTCTTTTTCAACACATATTTTTCTCTTACCGAGTTCGTACTTCATGAGTTTCAATGTCTCCTCCACAACCTCATCAAGATGAATCTTCTCCAGCTTTGGTTTTTCTTTTCTTGAGAAAGACAAGAGTCTTCTGACTATGTCTCTGATTCTCTTCCCTTCTTTGATTATCCCATCCAAGTATTCCTTCTCTTCTTCTTTCTCTGCATCATCAAGAAGAAGTTCGGCATAGTTTATGATTGCTGTTAGAGGGTTATTCACCTCGTGAGCCACACCAGCAGCAAACTCTCCTATTGCAGCAAGCTTTTCCGCCTCTGTCAATTGCTCCTCAAGTTCTTTTTTCCTCTCTTCGAGTCTTATCTTATCTGTCACGTCTTCTCCCATCGAAAGTACATAAATAACTCTCCCATCCTCTCCGAAAATGGGTGTGTTATGCCACCTGCATACGATTGTTCTTCCATCTTTCGTCAGATTTTTGTTTTCACAGATATTCTGCATTCCTTTGAGGAGGTTCTCCACAACATTCTGGACGAGCTCCTCTTCATCCTCAGGTATTATGAGGTCAAAAAAACTTTTTCCAACTACTTCATCCCTTTTCCAGCCAAACAATTTTTCAGCAGTCTTGTTCCATTCAATCACCTTTGTCTCTGTGTCCCATACAACAAAAGCGAGAGGCAATCTTTCGAAAACATATCTGTATCTTGTCTCGGACTCTCTGAGTTTTCTATTCATCTCCTTCTGCTCACTTACATTGTGCAGAATATGTACTGCTCCCACTATCTTGCCTTCTTTTATTATGGGGGATGTGATAACGTTGAATATGCCCCCAAGCCTCTCTTCATACATTTCGACAGAATGCGTCTGTCCATCTTCTAAGGTTTTAATGCATGGACAGAAATCTGGAGGGCTATCCGCATTGTGGAAAACCTCGTAACATTTCATTCCCACAACATTGACATCTGGTAAAACGTCAAATACAGATTTGTTTGCTTGGAGGATTGTAAAGTTTTTATCGAGTATTGTTATTGGGTCGGGAACAGAATCGAATGCAATCTCCCAACCTTCATATTTTTCTATTATCTCTTTTTCCCATTCCTTTTTATGTGTGATATCTCTTGCAATCCCTATGATTGCAAATGGTCGGTCAGTTCCGATAGGAATCAATATTATCTCGATGTCTTTTGTTATATCTCCGTCAACCAGCTTCGCTTCATGATATAGTTTGGTCATCTTGCCTTCCCTGATATCCTGAACAACTTTCTGAAGTTTTTCCCTGTCTTCCCGGTTTACCTTGCCCAATAATATCTCTGGATTCTTGTTTACTTCCTCACTTCTGATATTGAGTGTTTTTTCTATATGTTGATTCAGCAACTAATTGCCGGTCGAAAGGTCTATTATGAAGAACCCCTCTTCTATGTCTGAAAGGATTGACTGAAAAACTGGGAGTGGTAGTTTCATCAGTCCTGAATACCCAACTATCAAATCATCGCATATCTGTTTCCATTCTTTTCCAAAAATTTTCCTCTCGCCTATCTTACCTTCAAATAACTCTGGAAGAGCGGACATGAGAGAAGAGCGATCATGGACTGTTATCTCTCCATCACTATCAACAATTATCTCCTCTCCTTTTATCACAATAACTACGAACTTCGAATCTCTCATTCGCTCTCTGATTTGCATGACTCATCCCCCAAATATCTGACAACACTATCAACTGTTTTCGAGAATTCGTATTGCTTTTCTATCACCTTGATAGCCCCTGCTTCTATACTCTTTTTAGTCTGTTCTTGTGTTGCATGAGCTGTGAGGATGTATGTCTTTGCATCAGGGTCAATCTCTTTAATCTTCGTAAGAAGCTCGAGTCCACCCCCACCGGGAATATTGTAGTCAATTAAAACAATATCTGGCTTTTTATTTTTGTACAGCTCTTTGTATAACTTTATCCCTTCATTTACACTGCCTGCATGGCGTAATTCAACATGAGGGTATTTCATATCAAGAAACTCTCTGAACAGTTCGATAAAGGATTTGTCATCTTCTATCAACAGTACCTTAACCATTTTCACACTCAACCCCTCTAATCTTTGCTATATAAAATTCTTATGATGTCTTTCAATTCAGATGCAAGCTTATGAGATAGATAAAGAGGCTCTGGAAGTTTATGTTCTTTCATCAATCCTAATACGAGGCGAGGCACATCATTTGTTTTCACGTTATGTCCTGGAGTGACTATAATGTTTCTCATGGCATATCCCACAACTTTTTCCTCATACAAGATGGGTCTTTCAGTTCCCTCCGTTTCTATAATTTCCCCGCACAATGGCTTCTTTGTTATACCTATCGTGGGTATGTCTAGAGCAACTCCAATGTGTGAGGCAAACCCTGCACCTTTGGGATGTGCAATACCAACACCATTCACAAGCAACAGATCCGCTCTCTCTTTTAGATGCATTATCGCTCTGATAGAAGCTGGCCCCTCTCTAAAGGAGAGAAACGAAGGGATGTATGGAAAGTCACACACATCAACGACCACCGAGGTATCCAAAACTTTCCAGCTGGCTACGTCCAAAATAATGCACACACTAACCACCAAATCACCTACATACGCACAGTCCACACCACCGACTTTCTTTATTTTTTCCGGAGAATTGTCCAGTCTAACCATATTTGCAACTTTATGCTGTATCGATAACATACGCTTCTTGTCAAAATACAGCGAAATCTTTCTTTCACATTCTCTGCACAACTAAAACCCTCACAGCGCCTTCACAAATATGAGTGTGTCTATACCTTCACCTCTATGTCCAACCAATATATCTTCTACATAGTACCCCAGCGACTTGTATAACATTATTGCCTTTTCATTGGTTGACCATGTGCATACCTTCACACGTTTTACTCCTCTCTCTTCCAATCTTTTTTCAGCTGTCTTGAGGAGTGAGCGGCCTATTCCTCTGCCACTGTATTGAGGTCTGACAGCAAGTAGATTTATGTAAGCCCACCCCTCATGTATATCATAACCAACGATGCCAGCCATTCTTCCATCGACTTCACACAGTATATATTCCGAACTCTCTTTCTTGAGAACACGGTCAACCCTTTCTACAATTCCTATTTCTCTTGATGAGAGGGGAGGACAAAATTTCTCATCGATCTCTTTCAACATCTCAACTATCTCATCTCTATCTTGAAATGTTGCGTTTCTGAATTTTAGGGAAACATTCAATATCTCACAGCTCCCTGAATCTGCTGATGTTTAGTATGATGGATACAGGGAACACTTGGATATCTATACCTGCCTCTTCAACGAATGCCATGAGATTCAGACCTGCATAGACTACAATAGAAACCCTTGCTTGAGAAGTTGAAACACCAAAAATCGGCTCTCCACACTCACTGATACCAGCAATTCCAGTGATACCAGCTTTTCTCATGGATTTAATGATTTCCACCACTTCTTCATAAGCTGTGCAGGGTACCTCTCGAATGTTGGCAAGTACACGTCCTTCCCCGTCTTGGATGACAGATGATACCGATGTCAGCTTCCTTGCAAGAAATACTTCCATCGGGTCCATGGAGACTCCTCTGTATCCCATCAGCTCTTCAAAGACAGCGGGACTTCTATTTACAATCCTTAGTACTCCACCATACATTACATTGACAGGAATCCCTCTCTTCACAAGCACTCCATCAAATGTCATACTGCATACCGTAGCAATCCCCATTTTACCTTCTGGAATAAACACGTCATCTTCATCGAGTATTGCAACCCTCCTCGTGGGGATAAATTCGTATTCGGGGATACTATTTATCAATTCAACAAATTCTTCAAATCTGTCTTTATCGATGTAGGATATATTTGCAATTACATCTCCTTTTTCGTTTATGGTGTCGAAGGTCGTGTGGTATATCAGCTCCTCGATTTTTGAGAATATAAATCCGACTCTATAAACAACAAAACCTTCTTCAAGCTCTTTCAGTCCCTTCTCGCTTATAACTCTCCCCACTTGTCCCACTTTTTTGGTTAATCCAAGTTTATCCATGAGATTTAGATAATAGCGGACACCCCTCTCAGAGATCGAATAGCCTCTCTCGTTTAGTTTGTCAGCTATTGTCCTTGAACCAATCACTCCCCCGTTTTCTCTCATTATCTGTAGAATCTCCATAATCTTTCTTTCAGTACTTATGTCTGAAGGCATCAATCATCACCTTACAGTCATTATTGCACAATCCTTTTATATTAAAATACCTTGAAAGCTCAAGGGATAATATGGTTACTGTTTATGATGTTCCCGCGGATAGACTGATCAAGAGAACAGCAGAGAAACTAAAGGAAGAAGGAATAGTGGAAAAGCCAGAGTGGATAGATTTTGTCAAGGCTGGCGTCCATAGGGAACTTCCCCCCACAGACTCGGATTGGTGGTATATCAGGTGTGCTTCTTTACTTCGTAGAATATACATAGATGGTCCAGTGGGAGTTTCAAGACTTAGGACGTATTATGGAGGCAGGTACAGAAGAAAGGGAACAGTTCCACCACGCTTTGCGAAAGGAAGCGGCTCGATTATAAGAGAAGCTCTCCAACAGTTTGAGAAGGCTGGCTTGGTGAAAAAGGTTGAGGGCGGAAGAGCAATCACACCCAAAGGACAGTCTTATTTAGATAACATAGCATATGAAATTATGAAAGAGCTTGTGAAGGAAAGACCTGAGCTCTCAAAGTACTGCTGAGGGGGAGGTAATTATGGACGAGGAACTTGATGAAATAAAGAAGAGACGGCTTGCAGAACTTCAAGAAATGATGATGAAGGAGCAGATGGAAGCAGCAGAGAGAGAAAGAATAAAAATGGAGGTTGAAGCTCAGAAGCAAGCAGTTCTTAGGATGATACTGACATCCGAAGCAAGGGATAGACTCAATACCCTCAAACTCACAAGGCCAGAGTTGGTTGAGCAGATAGAGAATCAACTTGTTGCACTTGCAAATACCGGAAGAATAAGAGAGAAAATAACTGATGCCAAGCTAAAAGCGATGTTGGGAAGACTCGTATCCAAGAGAAAGGACATAAAGATAGCAAGAAAGTGATATGACTGTATGCGTACTGTTTAGTGGAGGTAAAGATAGCGCACTCGCATCACTTATGCTTTCATAGATGTTTGATGTTGAGCTTGTAACGATAACGTTTGGCGTAGGAGATGGTTGGAAAGAGGCTGAGAAAGCTTCCAATGTCATAGGACTGCCCCACAGAGTGATTAAAATGGATAGAGAGATATTAGATGAAGCGGTGGAGATGAGTATCGCAGACGGAAATCCAAGAAGAGCTATAAATCATTTGCATCGACAGGCACTTGAAAGAGTTGCGACCATGTTTCCTATTGTGGCAGATGGTACGAGAAGAGATGATAGGGTTCCAATGCTCTCTCTTTCCGAGACTCAAAGTCTCGAGGACAGACATGGAGTAGAGTATGTAAGGCCGTTGCTTGGTTATGGTAGAAAGACTTTGAACAGGATAGTTGATATGGTCTTTGAAATTGAGGAGAGGGAGAGTAAGGAAATGCATAAGGCTGATTATGAAGAGGAACTTAGGATAATGTTAAGAAATAAGGCGGAAGAAATATTCCCACGGAAACACACCCAATCGAAGATATTGGCAATGAAATAGGAGGTATGATATGGGCAAGAAAACAAAAGGTCTAAAACTTTTCCTCGCAAAAAGAAACAAACAGAATTCAAGAGTGCCAGTTTGGGTCATCATAAAAACGAACAGAAGATTTGTGAGACATCCAAAGAGAAGGCATTGGAGAAGGACAACATTGAAAAAGTGAGGTGAGACTTCATGGAAGAGAGGATATACACAATTCCGCTCAGAGCTGCGAAACGTGCCCCCCGATGGAAAAGGGCGAATAGGGCAATAAAGGAGGTTTACATATTCCTTTCAAGACATACAAAAACTGACCCAGAGATGATAAAGCTTGATAAGAGCATCAATGAGAAGATATGGGAAAGAGGAATACAAAAGCCACCTTCAAGAATACGTGTTAGAGCTGTGAAGTTGGAGGATGGAACAGTCGAAGCTGAGCTTGTAGGTGAATGAAAGTTGAGCGAAATAATTGAGGAAAAGAAGATTGAGCTTGAGGGTAGCTCAAGCATAGGTGTGTTTGCTTCATGCACAGAGGATTATGTTGTGGTATATCCGTTTGTTCCAAAATCAACCGCTTTGAAGATTGAAAAAGCTTTGAAGGTGGAGGTTATAAGGACTACGATTTGTGGGAGCATAGTTGTTGGTTCTATGGTCAGGGGAAACTCAAACGGCTTCGTTGTATCAAGATATTGTGAGTCAGAGGAGATTGAGATTTTAAAAAGAACTGAAAAAAGAGTTGGGGTGATAGTTGGAAAGATGAACGCTTGCGGGAATATAATACTGGCGAATGATATGGGTGCCATTGTTCATCCTGAACTGTCAGATAAAGACATCGAGAAAGTAGAAAAAGCACTGGGAGTTCCAGTTGAAAGAGGAACAATTGGAGGATTAAAAAACGTTGGAATGGCAGGTGTTGCAACAAATCGTGGTGTTTTGGTACATCCGAGAATAAGCGAGAAAGAAATAGAAGTAGTTGAAAGGGTACTTAATGTGAAAGTTGAGGTTGGTACTGTGAATTTTGGCTCAGGACTCGTTGGCTCAGGACTGATTGCAAACACAAAAGGTTATCTTGCGGGAAGAGATACAACTGGATTTGAGTTAGGAAGAATAGAGAGTGCATTAGGTTTTGTGTGAGATGGTGTGAGGTATAGTAGGAGGGACAGTCAATGAAAAAAGAGCTGAAAAAATTCATAGTTAAGGGTGAATTCAAAGCAGGGATAAAATGGGAAAAATTTACAAAGGTTGTTGAGAGCTATTCTGAGAGGAGTGCCGTTGAGAAAGTGTTTTCAACAATCGGAAGCAATCACAAGCTAAAAAGGTATATGATAAGGATATTGGAAGTCAAGGAGGCATAAAATGGGGGAAATGGAAGGAGCATCATCGAGAGAGACCCCTTCACGCGAAGAAATCGGGCTGATGTATGCGAGATACCAGAGACTGCAAGCTGAGGCCGAATCAGTAGCTCAACAGCTTGAGATACTGAAGATGAGCATGGGAGAGATTGAAAGGGCTGTAATGGCTATCGAGGAGATTGAGAAGGGTGGAACAGATGTGAAGATGTCAGTGGGTGCTGGAGCATTTGTAGATGCAAAGATTACCAACACAGACAAGGTAATGGTGACGATAGGTTCTGGACTCAGTGTTGAAAAAGATATAAATGATGCAAAGGAGTTTTTGAAAAAGAGAAAAGACAATATAACAAAAGCATACGAAGAGGGGAGCAAGACGCTCAGAGAACTCACACAACAACTTGAGGAACTGGGAAGAGTTCTGAATCAGTACCTTCCAAAGTGATTTGTATGTTTGGTTTTCTCAAGGAGAAGTTAAAAAAACAATCTGCAAGTCTTACTGAAAAGGCAAAGGCTCTTCTCGATGGTGAGCTTATACTCTCTGAAAAGGAATTGGATGGGTTGTTGTTTGAGCTTTAGATTGGACTCCTTGAGAGTGATGTTGCTGTTGATGTTGCCGAGGCTATTTGTGAGCGGGTGAGACAAAAACTTGTGGGAAAGAGGAGGAAGATAGGAGAGGATGTTGAAAAGATTGTGGAGAACTCTCTCAAAGATGCGATAAGAGATATACTTGTGTGTGGGGATGACTTTGGGAGAAGTGATTTTGATAAACTCTTTGATACAAAAGATCGACCGGTTCATTTGCTGTTTGTTGGTGTGAACGGAACTGGAAAGACAACAACGATTGCAAAGATGGCGAACTATCTCATGAAAAAGGGTTATTCGGTTGTTCTTGCTGCCGGAGATACATACAGGGCGGGTGCAATTCAGCAACTTGATGAGCATGCTAAAAGGTTGAATGTAAAGGTGATAAAACACAGGCCAGGGGGGGACCCTGCAGCTGTGTTGTATGATGCACTTGCATATGCAAAGGCAAGGAACATAGATGCCGTCCTTTCAGACACCGCAGGTAGGATGCACACGAATGTGAATCTCATGGAACAGCTCAGAAAGATATGTAAAGTAGCACCACCCGACCTCACAATATTTGTAGACGATGCAACAGCGGGAAATGATGCAGTTGAAAGAGCCAAAAGGTTTCTCTCGATTACGAATTTTGATGGAAGCATTCTAACAAAACTTGATGCAGATACAAAGGGTGGGGCTGCCATATCGATCTCATACGAGACAAAAAAGCCTATTTTGTTTTTTGGTGTTGGACAGGGATACGATGACCTTGTCAAATTTGACCCAGACTGGCTAATAGAGAGAATATTTGAGTGAGAATTATGAAGATTACAAGAATGAAAGATGGAGAGGTTAGTGTAATTCCCGAAACTCTCGACGATTTATGGCATCTCAAATATATAATCGAGAGAGGAGACCTCATTTTTGCAACAACAAAAAGGGCTGTTGAAGTTGCATCAGACAAAATTAGACCAGACAAACCTGAAAAGAAAGCTGTAAGATTGGGTATAAGGGTTGAAAAGGTAGAATTTCACAGATTTTCAAACAGATTAAGAGTGTCGGGAGTGATAGAGCATGGTGTGGATGTGGGCTCTCACCATACCATAAACATAGAGAAAATGACCGAGGTATCTATAATAAAGGAATGGAAGAAAGACCAGTTGGAGAGGCTCAAAGAAGCAGAAAAATCTTCAAAAAGACCTTCTGTCATAATTCTAACGATTGAAGAGGGTTATGCATCTATTGGAGCAGTGATGGAATTTGGGGTTGAGGAGATCTGCACCATCACAAGAAGTTATGGGAAGAGGGGGGAGAGAGATGAACGAGAAGAGTTTTTTAATGAAGTCTATAGAGCATTAAAGGATTGTACCCAAGACGTTGATGTTGTGATTGTTGCAGGACCAGGCTTTACGAAAAAGGATTTCTTGGAGCATCTAAAGGATGCAGAAATGTCAAAGAAAATCATGGTCGAAGGCTCTTCATCGTGTGGAATGCCAGGTTTTATAGAAGTTATAAGGAGGGGCGTACTTCAGAGAGTTTTCGAAGATTTCAGACTGACAAAAGAGACAAAACTTATAGACGAGGTTCTCAGAAGGATATCCAAAGGAGAGGCCGTAGCTTATGGCTTTGATGAAGTAAAAAAAGCTGTGGAATATGGTGCTGTTGAGACTTTACTCGTGGTGGATGAAATCTTGAGGGAAGAAAGGGATAAAGGTACCGACATAGACTCCCTACTTACAGATGTTGAGAGGAGTGGAGGAGAAGTTGTTATACTTTCATCTGAGTTTGAAGCTGGAAAGAGACTTTTGCATATAGGAGGGGTTGCCGCCCTTCTAAGATTCTCGATTTAAACATTTCAGATACAGTAATCATTCATTCCATCCGACAAGTATGGTCCAGTAGTTTGTACCTTCGTATCCAGTAATCTTTTTCAGATACTCGTCTGCAGGTGGTGACGTACTCCCAGAAACGACATCTTTTACGTTTTCTACCTCTTCAACTTCTGGAAATGGAATCGGTGGCATCAAAAAATATACGTCCCCCATCTTGTATTTGTCTTTGTAAAATACAAAATCATCGCTGATGAACATACAGTTTGGATTACCTTTCATTTCTTCACGCCTTTCGGGTGGTAACCACTCTCCAACTATACAATTATTTTCATCACACATAACAATCCAAGGTTTAGGTGGTGGTCTAAATCCTTGTGTATCATCAGCCAAGACAACTATTACATTCTTCCTTTTCAGAACCTCCCAAACCCCTTCATTGACAAATCTCATCATGCCCCTGCAAGCACCGTGGGATTCTGCTTCTTTCTCAAGCTCTGCCACTTTTTTTCTGTCATCTTCGTTGAGTGGCTTTGCATCCATGACCCCCTCTATTTTTTTCACTCTTTCTATGACTCTTTCAACGGTGTCCATACCCATGCCTCCCATATTGTCCTCTCACATTGTATTTGATTGTATTTCATTTAGTTATAGTTTAGGACTTGAATCGATATATCAATCAGATAGACATATTTATCTACAAATAGGTTAAGAAGGGTATTTGATGGAAGCAAAGTGTGTGATTAAGACTACGAAGTCTCTCTGTCCCATATGTCTTAACATTGTTGAGGCGGAAGTTTTATTAGAGAATGGAAGGGTGATGATAGAAAAGCAATGCCCAGAGCACGGTATGTTCAGGGACACCTACTGGTCAGATTCAGAACTTTTCATGAAGTTTGAGAAGTTCGCACACGATGGGAATGGAGTAGAAAATCCACACACGAATAGTTTGAAGGGGTGTCCATTTGATTGCGGTCTGTGTCCAAACCATAAAACTACGACGATTCTTGCGAATATAGATGTGACAAATCGCTGTAATATGAAATGTCCGATATGCTTTGCAAATGCAAGTGTTTCTGGAAGACTCTATGAACCTTCGTTGGGTGAGATAGAAAAGATGCTGAGAATACTGAGAGAGGAGAGGCCAGTTCCATGCCCAGCAGTTCAGTTCTCTGGCGGTGAACCAACTGTGAGAGAGGACTTGCCCCAGATATTCAGAATTGCTTCATCGCTTGGATTTTCACAGATACAAGTTGCAACCAACGGAATAAAGATGGCAAATAGTGTTGATTATTGTATGGAACTTAAGAAATCCGGGTTGAAGACAATTTATTTACAGTTTGATGGTCTTACCCCCGATTCATATATAAAAACAAGAGGATTCAATGCACTTCCAATAAAACTCAGGGCTATAGAGAATCTGAGAAAGAGCGGATTGAAGAGTGTGGTACTTGTTCCCACGCTTGCAAAAGGTGTGAATGATGACCAGATGGGAGTAATGATAGATTTTGCATTTGAGAACAGTGATGTTGTAAAGTGTATAAACGTCCAGCCAATATCTTTTGCAGGAAGAGTTGAGGCTGAAGAACTTCACAATATGAGAATCACGATACCAGACTTTTTCAAGTTGGTTGAAGAGCAGACTGATGGTCAGATAACTCGTCATGATTTCTATCCAGTTCCGTTTGTTGTGCCGGTGTCAAGATTCATTGAGGCTTGGAAGAATGAAGAATATGTGGAGTTCACAGTCCATCCGCACTGTGGTGCAGGGACGTATTTGTTTAAGGAAGGTGACAGAATAATTCCGATCACACAGTTCTTTGATGTTGAGGGGATGTTTGAATATATTGAAGAACAGATTGAGGAAGTTAGGAAGGGGAGAATTGGAAAGGCAAAGTCTGCTGTTGGTCTCCTCGCAAAGTTACATACATTTGTGGACAATTCAAAGGCTCCAGAGGGTGTGAATCCGTATAAACTTTTGTATAACGTTCTAACGCGCGGAGATCTTGAATCAACCGCCGAATTCCACAGAAACACAGTCTTCCTCGGAGTTATGCACTTCCAAGATGCGTACAACTTCGATATTGAGAGGGTATGCAGATGTGGGATACATTATGTACTTCCAGATGGTAAAGTTGTTCCATTCTGTACATACAATACTCTATACAGGGAAGAGTTTGAGAAAAGATATTCACGCCCCTTATGAGGGCTCGTGGTATAGCCGGATAGCACGTGGGCCTCCGGAGCCCAAGACTCGGGTTCGACTCCCGACGAGCCCGTTAAATACACTGTGAAATAAGATGACAATCATGTACAAGGTTGTGGTTGCAGAGTCTGATGACCCGTATGAGGGTACCATGAAAGCTCTTGAGAGACTACCGGGAGTCAGCTGTTTTAACTTGTCTTCAAAGATTCTTGTAAAACCGAATTATGTTAGTGATGACCCTCCCGAAAGTGGTGTAACAACCAACCCATGGTCTGTTAGGGCTGTGTGTGATTATCTCATGGAATCTGGATTCAAACCAGAAGATATAACGGTTGGTGAGGGGGGGATATCAACCTATAACACGATGGAAACGTTCAAAAAGATCGGTCTTGTCGATGCACTTGAAAATACAGGAATACGGCTGGTAGACCTTAATTCAGAGGAACATGTTGATGTTGAAATTGGAGAGCTGTTGAGGGGTATAAGGATTGCAAAAAGTTACCTCACACATGACACAATAATATCATGTGCAAAACTGAAAGTACACTCACTTGCGGTCGCAACTCTTTCAATGAAGAACATGATGGGTGGGATAGTTCCTAAGAATTTCATGCATACTGATATACATGAGAAGATAGCAGAACTGAACAAAGCATTCACGCCAAAGTTGTGTGTGGTGGAGGGGGTTGTGGGTGGGCAGACTCATGAACTTGCATGTGATCCAGTACCTTCGAGAGTTGTTATCGTATCCAACAATCCAGTTGCTTGTGATGCGGTTGGAGCATATCTCATGGGGATAGACCCTCAAGAAGTTCTTTATCTCAAGATAGCGAATAAAGCAGGTCTGGGAACTTATGATTTGTATAGTATAGATATAGATGGAGATATTTAGAGGCTTAGAAAGGAGTATAGGAGACTCTAAGTGATTGGAATGCCGATATCTGACTTGCCAGAAAGAATATTAATTATAGGCTCTCCATCACGGCCATTAGTTCAGTCTGCCCTCAGAGGAGGGTATAGGGTTGGTGCAATAGACCATTATGCTGATTTTGACTTATGCTCAATGGTAGATAAACTCATAAGAGTTCAAAGTCCATTAGATGCGTTTACGATTGGGCAGGAACTGGTGGACAAAGGCGAATATGAGTGTATGGTTGCGGGAGGATGGCTCGGAGTTGAGAGCAGTATATTGAATCACACACCAAATTTTGAACTGCCTTACAATATACCATATAAATATGCAGAAAAGATTGTGGATAAAAAGAATCTCCAAAAAACTCTCAAAAAAATGAATATACCTCACCCAAAAGAATTTAGAGAAGAAAATGTGGAATATCCTGCTGTTGTAAAGCCGAGAGTTGGAGCAGGGGGGAAGGATGTTGTTGTAGTGAGAAATGATAATGAGTTATCACTCTCTCTCGAGAGGTTTGAGAAGAATGAAGTGGATTACATAATTCAAGAGTATGTGGGAGGGCGAGATGCCAGTGTATCACTCGTAGTGTCAAAGGAAGAGGCGAAGATTGTTGCATTGAATGAACAACTCATAGGAACTGACTTTCTTCATGCACATAACATGGAGTATTCCGGCAACATAACCCCTCTCGAACAATGTGTACCTACGACCGTTCTCTCAACCATTGAGAGGATGTGCATCGGTATGGGATTACTCGGCTCATGTGGTGTGGATATTGTGGTTGGAAAGGAGAAATGGTGGGTGATTGAGGTGAACCCAAGGTTTCAGGGCAGTATAGATACAGTTGACCTCTCACTCAACATAAGTCTATTTGACTGGCACATGAAGTCTTTTCATAATCTACATCTCCCAGAATGTTCTTACAACTCCGTATGGGCGAGAGGCATATATTATTCACCAGTCAACATTCGGATATCGAGTTCTCTGTCAGAAAAGCTCAAAGAGATGTGGAAAAAAGGAGTTGTGAGAGACGTTCCACAAGAGGGTGAAACATACAATGAAGGCGACCCCTTCATGAGTATAACTGTGAAAGGTAAGAGAAGGGATGAGACAATTGCGAAGCTCAGAGAGGTTGCCTCTCAGGTTGATGAAATGTTGAAGAGAAAGTTTGAAAAACTTTAAAAAATATTAATAATCTGCCTCGGTGGCTAAGGTGGCATAGCGCTTCCTTGGTAAGGAAGAGGTCGGGGGTTCGAATCCCCCCCGAGGCTCTTATTTTTGTTAGAATTAGTATCACCTTTTAATAACAATTTTTATAAAAGTATGTCATAATAAAAAAGTTTCAAATATTAAAAATAATTTGTTTTATACGATGGACTCCTTACCACTTACACTAGCAGTTCTTATCGGCATAGCACTATTTGGTGTTAAGAGTGGACTTGGCTGTGGCCTCACCTCACTAAAAAAAGAGGAAATTGTGATGATTTCCACAGCCTATTTGATACTGTCCATGGTATTCAGCATTCTTTCAGATATGATACCTATTAGTGCAACACGCTCTTTGTTGTCCATGGGACTTTTTTTGCATACACTACTTGCGATAATGCTTGTTATTGGCGGGCTTTATACTGCCAGAGAGTTCTGGAAGGGGCGAGACGTCTCGAGGAAATCTTTCCTCTTACTTTCAATCCCCTGTCCAGTATGCATGGCTGCCACCTTTTTTGCATGCTCAATCCTCATACACATGACAGATACAACCCCTCTACAAGTTGGTTTTGCTGTTGGCATCACATTTATCTTAACCATAACTACCACCGTACTGTTGGCGAGGAAGGTAAACTCATTGACAAGAAAAGGTCCATACTTTTTGGGTAATGTAATGTTATTCCTTGGAATGTTTTACATTTTGGCAGCACTACTGATTCCCGCATATATACAGTCCAGAGGAGTATTAATTGAAACAGGCAGTATGGACGTAGGCAATGTTGTAGTCTCGTTTAGTATGTTGAGTGGTATCGTATTGGTAGGGTTCTTGCTGTCGAGGTTCAGGGGGGTATGTTGATGAGTATGTTTACGTCTGTTCTGTCCATTTTATATATCATTTCGACCTCTCTCCTTTATCCAGTTATATTCATGCTGATTGGAATTCTCTCTTGGTCATTGCTCAATTTTGGCATGTTTCTATCTGAATGGACAACCCGATATAGAAACCCAGATGAGATTGAAAGGGTGGCAATAAAGTCTGCCGAAATGTTTGGCAATGGGGATGTAAATGATGCAGTTAATCTACTTAAAAATATGAAGGGAAATCAAATGCTTAAAAAATTTTTGATTGATTTGTCTGATGCAATTGAGAAAAATACACTAAATCTTAAATTAGATAAATTGTATGAGGATTATGAGATAAAAATGTCAAAGTCAATAGAGAAAACCAAGATAGGAGCAAAAATTGGTCCGATGCTGGGATTAATGGGAACCCTTATTCCAATGGGTCCCGCTCTCTCTGGGCTTCTGAGCGGGAATGTAGAGCAAATGGTAAACAACCTCATAATGGCTTTTTCGACAACAGTTCTTGGTCTCTCAATTGCCGTGATTCTTTATGCGATAACTGTTATCAGGGGGAGATGGTATGCTCAAGATCTCAGTGATATCGACTACATTTTAAGAATCTTCGAGGAGGTAATTCATGAGAAGGAAAAATGGCAGGAGAAGAAAGCTCAGATTGGGTGATGAGGATATAACACCCATGGAGGGAGTTGCAAATCTTTTCGATGTGGCAATGGTGTTTGCGGTTGCTTTGCTTGTGGCAATAGTACTCTTCTACAATCTGCCTGAGTTAGTTCTTCAAGACCAAGATATAACGATTGTTAAGAATCCGGGCTCATCAGATATGCAGATAATCATCAAAGAGGGGAATGAAATAAAAGTGCTGAACATGACAGATAAACTTGGAGGGGGGCAAGGTGTGAAGATGGGGGTGGCTTATAGGCTCGAGGATGGGCGGGTGATATATGTCCCTGAAAATATAACTGAAAGTAAATAAATACGACAGAAATCGCGCTCTTTTTCATAATTGCCCAAGTTGCCCCTCAAGTTCCAAGCTTCTCGAGGAATTCACACACCTTGCACATTTTTCCGCTGGTTGGTTCACCACACCTTACGCATGAAGATAGCTCGAAGAATTCCTTTGGCAAGGTATCCATCACACCAATCATATCAATCAATTTTTCATATCCTCTTAGAAGTGAGTATTTTGTTCCGGGATGCCCCATCTCAAAATAATTGAGAAAGTCTCTGACATCGAATCTATATGACTCGCTTGCATATGGACATTCTTCATGTTCGATTTCAACACCATGCAAAAGAGAATAAAGGGCAACCTCCTTTTCAGGAACCTCTACAAGAGGCTTTATTCTTGGTATAAATTCCTCCCTTTCTTTTCTTGGAGATAATCTCAGCAGTCTCTCGACATCTCCTCTCAGGTAGTTCATCAGTATTGTCTGTGCCTCATCATCTAGATTATGACCCACAGCTAACTTCGTTGCACCAATCTCCCTCGAAATGTTATTGAGTAGTCTTTTTCTCAAGACCCCACATAGACTGCACCCCCTCATCCATCCGTATCTCTTTTCCGCCTTTTCCACCAACTCATCAAGAGAGTTTCCATACACATCCTCGAAACTTCTTATGATGTGCGGTACATTTAGTTTGTCTGCCAAGGATTTCGCCTTTTCAAGTGTTTTTGGTCGATATTCTGCGATACCCTCGTCGACTGAAATAGCAACAAGTTCAACGTCTTTTCTCATTTTTATTATTTTTTTAAAAAGTATTAAAAGTGCAGAACTGTCCTTACCTCCACTCAAAGCAATTGCTATCTTATCCCCTTGCTCAATCATTCTTTTTTTTCTTATTCTCCTCTTCACTTTCCTCTCAACATCCTCGATGAAATGTTTCTTACACAGATGAAGACCTGAATAACGTTGGAATATTATCGATGGCGAACCACATTTCGTGCATGGTGGAACTTCCATATCTGGTTCAATCCCAGAATCTCTTTGTCCTTGCATATTCTCTTTCAGCCTCCAGAATATCTCGGTAGAAATCACTCTCTTTCTCCCTTAGTTTGTTCAGAATTCTGACAGCAGTTTCTGGCCCAACCCCCCTCGCAGCAAGTGCTATAACAGCTCTTTTTCCAAACGACATCACTATATTCGCATTGCGGAAAATCCTCTCCACCTTCTTTTTTTCTTTTCCCCTCAAACCATGCTTTTTCACAAACTCCACATGCTCCTCTTCCCAGGGTTTCAGAGCTGCTAACATCATCGACCCACAAACAGGACATCTGGGCTGTTCTGGAACTCTTGAAACCTCTATCTTTTGTTTGTAATTCTTGCATGCAACACAAAACAGTACCACCTGTTCTCTATTAAGTCTCTCTTTGAATGCTTCAAGAACACTTGCCTCTCCCCTTTCGTTTATCAACAAGTCTCTTGCGGATGAGAAGCCAGCTTTACCAATAACACTTGCCTCCCCCTCCACAACTTTCATCTCGCCCCTTCGTATCATGTCAAGAACTAACTTGGTTCTCTCAACGTCCATACGCTCGTACAGTATCTCATCTATCGTTTCCCTATACACAAACGTTCCCTGATAAACATCCAGCAACCTCCTCAAATTGACCTTGCTCCAATCAACATCCTTGGATATTATGCCAAATCTCTTTGCAACATTGACAAACTTCCATCTGAAGAGGTTCGTTCCTTTAAGAGAGAGGTCTATGACTGCTTCAATATGTCCTGGCACACTTTCTTTCAACAGGGAAATTACATCCCCCGCCCTCAATCCCCATGGGACTTTTAGCTTTATTCTGTATGGGTCAATTTCCATTCCAATGCTCGAGCCAGCTCTGTAGGATAGGAGGGCAACTATGAACCTGCCGAGGGTCTCATTGACTTTATGTCCAAAGCAGGCATTGATGACTATAGAGCTTTCATCTCTGTGTTCCTCAACAACGACTGTCATCTCATCTGGAACTTCACCTTTATGCTTCTTTATTATGCCAAATACCTTGCTAAGTGTCTGACGGTCGGTGTGGTACATTTCTGCAATATCATCGATTCTCATAGTCTTGTTGAATATGATTCTTCTGAGAATACCAACTTCTTGGGCAACTTCAAACGGAACCGGAATCTCCTCACCAACCCAGTTTGGAACCTCTCCCTCTACAACAACAGGCTCTACGAGGATTCTGTGATGCTCCACATCCACTTCTACAATCCTCCACATCTCACCTTTTGTAATGAATGTCGTTCCTGGTGTCCCAGTATTCACAACAAAAGCCTCATCAAGTGTCCCAATAATGGAATCACTTACTATATCCCGGACTTCGTATTTCTTCTCATCGGGTATCATTGAGATATTATCGTAGAAGTACGATGTTGCTCTTCTTCTCTTTCTCACATATCCATTCATCCTTCTTATAAGCCCAGCCTCTTCAAGCTCAACAGCAACCTCAGAAAGCTCTTCAAAGCTGAGGTCTCTGTACGGATAGGCTCTTTTGACTATGTTGTAGAATTTGTACAAGTCTTGTTCCCCTTCCATAACATATGCACAGAGCTGATTTGCCAGAACATCCTTTGCATTCTTTCTAACTTTGAACGATTCTATGGTGCCCGTTAGTGCCATTCTTGCAATCACACAACATTCAAGTATGTCATCAAATCCCATAGCAATCATAGTTCCGTCAGATACTCTGTCAAGAGAATGTCCTGAGCGCCCCACTCTTTGGATTGCTCTCTGAACTTCTCTCGGTGAGTTGTACTGAATGACATGGTCAACACTACCTATGTCTATACCAAGTTCCATTGAAGATGTGCATACAAGCCCCTTCAACTCCCCCTTCTTGAATTTTTCCTCAACAGAAACCCTCACCTCTCTAGATAGAGAGCCGTGGTGGACCTCTATTGGCAGTCCCATAAGCTTTAGTCTCGAACCTATAACCTCTGCAGCAGCTCTCGTATTAACAAATATCAATACTGACTTATGCGATTCTATTATCTCTGCCATTTTCCTCAAACATGCTGCCATTTCAGGAGATGTTGATATTCTTTTTGCAAGTTCATAGTCCTCTTTCTTTACACGGGGCGAAATAACCTTCATATCCATAGGACTTTCGAGGGTTGCGTTGATTATTTTCACATCTCTGTCAACACCACCAACAAACTTGGCAATCTCTTCTAAATCTCCAACAGTTGCAGAGAGACCAATTCTGACGAACTCCCCACTCATCTCGACAAGTCTCTCGAGGGCTATCGAGAGTTGAATACCTCTTTTCGAGGATGCAAGCTCATGAACCTCATCGATAACCACATATCTAACACTCTTCAGATGTTTCCTGAGTCTCTTCCCTACGAATAGAATTTGAAGAGTCTCAGGTGTTGTTATCAAAACATCTGGAGGTTTCTCAGACTGTTTTCTTCTAACCGATGAAGGGGTATCGCCATGTCTAACTTGTATATCTATCCCAGTGATCTCACTCCATCTTTTCATCCTCTCCAGCATGTCTCGGTTTAGTGCCCTTAAGGGCGTTATATACAGTGCTTTTATACCCTCTGTAGTATCACTTTCAAGCTTTGTGAGTATAGGTAGCATTGCACTTTCTGTTTTTCCACTTCCAGTTGGTGCTACAACTAAGACGTTTTTATCTTCCAGTATCTCAGGTATTGCCAGCTTCTGAGGTAGTGTTGGCTGTGTGAATCCAAATTCAGATAGTGCTTTTAGGATACGTGGAGAAAGTAGTCCAAACACAGTTTCAGTCTTCTGTCTCACATAAAATAATAGGCATAATCTCTTATAAAATATCCTTCATAAAATATTTAAAACCTCAGGCTTTGTGGGAGGGATATGGCAATGAGTTTGAATATAGAGATGTGGGGAGTGTTCGGAGATGTTGTATGGAGACTTTTCATCGGCTTGATTATAATCCTCATCACAGCTTTTATTGCAAAACTCGTGAGTAAATTTTTAGACAGACAATATTCAAGAATAATCGAAAAAAAATTTGATATAATAGATGAGAAGAGATTTGCAACTCAATATGCATTTCTGAAAAGACTTTTTACAGCTGTTATTTACTTAGTGGGGATTATTGCAGTCATATCTCTCTTCCCGCAATTACGTTCTATATCTGTTGCTCTACTGGCAAGTGCTGGTTTTGCGGGCATAGTAATAGGTCTTGCAGCTCAGAAAGTTATTGGAGGTCTTTTGTCAGGTGTCATGCTCAGTGTATTTCAACCGTTCAGAGTTGGCGATTATGTCACGTTCAAAAATGAATATGGACAAATAGAAGATATAAGTCTCTTTTACACTGTTTTGAGAACTTGGGAAAATAAGAGGCTGGTGATACCGAACTATCTGATTACGGATGAGGTTGTGGAGAACTGGTCAATAGCAGATCCAAAGATATTCTGGGTATTAGATATCGGGATTAGCTATGATTCAGACATAGACCTCGCGAGGAAGATTATGCTCGAGGAAGCTGAGAAACATCCAAATGTTATGAAAGCGAAAGAAGTGGACCCAACCGCAGAAAATGGTGAGAGAAAAGCAGCAGCAGTGAGAGTCCATGAACTTGCAGACTTCGCTGTTGTGATGAGACTTGGCTTTTGGGTTTATGATAGGAGTCAGGCATACGCAACTGCTGCAGACCTTCGAGAGTCCATAAAGAAGAGGTTCGATGCAGAGGGTGTTGAAATCCCATTCCCCTACAGGACTATAATATATAAAAAAGATTTGCCAACACCATCGAAATTAGATACCTGAGACTTTGGACTCTTTAAAATGGATGAATCTTGCTCTCCCGTAATTCACAACGTTCTATTTTCCGTAAAATTCACTGAGATCCACGTACTCCAACGAAAAAGGACGAATTATTAGCTCAGCTCCCACAGTAGCAGACACTCGAGCTATGCTATACCATATGTCTGGGGGTGGTCTGATCGAATAAACCAGTTCAGCCCCCTAATAGATTGAAATGTTTGGTCTATATATGTCATCGAAAACAACTCCTTGGATGGGATTCACATCAACTCCAATCACTTCCATTCCCATCTCTCTCAGCATATCCATGACTCCAGTTCTTTTACCTACCCCAACCTCTACAACTTTCCCTTGGAAATGGGACTTTATGTAGTGGGCAATGTACTGTTCTTCATCACACATGATGGGCTCGCCCGGATTCGAACCGGGGTTCTCTACCTTGTAAGGGTAGCGTCATAACCCCTAGACCACGAGCCCAACAAACTCACTTTAACCAAATGCTATTTTAAATTTTATCTCTTATTCTCCCAAAAACACCATGTTATCAAATGCGAGAGTTGGTGTTATAACTTCTCCAACCATTCTCGTATCATTCATCGAGCCAATAACAGACTTCAAAATCTCATAGACATTTCCGAACACAATGAGTTTCCTCGCCACACCTGTGATATCTCCTCTGTCGATGATGTATCCTCCCCTCACTTCAAGAGAAAAATCTCCAGACACTGGGTTGGAAGTGTGCGAGCCTATAAAACTCGTAACAAGGACACCCCTGTCAACTTCTTCTATCGAGATTTTATCATTACTCGTGATAACAAGGTTTCTAACCCCTATGTCTGGCGGTGATTGATAATTATGTCTTACGCAGTTTCCAGTACTTTCTCCCTCAACCTTTGCACTTGTGTGACAGTCCGAGAGAAATGTTTTCAATACCCCTTTGTCTATCACACACTTTCGGTTGGAAGGTGTACCCTCACCATCCCTCATACCGCTCCCCATCGCCCAGTCCAACGTGCCATCATCTACGAATGTGAGGCACTCTGAGGATATGGTTGAGCCGAGTTTGTTGGATAGCGCAGAACGTCCTTTGATAACCATGTCAAGACTCAGTGAGGGAATGAGTGTGTAGGAAAGGAGTTCATAGAGCGCAAGAGGACTCAACAATCCAACTCCTTCAACTTTCTCCACTTTCATGGGGTTCAATGAATCAAGAGCAACTTTGCATACTCTTTCGGAGAGTGGGTCAAGCGACGTCATAAACTTGCGAGAACACTCAAAATCTTGTGCTGATGCCACACTCCCACCATCTTTTGCAACCCCTTCCACACCTACATAGATCTCTGTTGATGCTTCTTCATGTCTCAGCCCAGAGGTGTTGTAAATCATCTCAAGAGACATTGAAAAACTCAGATTTCCAGAACTAAGTAATACATTTCTTTCCTCAAAGTCTGATATAAGATTTTTTCCAAGTTCAACAATCTCTCTTTTATCAATTTCTTCAAATTTTTTATCATAGACCTTTATTCGCCCTATATTATGTATTTCATCTGATTTTTCATATGTTTTCGGTGGCAAGCCATTCCATCCTTTAATTTTCTCACCAAATCGTGCATGTTTTGATGCCTTCAATACACAATTACCAATCTCATTGAGGTCATTTGTACTGGCATAGCCCATTGCACCTCGCTCAAACACTCTTGCCCCAACACCCAACCCCTCGAAGCTTGTGAGTTCAGATATTCTTCCCTTTTTTACAGTGAGCGAGAGACCTCTTGATATGATCCCATAAAGTTCAAGCTCATCACCCCTAAATTTGTTGATTTCCCTGTCAAGCGTATCTCTCACCTTATCTTCCATTCTCCCACTCCAATTTTACTCCAGAATCGCCCCTTCTGATGCAGATCTCACACTCTTAGAATATCTGGCAAGCAGACCACTCAACTTTTTGTCAGGTCGTCTCCATTTCTTCTTCCTTTCGGCAATTTCATCCTCAGAAACTTTGAGTGTGAGGGAGCGAGATGGGATATCGACACGGACGATGTCTCCTTCCTCTACAAATGCTATCGTTCCCCCTTCCCATGCCTCAGGACTCACATGTCCGACACAAGGGCCTCTTGTGCCTCCGGAGAACCTGCCATCTGTTATGAGAGCAACAGAGTCTGACAGTCCCATTCCTGCTATTGCAGATGTTGGGGATAGCATTTCCCTCATGCCCGGTCCACCCTTTGGCCCCTCGTATCTGATAACAACAACATCACCTCTTCCCACCTCACCATCCAAAATAGCCTTATATGCATCCTCCTCAGAATTAAATGGGAGAGCAGAACCTTCATGTACCATCATTTTTGGGTCAACTGCACTTTGCTTGACAACTGCCCCATTTTCTGCTAAATTTCCTTTGAGGATTGCGATTCCCCCTTCTCGATGAATGGGATTATCGAGTGTCGCAATCACTTCCTTGCTCTTCAGTGGATTTACAACCACATGTTCCCTCAGATTATCCTCGAGTGTTCTGCCACTTACTGTAAGTGCCTGCGTGTTCAGTAGGGGTTTCAACCTATTCATCAGGGCATGTACTCCTCCAGCCCTCTCAAAATCGAGCATGAAGTTATCACCGGCAGGTCTGAGACTGACAAGATGTGGGGTTGTTCTTGAGAGTTCGTCGAATTTTTCTATGGGTAACTCAATCCCAAAATCGTGAGCTATTGCCGGAAGATGTAAAACAGTGTTCGTACTGCCGCCTATAGCAAGGTCAACTCTTATAGCATTCTCGAATGCTTCATTTGTTGCGATCATTCTTGGTGTAATTCCTCTTCTCAGAAGTTCCATCACCATGAGTCCAGACTTCTTGGCGATGTGAACTTTTTTCGCATCAACAGCATGGGCAGTAGCACATCCAGGGAGACTCAATCCAAGGGCTTCTGTAAGACATGCCATTGTGTTTGCTGTGAACATTCCAGAGCATGAGCCCGCCCCAGCACATGAATAGCATTCCAGTTCTTTCAATTCTTCGAGCGATATCTTGTTCTCTTGGTAAAGACCAACTGCCTCGAATCCATCATGCACAAGGTCCCTGTATGTATCTCCTACATACCCAGGTAGCATTGGTCCACCAGTAACAACAATCGATGGAACATTGAGGATACCCATAGCCATCAAATGTCCGGGAACTATTTTATCACATGAACATATGAACACAAGAGCATCGAACTGGTATGCTCTTGCAACAATCTCTATCGAGTCTCTTATCACTTCTCTGCTTGGAAGAGAGTATCTCATCCCTTCATGGTTCATTGCAATTCCATCACATATTCCAATGGTGTTGAATTCTAATGGAGTTCCACCCCCCATTCTAACTCCTGCCTTCACTGCATCAGAAAGTTTGTCGAGGTGTATGTGCCCCGGGACAAGTTCATTCCATGAATTTACGATTCCAACCAGTGGTCTTTCAAATTCCTCATCCACAAGACCGCAAGCCCGGAATAACATTCTGTGTGGTGTTCTTTCAACCCCCATCTTCACATTATCTGATTTCATGATAGCGACTCGCACTCAATGTTTATGTGGTTTTCTAATATTGCCCAACATTTATATCGTTTTGAGGTTATGGGTGAAGGTTGATGGAGTAGATTGCCCGTGCAAGACTCGAATTTGAACATGAGATTGGGGAGGTGATACGTTCTCTTGAGCCAGATAATACTGACAACATAAAAACATTCATCAACGTTGTGTACATAGAATGTAAGGGGGTTGGCAGTCTGCTTAACACATTGGATGATTATCTTGCAAATCTTCAGGTTGCTCTCAGAGTGAGAGGTGTTGTTCATGATTGAATTCTATGCGGATGGGTTCTTTAAAGCAAGCAAGGAGCTAACAGAGGTTCAAGATGCTGTGGAGGAGTTCTTCAGTGTGGGGGTGAGTGAGATTTTGTCAAGAGGTATTCCTGATGGCAGAGGCGTGAAAGAGATGACCTACTCTGTAGAGGGAGACAAGCTGAATATAAAAGTAAGGACGGATAACTATTTGCGTGCGCATGATGTGTTTTTGAGATTGAGGAAACACCTCTCAAAAGTTCTTGGAAGACATAGAATAGGTATAAGAGGGATTGAATTTAATGAATACTGGATAAAAACAGAATCAAATGTACCTATAAGCATAAAACTCCCATTTATAGTGAAGTCAGAGTGGAAAGATGGTTATTTTATGGTATGGCTCACCCTCACTGAACAAGATGTTGAGAAAAAGATACCAGATAGGATAGTCCGACTGATAGATGAGAAAAAGAAGGCGGAGGAGTATGGTGGGAAGGCAGAGAACTGGGAACTTATATGGCAGAGTGGGAAGAAAAAAATTCATTTCAATAAAGACCCAACACAAGAACTCCTAAAAATGAGATGGATAAAACATGGGGCAAGCAGAGGACAGTGGATATATGGGCCACAGATAACAAAAATCTTCAGAGCTTTTGAGACAATCGTGATAAATGAGATTCTCGAGCCCCTTGGCTATGTTGAGATGGTATTTCCAAAGCTTGTTCCATGGGATGTTTGGAAGCGTTCAGGACATGCGAAGGGTGTGTATCCTGAGATATATTATGTATGCACACCAAAATCGAGAGACCCACATTTTTGGGAAGATGTGATAGATTATTACAAAGTTACGCTTGACGTTCCTGTGGACTTGATAAAAGAGAAAATTGAACCACCCATTGGGGGTATGTGTTATGCCCAGTGTCCTCCATTTTGGGTATTTTTACAGGGTGAGACGATTGCAGATTCTTCATTGCCAATAAGAGTGTTTGACAGGTCAGGCACATCACATAGGTATGAGAGTGGTGGTATTCATGGTATAGAAAGGGTGGATGAGTTCCACCGAATCGAAATAGTCTGGATTGGGTATCCAGAGCAGGTGGTAGAAGAGGCAAACAAACTGCATGAAAGATATCATCACATCTTTGAGGATATACTTGAATTGGAATGGAGAAAAGCGTGGGTAACTCCGTGGTTCATGGCACAGGAAGGACTAGCTGGTTTGAGTGAGGATATAAGAGTCGGTACAACAGACTATGAGGCATATCTTCCATACAAGAACGGATGGCTTGAGTTTCAAAATGTCAGTGTGAATGGCGATAAATATCCTAAAGGATTCTCTGTTAAGTCTCAGTCCGGAGATATGTTGTGGAGTGGATGTTCCGGTGTTGGACTTGAGAGGTGGGCGAGTGCATTTCTTGCTCAGAAAGGATTCAATCCAGAAAATTGGCCTGAAAGATTTGTTGAAATTGTGGGTAACCTTCCAGAAGGAATAAAATTCTTGTGAGGTGAGTCAATGAAAGTAAAGGATGCTCCAAAAACTGCCACCACAATTGTAATTCGTTCAGATAGAAAATTTAGTGTGATATCGTCAGAGGACCCATATGGTGCGTTGATGGAAAGACTTTTTCAGGATGGAAGGACTGCTGAGAGAGGTAAGAAGTTTCTCACATTGGTAAAAGAGAGACAAGAAAATGGCAATCCGCTCAGAGCATCTGAATGGAAAGAAATCATCAAGACACTTGGCATTTCACATTCTTCGTTCTATGCGATGAGGAAAAAACTGATTGGGGCAGGAATGATAACACTAAAGAACGGAGAGTACAGAATATCAGGGGCATTCAGCAGAGACCTGTATGATATGGCACGATGGTGGTGGACGGTAGTATGTGGGAATGATATCGATACTTTGTGAGTGGAGGATGTAATATGGGGAAAACATTGTCTGAGAAGATATTTTCACGTGCTGTTGGTAGAAATGTGGAAGCTGGAGAGTTTGTACTTGCCAACATAGATTTGGCAATGATACACGACATCACAGGTCCATTGGCGGTAGAGACTATGAAGAGGGTTGGTGATTGGGTGTGGGACCCCTCCAAGGTTGTGATAGTTTATGACCATCAGGTTCCTGCAGACTCTTTGAAAGCTGCAGAAAATCACATTCTTCTGAGAAAATTTGCAAAGGAGCAAGGAATTTTGAACTACGATGTGTTTGAGGGAATTTGTCATCAAGTCGTTCCTGAGAAAGGGCATGTACTCCCCGGAATGCTCGTAATAGGTGCAGACTCTCATACATGTACATATGGAGCATTTGGTGCCTTTTCGACTGGAGTTGGGAGTACAGATATGGGTTGTGCACTTGCACTTGGAAAACTTTGGTTCAAAGTGCCATCTACTATCAGATTTGAAATATCAGGAAGATTGAAAAAGAGAGTTGTATCTAAGGATGTGATTCTCCACATCATAGGGGATGTTGGAGCAGACTTTGCAACTTATAAGGCATGTGAATTCGTTGGAGAGACAATAGAAAGCATGGATATGTCTGCGAGGATGACGATAACAAACATGGCAATAGAGATGGGTGGGAAAGCAGGATTGATGGAGCCAGACAACACAACAGAAGCGTATTTGAAAGAGAGAGTTGAGGGATATGAACTCGGTGAAGAATGGAAGAGTGATGAAGATTGTGAATTCGAGGAGGAGATTTTTTATGATGTTTCTGAGTTATCACCTCAGGTTGCATGTCCCCACAGGGTAGATAATGTTGTTTCTGTGGAAAGAGTTGAGGGAGTGAAAGTTGATCAAGTCTTCATAGGTTCTTGCACGAACGGAAGGTATGAGGACCTCAAACAAGCTTCAGAAATTCTCGAAGGGGAAAAAGTTGCAAGAGATGTTCGGCTGATTGTCATACCCGCTAGCAGAACGGAGTATGCAAGGGCATTGAAAGATGGAATTATTGAGATACTTATGGATGCCGGCGCAATCGTTGAGTACCCGTGTTGTGGCCCATGCATGGGGGGTTCTTTTGGTCTGCTGGGAAATGGAGAGGTTGGATTTGCAACTTCGAACAGAAACTTCAAGGGCAGAGAGGGAAGTCCAGAGTCGCTTGTGTATCTTGGCTCTCCATATACTGCAGCAGCAACTGCCTTGTATGGAGAAATCACTGATCCGAGGGATGTATGATGGCCAGAACATATGCAGATGCAGGAGTAGATATAGAGTATGAGCATTCTCTTGTCAAGTCTCTTACTAACTCCCTAACCTTCAGAAGAGTGGGGTTTGGGGGGGCCATGGATATAAAGGGGCATTATGCTGGACTTATTGATATGGGCGAATGGGCTCTTGCAATAACAACAGATGGAGTAGGCTCAAAACTTCTGATAGCTCACGAGATGAAGAAGTATGATACAATTGGAATCGACTGTGTAGCAATGAATGTGAATGATATTTACTGTGTTGGTGCAGAGCCTCTTGCCCTCGTTGATTACTTAGCGGTTGGAGAGCTTGAGAAGGAGGAGGCTGAAGAAATTGGAAAGGGATTATGTAGAGGGGCTGAACTTGCAGGCATATCTGTCGTTGGAGGGGAGACAGCAATATTACCTGAAATTGTTAAACCGTTTGACTTGGCAGGTACGTGTGTGGGTATTGTGAGGAAGGACAGAATCATAACAGGCGAGAGAATAGAAATTGGAGATGTACTGATTGGAATACCTTCGTCTGGACTTCATTCGAATGGATATACACTCGTGAGGAAGCTAATTGAGGATGAAGGATTGTTATACAAAGACCCATTTCCACCAATGCCTGATTTTAGTATTGGAGACATACTTCTCACACCTACTCGGATATACTCTGAAGTTATGGGGGTGGTTAGAAGGTGTGATGTTCATGGACTTGCCCACATCACTGGAGGTGGATTGACAAAGTTGAGCAGGCTGAGTAAATTTGGTTTTGAATTCTCTGAGCCATTACCAGTACCGCCTCTGTTTGAGTGGATAAAGACGATTGGTGGTGTGGATGATGTTGAGATGTACAGGACGTTCAACATGGGGATGGGGTTTGTCATTGTTCTCCCTCCTTCTGAAGTGAAAAAGGCTTTGAAGATACTCAAAGATGGAAAGGTCGTGGGGAGAGTTGTTGATAGGGGAATATGGGTAAAAGAATTAAGACTTTTATGAGAAATCTTTATATAATATAATAATATTAAGAACGAAATGATGATAGAAGAAATGATTGCCCAGTTGTTTAAAGTTTTAGGGCATCCGACAAGAGTTAGGATTTTAAAAGAGCTTAGAGATGCATATACCAGTGGAATAGATGAGATGTGCGTATGCGAACTCATACCTCTCTTGGGCATTGAACAGTCAAATCTATCACAGCATCTTTCGAATCTCAAGTCGAAAGGACTTCTTATATCGAGAAGAGAAGGCTCAAGTGTATACTACAAAGTAGCTGATGAAAGTGTTTTCGAATTACTGGACAGCGCAGAGGACTTCATTGAAAAACATATAAAGAGGGTCAAGAGCATTCTTGAGGAGTAATTAAAAATCTGTCTTGACCCTAAACTGATCTACCTCTGGTTTTCTCATTACATCGAGAAAAGCTTCAGCTACCGCCCTAATATCTCCTGCCTTTGTGATAGCTCTTCCAACAATTATGATATCTGCTCCACTTTCTATTGCTTCCCTTAAGTTGTCAATAGTTATGCCTCCAGCCACAGCCACGAGAGCATTTTCTGATACCTTCTTTATCTTCTCAATGTCCCCCCACTTATGTTCGCTTCCCTGTTCCTCATCTATGGCTCTGTGAAGCTCAACAACGTCCGGCTTCACACTCAAGCTCTTTAAGAGTGATACTGGGTCATCAACGTTGAGCATGTCTATGCACGAGTATATTCCTGTCTTCTTTGCTTCCATTATTGCTTTCTCTATTGTACTCTTCGGAGCAAGTCCAGATACAACGACTTCATCAGCTGTCGCATCTGCAGCCATTCTTGCTTCTATGTTCCCAGTATCGAGAGTCTTTAAGTCAGCAACTATGAAAGCATTCTTTCTAACCTCTCTCATTAGGGTTATAACATTGAGTCCATATTTTTTGATTAGAGGAGTACCAGCCTCAAATATCACATGGTCGCTCGTAGGTACCTCTCTCAGTACTTTCTTGACAACTCCAATTTCTGGTATATCAATCGCAATCTGGAGATAAGGCGGGTCAAACAATTGAGTCATGAGCTTGTATCCCATAATTGGATGTACATCTCTATCCTTTTCTTCGAGAACTGTGTCGATGTCAGGAAATCCTTCCATTGCACGCTTGAGTGCTAATTTTGTAGCTCCATAGTTGTATCTGAATATGCGGGCATAGTCCTTTGCATCTGGATGTATGAACACACTCACAACAACCACAAGATTTTCAACTTCATCCTTAGGTATTATTCCCTCCTCAACTGCATCTGCAATAGCCTTGGAGACTGCAGTTTGAGCAGGACCGAAGATTTTTGATGCATCATCCATGTTTTTAACAGTAACCTTTGGGACTATCAGTGTGGGTGGTTTTGGCATCAGATTTGGTCGTATTACACCCAACAATGGTGTATGCCCTATAGAGGGTGATGAAAGACTATTCACAAATGCCTCCCCAACCGGCCCATTTCTATCACCTATTACTAAATCTATATGTGCAACCTCCGAACCCTCTCCTACAAGAGCCTCCCCTACATACATCAACTCCACCACCATCCAGAGTTATGAATGGGCATGATATAAAGTTTTGTTATCGAATTATTCAAGTTCAAGCTCTATTACCTTCGAGTGTGCTCTCTTAGGAATATCATCTGGTGAGATGTATAGTGTTATTGTGACTCTGTACTTCCCTGCAAGCTTCACACCGCCGATCTCTTCGACAGTCTTAAACTTTGCCTTCAGTGTCTTTCTTTCACCTGGCTTTATGATAACATTGTAATCAAGCATCGTACTTCTTGTCTTTTCTTGATCACTCAGCGTTTTCAGTAGTACACTACCTGCAATTGATTTAAGACTGAGAACATATACATCGACCCGAACGAGTTCTTGGGTTATTGTCACATTTCCTGTGTTCTCCACAATCATCGATGCTACTACAGTGTCTCCTGCTTTATAACTCTCATTTTCAAGCATAACTTCGACTATACGAGCCGATAAACCAGGATAAATATCGATAATCTCTTCACTTCCCTGTTTAACTTCGGAAACTCTCATCTGCCAAAAAGTGAAAGTTGCAACTACCAATATCAACACAATGATTATCCCAATCAACACAGCTCTCTTCATCACTCACAGATTTGTTATATCGGTTAAATAAGTTGCTGAAGTGAAAGTTTTAAATCAGATAATGCCATGGGGTAATTTTATGGCAAGATTTCCTGAGGCAGAAGAGAGACTGTTTAACGTCAAGATATGCATGCGTTGCAACGCTCGCAATCCTATAAAGGCGACAAAGTGTAGAAAGTGCGGATATAAAGGGCTGAGAATGAAATCACGAGAGAAGAAGAAATGAAGGTAATGAAAGTATGAGGGTAAAGGTAGAAGAGCTCCTTAAAGAGATTGTGGATGCTGATGGGGTTGCGCACCTCACTCTCATAGACCCTGCAAGGCAGATGCCCAAAGATGCCGAAAAGCTTGTGAGTGAGGCAGTTAAGGCAGGAACTGATGGTTTTATGGTAGGAGGATCAACCGGAGTTGACAGTACAATCATCGATGAGACAGTGCTTGCGATGAGAAGGGGAATTGAGAAACACCATGAGGAGAAGCCCATAATACTTTTTCCTTCGGGTGTACATACCCTCAGTCGGCATGCGGACGCAGTGTTTTTCATGAGTATGCTTAATTCTCGAGACCTCACATACGTGATAGGGAATCAGATGATTGGAGCACCTCTTGTACGCTCTTTAAGACTTGAGTCGATACCAATGGCATATCTAGTCATTGAGCCGGGTGGCACTGTTGGGTATGTAGGAGATGCAAAACTCATACCTCGTTCAAAACCTGAAATTGCGGTTGCCTATGCGCTTGCCGGGGAATATCTTGGGATGAGGTTTGTCTACCTTGAAGCAGGTTCTGGGGCTTCAGAACCAGTGCCAGAGACAATGATAAGTGCCGTTAGAAATGAAACAAATCTAATGGTTGTAGTTGGTGGGGGAATAAGGAGTCCCGAAGATGCAAAGCTCTGCAGGGATGCAGGTGCACATATATTGGTGACTGGTTCTCTTGTCGAAAGCTCAAAAAACGTGGAAAAATCCATTTCTTCTATTATAAAGGTTATAAAATGATTTTTAACTACTTATTAGCAGTTTATTATATATCGTAATGGATGTTCATGTTGACAGTTTTGTCGATATTCTTTTATATGATAGAACTAAGAGTTGAGGGATAAACTAACTGGACGTGCGAGAAAATGGTAGATGAAATTGAAAATGTGAAAATTGGGAGTTTGACTCCTGAGTCCCGCAACGTGAACCTTCTTGTGAAGGTGCTCGATGTGGGTGAGCCAAAGGATATAGAAACGAGATATGGAACAAAGCATCTTGCAGAAGCAACGATTGCAGACGACTCAGCATCTATGCTGATGACTCTCTGGGAAGATCAGGTCGAGCAAGTGCAAGAGGGAGACGTTCTCGAGATTGAAAATGCGTATATCTCACTTGTGAGAGGTAGCATGAGATTGAATCTCGGGCGCTATGGAAAAATGAGAAAAGTAGATCTGGATATCGATGTATCTACTGAACCAAACGTAAGTGATCAGCTACATGACAGACCAAGGAGAGACAGATATTCCCAAGGAAAAACGAGAGGCAAAGGCTACGGAAAGTGGGTCTAAGAACTTATTTGAGTCTTTAGAAAATGTGCGAGATGGGGTTTTACCCCCGTTTTATCCATTTATTTTTATCCGTAATTAATTTATACGTTATTGATTTTGTGTTTTTAGGTGATGAGATTGGGTAATGGGGTATGTAATATTACGTCTATTTGGTTCAGCAGGTATACAGAATGGAGGAATGAACTTTCTTGGCAGCATAAGTTTGTACTTGCTTTCATGTTTGCAACTCTTACCGGTATCTGTGCACAAATCATAATACCACTTCCATGGACACCAGTTCCCATTACCCTTCAAACATTTGCAGTCCTTCTCACCGGCGTTTTGATGGGGAGACATTGGGCTGGATTCTCACAGATGATGTATGTGGGGGTTGGTGCTGCCGGATTTCCATGGTTCTCTGGATTCGGGGGTGGAATTGCCCATCTCACAGGTGCAACAGGCGGGTATCTGATAGGCTTTATTGTTGCAGCATGGTTGGTTGGGAATTTGTGGAACTCACACAGAGGATTTGTTCCAACCATCATCATATTTACAGGTGCAACCTTGTTGATATACTTGTGTGGGCTTCTTCAGTTGTATGTGTGGCTGTCTTCGTTTGGGGAGACTCCCACGTTATTTGAGCTTCTTGTAAAGGGTGCCATACCTTTCGTACCCGGTGACATCATAAAAGCTATTGGAGTGGCAACATGTGTCTGGGCATTTACGGGTGTTAAAAAATCTGAGAACTGAGTGAGAAGTCTATGGGAGTTTAAAAAAGTGCCCGAGACGGGGTACGATCCCGTGACCTCCAGATTTCTCAGGCGCCTTATGTTGCCCTTATGAGTCTGGCGCCCCTCCAGCTAGGCCACTCGGGCACAAATAAGATTTTCATATTAGTCAAATATTAATGTATCGCTCTCTCATTTTTTCGAAGTTCCAAGTCTCGAGGATGAGATTATGCACAACCTTATTAATCTCTTTCATAGGCACTCTTACTTGTCTCATTGTGTCTCTGTCTCTGATAGTAACAGTATCATCTTCAAGGGTTTGATAATCGGTTGTTATGCAATACGGCGTCCCAATCTCATCGAATCTCCTGTATCTCTTTCCTATGAATCCTCTTTCGTCATATTCACACATGAAACCGCTTTTCCTGATTTCATGGACTATTTTCTTAGCAGGATCTATGAGTTCGGGTTTAGACATCAAAGGCAGAACTGCAATGGGAATTGGAGCAAGTTTAGGTCTAAGTTTAAGCACTTTTCTTATCTCTCCCTCGACAAAGTCTTCATAGTAGGAATGTTCCAGTAGAGTGTACATAATGCGGTCTATTCCGAATGAAGGTTCAACAACATGGGGCGTCACCTTCTCACCTTTTACTTCGATTTCTCTCTGCACAACCTCCACCACCCCGCCATCAACCTCAAAAGTCTTTCCATCTACTTCGACCTTTATTTTGTCCTTTTCAAGCTCTTCTTTTGGAAGTTTTTTTATCGCATCAGCGACTTTCGATGATTCTTCTTTGAATAGAGGTCCAAGCTTACCCATATCAACTCTTACATCCACAATGGTCTTTTTCTTTGGTTTTTTGTACTCACAGAAAACCTTGAGTTCCTTTCCACTTTTCAATGCATGAGCTTTTATATCGTAATCTGTTCTGTCTGCTATCCCTACGAGTTCTATCCATCCAAATCTTTCTGTGAGGGCTTCTGCATCCCAACAGTCTGCTGCATAGTGTGCCATTTCTTCTGGAAGATGCTGACGAAATCTCAGTTTCTTCGGGTCTAATCCTGCCCTAATAAGAAAATCCCAACAGAGAGCAATGTGATAACCGAGAACTTCGTGTGCTATAATACCATTTTCAACTGCATCTTTCAGCTTCATTTCAACTGCATCTTCCCCCTTTATCTGATTTGGTGCAGGGAGGAGTGGTATTCTTTTGGACGAGAATCTATCAAAGTTGGGGTGTTTTTTGTCGTTAGGATGAACAAAAAGCTCAAGCTCAGCTTGTGTAAATTCTCTCAATCGTATAACTCCTTGTCTTGGGGATATTTCATTTCTAAAGGCCTTTCCAATCTGAACAATCCCAAATGGTAACTTTCCACCATAAAATCTCAAGAGTCTTTCGAAGTTTGTAAATATTCCTTGGGCTGTTTCTGGTCTAAGATATCCTCGTCTCTTTGAGCCCGGTCCTATGTGGGTAGAAAACATCAGGTTGTACTCTTCAACATCCCCAAGCTCGCCACCACAGGCTGGACATACAACACCCGAGCTTTTTACGAGTTTATCGATTTCAGGTATAGATATGTCCCTCACACCGTCAAGCAAATGATCAGCTCTGAACGCCTCCCCACATTTTTTGCACACAACTATGGGGTCTGTAAAGCATTTTAGATGTCCAGAGGCATCGAATACACTTTCTATACCAATCAATGTTGTTTCTATTTCGTGGAAACCCTCTTCAATGCAGTAAATCCTTCTCCAAAAAGATTCGAGTCTCCGTTTCATACCAGTTCCAAGGGGGCCATAGTCATAGAAACCAGCACTACCTCCATATATCTCAAACGAAGGCCACAAGAATCCCCGTCTTTTTGCAACATCCATCACTTTCTCATAAAGGTCTGCCATATCCCTCAACCGATTCTCATCCCTTTATTTATAACTGTTTATGATTTTCATGTAGTTATCATAATGGACATCTGGCGAAAATTTATCCCTCCAAGCACAATATGCCTTTTCCCTCATCTTTTTTATATTTTCTTCATCCAAGTTCTCAAGCATCTTCAATTCCTCCAATTTCTTCAAAGCAATTCCAGAGCCATCTGCTACAAGTTCAGGAAGCCCCCCTCTATGTGAGACAATGGCAGGAATGCCCTGAGAGAAACCTTCGAGGATGCTGAGAGGACAATTTTCATTCCATTTTGAAAGGAGGATTGTAAACGCAGATTTTGCTCTTTCCATCCTCAGAGCATCTCTATCAAGATAACCAAGGTATTCAACTCCTTTGAGAGATGCGAGATAGGGTGAGAGAGAGCCATTTCCTACTATCTTTAGTTTCCACCCATCAGGCGCGTTCTCAGAAAAGAATTCGGCAACTTCTTTTATTCCTTTATGTGGTTCAAGTATTCCCACATAAATTAGAGAACGCTCCCATCTTTGAGCACGCATCTCGGGCAGAACGAAGTTTGGCAGATACACAGAATGTATTCCATATCTTGAAAAAATATTTTTGTAAAACATTGAAGGAGATATAATGGCCATATTATCCATTTTTTTGTATATTCTTTTAAATCTCCATATCTGTGGAGGTCTCTTTCTTTTGATAGAACATAGCAAGCATTTAAGGGGTGAGCATATATTAGAACATCTCCAGTCATTCAGTGGACATATAAGCCAGAAGTCGTGAGCAGTATAGAGAGAGCATATTTCGGGTGTCAGTTTCAAAACATCAGCTCCAATAAGAGAGATGTTGTGATGATGGATAACATCTGGTTTTACCTCTCTGACAATTTTCTCAATTTTGGATATTCCCCTTGTTTTTCCGGTTATGTATGCCCAGATGGGGGGAATTATGCTTTTGTGGAGTGGATGGAGAAATACATCTGAGGGGGCAACATCATTATTCAGACTATCCGTCCCCCTCTTCAATTGATATGCCCCTGGGGAGAAGATGACATGAATTTCATGTCCTTTTTCAGAAAGCAAGGTGGCAAGATTCCTAACAAAGACCGCATCCCCACCTATATGCAGTGGAGGATAGAATGTGCTTGTCATTAGAAATGTGAGTGTTTCCATGAACATGGACTCGACGGGATTCGAACCCGTGGCCTCTACCTTGCGAAGGTAGCGCTCTACCTCTGAGCTACGAGCCCCCTATTAAGTTGTAAGCCTCTACTTTTTATCTTTTGTTTTTATTAACCTTTTTAAGGCATAAGTAAATATATTAGGTTGGCGAGTTTGTGAGGGTGTGGTGAGTGATATGGCGAGGATGTACGCAAGAAGGAAAGGAAAGTCAGGGTCAGTAAGGCCTGCAAGAAAAGAACCACCTGCGTGGGTGAGTTATAGCCCAGAGGAGGTTAGAAAGCTTGTTGTAAGTCTTGCAAAGGAAGGAAAATCCACAAGTGAAATAGGTATTATATTGAGGGATCAGTATGGAATACCTCTCGTAAAGCTATTTTGTGGTAAAAAGATAACAGATATTCTGAGAGAAGAGGGGCTTGCCCCATCAATACCAGAAGACCTAAGGAACCTTATGCTCAAAACAATCAGACTAAGAAAACATCTTGAAAGAAACAAGAAGGATATCCACAACAAAAGGATACTCCAACTAACTGAGTCGAAGATAAGGAGACTTGTGAAATATTACAAACGCACTCATGTACTACCTGAAGATTGGAAGTATTCACCCGAGACTGCAGAACTCATGTTGAGAAGATGACACCGATTGAAGATTTAGAGAGGCTATCCAGAGAAGCTGCTGAAAAGATTCTCAAGTCAGAAGGAGTGCGCATAATCACCCATAACGATGCTGATGGTCTGTCTGCCGGTGCCCTTCTCGCCTTTTCTCTGACAAAGGTCGGTATTCCATTCCATTTGACCGTCATTCCGAGACTCACAAAACAAGTTGTTATAGACAAAGGGGACTATGAGCTTCTTGTATTTTGTGATATGGGAAGCACATTTTCTGACAAGGATTATGAAGAGATGGGTGTGAATCCTGAGAACGTGATCGTGCTTGACCATCATCTTCCTACCACCACACATTCAACTTTTTTCATGGTCAATCCACATCTTGTTGGAGTGGATGGGGCATTTGAGCTGTGTGCTTCTGGGGTTGTTTATCATGTTGTAAAGAACATGGTCGAGGGAGATGTATTACTTGAACTTGCAGTTAGTGGGATGATAGGAGACAAACAGGCTTTTAAAGGGCCAAACAGAAAAATAATTGAGGAAGGAGTATTAAAGGAAGTATTCGAATTAAAAATGGGATTAATTCTTCCAGAACGTCCTTTGAAAGAGATATTTGAGAGTGCAATAGAACCATACCTTCCTGATGCACTTGATGTGTTGGAGAAAATGGGGATTACAGATAAGAAGCCATCTGAACTCTCTGAGTTGGGATTGGAGAGAAAGGTTGCAAATGTTATTGCACTCGTTGCAATAAAGAATCCCAATCCAAGGGCAGTTTCGTATGTAATAGGAGAAGTAGTAAAATCGAGAGGGAGAGACCCATATTTACTTTCATCCATATTGGATGCAACTGGAAAGATGGAAAAACCCTCTGTTGGTATTGGGTTGGCAATGGGAGACGATAGTTGTCTTGAGGAGGGATTGAGAATACTGAGGAGCTATGAGCGGAAGGTGAAAGAAGGATTGGAGAGAGTATTGGATGCCATGGACGAGGAAATGTTTTTGAGGTATGCAATAGTTGAGAATCTCAATTTCACAGGTGCTGTTGCAGGTGTAATAACGAGATATTGTTTGCCCCCAGACAAACCATTTTTCATTTTGAGTGTGAGAGATGATGAGGTTAGAGTGTCTGCGAGGGGGAATTCATATCTTGTATCAAAAGGATTGAACCTTTCAGAAGTGTGTGGTATTGCGAGCGAGTTAGGGGGGATTGGAGGGGGACACTCCGTTGCAGCAGGTGCAACTCTGCCAAAAGGAATGGAACATGAGTTTATAAAGAGAGCAAATAAATTAGTTGGAGAACAGATGAGATGAGGGAAAATAACATGATTGTTATACTCAATTTCAAGTGTTATAAGGAGGCAATGGGTGAGAAAGCACTTACGTTGGCGAGGATATGTGAGCAAATATCACAAGAATATTCAATTAAAATGGCTGTTGCACCACAACATCCTGACATCTATAGAATTTCATCGAGTGTGGACATCCCAGTTTATGCTCAGCACATAGATCCAATCGAAGTTGGCAGTCATACGGGATATGTGCTTCCAGAGTGTGTGGCAGAAGCAGGAGCATGTGGCACACTCTTAAATCATTCTGAGAAAAGAATGAAACTTGCAGATATAGAGAGAGCAATAGAGAGAGCAAGAGATGTGGGGCTGAAGACAGTTGTATGTACAAACAACATACCTACAACAAAAGCTGCGGCAACACTCCTCCCTGATTTTGTTGCGGTTGAACCTCCCGAACTCATAGGTACAGGCGTTGCGGTTTCAAAGGCAAATCCCGAGGTTGTGAGGGGGTCTGTGAAAGCTGTAAAAGAGATAGCGCCCAACGTCAACGTATTGTGTGGAGCAGGCATCACGACTGGTGAGGACTTCAAAAGGGCAGTAGAGCTTGGAGCAGAAGGTATTTTACTTGCGTCTGGGATTGTGAAGGCAAAAGATCAGAGAGAGGCTCTCGAGAGTCTTGTCAAATGGCTTTAAAGAAGAAGGGGGATGGGGGGAGAGGGGCAGTCCCCCTTTACATAAGTATTGTATATAAAATTTTCTTTTTGTTTTTCGCCCTCTTGTTTTAGACCTCCCTCCTCGGATCTCTCACCCTCATCCCAAGAGAGGCAAGAACCTCTTTGACTTCCAAGATTGCTTCGAGCATCTCTCTCTTTGGGTCGTGTGGTGATGTCATAATGTGCTCACTCGATAGCCATACCTGATTTTCTTCTCCTCTGATGACCTGAACACCACTAACCAAATCCTCCTCAGAAACTCTATACACGGTATCTTCGCCAGATGGGGCAATCCACCCCTCCTTGCTTGTGAGAGTTGTTACAAATTTCCCCCAGTCGAGACTGTCAACTGTAAGTTCACAGCTGAGATATATTTTGTTTCCAAGTTTTCTCTCCTTGAGCATAGCGAGGTATTGTGCCATTCGTTCGTCAACTTTGACTCCCTTGAGAGATGATGCCAGTTCAACTGCCACATCTTCAAAGAATGGTGCAAGATGCTCTTTTGCAGATGGAGATGTAACAAGTGATACAACAAAGAACGAAAGACCGCTTATACTCATCGAAAGTAGAACTCCATGTTCTTGGAGCAGTAATGAGATGGCATCAAGTGGACCTATGAATGATTCAAGAATTAGGAGCGATACTTGGGTTGTACCTCCCAAAACCATGCCAGTGAAGCCGCCCCACTTGGTTGCCCCTTTCCAGAACATACCACCAAGCAATGGGAAAAAGACAGATGCAGAACCAACAACTGTCCCCATTATGATGGCATCGAGTATGCTACCAACCCTCAACGAAATAACTCCTGCGATGACAATTATCATTATGACTGCGAGTCTGTTTACAATTCTCATTCTGCTCATGGGGGAATCTGGTTTTATAAATCTCTGATAAATGTCCCTCGATATACACGATGCTCCTGATGTTGCAAATGTATCTATACACGACATTGAAGCTGCCGCAAATCCAATTGCAAAGATAGTTAGCATTAGGGGTGACGAATTTTCAAGGATGAATTGGAGATAGAGAAGCTCGCTTGCAGGCACATCTTGTGGGAGGGGAAGATGGTTTCTGAATCCAATCGCAGTGAGAAACAGCGCAAAAAACACGATGCCCATAAGAAGCGCACCAAGCAACATACCTCTCCTTGCTGTTTTGGAGTCTCTTGCTGCCCATACTTTCTGCCAAGGGTCTTGTTCTGTTATCCATCCCGGAAGCAATGCTATTTGGAGTATTAGGATTGTGAAGATAGCCATGAGGATACCCCCTTCCGAAGAACCCATCACCAACAGAGGATTCCACCACTCAGATGCAGGGACAGTCGTCACATCTGATGTGAGATTTAGAGCCATGTACGCAACCGCAAATGCAACAATGGATAGAAATATAAACTGTATCATGTCTGTCCAGACAACAGCTCTGAAACCACCCAGACTCGTGTAAAGGGCAACTGCAATCATTATTATCAGTACACCGTATATTTCCGGAATTCCATAGAATACGGATAGAACGTATGAAAATCCTTTGAAGTCTGCAACAGCAAAGAGAATCATCATGATTGTTATGAAAACCGCAATGGGTGCTCTGAGAATGGGGGAGTATCTCATTTCAAGTAGCTCTGGTTGTGTAATTGTTGGTAATTTCTTTATTCGTTTGGATAGTAGGGCTATTATCATAAGAGCAAGCACATTTGGAACAACGAATATCCATATAGAGCCTATGCCAAATAATACAAATAAACCCGTCACGAAGAAAAGGGCTCCTGCTGTTAGCCATGAAGCTGCTGCTGAGAATCCAACGTTTAGAAAACCTACTTCTCTCCCCGCAATCCAAAAGTCAGACATATTTCTTTGTCTTTTCATGAAATATGTGCCTATGAAGGCAAGTAAACCAACATAAAGAGTCAAAGCTACCATGAATAACACATATCCCATTCAGACCACCCTTACTCCATATAGTTATACTTTAAATATGTTTTTCTTTATGAAGTGAGGCGGAAATTTTAAGTACCATTTTCGATAGTGGGGTTGCCTGCGTAAGCCCTATTGCAATGCACTTATCCACACAATAAAATCAGAATTACCTGAGTAGCGTCTTGGATTAAATTAAAAAAAGAAAGGAAGAAGTTATCTTCTTCCAATTCTTCCGATCAGGTAGAACACTGCAAGCAGTCCAGCAATTGCGAAGAGTGCCTCAAATCCTGGAGCTT
>Ga0180888_108_pt1 | contig 115203 bp, 119 predicted proteins | sample Deesub1362A_J573_FD_124181 | JGI IMG/M metagenome (GOLD analysis project Ga0180888, IMG submission 124181) | Methanomicrobia archaeon JdFR-19 | reverse complement strand
AACGTAATGACTTTACAACCCATTCTTTCGAGGAGATAGGGTAACACAACCCCTCCAGCTCCGCATCCAGTATCACACACCACTTTGAAGTTGGTATCTGCAACACTTTCAACATCCACCCTCTCAAGAATCGATTGGATGTAGGGTGTGATGGCATCTTTTCTATCAACAACCCCGCACGAATCCCAAGAAGCACATCTATACGATTTTGAAAAGTATATCTCCTCTATCTTTTCCTCCTCAGAATGGTCAAGCTCTGTGCCATCACCAGCTATCACCTTGAGTCCATTGTACTCTCTGGGGTTGTGGGATGCAGTAATCATAAGACCTGCATGTGCATTGTCTCTTACGAAATGTTGTAAAGTAGGGGTGGGAACAACACCAACATCGACCACATCAACCCCTGTCGAAAGCAATCCAGATACCGCTGCAGAGCTCAACATATCTCCAGAAAGCCTTGTATCTCTACCAAGTGCAACAATTGAGTCGGGACCGAGGTACGTGCCAAGAGCTTTGCTTATGCCGAGAGCAAGTTCTGGTGTCAGAGTCTCGTTCACTATGCCCCGTATTCCATTTGTACCAAACAGTTTTCTCATAATAAACACCTCAGCCCTTTTTCATACACACCGCAATGAAGTTTCTGAAGAGTTGTTCTCCCTTCTCAGTATGAATAACTTCGGGATGCCACTGTACTCCAAATATCGGCTTATGTATATGAGCCATGGCTTCTATCTCACACACTTCTGACCTAGCAAGCCTCATAAAATTGGGTGGTAGAACTGAGACCTCATCCTGATGGGATGCCCATACCTTCAACGATGGTCCGAGTCCTTTGAGTATTACATCTTCATCTATCACTTCCACTTCCACACTCGCATATCCCCCTCTCTTTCCCTTTCTGACTTCCCCACCAAGAGCAAGAGCAATGAGCTGATGGCCCAAACATATTCCAAGAATGGGTATGTCAAGCTTTCTCACATACTCAACACACATGCCTGCTTTTTCGAGGGAGGGGCCACCACCCAATACGAGTCCAGATGGTCTCTCTTCCATGATTTCAGATGGGGAGAGGGTGTTGGAGACAAGCTCCACATCCAAATCAGACATATCAAGGTCTCTCAAGGCTCTGAGTATCAGATGATTGAACTGACCGTAATTATTCACCACATACACAAGCAAATCTCTTCACCATCTTCATTTTACATTTACTTTATCAAATCCTTTATGATACGACCATATGCAGGTCTTGCTATCAGAACACCTATCAGCACACCCACTATCGTTATGAGGGCAAATCCTTTCAATGCGCCAAACGCAATGAAGAATAAAGAGGACATGGCAATCAGCACAGTTGATGCTGCCGCAAGTATGATTGCAAATGCTCTACCAAGTCTCTGCATGTAGAGTTTTGTTGTTGGCATCCTTCCCCCAGATAGAACCTCATCCGTTATTATCACGAGGTGGTCAACTCCGGTTCCTATAGTCGCTATTATTCCTGCAATCGATGCAAGATCAAGCTCCCATTTGATTAGAGAGGCAAAACCAAGAATGATTATTACCTCAGATATACTCGTCCCGATCATGGGGAGTAGTATCCGACTCTGTCTGTATCTTATGAACACAACAAACAGCACGCCAATAAGGACGAGCAACCCAGCAATTACAGACTGTTTCTTGAACTGGCTGCCCAAGGCAGCAGGAACTTGTCCTGCCCCTATTACATCCACCTTCACTGGAAGGGCTCCGACTCTAAGATGTATCTGCAGGTCTCGGGCAGTCTGCTCCGCATCACTTCCGAATCCAGTTGTTGCTACCAGATTTCTGACTGGCTCGTGCCTTAGAGTGTCGGCAAGCTCAGGACTGATTGTCGCATTGAAAATCTCTTTCTCATCAAGAAACATAACAAGAGGATAGTTTGAAGGGTTCTCAAGCACTCCATACTTTATCGCTGTGTCCCTCAGTTTATCTGCACTTTCCCTGTCTATTCTGAACTCCACTCCCCACCCCCTCTGGTCATCATACACAACCTGCCCCACTGACTCAATACCCTCACCTGTAAAGAGGAGAATATACTGGTCATTGATGTAGAACTTCACCTCGAACTTGCCCGGTGTTGTGACTATTCTCTCTGCTCTTGTCAGGTTCTCCTCTCCAGCCATATCTATCAGTATATACTCCCCGCCCACAGTCCTCGTTTTTATATCTTTGAGACCAAGAGCGTTCAGCTTCTCATCCAGCACCCTCTTTGTGAGTTCGAGTGTGTTGCGTGTAACCCCTTCTCTGTATGATACAACCGTTCCAATGGGAGAAACCAACGAGGAAAGCTCTTGCTGAGATATCTTGCTCCTTATCTCATACAACACCTCATCATTTTCCTCAAACGGTGTTATCTCAGAACCTGTAACTCTCTCAAGGAATAACTTGGTTGCTCTTGTGTCATCCACCCATATTGTGACCTGATTTACATTCCCTGAGGGAGTTACATCCACCGTGTATCCATAAAGACTGAGAGAGCTCTCAAGCTCATCAGCTGAAATAGTTGACGGAATGGCAAGTGTAATCGTATCTTGTGCAGAATTTACAATCTGTGGTTTAAAACCAGTTATTCTTTCAACCTCATAACTCACAACCTTTTCCTTTGATGTATTCACACCAACTATTACGCCCTCTACTTTCAACTGAAGGGTGGAGCCTCCAACGAGGTCGAGACCATAATGGAGATTTGTCTTCAGCTCGCCATCTGAATATGAGGGGTGGATCAAAATGATGGAAATCACAACAGCCAATATCAGAGCAAGAACTCGAAAATCCCTTAGTAAGCTATCTTTACTCAATGCAGGTGGTCTGGATATTGGTTTTGTTGATTTAGGTTTTTTTGATTTTTTAGCCATCCAACTTCCACCTCATTTTCCCATCACTTCTTCTCATTTTCCCATCACTTCTTTGTCAGATACCACCTCAGCAATCCTGCATTCAGCATCCATGTGTTCATGATGTCCACACTCAAACCGAATATCAGAACGACTGCAATATCAGCCAGTATATCTATCCTCGTATAGGCTGGGGATACCACATACGAATAAGATGCAACGATGAAGAGCATGAACGCCGCAAAGAGTGATGTCAGTGTCATCGTGAGTCCTGTTTTCATAGCTCCAACCAACCGGTCTGTAAATTCCCCCTTCCTTCTCAACAATCTGTTTGTCAACAGAATATCACTGTCCACTGAATAACCGATGAGCATTAGAAGAGCTGCAACTGTTGCAAGTGTTAGTTTTATTCCAAAAATGTTCATGAGTGCTATTGAAATCACTATATCTGAGAAAGCAGACAGAACGACTGCAACCGAAGGAATAAATGTTCTGAATATTATGAAGACTACGATTGCCATACCAAAGAATGCAATCAAAACAGCTTTGATTGCCTGAACCTGAAGAGTTTTCCCGAACAACGGAGATGTTTGTCTGATTTCCACATCCTTGTATCCAGAGAGTTTTGACCTGATAGAGGAGAGCTGTTCTTCTGTAAGCGGTGGAAACTCAATCAACTTCCTCTGTCCATAGTTCTTCACGCTGACAGGATTGTATTCTTCAAACTCTTTCATGATTTCATCAGGTGTTTTATCACTTGCAAAACTCACAACTGTTCCTCCAACGAACTCATACCCCATGTGTACTGGATAACCGGTTGTAAGATAGGTTGCACCAACAATTCCAAATGCAATCAGAAGAACTAACAACGGCAATACTATCATCTGTCTAAGTTGCACCTTCTCAATATACTCCCTTATTCTCTCTTCAGCTCGGACAGATTGCACACAAATGCTCAACCACACAAACCAAATAAAGATATCGATTGAGACAAATGGTAGAGAATATATAATAGAATAGTATTATGGCTGTGAGTTTATGACCATCGCAAAAGAAGTAAAAGAGGATACAAAGTATCTAATACTTGGTGGAGGGGCGATAGGTCTCTCCTCTGCAAAAGAGTTAATGCAGAGGGGAAAAGTGCTAGTGGTGGACATTGACGAGAAGAAAGTGAATACGCTCATAGACCAAGGAATAGAAGCAGTTGTTGGGGATGCTGGAGACGAAAGCCTACTTGCTGAACTAATCAGCCCTGAAATCGAGGCGGTACTGATTCTCACAAATGATGTGGAAGTAAATAAAAGAGCACTGGAAATCGTGAAAAAAATCAGTTCAGATGTGTATGTAGTATGTAGAGTTGACCTACTAAGAATGAGAGACGTAGAGGAAATGGGTGCAGACTTGGTGGTTGTCCCTTCTCTTGTGGTTGCAGAAAAAATATTCAAATCGATAGAAAGGTGGGAAAAAGAGAGCATAGCAGAGGAGCTTATCAACACACTCAAAAATATAAAAGGGAAACTCGGCATTGTCCTCCATGACAACCCTGACCCTGATGCAATTGGTGCTGGAATGGCTCTTTTGGAGATTGCTGAGGGTTTGGGTATGCAAGCCGATATATTATATGGTGGAGCGATTGGGGTAAATGGTAACAGAGCATTCGTGAATGTTCTCAATCTCTCGATGAAACATCTCTCGGAGGTTGATATCACAGAATACGAGAGCCTCGCAACAGTAGATTTTCAACCAGGTATGAACACCAGTCTTCCCCCAGATGCTCCTGTCTCAATCGTGATAGACCACCACGAACCTACTGGGATTGAGGCTGAGTTTGTTGATGTGAGACCAGAGGTGGGTGCAACCTCTTCCATACTTACATCATATCTGATGGAGCTCGACATAGACATTTCAAAAGAGACAGCGACAGCCCTCTTATATGGCATAGCAACTGACACACGTATCTTTAGAATGAAAGTCTCTCAGCTTGATTTCGATGCGGTTTCATACCTGATGCCAAATGTGGATTACGTACTGATATCTGAAATCTACAATCAAGTCGTATCTACCGAGACCATGGATGCACTTGCCACCGCCATTCAGAGCAGAAAGATAAGAGGACCTTGGTTAATATCGACGGTGGGTGTTGTTGGGGATAGAAATGCAATCTCACAGGCGGCAGACTATCTGATAAATCTGGAAGGTATTCTCACAGTCGTTGTGTTTGGGATAGTTGGGGATAAAATCTATGTGTCCGCAAGGACAAAGGATACGCGTGTGAACATGGCAGAAATTATGGAAAACATATTCAGTAAAGACATGGGAGGGAGTGCGGGAGGACATGCAATGAGTGCAGGTGCGACGATTCCCCTCGGACTGTTCGCAGAATTAAAAATCGAGGACAAGGAGGAGTTGCTGAAACTCGTTGAAGAGGTAATAATATCCAAACTGACTTCGTTCATAGGTGAGGGAGTCAGAGAAGAATGAGAAGATATGGAACGACGAAATGTTGAAAATAAAAGATTTATTCAAAGCTGAATTATAGCAATCATTTATATGTCTCCCACCCAAAACAACCTAAACTAAAAAACTGAAGAATCCAATGGAAAGGTGAGTTCAAGCGTGGAAATTAAGAAATACGAGTTCAAAAGACAGCTCGAAGAACTACAGAGTAAATCTGGCAGAGGGACTGAACTTGTCTCTCTATACATACCCCCGGGGAAGCCGATACATGAGGTGGTAGCTGACCTTAAACAGGAGTACAGTCAAGCGTCCAACATCAAAAGCAAAAGTACGCGTGTAAATGTGATGAGTGCTATTGAGTCGATTCTTGCAAAGCTCAAGTACTACAAATTCCCCCCGCCAAACGGGATGGTCATCTTCGTTGGGACAATAGACCTAGGGGGAGGAAGAACAGACACTATGAGTGTTGTACTTGAGCCTCCCGAACCCATCACCCTCTATAAGTACCACTGTGCATCTGAATTTTACCTTGACCCTCTCCTCGAAATGTTGAGAGACAAAGACACATATGGGCTGTTGGTTCTGGACAGAAGAGAAGCAACAGTAGGACTTCTCATGGGAAAGAGGATAGAAGTTGTGAAGCATCTCACATCAAACGTTCCGGGGAAACAAAGAAAAGGTGGACAGAGTGCGATGAGATTTCAGAGATTGAGGCTGATAGCAATAGATGCGTTCTATGAAAGAATTGGGAAGGCAGCATCAGAGACTTTTCTCCAAGTTCCACGAGAGGAGTTAAAAGGCATACTCATAGGGGGACCTTCTCCTACCAAAGAAGAATTCCTTGATGGGGAGTACCTCCATCACGAGATTGCCAAAAAGGTGATTGGAGTGTTTGATGTAGCATACACCGATGAAAGTGGCTTGTATGAACTCGTTGATAAAGCTCAAGAGGCACTTCTCAACATAGAAGTTCTTGAGGAGAAAGCAAAGCTGAGAAAGTTTTTTGAGGAGCTTGTCAAAGACAGTGGACTCGCATCCTATGGTGAGGATGAGGTGAGAAGGAATCTTGAAATGGGGGCTGTCAGCACCCTCTTCATCTCAGAGGATTTGAGGAGAATGAGATACACGCTCAAATGCTCGTGTGGATATACCAAGAACATAACTATCAAGCACAAACCCGGTAGAATTGTGGAGCCAGAGCCAGAGAGTTGTCCAAAATGTGGGGGGACTATGGAAATCGTGGATAAAGTGGACGTTGTTGAAGAGCTGGTCTCAACAGCCGAGAGAATGGGAACAGAGGTTGTATTCGTATCCACCGAGTACGAGGAGGGAAACCAGCTATACAACGCATTTGGTGGAGTTGCAGCCATCCTCAGATACAGATCATCCTAAGTATGTATGACTCTGATTTCTCTTTACAATTGGCTCTATAACAGATATGGGCCTCAAAGATGGTGGCCAGCTGACACTCCATTTGAGATGATGGTTGGGGCAATTCTAACACAACAAACAAGATGGGAAAATGTGGAAAAGGCGATAGAATGTATGAAAATAAAGGGGTTGTTGAGTCCTGAGAAGATAATAAAAGCAGGGGAAGAACTTACAGAGTGTATAAGAATAACTGGATTTTATCGTCAAAAAGAAAAGAGATTGAAAGCTCTGTCTCGGTTTCTGATTGAAAAAGGGGATGAACTTTGGAAGATGGACACCTTGTCTTTAAGAAAAGCTCTCCTTTCGGTTGAGGGAGTTGGGAAGGAGACGGCAGACAGCATATTATTGTATGCGTTCGAACGGCCTGTTTTTGTTGTGGATGCATACACTCTAAGAATACTCCAGTGTGCGGGAGTGAGTGTCAAGAGGTACGAAGAGGTAAGAAAATTGTTTGAGAGCTCACTTCCCACAGATGTTGAGCTATACAAAGAGTATCATGCACTACTCGTTGCCCATGGAAAGAACGCATGTTCAAAAAATATGTGTGAAGACTGTATAGTCAAACACCTGAAACTGTAATTATGGCCATCCTCCAAATTGGAAATTGAGTGCGAGAATACCAAGTCCCACCAGAACGCCTATCATCAATACCGTTTTCGGTTCAAGTTTAAGGACACTGTCCTCTGCCTCCATATACCTCATGAGACCTGCAGAGGATATCAATCCGGGTGAGTCTTTTTTCTTCTTTTTAGCCACTCTTCTCCTCCTCCCTCTCTATCACCACTTTACCTATTCTGATTGTGGCGTTCTTAAATGTTATCTTTATCTTGCCAGAGTCTTGGAAGATTGGGAACTGAGAAGACTGAGGTATGGTGGGAAGCGATACAGTGGAAGGTGATGGAAGGGGTTGTGTGGGTTGTGTTGGCTGTGGTTTCTCTTCTCTTATTTCCTTTTCCTCCTCTTCCTTCTCCCATCTCTCAACGACAGGGTGCCCCTTCTCGATCAAGAATTTCCTGAGTGATTCAAGGTCTGGAGCTTCATCTTCAGTTGCTATCTTGTCTCTTATATCCTCAGGAATGTCATCATAAACCCTGTCCTTCAAAGTCCTGTTCATCCAGACAACTCTGTTCCATCCCCCGTCTGCCTGAATAAACTTCGGCGACCTAAAGTAGTTCACACCTATACCCAAAAAACCAACCACTTGCTTTCCTCCACCTGTCTGTCCAGCCATCGTTGAGAATGGAAGACCATTCGGTGCTATTCCTGAAAAGTTTCTATCAACCCAGCCTATGCCATCTACTTCTGGCATATAAAAACCAACAACCTCAAAACAACCACATGAGGTGTGAGGATACTCAAAGAACGAATGGAGTTTTATGCGGGTGTACTCACCACCTGAAAGCTCAGCTGCAACCTCATTCACCCCTGTATACTCCCCACCTACGGGGTCTATGCACTCTCCCTTAGAAATCGGAAAGTTTGGACCCTCTGGGTCAACCTTCGCTGCTGCCCGACCGTCAAACCAGTTGATTGCGCCACAGAGTGATACTCTGTCGGGAGTTATCACACACACGTTTGTGGGAGCAAACGACTGACAGAGAAGACAACCATAAAACGTATCAACATCTTCATCATGGAGGTTTCTCGTTCTCTCATCCCTCTTACGATATATTTCCATTGCCTTGTCGAGTTCCTCCTTCACCGCATCCTCATCTGTTATGTATATCGCCTCAATCTTCTCTATGAAGGGCAATTCGTTCTTGAAGAGCATCATAGTGGCGCGTGCAATCTGTTCAAGTGATTTCAGACCATTCTTTACCATGTCCTTGTGAATTCTTATCCATATATCGTATCTCTGGTTCAGATGCATGTATCCATGGAAGTAGTTCTGAAAATCGTGGTTCCTTCTCTCCACAATAGCCTCCAAATCTTCTTCAACCTGTTCTCCAGCTATCTTGTATATCATGGCAAAGGGGTATCTTCCCTCTTCCTCCATATCGGCGATGTCTGGACCAATGAGCGTGAACTTTCCATCATCAACCTCGTCAGGAGAACAAGCTCTCACAAGTTCGAACCCTATGCTCTTTGGTCCAGCAAGCTCAACATAATACTCTCCTTTTCTTACTCGCTCACCCTCATACATCGGGGATATATCAAAAGGAAATTCCTCCATCATCACTCCTCCCTCATAACACTTACAAGTTTATCAAGAGCTTGAATGAACTCTTTATCGCTCAGATTGCCGAACGTCATGTCTGCAGACGGGTAATAATATCTGTCTATCGATATTAGTCTTGTGGATGAGAAGTTCGATAAAGCTCTGAGCATCGGAGAAAGATGATAATATATGTGTCCGACGAACACAAGAGCGTCATACTTTCCGTTTCCATCAAAGCCTTTCCACCCCTCTATGATGTAGCCAACGAGTAGGTGGAGATTCATATAATGGTTCGGTATATCTTTTAATCTGCCAGCAACACCACCTGCACCAACAACCTCAAGACCAGACACCTTTGCAAATTCGACGACCTTTGCAAGCTCTTCATCTGAAAGGTTTGAACCTATTACAAGCAACGCCCTCTTCATTTTCTTAATAGTTTTTGCTATCACTTCTGGCTTTACTGCTCTTGCACTTTTAGTGCCCACGAAGTCAGCTCTATCATAAGGGTGTGCTCTTCTGGTTGTATCCAACTTATCCTTGCCCTCGCTCGGACTCATTCCTTGCCCTCCTTCTTAAGATTAGTTGGCTGGAACGAGACATCCAACCTCCTCGTCGGTCCCTCTATTATCTTCTTCGATGTCCAGTCTATCTTCCATCCATGTTCATCCTCAAGAATCTTCAATAGCCTATCCTTATATGCAAGAGGCAGGTCTCCCTCTGTTCTCACAAACACATGCCAGTCGTCTGGTAGTCTGCCAAGGTATTTCTCAGAGAGTTCGATGTAGTTTGTGAGCTTTATCATTCTCCCAAAGTTATTATCAGAGGGTCTTATGCACAGCTTGGCTATCATGGGAAGCAGTTCCTCCTTCGAATCAACCGTTATCATCAGATGTTCTGGTGCTGGCTCTATCTCAACCTTTGAACCATCCCTCGCATCATAAACCCACCACTCGTCCTTATTGTAGGTATGCCCGACATACACTCTCCTATACTTTACTCCATGTGGCCCAAGAATGACAGGTACCCCGAGCCTGACACATCCCAGTCCTATGGACTGTGCCTTCTGTGAGTATGCGCCCCATGCAACACCAACCGCCCCAACTCTGTTGAGTATGTAATCTGCTATCTCCTCATAGTTCCCAAGGAGCTGTTTCTTTGCGAATATGGTTGCCACTTTTATAACAGCACCCGTGATTGCCGAGTTAGAGACACAAGAACCTGTGTTCAGAATATTGCCCTTGAGAAAACGGGCGGGATATCTTTCAAACAGGGATTTTCCTTCATCATCCTTGAACCTCGATATCTCCATCGCAGTGCAACCATTCACCAGCACTATATACGAACGCTTGACAAGCTCCTCAGCCACTTCGTACAATTCACGAGCTCCACCTGGAAAGTTCGGACAGCCAACCATGGCAACTGCTCCTGGGGTAACGCCAAGCACAAGGTTCCTTCCCTCTTCTCTTATCTCTGGGTCGCTTACCTGTCCTCTTCCTGCTCTCACCTTACTCCTGTCTTCTCTTATCGGAAGAACAGACAACTGGATTACATCAACTATGGGTATGCCCTTCGGGCATTCTTGTTCACATCTACCACACGCAATGCAACATTCGTCCAGCTTCTGCAGAAGAGTTATGTCCCCCCGCTTTGCAGCCCCCATAGCTTCAGATATCCTAAGTTCCTCAGGACACTGGAAGTTGCAATTACCACACTCTGTACAATCTGCAACCAGCTCAGATATTCTTTCTGGGTCAGAAAGACGATAATCCTTTCTCAGGGGATGGATTGCAACAGCAGTCTTAACCGCAACCTCTCCTGCCTTTTTAAGATCAAAAATCAAAACGCCCTTCTCCTTGCCAGAAACCAAATCCTCGACTATCTCATCAACAGCATCGTTTGTCCTGTCTCTCAACCCATACATTATTTTGTTTGAGGTTGCTATGACTGGTATGCGGAGCTTTGATGCCTCCTTCACAGTATCCACTCTCACACACTGCTCATCCACAACCACAACATCCGGCACACCACTCCTTATGAAACGAAGCTGACTCGATAGTGAGCCAACAATCTTCCTCTTTGGATCAACCCTTGTTGTATCGATTGCAGTACAGCAAAGACCCCCCAACTCTATATCATAACCATGCTCTTCCATGTATTCCATTATATGATATGCTGCAGCAACATTATGCCCTATGCAAACGATGACAGGTTTTGAGGTGTCGAGTACATCCAGCCCTATGTCAACGAGTTGTGCATTTTCATCTGCCTTCGGCATGTTCAAAGCAGAGACTTGAGCTACATCTGCAACCTCCATACCAACATGGTCAAGCATACCCGCATGCAGAGCCTTCGATTCAAAATCGAGGTATGAGCCCTCTTGTCCAGTATGCAGAGAGGCAAGAAGATGGGAGAGCTGTCCCTCAACATATGTCATAATACTCTCAAGGTCTCCAAGTGTCTTAGGTACTATACCTGCCACCAGACTAATATTAGGTGTCTTGTCCTCGCTCGCACCAACCTCTATCTGATGGTCTCGACCGTACATGTGTATCAGATGCTCGAGTATGTGTCTTCCATGTGTTGCATGGGCAGATGCGCCCATGATGGTTGTGAGGAGGAGAAGTCTTGCCTGCTGTGTTTTCAAATCGATTCCACATGCTCCTTCTTTTCCCTTCGACAAATCGCATGGGCCATATGTGCAAAAAGTACATCTCTCACTCATGGGAGTGTATAGCGGTTTATATCTCTTGAGGAGTTTCATATCCCATTCTCTCAGGTCCTCAATATTCGGCATCGGAGTTATTCCCTGAGGCTCCTCTTCGGTGAACTTTCCGATGTATATCTTGACGTTTTCGAGACCTTTTATTGTAAAAACGCCCTCCATCAAAAACCTCCCTAATAATTGTGAGGTATTCACCTATTCTCATTATTATATAATGCTTTCGATATAGAGATACTATGTGATAAATCAACAATTTTTCTTTTTTATACCTAAAATAAACTTGTAAAAAATTTTAATTTTTATTTTGAGTTTTTAGAGAAAATATTTATTCATGCAAAGACAATTATGATTGGAGGTGATAAAAATGCAGGCATTCATTGCGGAACATTATATGGGCAAGAATGTGGACGTATACTGTGGGATTAAAGACACATTCAATGGAAAGGTAATTGCGTGTGCCGATGGCGTTTTAACACTTGAAAAAGACGACAAATACACACACATAGCGATTGATAAAATCATCGCAATATGGATGAGTGATTGATTTTTTGGTTATTTTTTACTGTCTATTTTTTCTATTGGATATGGTAGAAGCGTATTAGCGGGTATGTTGTGGAAATAGCGTTTTCTGAACTCCATATCCTGAATTCTGCACAAATCCGTATGCTTTGCAAACCATGGGTGTGTTGTTATCTTCTTCCAAATATCGGATAACTTATTCGTTCTTATGTTTCCAAAAGAGAGTGGTATATAATCGCATGCCTGAGATTCTCCCGTGCTTGTGATGTGGAGCCATCTCGAACCTGCAACACAGCCCACTCCACTACATCCCTTGACCCTTGCATTTGCAAATATCTTAACGCCTTCTCCCTTTGAGTTGTGTTCTTCTTGAAGTTTCGCAACGAATTCCCTTTCCTCTGGTGTGAGCATAATATCTTCTCTATGTAGAACTCTGCCAGTTGGAAGTGGGTCTGAAAGCAAAAGTTCATACACACCAAGCTCAGAGGCGAAGTCGATTAATTCATGAATATGGGAAAGGCGTTCTTTTGTCAGTATTGCCACGATTCCAGTAAGAATTCCTTCATCCAAACAAGCCTTTACACTTCTAACTGCTTTTTCAAAAGCCCCTTCAGTACCCATCATCGCATTATGCACATCTGGGTCTGCATCATGCAATACAACAAAGACCGAATGCAAACCAGCTTCCTTAAGCTCCTTTGCTCTCTTGTAGAGAGTCTGCGCTGGTGTGAACATGATAACAACCGCCTTTTCCTTTGGAACGTACTCGATGAGTTCTGGCAAATCACTTCTAAGCACAGGGTCGCCACCCGTAAACAGGAAAGTGTATGTGCCAAGAGCCAGTGCATCATCTATCAGCTTCTTCATCTCCTCTGTTGTGAGCATTGGCTCTTTTGCCCTCTCTCCATGCCCACACATTGGACAGTTGGCTGTGCAGTAGTCTGTTATCGAGACAGAAAGTATCTCAGGAACCTTTTTCTTCAGTCTTGTCACGAGTTGTGTTCTCATCGCACGTCTGAATGCTTTTGATGGTATTGGTGGGAAAAAAAGAGACGGAACCACAAAATCTTCACCGATGTAAGCAGGTCTTTCCTTTACCATGAACTCATCTATTAACCTCATTACTGGAGAGGCTACTTTTGAAAGTGGACCTTCGGCTCTGGCACTTACTACTCTGTTCCCATCTACATCCACACTGATTTTGAGTCCCTTCATCGAGAACAGTTCAATCTCCCTCATTTCCATTTACAACCACACCTTTCAGCCATTTCTCATAATCCCTGTTTGCCTCAACATCCCAGCGTAGTATCACAGGTATCTCGTAAGGATGCAACTCCTTCAAAACCCTCACAACATCCTCCACCAGTTCGGGAGTTGTTTTTATCAACAGACCAGCCTCCTCATCCTCCTCTACCTTCTCGCCCCACCAATATACTGAAGATATGTCATGCACATTCACACATCCAGCCAACTTCCTCTCAACCAAAGCCCTTGCAAGCTCAAGTGCGTTCTTTCTTGGAGCGGTGGTGTACACAACTGAGAGCATTCACTTCAAGCACGCACCCATACCATAAAAAATTTCCCAAATATTAATAACACATACGTTTAGGTAGGTGTGATGAACGCTCTGTGGTATGTGCTGGCTGTGTTTGTATCGTACTGGGTAATCGTTAGAGAGCTATCAAGAAGAGGGGTGCTCGAGAAATATGGAATCACAGCACATGGCCCCCTTTTGATGATAAGGACTGAAAGGGGACAACATTTACTTGAAAAACTTGCAACCCACCGAAGATTCTGGAGACTATATGCAGAGTTTGGTATTCCGCTCATGATGATTGGGATGTTGTGTATGACGCTCGTTCTGATATCTTTTGACATTATTTTCTTCACCACCCACCCGCAACCAACCGCACTGAACGAACCAAGAAACATACTGCTCATACCGGGTGTGAATGAATTCATACCTCTTGGATATGGTCTTATCGCACTTTTCATAACGCTTGTAGTTCATGAGGTCTCACATGCTGTACTGTGTAAGGTTGAGGGTATCAGAGTAAAGTCGATGGGTTTGCTTCTACTTCTTGTCCCAGTAGGTGGCTTTGCTGAACCTGACGAGGGTGAACTCTTCTCTGCCAAGAGGAGAGAGAGGATGAGGGTGCTAACAGCCGGAGTTATGTCGAACTTTGTGATTGCCTTGATAACCTTCACACTTTTCTTTGCAATGCTTCATGGAATATCGCCCACCAACCATAATGTGGTGATAGTAGGAGTGGAGGAGGGGTCTCCCGCCGATTTAGCTGGTGTGAACATCGGTGTAATAAAAGAGGTGAACGGAGTCGAGGTGTATTCTTTGAGTGATGTGTATTCTCTACTCGAGAACGTTCAGGAAGGGGAGAACGTTCGAATCAGAGTGGATGATATGGAGAGTTTTGTGGTTGCGAGAGAGGAACATGTAAACGGTATGAAAGTCAGGGGAGTTGTAGATGGAGCTCCTGCCCAGAAAGCGGGAATAAAGAGTGGAATGATAATAAAAAAAATAGACAACAAAGAGATAAGGGGGGTTGAAGATTTTAGAGATTTTATGAACAGTACAAAACCTGGACAAAAAGTGAAGGTTGTAACTGACAAAGGTATGTTCGAATTCAAGCTCGCATCTGCAGATGGAAAAGGATTTATGGGTGTGTATGTCCAGGATGATGTTGCTGCAAGAAAACTTGGGCTTTTGCTTATGGAGTTTCCAGCAGACTCCTACCTTTCTCTTCTAAAATCAATACCCCACCAACTTGACACAGTAGGGGGATGGCTCCTCCTCATTACGCTACCGATATTGGGCGGACTCGGTCTTGGTGGTTTCACGGGATTCACAGGACTTCTCAACGAATTGTATGAACCAATAATGGGAGGAAACCTGTATATGTGGGCTGCTTCAGCATTGTTCTGGATAGGATGGATAAACTTCAACGTTGGACTATTCAACTGCCTTCCAGCTGTCCCCCTCGATGGTGGACACGTGTTTCGCGACTCTGTCGCAACACTGCTCGAACGATTCGTGTATAGGGAGAGAGCAGAGAGAATGGTCGAGTTTCTCGCATTCATGTTCGCATACATAATCTTCGGCTCTATCGTTCTCATGATTGTTGGACCTTATATAAATGGACTAACGAAGTGAGAGCATGAAGCAGAGGATAAGGGACTTCCTATTCACCAAAGATGGGCTTGTGTTCTCTGTTGTAGATTATGTTCCACAAGAGTACTACGGCGGGGGAGAGGGTGTTAGGGCGATGTTGAGGTATGTCCCGGATGAAAAGGGGGAGAGGATGAACAAAAAGAGGGGTATCAGATACAGAAAGTTAGGGACTGAAGAGGCTTTCGAGTACATGAAACTACACCACCCCAGCTGGGTGTACGATGTTTTTGCTGTTCCATACGACGAGATACAAGAGTATTTGAGGCCCGAAAAAGAACTTGAGAGAGTGTGTCAAGAAGATGAAAAGGTTAGTAGACTCATTGACACACTTGAAGATATGGGTGTGCGAAGAAAGAGCATGGGAATTACTGGTTCAAGACTCACATCGCTATCGCAGGCGAATTCTGATATCGATTTGGTCGTATATGGGAAAGAGTGGTGGAGAGCAAGAGAAATTTTGAGTGAAGCTATTTCAACCGACCAAAACAGACCAGATCTGAAACCAATACCATAGGACGTATGGCAGAAAATATACAAAAAAAGAGTACCTGAAATAGGATTCCAAGAGTTTCTTATACACGAAGTGAGAAAGTATAACAGAGCAATGTGGGAAGACACATACTTCGACCTCTTGTATGTGGGGGAAGGAGAGTACAGACCTCCTAAGCACAGACGGAGAGTTGAAAAAAGAACGATAAGAGGAGTAGTTCTGTCCGCCAAATATGCGTTCGATTCACCCTCTGTATTTGAAATAGAGCATCCTATGGTTGACAGAGTTCTCTCCTATACGCATACATATGCTGGGCAGGTTTTTGAGGGGGAGACCCTCGAGGCAAGAGGGATGCTTGAGGAGACTGAAAAGGGGATTCAACTCGTTGTGGGAACGACACGTGAGGCTAAAGGGGAGTGGATAAGATCACTTACTCTTTTGGAGGGGTGTAAATGAACGAGTTTGTGTATACCACAATAGGGAGGATAGTTGTAGACCTTGCATTTGTGGTTCTCGTAATACTTGCCATATTCTTCACTATCACTTTTCTAATATCACTCATAATTGCACTGTCCTTCAAGCGAGGGAAAGTTTATTTCCCGAGACTCATGCTCTTTGGGATATCTGTTCTTGAGGGGGTAGTTAGACCAACGCTCAGACTGTTCTCAATCGATTCCTCGTCAGTGGATAGGATAGGGATTGAATTGAGGAATAGAGTATCGCTTCCAAGACTCCAAGCAGTTCCAAAAAACAAAAGAGCCGTATTTTTCCCTCAGTGTCTGAGGTCAAAAGAATGCCCAGCAAGACTGACGCCAGAAGGCGTTGAATGTATTGGATGCGGAAGGTGTGAGATAGGCAAGGCAAAGAAAGTGAGTGAGAAAGAAGGATACAAGGTATTTATTGCACCTGGCTCAAGTGTGATAAAGAGGATGATAAAGAAATATGACATAAAGGGAGTGATTGGAGTTGCGTGCAACCGTGAAGTAAGAGAGGGACTTGAATTGTGCGGTTCTTATGGTATACCTACATTAGGTATTCCTCTCACAAGAGATGGGTGTGTTGAGACTTTATTGGACTGGAGAGAGTTCTATGAAGTCATAGAAGAGCTTGGATGATATAATGGTGCTTGGAATAGAGGGGACAGCATGGAGTCTGAGTGTGGGGGTAGTCAGACAGGAAAATGGAGAAACAGAGGAAATATGCGAGGTTTCGCATCCATACATCCCTGAAAAGGGGGGGATACATCCAAGAGAAGCTGCACAGCACCACTCCTCTCACATAGCTGATTTGCTGAGGAGAGTCTTTGAAAAGGTGAGTGCAGATGAGATAGATGCAATAGCATTCTCACAGGGTCCAGGGCTTGGTCCATGTTTAAGAGTGGTGGCAACTGCATCACGCACACTTTCTCTCCTTCTGAAAAAACCATTGGTGGGTGTTAACCACTGTATTGCACACATCGAGATTGGAAAATGGGAGACTGGGGCAGAGAATCCACTGGTTGTGTATGCAAGTGGAGCAAATACACAGATACTTGCTCTGAAACAGAAGAGATATAGAATATTTGGAGAGACAATAGATGTAGGTCTTGGAAACGCACTTGACAAGTTTGCAAGAGAAGTTGGACTCTCACATCCTGGTGGACCGAAGATAGAAGAGTTGGCAAAGAAATCATCAAAATACATAGAATTGCCATACACAGTGAAGGGAATGGACCTTGCATTCTCGGGACTTCTGACATCCGCACTCAGAGCTGTAAAGAATAACCCAGTCGAAGATGTCTGTTTCTCTCTTCAAGAGGTTGCATTTGCAATGCTAACCGAGGTCAGTGAGAGAGCTCTCGCCCATACTTCCCTTGATGAGGTTATGCTGGTGGGAGGAGTAGGTGCCAATGATAGACTGTCGGAAATGCTCTCGATTATGTGTGAGGACAGAGGTGTATCGTACTACAGACCCGCGAAAAAATATTTGGGAGACAATGGAACAATGATAGCTTACCTCGGATTGAAGATGTTTTTGGTGGGGATTAGAACTCCTCTTGATGAGTCGAGTGTGATTCCGGGGTTCAGACCAGAGATGGTCGAAGTTGTTTGGTAATTTTAGAAGATAGGTTTATATATAAAAATCTAGGAAAATTGATATCAGGGGCAAACGCCATAAAAATCTATCCATCCCCTCTGTGGCATTTTGCCCCTCCTTTTATTTACTTTAAGTTTGTTAAGGTATTGTCATGTCTGGAAATATGGATGATGAGTACGACCTAAACTATTTCAAAGAGCACGATTTCATGAGAAGGAAGTGTTCTAAGTGCGGGAAGTTTTTCTGGACACAAGACGAGAAGAGAGAAACATGTGGAGATGCACCATGTGACCCGTATTCATTTATAGATAATCCAGTGTTCTCAAAACCTTTTACAATCTCTGAAATGAGAGAGTACTATCTTTCATTCTTCGAGAAAAGGAATCACGAGAGAATAGAAAGATACCCGGTTGTAGCGAGATGGAGAGATGATATATATCTGACGATTGCTTCCATAGCAGACTTCCAGCCATTCGTAACCTCTGGGCTTGTTCCTCCCCCAGCCAACCCATTGACCATATCCCAGCCCTGTATACGACTGGATGATTTGGACTCGGTGGGGATGAGTGGAAGGCATCTCACACTATTTGAAATGATGGCACACCACACCTTCAACTATCCTGAAAACGAGATTTACTGGAAGGAAGAGACTGTTGCACTCTGTGATGAGTTGCTGAAATCGCTCGGCATACGAAAAGGGTAGGTGACATACAAAGAAGAACCATGGGCTGGAGGTGGAAATGCAGGTCCTTGTCTTGAGGTGCTTGTCGGTGGACTTGAGATTGCCACACTCGTGTTCATGAACCTTGAAGTACATCCGCACGGGGATATTGTGATAAAGGGGGAGAGATACAGAAGGATGAAGAACTACATAGTTGATACCGGCTACGGACTTGAGAGAATGGTCTGGGCTTCTCAGGGTTGTTCAACCATATACGAAGCGACTTTCCCACATGTTCTTGAGAAGGTTGCAGAATATGCTGGACTTGAGCTCGAAAGAGCAGAGGAGATTACCTCAATGAGTGCGAGACTCGCTGGCTCGATGGATGTCAGCGGTCGTGTTGAGCTCAAGAAATTGAGGAAAAGCATAGCATCCGAAATTGGGATAGATGTCGAAGAGCTTGAAAAGATACTTAGACCCATAGAGCTTGCAAATGCAATAGCAGACCACACAAGATGTCTTGCATTCATGCTGGGTGATGGAATCGTACCATCCAATGTAAAAGAAGGATACCTTGCAAGGCTTGTGATAAGAAGAACGCTCAGGATGATGAAAGAACTCGGAATCTCTGCCCCACTCTATGAGATAGTTGACCTTCATCTCCTTTCGTTAAAAGACTTCCCAGAACTTCTTGAAATGAGGGACATCGTGCTTGAAGTTCTTGAGAGAGAGGAGGAAAAATACAAGGAAACAATAGAAAGGGGGAGGGGGATGCTGAGAAGGATGTTGAAGAAGGATGCAAGAATCGGAACTGAAAAGCTGATAGATATGTATGACACACACGGAATTCCGCCTGAAATTGTTTCAGAGGTTGCCAATGAATATGGTGTTGAGGTGGAGGTCCCAGCAAACTTCTATTCGCTGGTTGCTGAGAGACACTCAAGGGAGAAAGTGGAGATAAAAGTTTTCGAACATATCGATAGGATAAGAGAGCTCCCCCCAACCAAAAGAACATACTATGAAAGACCAAATGAGTACGAATTTGAATCGGTTGTTCTCGATTCGTTTGATAAGTATGTTGTGCTTGAGCATACACTCTTCTACCCTGAAGGGGGAGGACAACCAGCAGACCATGGAACCTTGAGATGGGGTGGAGGGAAATGTGAAGTTGTGGATGTTCAGATGTATGAGAATGTGATAGTCCACACGGTCTCGGGTGAAATTCCACCAAAGGGAACGGTTGTTAAAGGAGTTGTGAATCGAGAAAGAAGAATAGCACTTTCAAGACATCATACCGCCACCCACATAGTGAATTGGGCTGCCAAACAGGTGTTGGGAAAACATGTGTGGCAGGCTGGTGCCCAGAAACTCGAAGACAGAGCAAGACTCGACATATCTCACTACAAACGAATCAGTGAAGAAGAGCTTTTTGAGATTGAAAAACTGGCAAATGAAATCGTGATGGAGGATAAGGGGGTCGAGATTTTCTGGATGGGTAGAACAGAAGCAGAGAACAAGTTCGGCTTCTCAATATACCAAGGTGGGGTTCCACCGGGCGAGAAAATCAGGATTGTGAAGGTGGGAGAAGAGGTTGAGGCATGTGGTGGGATACACTGTGAGGAGACTGGAAGGATTGGCCCAATCAAAATGATAAGGTCTGAAAGAATTCAAGATGGAGTTGAGAGACTCGAATTTTCAGCAGGCATGGCTGCCATCAACGAGATACAGAGAAGGGATACAATACTCCAAAGAACGTCAAAGGTGTTTTCAGTCCCGATAGACGTGCTTGAGCAGACTGCAAACAGATTCTTTGAAGAATGGAAGGAGTTGAGAAAGGAAGTTGAGAGGTTGAAGGAGGAGATAGCAGAACTCAAATCAAAACTCAAGTCATCCGAAATCGAAGAGGTAGACGGTGTGAAGTTGTATGTGGGAATTGAGGATACTACGGATATGCAAGAGATGATAAAAATGGCGACAAAACTGGCAAGTGAGAATAAAGTGGTTGCGTGTGAGATTGGAAAGGATGGAAAAATTGTAATTGCTTCTCCCAGAGACACGATAAACGCCTCCATATTCATGAGAGAACTTGCCAAGAGATTCGGAGGGGGAGGGGGCGGGAATGAAACGCTTGCTCAGGGAAAACTGAGAGTGATACCCTCTGTGGATGAAGTGAAAGATGTAGTTAGAACACTGTTGTGAGGATGAAAACAATGGACACCGAGAGCCTGAAAAAGAGGATTCTCGCGGTTATATCTGAAGACGAGTTGTCAGCTCTTATGGAAGAGAAATTCAAGAGACTGGGTGGACTGTGTGATGAGGAGACTGCACTGATGTTGATAGCACATGACCTCAAAATCAGCTCCTCATCTATAGATGGACTTCCTGAAAAGGGATGGGTATCGGTTGATGGCTGTGTGATATCGATTGGAGGAGTTAGAACATTCATACGAAAAGATGGCTCACAGGGAAAGGTTGCCAGCCTTATGGTCGGAGATGAGGGAGCAAGGCTCAGAGTTGTTCTATGGGACGAGGTTTCAGACCTCGTTTCTCAAGGAGTTATAAAAGAGGGGGTGAGCTACACATTTACTGGCTCGTTGAGAGATGGAGAACTGCATATATCTAAGGATGGGAATATAACTCCCCTCGACCATTTTCTCGAACCTTCGTTTGAACCGATATCTATCGAGAGACTAAAAGAAATCGAGGATGGTTCTAAGGTTGATTTGCTTGTAAGGGTTGTCAAAATATCAAAACCCATGGTAAGAAACTCAAAGAGGTTCAGAGAGGTGGCTGTGGAGGATGGAAAAAGGTTGGCACTACTCGTTTTGTGGGGTGATGATGTAGAAATCAAGGAAGGGGACACAATTGAGGTGAGGGGGGCGATGTTGAGGAATATGAGACTACATGCATTTGGTGGTGTAAAGAGGAGTGAGAAAGGTGTGGAACAAAAAGGGGCAGGACAAAATGTGGAATATCTCACACCCTCAAAACTTGAAGATGGACTGGTCTGTGTTGAGGGTGTGCTTACTGGAATCGATGAGGAGCGAGTTTTCACAAGAAGGGATGGAACACAAGGGAGAAGATGTACAATTTATCTATCAGACGCCAATAAACCAGATGCGCGAGTGAGATTGACCATGTGGGATGATGCTATTGACCTTTTAACCGATGTTGAACTTGGAGAGATGATAAAGGTGATGTTCTGCCTCTGCCATGAAAACGAGCTTAGTAGCACAAGTCTTACAACTCTCTCTTCAATATGAGTGTTGTTTTCGTGCCTCTGTTCGGTTCTCCTTCAACAAGCTCCTCCATCTTCACATCCACAATGTCCTCCCCCAACTTCTTTGCCAGATAGAGATGAAAATCTGACAATTCTCTCGGATTTTTCTGTAATCTTTCTCTTTCCTCCTCTGGTGGGGCTGGAGCATTGTCTGTCATTGTAAGTATTATTTCGTCATTGAGGCTCTTTGCAGTTATATCAACATGTACAACCCCCTCTCCTCTCTCAGCAGAATATTCGAGGAGCTGAAGAATCACCTCCTCAAACAGAGGGTTTGCCATAACAGAAAGGCCACTTTGCTCAACCCAAACGCTTGCCCTAGGATAGAACCGCTTAAAACGTTGAACCGCCCTCTCTATCACCTCATCCAACTCCATCTCAACTACTGGATGTTCCTTTCTCCAGAGATGTGTATTTTCTACAAACGATATTACTCTCTCTATACGCTCGCGGGCAAGTTCATTCTCAACATATTCAACAGCCTTTTTGAGCTCAGAACTAACAAAATTCTTCACAATCTCAGCATATTCTTTGCTCTCTTCTTTCTCCCTCTCGAGAGTCTGTTCAAGAGACTTTCTCTGTGTTATGTCTCTTATTACTGCCTGATAGTATCTCTCCCCACCAAGTTCAAGTCCTCTCGCACTCATCTCGCCCACGATTGTGGAGCCATCTTTTCTTTTCAGTTCGAGTTCAAAGTAAGCTGAAAATCCTTTCATAATGGAAGGAGAGACCTCTGCATAACCCTCTTCTCCATACAAATCAAATATGTTCATACCAAGAAGTTCTTCCTTCGAATATCCGAAAAGACGGGTTGCAAACACGTTTGCATCAACAATCCTTCCAACCGAGTCAAAAACGAGAACAGCATCAGATATCTCATCAAACAACGTCTGATATCTTTTCTTTGACTCTGACAACTCTTTCCTCCTCTGTTCAAGCTCGAGGAACATCTCTCTCCATTCAACAGCTTTTCTGACAGTGTTCAGTATCGTTTCAGCCTTGAATGGCTTTGTTATATAATCGTATGCACCTTCTTTGAGGGTTGAAACAGCACTATCGATTGAAGCATAACCTGTTATGACGATTACGGGGACGCTCGGATCTTTTCTCTTCATCACCTTGAGCAACTCATAACCGTCTTCCTTATCGAGAACTAAATCAAGAATCACAACATCAAATTCTTCTTTCTCAAATTTCTTAATGGCATCCTCAATAGACGAGGCTGTCAAAACCTCATACCCATCACTCTCGAGTAGAGTCTTCAAATATGTTCGAACGCTTGCCTCGTCATCAACGACTAGCACCTTCATCGTTGAGATATCTACTGGGTTGGTTAAGTATTTTTTGTTTATTTTGCTCTCCAGCTTTCAGGGGCTCCACCCTACACATCCTCCACACAGCACCTCAACAACTCGGCAACACTCCACGCCTGTGAAATACATCCCCTCGGGATGTGGGGCTCGTCTCCATCAAAAAGTTCAGAGACTGTGCCTATCCCTGCCTCTTCAAGATGTGGGAGAAAGCCAAGGAGAAGTTTCTTGGGCAATTGTGTTGTGGATTTTACCCCAGTGTACCCCTTTACAAACGGTCCGAGAAGCCATACCCATACACTTCCCTGATGGTATGCAATATTTCTATCATTCCATCCTCCTACGTACCTCCCCTTATATCCTCTGTACCACGGAGCAAGCGTTCTTAATCCTCTGAGTGTTAGAAGATTCTCCTGAACGAACTCAACAACTTTCTTTGGGTGTGGGATAATGTTTTTCTGATTGTTTTTCGACTTATGATTGTTTTTCAATTCAAACAAAAACCCAATTACCTGATTCGGCCTTGGAGATTCATCATGTGGGTCTATTACATCAAAAAGACATTCAAACTCATCATTCCAAAACTTCCAGTAGTTTTCCCTCACTCTGTCAATGTACTCCCCAAACCACACATCCCTCTCTGCTTCCTCACACAGAGCTGAAACCACACAAAGAGCATTGTGCCAGAGTGCATTAACCTCACATGGCTTCCCATTTCTTGGTGTCACTGGCATCCCATCAACATCCCCATCCATCCATGTCAATCTTGCTCCACACGACACAAGTCCGTCATCATCCACCTTTATACCGTGGTCTGTCCCATCTACATACCATCTTATGATTTCAAGAAGACGAGGGAGCAACTCTACCCCAAAGGATACATCTCCCGTATAGTCTATGTACCTATCGAGTGCATATACAAACCATAAAGAAGTATCGACTGAATTGTAATGGGGAGTTCCATTCTCGTCAAAGTACAGTGGAACAAGTCCTTTTTTGATGTGGGAGGAGAAGTGTGAAAGGATTTGCTTGGCAGTATCAAATCTGTCCTAAACAAGAGTCAATCCCGGTAAAGATATCAACGCATCTCTCCCCCACTCAGAAAACCAGTGGTATCCCGCAATTATGGTTGTGTGCGGTATTCTAACAACGAACTACGAATCACGTTGGTGAGAGTCGATATTGAGTGTATTATACGCACTGCTATTCACAAAAGTAGCTGTTATTCTGAATGATTCAACATCCTCCAAAATAAATGCTCCAGGACAAAAAAGATTCTCAACACTGTTCAATTCTCTTTCCTCCTCTCTTGGGTATCTGAAGTTGTAGTATATGCAACCCTCTGGGTGATATGCGCCTCTGCTCGCACACAACCTCAGCTCATATCCTCCAAACTTTACATACACAGAGTGCTTTCGTGGTATCTGTTCGAATGTTGTGTCTTCCATTGTGGCATGTATGCTCCTAAATCCTACGAGAGGGTTCACCCACACAGAACTCCTCGGCACCCAGTAATCAACAACAACCGAGTTTCTGCCATGCAACATACTCAATTCCTTAACAACATTTTCATCCGAGTTCTTTCTCAGTGCATATACCCATCTCACCTTCTTTGGCATCACTTCCACTCTTTTGATCAATTTGTAGCCTTGGGGATGGGTTGCACCGACATAGAAGTGTGTTGCAAGTTCATGCCCATCAACAACCTCATCAAGAGAACTAAGAACCATGTACCTCCTCAAATAAGGAAGTGATGCAATAAGCAGACCATGATACGTTCTTGTGTTTGCACACACAAGTGTGGAAGAAGCATACCCCCCAATGCCATTCGTAATGAGCCATTCTCTCTCGTCCAGCCCCGGAGAATCAAATACGAACATGTTGTGTCGCCTCAATAACACACTCAATGAACTCAGAACAACTCCAGCCAAGCGGAATCGCCCACACTGGCTCTCCACTCAGATTCACCTGCTCTGCAAGAAGACCAGTGGATGTGGTCGTCTTCGAGGCCCATTCCATGTACTCCATAGCTCTATCCCTCAAACCCAATTTGAGCATGGCTTTTGCAAGCCAAAGCGTTGTTACAACCCATGGATTTCCTCCCACATACCCATCACTCTCGTATCTCTTGATTGCTCTTCCCTTCGCAGTCTCGACACCCAGATTTCTCTCAACACTATCAATAATTTTCAGAGCTTTATCTCCCCCAACTATCTCAAAAGGTGTGATTGTACCGAGTATGCTCGCATCTGTCTCTTCACACAACTCTTCATCCACCATGCCCTTCGCATAATAATCCCCTAGCCAAAGTTCTTCCATCCCTTCTCTTAGATGCTCAGACTTCCCAACCCAATCCTCCCTATCCATGAAGGTGCCAGCATCTCGTAGAGCTGCGATGATCGATGCAGTTGTATATGTAAACACACCATAACTACTCTCCCACAAATCTATACAGGGATCGTGAAGGGTGTCAGACGTTTTTTCCATCAGATAATCGCAAGCTTTCTCTATGCACCCTCCATAAGACCTCATAAAACTTTTTTTCCTCTCCTCTGGCAGTGAGAGTGCATATTTCGCCATTAAATGGACTGTGGATGCGGTCTCATCGAGCTGTGTTGAGTGTTCAAAATTCCCCCATGAAGGAGCTGGCTCACCATCGAGCCAGTATCTCTGAAACCATGAACCATTGGGTAGTTGTGTTCTCTTACACCAACTTAGAAATGATATGAGTGGATGTTCAAACCCTGCCTTCCACAACGCTCTTGCCATCTCCACGCCATCTCTGTTCCAGCAATAACCATACCCACCACTAACCTCATAGTAATGGTCAAACTCGGGAGAGGCTATGAAGCCTCCACCTGAATCTAACAAGAGGTGCAAAGTGATTATTGAGCGGTTGTAGAGCTTTTTGTATGAAAGAGGAAGGTCGGAGATAGGAAGGTGTGAACCAGATAAGATTGTTGATGGGCAGGACATAACTCCTCTCCAATAATCCAAAGTTCTCTCTAACAATGGTTTAAATTCGATTCCTTGTAATGTACTCTCTACTATACCTCTCTTTTCTGCATATCCAACATAGAGATAAAGCTCAAAAACATCATTTGGAGATAGCTCCAACCTCCATCCCAAACCTGCATTCACATTCCCCAAATTTTCCAGTAATCCCCCAAGCTTTCCTTCCTCAATCTCTTGTCTGGCATCCACCCACCACATGCGATGGAGTAGCTTTCCAACCTGCCATTCGTCTGGTGGAGGGGAGGGAAGAACACCAATGTAATACTTGTGCCAGTACTGAACAAACATTGGCTTTGAATAATACGCTGCATTCTTCTCCGTCCTCTCGCATACATTCAAATCAACATAACAAAATAGCTTTCCAGAGAACTCTGTGTCCGAGGTTATTCTCACCCTTCTCACAAATACGGGAAGATGAGGGGGCACAAAATCCAAAAACTCAAGATTCATGCCATTGCGATAAAGCTCTGTTCTCAGGACAGCACTGTCCCCCACATAATTCTGATGTGTATGCCATTCTGGGTCGTTTGTCCAGTGTGGCGTGCCATCATGCACACAGAAAAGAAGGTCATGAACGTGTTGGGACTAATCCTTTCTGGGGGCGAATAAACAGAATATCTCCCCTCGTTCACCAACCCCCACAAGTGTGCTCTCGTTTCCGATGATGGCATTCGGATGTCTTAGCTCCATTTTAATCAACCACAAAATTACTTATCAAATTTGCTAACACTCTTAAGCACATGCTAACAGTACGGGTCTCCCTTCGCCATACACATTGTCTCACGAGCGTATACCCTTCTACCCAACACATAGCTCACGTATCCTGTATAGAACCCACCCAGATAAACACACACCGGATGATGAGACTCTATACAACTCGTTAGGAATGAATCGTGTGTGATTATCGCAAGTGAAAAAGATTCTTCACCTTTTCCTTCACTTCCATGGCTTTCAAAAACTACTTCACATCTTCCCCAGCCCACAAAAGGAACTATTTCCTCAAGAAGCTTCAATCTCTTGCTTGGCTCAACTTCAATCATTCCCTCGATAATCTGTGCAACTCTCACACCACTTTTCATACCACACAGATTCATGAAACCCTCTGCTTGCGGGAAAGTCGCAGATATCATCCCAAACAGCTCTGATATCATTTCCGCCCTGAAGATTACAGCCCTCTCACCCAAAATATAGAGGGGGAACTCATTGTTCTGGAAGCAAAATCCCTCTCTGAGCTCATACTCCACATCCAAAACATCATCAACCTTCTTTAGTTCATTCACAAGCTCCACAACATCAACGTTCGGAGGCAATTCAACAAGAGACACATACTTACCGTTTTTGTCAAAAGCTGTGAAATAACCGAACCTCTGGTTCACATCATGAGAAACAAGTACATCACTGATTCGATGCACAACCCCTATCCTATCAAAAGTCAGAATCTTCAACCATGCAAGTGTTTTTCCTCTGTGCCATAATGCAACATCTCTCCCCTCCCATTTCTCCCCCAACTCCTCTTTCAACCTATTGATCTATTTATTATCCATTTATTTCATCCTCTCTGCTTTTTCTCTAAATACCTTTGCCTTTAAATCACATACACAAGCCATATAGTTCAGCGCTGCATCAAATGGAGAAGGGTAGGTGCTAAAGTATGCATGGACGTCGCCATCCGAAAGTGCTTTTGTACTCATATAGTAGAGGTGGTCTGATGTCAGAAGTCTTCTCCATATCCAGACGAGCTCTGGCACACTCTCAATCACATAGGGTCTGAGTAGCTTTGCCTCCTCAAAACACATTCTCTGCATCTCATTGCCAAGCCAAGCACTCACATCCCTCTCACTATCTGCCCAAGATATCGTGCTGAATTCGGGCACATCGATTTCCCCCACAGGTGCATACTCCTCAACAACCTCTGATGGGGTGAGAGAACTTACACCAGCTCTCTCAAGCTCGGTCGGAAGATGACGTAAGAAATCGAAGATACCAGTGTCTTGTGGATGGTGTTCTCCAAACGTTTCATAGTCGATAAACACAAAAACTACATCACCCTCGCACTCTGCAACCCATTGAGCCCATTTCGTTGCTGTGAGTGGATACTCACTCCACCATTTTGCAGAGAACCTATACCCTATATCATCAGAAAGCATGTAGTTTCTCGGTAGCACCCTGATGTTTGAACCTTTTGCCTTGTAAACATGGTTGGGGGAACGATTACCAAGCACCCACCCCACTCCTTCGGTCATAATACTCTTGTATCCCATCTCACAGGCAAGTGAGGCAATCGAGTTGTTGTATACAAGTTCGGTATTTCTGAATCCTGTGGGTTCGTATCCTAATTTGAGGAGTGCATTTCTATGTTCCTAAATCTCATCCCTGAATTCTGCTCTATCTTCAAACAGAGATGACAGTGAATGATAATAAGTCTCGCCCAATAACTCGACTTTCTCTGTCGAGACGAGGTCTTCAAACAGCCTTATCAGTTTTGGTTCCCACAACTCACACTGTTCAATAAGGGTACCAGTGATCGAAAGAGAGAATTTGAAATCGTGTTCTCTTACCATATCGAGAAGGAGTTGAGTAGCTGGAAAATAACATCTTGATGCAACCTTCTCAAATATCGAACGTGTTAGAGGATAATCAAAATAACGTTCTCTGTTGTCATAGGGGTCTCCGGGCCAGAACCATTTCAGTCTCCATGGCTGGTGGAGCTGAAAGTACATACACAACGAATCAGCCAACTCTTCACCTCCACAACCTTCTTTTGAAGTCAGATAAAATAGAAAGTGCATTCAATGTGTATATCACTGAGGTGGGGGGTGGAGAGCCCATCTCAAGCAGTATATCAAACTGCTGAAGTCTCCCGTATATGTCTCTCTCGAGGGAAGACATCGGGTAGGTGCATAACGACGAGAGTTCATAATAAAAGAGACTCTGAGCATGGTTCTTGAGGGGGGGCTGGGTTAATGTTTTTGAGGGGTGTGATGGCGAGATGGGAGAGATACAGTTGTTTTCTCTACCACCAGAGTTCTCAGCAAGCTCCCATATCGGCACAATATCAACTCCTCTCCTCTCAATCTCATCCGGAAGAGAGTATATATTGGGCGAGGCGAGATCCATCCAAAGAACTCCTCCAGACCAGTTCCTATCTTCATACATCCTGGGTGATACTAATTTTGGGGGGGCTGAGGTATCTTGTTTTCCCGTAAATTCACCGTGCCTTGCAATCACGTAATCCACCCCCATGTCTCCCAACACATTGTTGAGCTCAGGTGTGTATGTCAAATGAGGATTGACGAAAACAGACGAACTCTTTCCAAATATGTCCTCAATCTTGGAAATATGGAGTTTTACCTGATGGCAGAACTCTGTGAGGAGGGGATAAAAACATGAGAGAGAGTAATAGTACGGAGAGCAAACAGGTTCTGCGATTTTCATAACTCTCTTCAGTATCTCCATCAGCTCGGGAGACCAAGTACATTGCTCTGTGAATATCCCACTCACATATACACATAAACTCACGCTATCCTTTTCCAGCCACTCTAATATGTGATTCAAAGCCTTTTCATAATTCATCCTCATAAACACCGAATAATCCTGAGCAATGTCAAAATAAAGAGAACGGGAAAGCTCAGAAAGGTATCCTTCGAGTGGATAGAACCTCCTAAGTCTTGTTGGCTGATGTGCATAGAAGCAAAGCGATATTTTATTCATACTATCCATCTCATAAAACACTTACAGCCCGTACAGTTCTCAACTTCAGAATCTCCTCTATCGCTTCTCCGGGTATCTTATTCTCTGTTATCACTGTGAGCCTTGGGGATTCAACAAAGTAAGGGTCATCTGTCACAACTTGTCTCACACTTATCCCATATCTGGCAATAACATCAGTCACATCTCTCACAATCCCAACTTCAGAAGCATCTGAGGGAGTGATTATCAGAACACCCAATCCAAGAAGTGGAGCAATGTCTCTCAGAAAGAGTACAGACGATAACCTGCTAAAGATTTCTTTTAACTCCTCATCATATGAGATGTGGTGGGCGGCAGCATCAACAACCCTTCTGTCCACTCCAACTTCTCTTGCTATGTGGGTATGGGGGATTTCTATGCCCCCAGAAATCACCTTTCCATCCTTCACTTGGAAGCCCCTCTCAAGTATCAATCTTACAACTCTTTCCTGAGCAGGGTATCTCTCAAATTTATTGAGTATCTTTCTCCACATCTGCCAACCCTACCTTCTTTGGTCTATGAGCGTACTTTGTAAAAACAACAGGAAATACGTTTAATACAGCCAGTAAATCTCCCCTGAGAACTTTTCCATCTCTGTGAGCTATCACGATTGCATACTCTATCTTCCTCTCACTCTCAACGGGCTTTGGTCCTCCTTCTTCCCCAATCCTAAGCACGGACACAAGAGCATGGTGGTTGAAGGCACACGGAACACTAACACTCTCTTCTCTCAGATATATCGGTCTCACCCTCAGTTTCCGAATCTCTCCCCTCCTAAAATCTGCATCTTCATCTGCAATTACCATCTCCCATTTAGCCATCGTACTTATTGCAAACTCATAAGGTGCGGTCTCAACTACTTCCCTAACAAGCTTTCCATTCTTTAGTCTCAGGACATTTATCCTCTCAAGTTTCATCAAGTATAAAGTGGTGGGTATATATATAAGAATTCTACACATTAAAATCATTAAAATGTAAAATGGACGAGAGTTGGGTTGAATGCCAAAGACATGTGAGATCTGTGGTAGGGAGATTGAAAAGGGATACAGAATTCTTGTTGAGGGTGCAGAACTTGAAGTGTGTGGAAGATGTGCAGAGCTTGGAACAAAGATGAAGGAGATGAAAGAAGAGAGCACAACATACGAGTACAAGGGGCGCCTCATCAAAATACATCCAAAGAAAAGAGACATCCTCGATACCGGTGAAGAGATTAGAGAGGATTATGCAGAGGTGATTAGAGGTGCAAGGGAGGCAAAGGGACTTACTCAGGATAAGCTGGCTGAGATAATAAACGAGAAGCTTTCGTTGATAAAGAAGATAGAGAGGGGAGAAATTATACCTGAGGATAAAGTGAGAAAGAAGCTTGAGAGGGAGCTGGATGTGAAGCTCATCACACACGTCTCCAATGTTGAATGGAAGAAAGAGGAGAGAGGTGGAGAGCTCACCCTTGGGGATATTGTGAAGATTAAGAGAAAATAAAACAAGGGGTGGAAACTCTGAAGACGTTTTTTGAGTTTGCAGAGGTATGTGAGAGAATCGAAAAGGAGAGTTCGAGTCTTGTAATAACAGACATGGTTGCAGACTTCTTAAAAGAGCTTGAGGAGGAGGAGTTGAGGATATGCCCATACCTCTTAATGGGCAAAATATTCCCAGAATGGATGGACAGAGAATTGGGTGTTGGAAAGAGTCTTCTTTATAACGCACTCTCAAGAGCCTCTGGCAGGAATGAAACAGAGCTTGAAGAACTTCTCAGAGAGACAGGAGATATAGGAAAGGTTGCTGAGGTTGCCATGCATAGAAGAACTCAACAGACACTATTTCTAGGTGGGGAGGAGAAGCTGACGATTGTCGAAATTTACAAAACGCTTGAGAAGATTGCCGAGGCTTCTGGAAAAGGATCACAAACAACAAAAGTCAGGTATCTTGAGTATCTATTTTCTTCGTCCAGCCCAAAAGAGGCAAGATATCTTGCCAGACTCGTGATGGGAGAGATGAGAATAAAGGTTGGGGAGGGAATAATGAGAGATGCAATAGCCAAGGCATTTGGAAAAACGCCAGAGGAAGTTGAGAGAGCATACATGTTCATAACAGACTTCGGAGAAGTTGCGATAGCGACCAAGAAAGGAGAACTTGACAAGATAGGAATCACACTTTTCAGACCTGTAAAGATGATGCTAGCTCAGATATCACCAGATCTGGAAGAAGCTATGAAGGAGATGGGAACTTGTGCGGTTGAATGGAAGTACGATGGAGCAAGAGTCCAAATTCATGTTGGAAATGAGGGGGTAAAGGTGTTTTCGAGAAGATTCGAAGACCTCACAAAACCATTGGTGGATGTTGTGGAGGAAATAAAAGAGGTTGTTGGGGTGGAGAAGGCAATACTGGATGGGGAGGCGGTAGCATACGATAAATCAGGAAAACCAAAGGCGTTTCAGTACATATTGAGAAGACTAAGAAGGAAATATGGGATAGAGGAAAAGAAAGAGGAAATACCTATCCACATATTCCTCTTCGATTGCTTGTATGTGGATGGCGAATCTCTCATAGACAAGCCACTAAAAGAAAGGAGGTCAAAGCTTGAGAGGATCGTGAGGGGTGGGAAGAGAATATCTGTCGCTACTCAGACGATAACGGGTGAGGTTAGTGTCGCAGAGAAGGTGTATAGAGATGCTCTTGATGCTGGACATGAAGGGATAATGTTGAAAAACCTATCCTCGCCCTACATACCGGGAAGACGGGGAAAACACTGGTTAAAGCATAAGCCGATTATGGAGACCCTCGACCTCGTGGTGGTTGGAGCTGACTGGGGAAAAGGGAAGCATGCTCATCTACTATCATCATTCTATCTTGCATGCATAGATGAGAACACTGGAGAGCTTTTGGAGGTTGGAAAAGTTGCAACTGGCCCAACCGAAGATGAACTGAAAGAGCTCACAAACATCCTGTCTGAACTCATTATCGAGCAGAAAGGCACGTATGTGAAGCTTGAGCCAAAGATTGTTTTCGAGGTCGCATACGAGGAGATTCAGAAGAGCCCAAACTACCCCTCAGGTTATGCTCTCAGATTCCCGCGGTTTGTGAGGGTGAGAGACGATAAGAGTCCAGAAGAGGCAGACAATCTCTCAAGGATTGAAGAACTCTATAGAAAATATCAATGAACGTCAGCGGTGTTGCTCCAAAATCTCGAACAACTGTTTCTTTGACGGTTTTCTCTCTTCGAATTCTTCACCTTCGAATACTTCCTTCTCTTCTCTATAGAATATGCCTATTGGAATTCTGTTGTCTGAGTTGTAATCCCACTCTTTTATTCTCTTCTCTGCCTCCTCTCTGCTGTATGGGTCATGTTCCTTGAGTTCGTAAACCCTCTCGTTGTAGTAATCATACGTGTTGAAGAAGGTGTAGCATGGTTGAAGGACGTCAACGAAAGAAAAACCTCTGTGTTTTATCGCCTCCTCAATGACCATTTCAAGGTTTTTCTGTCTATTTGAGTATGATCTTGCAATGAATGTCGCCCCCGCAGAAAACATCAGTTCCAGAGGATTGAACGGCTTCTCAACACTCCCCTCTGGTGTCGATTTTCCTCTGAAGCCCTTGGGACTGGTAGGTGTGAATTGTCCTGTTGTCAGTGCATAAATCCTGTTGTTATGTATTATCATAGTTATATCGACATTTCGCTTTGCGGCAAATACCAGATGCTCAAGTCCTTCTCCATATGCATCACCATCACCTGCGAATCCAACAACTGCGAGTTTTGGGTTTGCAAGTTTTATACCTGTTGCTGCTGGAGGAACACGTCCATGGATAGAATAGAAGCTACTAACATTCACGTAATCAACTATCTTAGCATGACATCCTATCCCAGAAACCATAACCACGGGTGTGTCCAGCCTTGCGAAAACCTTTCTGACAACATTCAGGATAGCAAAATTCCCACAACCCGGACACCAAGTAATTTCCGCATATGTTCTCAAACTCATCACAGAACCTCCTTCAACCTTTCGACCAGTTCCTCCAAGAAAAATGGCCTTGCATTGTACTTCAATATCGTCTCATCCACCTCTACTCCATTATTTTTCAGCAACCTCATAAGCTGACCAGTTGAATTAACTTCAACCACTATCTTCTTTTCCAGATTCTCATATTTTTTAAAATCAGGAAACGGCTCAAGAACAACTGGCTGTATAACCATCAGTCCCAACTCTTCAGCAGCCTCAACACACACTCCCTTTGTTGAACCCCATGTGATTATTGCTTCGTTTGCTTCTCCATACACCTTGACTGCTTCCATCTTCTTTACTTCCTCTTCAAGCTGTTTTCTCTTTATCTGCCTCTTCTCCTGCATCATCTCAACTTTCTCAGCTTCTTCTGTTGTAATACCATACTCATCATGAGTGTAGCTATTCGACTTTACGATGGTCTCGCCCGGAAAAGCGAGTGGCGAGACCCCATTCTCAGTGATTCTGTATCTCTTGTATTCTCCCTCGCCATCCCAAAGCAGAGGCTCTTCTTCCTCCACCTCCTTCGGCTCAAAACTGAAAAGACTTTCAGAGAGATGTTTATCACTCAAAACAAAAGATGGAATCTGATACTTCCATGCCATATTCATTGCAAGTGCTGTATAATAATACGCCTCTTCTGCATCTCCAGGAGCAACAACAAACCTTGGAAACTCTCCATGCCCTGCATTCAGAACAAAATGGAGGTCTGCCTGCATTGTATATGTTGGGACACCAGTACTCGGTCCTGCACGTTGAGAGACAACTATTGTCATGGGAATCTCTGCCTGTCCAGAAAGGCTCAGACCCTCAACCATGAGGGCAAAGCCCCCTCCTGAAGATGCAACCATCGTTTTCTTGCCTGCATAGGCAGAGCCGAGAGCCATGAGCATTACAGCAATCTCATTCTCTGGTTGAACGACAAGAATTCCAAGCTTTTTTCCAATCTTTGCAAGATAATGGAGTATGGAAGTGGACGGAGTCATGGGATAGGCATAATATACATCAAGCCCAGCCATGATTGCCCCCAACGCTATCGCCTCATTCCCCAACAGAACAGGAAGCACTTCCTGATTCAACCTCTCAACTCTCATGGATGTGGTCGGGAGTTCGTAAGACCTCTTGGCTATTTTTATGTTCAACCCTGTTTCCTTTGGAACAAACTTCCTGAAAACCCTTTCAACTACCTCGAAATCGATTCCGATTATTTTTGAGATTGCACCTATGGCAGCACTGTTTCTCATAATCGGCTTTCCATTGAGTTCCTTCACGATTTGAGAGAAAGGTAGGCCATTCGGCTCCACATCCAAATCCTCAACCGCTTTTTCCATCTTTTTATCTGAGCTGTCGTAGACAAGGAGTCCTCCTTTCACAATCTCGTGAGCATGCTTCTCCACGCTCTTGATGTCCAGAGCTACCAACAAATCAACGAGTCCTCTGTTCGCCTGAATCTTTTTCTCTGAAGCTCTCACAATCGAAAAGTTATGTCCCCCTCTGATGATGGAAGGATAGTCATCATAAACGAAGACTCTGTATCCGTAATTGGATAGAATTCTTGCAATGAGGGTTGTAGCCAACCTCACACCATCTCCCGCCTTCCCTCCCACCATTATAGATATTTCTCTCATATTCTAATGTTTTAACTCTTCATATTTCTATCTTTTCTATCCCCTATCTTTTCTATCAACGCCCTTTTCACATTCTCAACACTCTTCTCATCCTTTATTGTGAGCTCCAATTCACACTCTGGGGGCAATGGTGCTGGAATATCTCTCTTGGTCGCCACAACCAGAATTGGTTTCGAGAAGTTCTCCCTTATCTCAGACAGTAAAGACAGTTGTTCGTTCACAGAATACCCACAACTCTCTGTGGGGTCAACCATGTACAGCACAACATCCCCCACATTCCCAAGCACTGCAATAGCCTGTCTCTCTATCCAGTTCCTTTTCGAAAGAGGTCTGTCCAGAAGGCCAGGAGTGTCGATTACTTGATATCTAATACCATCATGAACAAAGTGTCCAACTACGATTCCTTTGGTTGTGAAGGGATAAGGAGCGATCTCAGGCTTTGCTTTTGTAATGGCTCTTACAAAGCTCGACTTCCCAACGTTTGGATAGCCAGCAACGACAATCGTCTGATAATCCCCCACATCTGGAATGTTCCTCATATGCTTTCTCGCTTCCCTCAACTTGCCGAGAGCGGGGTCAATACCCTTTACAACAGATGCCATCCTTCCAAGTGCTTCTCTCCTAATCCTCGAAGGGTCTTCTGAGTATCTTATTCTCAGAATTGCTGATTTTTTTAATTCTGATACTTTTTTTGATGCCCAATTGACAGATGAGAGCGCTTTTTTCAGTTCAACCACGCCAACAAGCACGTCTATGAGTTCTTTATACAGAGGAGGTAATGAATCGATTGAGGGAAAACTCCTCACAACCATCATTAGATTGTCAGAGAGAATGTTTCCAACCGTCAGCACCATAGACTCTTCTGCCTTAGCTCTCTCAATCCTCGTTCTCTTTGGCTTTCCTTTCCTTGCTCTCGCACCCCTTCTAAATGCCTTATCTATGAGCTCTTCTGCATTCGGCACATACACAACAGAGAGCTCACCTTTTCTTTCCGGCATATTCAATAGTCCCCTCAATCACCTTTTTTAGTATCTGACTGACAACCTTCCCATCTACCTTTCCCCTGAGCTCTTTCATCACAACTCCCATCAATGGGCCAAGTGCCATTTCGCCTCTATCCAGTACAAACTCCTTTCTCTCCTCAACGACTTTCCTTATCAACCCTTCAACATCCACTTCCTCTTTTCTCACTTCACTCAAAAGCTCGCCAACCGATGCTCTCGTTTCTGCAATCTTCTTCAATAACTCTGGTATTCCTTCCTTTGCCATCATCCCATTTGCAACAGCTTTAATCACATCTCGTAGATGCTCGTGGGTGATGCGTGCCACATCAACACCCTCTCTTCTCAACTCAGAAAGCGTGGATGTGAGGGTTCTGGCAATCACTGTTGATGAAACCTCGCCCCTGACCCCTCCAACTTCCTCGAGTATTTCCTCAAACAAGTCGTCCATCTCAGAATCCACAAGCTGATGAGCCATCTCAGAGGAGATTCCATACGAAGTGAGATTCTCAACCCTTTCCTCAAGTGTCTCAGGAAGTTCAAGTGATTCAAACCACTCAAAATCCACATCCACAGGAGGGACATCTGTTTCAGGATACATGCGGGCGGCACCTGGAAGAGGTCTCATGTACGAGGTACAGCCATCGGGTAATGCCCTTCTTGTCTCGTTGGGTATGCCAAAAATCGCATGCTTCGCTCTCTCCCTCACAGCTTCTATGGCCTGATAAGCACGAGGGCCACACACAAAAACAACACAGTCCTCCTCACCAGCATCCACCCTCTCCCTCACTCTCATAACTTCCTCATCAGTTATGCCATAGGAAGGAAGTTCATCTGTGTGGAATATTCCTCCTACCCCCATCGACCTCGCATAATCTGCAAGTTCAGAGCCAAATCTCCTATTGGGCTGGATTTCACATCCAACAAGCCCACCGAATTTTTCTAAAACGATTGCAACTATGGGTTTCCCTGCTTTTTTCAACACCTTTGATCTCGTGGATGAAAACACGTCTGTGATGTCATATATGGTATCTCTGACACTTGCGTTCCTTTTTCTGAGGATGTCCCTGATAACAAGAAGGTTATGCTGTCTCATTGCCTCATAAGCAACCACCCTATCTATCAAACCAAGTTCTTGAACACCCTTTATCTCAACCCTTGCCCCGTCCCTCACAGAAACATTCACATCCTGCCTTATCGTACCTATTCCCCTCCTCACCTTTCGAGTGGAACGAAGTAGCATGCCTATCTTGAGGGCTACCTCCTTCACATGTTCAGGCGTTTTCAAATCTGGAGATGTGCATATCTCAACAAGAGGTATTCCAAGTCTATCAAGAGACCACACAACCTCACTTCCCCTCTCCTCAACCTTCTGACACGCCTCCTCTTCAAGACATATGGTCTCTATCCCCACCCTTCCCATTGAAGATTCGATCCATCCATCCATGGCAACGAGAGCTGTTCTCTGAAACCCTGTTGTATTTGAGCCATCCACAACTGTCTTCCTCATCGTATGCACTTGATCAACTGGGGTTGAGTGAAGCATCTTTGCTATCAGAAGCGTTAATTCAAGAGCTTCAGTGTTGAGAACAGAAGGAGGTTCTTCGTCATTCTCAACGAGACAGGTTGTATCATACCCTTTGTATATGTGCTTCTTTGCTTTCTTTACCTCTGTGAGTGCTGCAACATCTGTCTCACCGAGTTCACCCTTGCCTGCCCTCAGATATCTGAGAAGTTCGTATGAAGATTCTTCGACAGGATTCAGAACAAGAGGACATCTGCAAAATAGTTTATGGGATGTTTTTAATTGCTGATGAATCTCAAGACCTGCAACAAGTCCGAGAGAGTTGTAATCGAGTTCCTCTGGGTCTTTGATGAATTCCATGTTCTGTAGTTTTGGTAAGTTAGATATAGAGTTTTGCTCAATGTTGATGTAAATGTACGATGTGCTCATAATGGCGGGAGGTGAGAGTAAAAGATTTGGGGTGAATAAAGCACTTGCAACGTTCAGAGGGGAACCATTGATAAAAAGAATGTTAAAAAATTTTAGGGGCTGTAATGTGATTGTGAGTGTGGGAACGTGTGAACAGCTAACAAAGATTGAGAAGATTCAAGAGGTTCCGAAAGCTGTTGTTGATGAGGTTGAGGGTATTGGGCCAGTTGAGGGATTGAGGGTCGGTCTTCGTGAGTGTTCTTCTGATGTTGTGTTTGTGGTGGGATGTGACCATCCCTTTTGCTCGAAAGAGTTTGCAAATAAGCTATTGAGTTTCACAAATGAGGCTGATGCGGTCATACCTTGTTGGATTTCACACCAGCCAATGTGTGCGATGTATAGAAGGGAGAACGTGCTCGCTGGAATCGAGAGAACTGTTAATAAGGTTGGAAGAAGTGAAAGAGGTGTGAGTATCCTTGACGTACTTGAAGGGCTTGAGATAGTTTTTGTTGATGCACGACTCGTAGGTGTGCCTGCAACTCTGAGCTTCAATACACCGTTGGAGCTTGCAATACTCGAAGAACTGAACATTGAGAGGGAAATATCGTGAAGTGGCTCTTGGCGGTTGCAATAACGTTGAGTGTGTTGGGCTGTATTGAACAAGAAGGTACTGGAGAGAATACCACGACGGTATCTGTGATAGTATCCATATATCCAATAGGGGACATGGTAAAGCAAGTGGGGGGGGAAAGGGTGGACGTTGTTGTTCTTCTCCCGCCAGGGGCAGATCCTCACACCTGGGAACCAACCCCACAGCAAATAAAGGTTTTTGAGAGAGCTGATTTGTTTGTTGAGACTGGAACAGGACTCGAATTTTGGGCAGAGGATTTCGTTAAGGAGACCGGCGTCAGAGTTCTGACCTTCACAAAGGATTATCAACCCGGCCGAAATCCACATGTGTGGCTTGATCCGATGCTTGCTGAGGATTTTGTTGTGAGATTAAAAGACGCTCTATCCGACATAGACCCTGAAGGGGAGGAATACTATGAAAAAAGAGCACAGAGCTATCTCCTCCAACTTCAACAACTTGACATGGAGTACAGAGAAACCTTTGAAAACGTCTCAAAGAAAGTGTTTGTGAGTACTCACCCCACATGGGAATACATGTGTATGAGATACAACCTCACTGAGATACCGATTGAAGAGACACCTGAGAAGGAGATTACACCTGCAAGACTGAGAGAAGTTATTGAGATGGCAAAGAAACTCGATGCAGGGGTGGTATTTATTGAGCCACAACAAAATCCGCAACTTGCACTGACAGTTGCAAACGAGCTCGATGTAGAAGTACTCACGCTTGACCCAATTGGAGATCCCAAAGACCCGCAAAGGGATACGTACATAAAACTGATGGAATATAATCTTGCTCAGTTAAAGAAAGGACTTGGAGGGAAGAATGAAGATCATTGAACTGAAGGATGTTTGGATGAGCTATGATGTACACCCAGTTCTTGAGAATGTTAATCTGTGGGTGGAAGAAGGTGAGTTCGTGTCGCTCATAGGACCAAATGGTGGTGGCAAGACAACAATACTCAAACTCATCCTAGGAATAATAAAACCAACAAGGGGGGAGGTAAAAGTATTTGGGAAAAATCCACAAGAGCTTGACAGGGAATGGGACTGGGTAGGATATGTCCCCCAGCGGTCGAATGTTGATTGGAGATTTCCCATAAGGGTGGAGGATGTTGTTTTGATGGACATCTTGGCAAGGAAGCCATTCCTCAGAAGAGCAACCAATAACGAGAGAGACATGGTAAATCAAGCACTTAAAAAACTTGGAATTTTCCATTTAAGAAAGAGACCAATTGGAGAATTATCGGGAGGGGAGCAACAGAGAGTGTTCATAGCAAGAGCAATTGCAAAAGAGCCAAAACTTCTTTTGCTTGACGAGCCAACCACTGGGGTGGATATAAGGTTTCAGCATATTCTCCAAAACATTCTGAAAGAACTCCATGAAAATGGAACAACGATCGTGTTGGTATCTCACGATATCGGTGTGGTATCAAAGATCGTTCAGAGGATAGTGTGCGTGAACAAAAGGGTGCATGCACATCTTGGAGAGTTTGATGAGGATCATTTGTGTGAATTGTACGGTGGAGATGTGGGTTTCCTTACGCATGGCGAGGGAAAGGGTGTGAGGTTGAGGGAACATGATTGAGCTTTTAAGCTACGAATTCATGCAGAGAGCCATTGTTGCAGGTGTTTTCGTTGCTATTCTGTGTGCGCTTGTTGGGATGTTTGTTGTGCTGAGGGGAATATCTTTCATGGGTGCTGGCATAGCTCACTCTGCGTTTGGAGGGGTGGCACTCGGAATATTTCTCGGTATGAATCCTATCATAGTGGCGTTCCTGTTCTCCATCTGTATTGCATTATTGATAGGTGCTGTTAGCAGAGGGGGGAGGATATCTGAGGACTCGGCAATAGGAATAGCATTCCCAATCTCGATGGCTTTTGGCGTTGTACTTATCGGACTGACAAAGGGATACACAATGAACTTGTTCGGGTATTTATTCGGAAACATACTTACAGTCACGTCTTCAGACCTCAACTATATCATTCTGCTCGGGGTATTTGTACTTGCCTGCGTTGTTGTTTTTTACAGACAGTTTATCTACATCTGCTTCGATGAGGAGAGTGCAAAGGCATCTGGCATAAAGACCGAGAGATTGCACTATCTCCTCCTAATACTAATATCCATAACTGTGGTGGGTGCAATGAAGGTCGTTGGAATTGTACTCGTCTCAGCACTTCTCATAATTCCAGCAGCTGCCTCACTCCAATTGTTCAGAAGTCTGACACTCTGTATCCTCACCTCACTCCTAATAGGTGTTGGGGCTGTGATGTGCGGGCTTATGACATCGTACTATCTGAACATAGCAACAGGAGGCACCATCGTGCTTGTATGCGGACTTGTATTCACAATACTCTTCGTCTATAACAAGGTGAGGGCATGAAAATTGGGGGAGTGGATGAGGCAGGAAAAGGTCCTGTCTTTGGGCCGATGTGTGTTGCATGTGTTGTTGTTAATGAGAATGAAATGGAAGAGCTGAGGAAGATGGGCGTGAGGGACTCGAAAAAGCTCTCTCCAAAAAAAAGGAAAAAAATCTGTGAGGAGATAACGGAAAAGTTTGAGACAAGAGTTCTGAAGATTTCTCCACAGAAGATAGACAAGATGAGAGAGGAAATGAGTATGGACTGGATTATGGTTCATGCATTTGCACATCTGGTGAAGGGAGTGGATGTTGCATATGTGGATGCAGCTGATGTTAATGCTGAAAGATTCGGAAAAAGAATATCTGAGCTGGTGGGTCGGAAAATCAAGATAATAAGCATGCACAAAGCAGATGAGAAGATTCCAGTCGTATCTGCAGCATCCATAGTAGCAAAGGTTTAGAGAGACATGGAGATAGAGGAAATCAAAAAGATATACGGTGAGGTTGGGAGTGGGTACGCAACCGACGTAAAAACTATTCGATTTCTTGAAAAATGGGTAAGAGAAAAGGGAGAGCTGCCCCCCTTCGCAAGGGCATCATGGAAGACATGTAAGAGATTCTTAAACAACTGAGCTATTTCGTAAGCTTTTAATATTGTGGTCGTTTTATCGCTTTCAGTATGATTTTGGATGCATGTTCTATGCATCCAATGGAGGGATGATTCTATGGGTGAACTGGATCCAGGTTTCAAGTACGAAGTGATGAGGGAGCCAGGAGGAGAGCAACTCAAGATGTGTTTTAGTTGCACTGGGTGTACTGTCAGCTGTCCTGTTTCAGAAATTGAGCCAATGTACAATCCGAGAAGATACATACACCAAACACTCGTTGGAATGAGGGATGAGGTGCTTGGAGATGAGCATCTCTGGAGATGTGTGCAATGTCATTCATGTTATGAGTATTGTCCACAAGACGTAAAGGTGACCGAACTGATAAGTGTTCTGAGGTCTCTTTCAGAGAGAGAGGCGAAGAAGGGTAGAGTCAGAATAAAGAATCCACTGTACCTATTTGAAAATGCATTTGCAGAGTCTGTGAGAAGACACGGACGTGTTCATGAGAGTATGGTAATTGCAAAACACATATGGAAAACCAAGGGGCTGAAAGGATTGATGGAATTCATGCCCCTTGGTAAGGCGATGTTCTTCAAAGGGAAGATATCGTTGTTCGCAAAGAGTATTTCAAAGAGGGACCAAGTTCAGAAGATATTCGAAATTGTGAGGGAGGGAGAGCATTGAAGACATATTCTTTTTATCCAGGGTGTTTCGTTGAAGGTAGTGAAGTGGAGTATGCAAAGTCGTGTGAGAAGGTTTTCCATGAACTCGGAATTGGAATCAAAGAGCTGGAGGACTGGAACTGCTGTGGTGCCCTCGAACTAACGACCAACAAAGCTCTTGTTATTGCTCTTTCAGCCAGAAATGCCTCGATTGCAGAGAGAATGGGGTACGAATGTATTGTTCCATGTAATATATGTTATAACAACCTGAGGAAAGCCGAACACGAAATAAAGAACAAAACAAAAGTTGGAGAGATTGCAATCAAAGCTCTTAAAGAGGCTGGAATAAATTATGAAGCAAAGATTCCGATAAGACATCTGCTTGACGTTCTGATAAACGATGTTGGCATTGAAGAAATAAAGGCGCATGTGAAAAAACCGCTTTCAGGCTTAAAGGTCGCTCCATATTATGGCTGTCTTGTCGTGAGACCTTCGAAGATATGCGCATTCGAGAATCCTGTGAATCCTACATCGATGGATAACATACTTGAGACACTCGGAGCCGAGGTCATCAACTTCGAACATAAAGTAAAATGTTGTGGTGGCTCCACTCTGATGGGCGATAGAGATACATCGTTCGAGTTGAGTGCTGAAATACTGGAGGAGGCAGTCAGAAAAGGAGCAGATTGCATAGCTGTTGTATGTCCAATGTGCCACACGATGCTGGATGGTCAGCAAGCTATGATAGAAAGCCAGATGGGAAAGAAATTCGGAATTCCTGTTCTCTACCTCACCCAACTCATGGGAGTTGCAATGGGATTGAGTTCGTCAGATGTTGCACTTGATAAGAACATCGTTCCAGCAGAGAATATTTTGAACAAGATATCCAAGGAGGGAGGAGTATGAGTAAGGTTGGAGCTGTTGCGGTCGCTGGTGGTGGAGTGGGAGGAATACAAGCTGCACTTGACCTCGCAGACAGCGGATTCAAAGTATATCTCATCGAATCTGATGTCTCCATTGGAGGGGTGATGGCTCAACTCGATAAAACATTTCCAACGAATGACTGTTCGATATGTATTCTCTCACCAAAGCTTGTGGAGGCTGCAAGACACCCCAACATCGAATTACTCTCATTCTCTGAAGTGAAAGGACTGAGTGGAGAGGCTGGAAACTTCAAGCTCAAAGTTGTCAGAAAGGCGAGATATGTGGATGAGACGAAGTGTACGGGCTGTGGGTTGTGTATGGAGAAGTGTCCTGTTAAAGTGGATGCAGAGTTTGAAGAGGGGCTTGCCAAGAGAAAAGCAATATACATACCATTTCCACAAGCTGTTCCGAGAGTTGCAAGAATCGACCCTGAACACTGTTTGTACTTGACAAAGGGGAAGTGTGGTGCGTGTAAAAAAGTTTGTCCGTTTGATGCTGTGAATTACGAGGATGAGGATAAGGAAATATTGCTTGATGTTGGAGCGGTGATAATTGCGAGTGGATTCGAAGCCTATGACCCTTCCAAACTTTATCAATACCATCCAGAACACCCCGACGTTGTTACATCGATGCAGTTTGAGAGACTCCTCAACGCATCTGGTCCAACTGCTGGGCATGTGGTGAGGGGTTCAGACCACAAAGAACCAAAGAAGATTGGTTTTATCCAATGTATAGGCTCCCGCTCAACTGCTGAGGGTAAGCCCTACTGTTCGAGTGTGTGCTGTGCATATGCAACCAAGGAAGCTATGATAGCTGTTGAGCATGACCCAGAACTTGAGGTCTACATCTTCAACATCGATGTGAGGGTATTTGGAAAGAGTTTCGAGGAGTTCTACCAGAGAGCTCAGAAAGATTATGGCATAAAATACATCGACTCGAGGCCGAGTGGAGTTGGTGTCAGAGATGATGGCTCACTCTATGTGATGTACGAAGACCATGAGAGTGGAAAGGTAAAGACCATGGACTTAGACATGGTTGTGCTGTCTGTTGGGCTAGATATGAATCCAAAGATATATGAGCTTGCAGAGGCTCTCGGAATCGAACTGAACGAGTATGGGTTTGTGGAAACAAAGATGGAGGCACCTGTCTGTACATCCCGTGAGGGTGTGTACGTTCTGGGAGCTGCACAAGGTCCAAAAGACATCCCAGACACGGTTGCACAGGCTTCGGGTGCAGCTGCAAAAGCTGAGGCTTTGCTCGCTGAGGCAAGAGGAACTATGATAGAAGTGCCAGAGCTTCCACCAGAGAGAGACGTGAGTGGTGAGATTCCAAGAGTCGGAGTGTTTGTGTGCCACTGTGGTCTGAACATTGGAGGGGTTGTGGATGTTCCGGCTGTTGCAGAATACGCCAAGAGCTTACCATATGTTGTCTATGCAACGGACAACAAATACTCGTGCTCTTCAGACACCCAGGAGCTCATAAAGGAGGCAATAGAGAAATACAAGCTGAACAGAGTTGTGGTTGCTGCATGCACACCAAGAACTCACGAGCCGTTGTTCCAGAACACTGTGAGGGAGGCGGGACTGAACTCGTATCTGTTCGAATTCGTAAACATTCGAGAGCACGTTTCATGGGTAACTCGTGAAGACAAAGAAAGAGCGACTGAGAAGGCGAAGGAACTTATTAGAATGGGGGTTGCAAAGGCTGTAAAGCTCAACCCACTTTATAGAGAGAGGTTGCCTCTCAACCACTCTGCTCTTGTTTTGGGCGGTGGTATATCTGGAATGACTGCTGCACTTGACCTCGCAGATATGGGCTTCCCGGTGTATCTTGTGGAGAGAGAAGGAGAACTCGGTGGGAATCTTAGAAACATCACCCAGCTTCCTGATGGCAGGAATCCAGCCGAAATATATGAGCCGTTGATTGAGAAGGTAAAGAACCATCCAAACATCACACTTTACTTGAACTCAAAGCTCGTTGAGGTAAAGGGATTCATAGGAAACTTCGAAGGTAAGATAGAGACGCCAGAAGGAGAGAAGATCGTAGAGTTCGGTGCTGCAATCGTTGCAACCGGTGCGAGGGAGCTTGTTCCAGAAGGATACTACCACTATGGAGAACAGGAGAATGTGATTACCCAGATGGAGCTTGAGAAGAGGCTGCCTGGGATAAACGCAAAGAATGTTGTGATGATACAGTGCGTTGGTGCAAGATGTCCAGAACGCACATACTGTTCAAGAACCTGTTGTATGGAAGCACTCAAGAATGCTATCCGTATAAAGGAGGAAAGTCCCGATACACAGGTGTACATCATTTACAGAGACATAAGAAGCTATGGATTCATGGAGGAGTTGTACCAGAGGGCAAGAGAGCTTGGTGTTGTGTTCATAAAGTATGACGCAGACAAGCCCCCAGTAGTCGGAAAAGACAATGTATCTGTATATGACAGGCTTCTGAGAAGCAATCTGACAATACCTGCAGATCTCATAGTACTCTCTGTACCAATGGTTGCACCTGAGGGTGCAGAAGAGACCTCGCTCCTCTTCAAAGTTCCAATCGATGTTGTGAGTGGTTTCTTCTTTGAGGCACACGTAAAACTCAGACCAGTTGACTTTGCAACTCCGGGTGTGTATCTGTGTGGTACAGCCCAAGGACCCAAAAACATTCCAGAATCATTATCACAGGCTTCTGCAGCCGCATCAAGAGCTGCCACACTCCTATCAAAAGAGTTCATAGAGGCAGAGGGGATTGTCAGCTGTGTGAACGAGGATGTGTGTATTGGATGTGAGGTGTGTGTGCCGATGTGTCCATACACCGCAATCGAGATGCGTGAAAGAGAGGTTGAGGTGGATGGTAAGAAGGTGATTGTAAAGAAGTCTTCAATCAATCCAGCAGCCTGCACAGGATGTGGAACATGTGTTGCAGCGTGCAACCCAGGAGCGATAGAACAGAGACACTTCCAGAACAACCAGATTCTTGCTCAAGTGAAGGCTGCATTTAACTTCTCCCAAAATGGAGGTGGTGCATGATGGCTGAAGAATGGGAGCCAAAGATTGTTTTGTTTGCCTGTAACTGGTGCTCATATGGTGGGTCTGATGCCGCTGGTGTCGCAAGATTCCAGCAACCCCCAACCACCCGTATCATCAGGGTGATGTGTTCTGGTAGAATCGACCCTGCATTCGTACTTGAAGCATTTCTTGAGGGTGCAGATGGAGTATGTGTGACAGGATGTCATATCGGAGACTGTCACTACATCAACGGAAATGAGAAGACGAAAGTCCGCTATTCATTCCTTGAAAGAGTTGTGAAAGAACTCGGTATAGAGCCAGAAAGACTCAGACTCGAGTGGATATCTGCATCGGAGGGTGAGAAATTTGCCAACTTCGTTAAACAAGTGACTGAGGACATAAAGAAGCTTGGGCCTTCACCGCTTAAGCCGGAGGGAGTGCAATGAACGTTGGAGAATGTTATCTTGGATGGTCAACCAAAGACGAAGTGAGGGAGAAGGGAGCATCTGGTGGTCTTGTTACATCTGTGCTGGCTGCAGCCCTTGAGAAGGGGCTTGTTGAGAAGGTGCTCGTTTTGAAGAAGATAAGTGAGTACGATGCTGAGCCAATAATTACAGATAGTGTTGATGAGGTTCTTGAATCTGCCGGCTCTTTGCACGCAGTACCTGTGGGACTTTCAAAGAAGCTGGGGCTACAGCTAACAAGATTGGGAAAGAAGATAGCAACGGTTGGAAAACCATGTGATGTCAGAGGAATGTATGAAATGGCTCTCAGAGACCAGATAAACATCGACAACACGTACATAGTTGGGCTGAACTGTGGTGGAACAATGCCTCCAATCCTAACGAGAAAGATGTTGAGAGAGGTCTATGAAATCGACCCGGAGGAAGTTGTTGAGGAGGAAATTGCAAAGGGTGAGTTGATATTCAAGACCAAAGATGGAAAAGAGATTGCAAAGAAGATAGACGAGCTTGAGGAGATGGGATACGGAAGGAGAGAGAACTGTCGCTACTGTTTTGTGAAGATTCCAACCAACGCAGACTTAGCATGTGGAAACTGGGGGGTGCCAAAAGCAAAACAAGGGCAGGCAACATTTGTCGAGGTATGCTCTGAAAAGGGAATAGAGCTTCTTGAGAATGCTGTGAATGCTGGATATATTGAGCTTGAGTCAGCATCTGAGAAGGGCATCAACGCAAGAAAGAAAGTTGAACAGGCAATGATAGACTTGGCATCAAAATGGAGAGAAGAACTCCTTCCATCGATACCAGATGAGGAGAGACTCAGCTTCTATATCAAAGAATTGGAGGACTGTATAGGATGTGGTGCTTGCAAGACAGTGTGTCCTGTGTGTGCATGTGGAGATGATTCAAAATGCACTACAATGATATCTGAACTCGACAATCACAAGATTTCACTCTATCATCTGATAAGATTCCTGCACATCATGGATTCCTGTGTTGCGTGTGGAATGTGTACTGATGTCTGTCCAGCAGAGATCAAGATGTCCCAACTTCAGGCAAGATTCTCCCTGCCATTCCAAGAGGAAAAGGAGTATGTTGCAGGGATGACACTTGAAAAACCGCCCTTCTTCGAGGTGAGATAAATGAAGAGTGTGTGTCCGGGATGTAACTTTGGGTGTGGGTTGTATCTCCAGCCAAAGGATGAGGAGATGATAGCTCTCGATTATCGTCGTGGAATACTTGAAGTGGACTTCAAAAAAGGCTCTGAAGTTAATGAAGGAAAGTTATGCAAGTTCGGGGTGGAGCTTCCCGAATACTATGCAAACAAGGCTGTGAGCAAAGTAGATGGTTCAGAAGTTGAATTCGAAAAGGCAGTTGAGGAGGCAGGTAAGAGACTTGCCGGAAAGGATGCAGTCTTTCTGAGCTTTGGGGACTCGACATGTGAAGAATTGATCGCACTTAGCAAGCTTGCTGATGGTAAGATAGAAAGTGGATTGGGCGCTCTTTCTGATATAGACGAGACAGCATACATGTGTATGGCGGTTGGTATTCCGTACGAAGATATTGAAAAAGCTAATAGCATAGTGCTGATAAACGTTGACCCATATGCTCAGTATCCTCTCATACTCAGAAGGATACTGAGGGCAAAAGAGAATGGGTGTAAAGTTGCATACGTTGGATGGAGGAAACCAAGGAATCTTGCAGATAAAGTGATTCTGTTATCGCCGTCAACTTGGATAAAGACACTCGCAGAGTTGGAAAATGAGCTCTCAGAGTTCTTGGGTGAGGGATGTGTGGTAATATCTGACTTGCATCCACATGTTCATCCAGCCCAAGTAAAAACAGCACTCAATCTTGGTAAGGGAAATGTACTTTTCCTGAAGCCGTTCGCCAATCTGACTGGACTGATGTTATTGAAATCATCTGTGTCCGATGATAGAACACTTGACAACCTGATCTCTGAGATCGAAGAGGGGAATGTGAAGGCATTGTTCGTGCATGAGGCTGACCTCATCGAAGTGATGCCCGACAGTGAAAGAGTAAAAGAGGCTTTGCAGAAGCTCGAGGTCTTGGTTGTGCAAACCTCTAGAGCAAGTCCAATAACTGAGATGGCACATGTTGTCATCGCACCAGAACAACTCTGGGAAAAGAAAGGAGTTGTTGTCAACAACGAAGGAAGAATTCTCGAGGTAGGTGGAGAGAGAACAGATGGATTCGAGGCACTTTGTAAGGTGGCTGAGGCACTTGGCAAAGAGAAGATAGAGTTCGATGATGCACACAAACAAGTGTTGGAGAAAGTCGGTGTGGACGTGGTGAATGAATATACAGTACCCGCTTACGAGAGGAAAGAGTATCCAGCACAATCCATAGAGGCGCAAGAATCCGATATCGAGACGGCACTCGTGAAGGTGTACACACCATTTACATGGAGAGACATGGAAGGGCAGTACATCTGCCTGAGCATAAACACGATTGCATCCAAGGGAATCATGAAAGGTAACCTCGTGACAGTTGGGGCAAACGGAAACGAAGGAAGATATCCGTTCAGACCTGATGATGTGGCAGACGATGTTGTGCTTACGTTTGGGAGAATTGACATCGCAAAAGAGAACATAACACCTCTGGAAAAGATTGAAAACACGATATGGACTGAAGAGAAGGAAGAGTGAAACCCGTTCAAACTTCAAGGGTGCATCCTGCACCCTGCCCCATTCCCTCATCAACCCTCACATGCAGACGTTTCAGATTTTTCATTCCAGAGAGCTGTGATGCTATTCTTTCGGCTATGTACCTTGAAAGGTATTCTGATGCAACAGAGTTTATGGGAAGGAGTGCAACATCCTCCTTTGGAAATAGATAACGCTTCTTTCCTACAACTATGCTGTACCCATCCTCCTCATCCCGAATCTTCAACCTTGGGTCTTTTTCTGCTATTAAAACCCGATGGTCAAGTTCATCACAAATCTTTTTCACGATTTCTTTCAGCTCAAAAAAATCTATGAGAAACTCATTTTCAAGCTCTCCCTCGAGCCTGACGCTGACTGCATACGTATGCCCATGAAGGCGTCCACATTTGGGATGCCCGGGTATCAGATGACAAGAGCTAAATCTAAGTTTTCCTCTCCACCCATCGAGCTCTATGAACATTCAATCACCCAATATATCTGAGTTCCTCATCCCGTGTTGATAGCTCTGGTGGGAGCTGTGCTCTCTCCATCTCCCTCAGTTTTGCGATGACCTTTTCCATCTCCTTAGCTCTCTCATCGAGCTTTCCTGTTCCAACCTCAATACCAAGCAAACGCATGAGAACTTTCAGAACACCCTTTGCTCCTTTTGGGTCTATCATGTAACCGGGTGTCACGCCCATAAGACAGACTGCAGGTATTCCACGCTCAACCGCAAGCCCGAGAAGTAAGCCAGATATGCCAACTATACCCCCGCCCGGCTCATTCGGTCTGAACTCCACACCCGCTTCTTTCAAAGGCTCGATAAGAGAGGGGTCATTTACCGCCCCCATGACCTCCTCCTTCTCAACAATATGACCTATGCCATATCCTCCCAGCGTGTATATCATCTTTACATTGTACTCATGTGCGATGTCCAGCACAAGCTCCGCTATCTCATAATGTCCCTCTGGAGTTGTGCTCTGAAAGTCTCCAACCAAGATTAGAAACTCCTTATCATCAACCTTTGCAGCATGAATCTCATTTCTAACCAGTCTTGCAACCCCATCCTCCCCAACAATCACTTGGGGTGGGAAATGAGGGGATATGATTTCGATTATTTTTTCAGCCTTCAATTCCTCAACGAGGTGATCTGCAACCAGCTTTCCAACATGTCCTATGCCGGGTAATCCCTCGATGAGTATTGGACTCTTGAATTCCATATCCTTCAGCTTCTTAACAATTGTCTTCATTCAATCACCTTTTTCAACATCCTTCTGTACTTCACATATCTATCATTCGGAGAGAACCTAGGTGGTCTTGAATACACTGTCCTCGCGCCACATACAGGACAGTTCTCCTTCAAAGTGTATCTCCCACAATCTGGGCATTTGAGAATTTTTGAGCGCAAACAAAATCACCTCTCATCGTACCTATGGAACTCTCCCGTGCCCCCCTTCTTCTGAATATATGATACCACATTCTTGGCAACTTTCTTTAACACATTCTCTGCCAACTTATAATTGGGTGCTATCACCTTCACCCTGTATCTTGGGGCGCCGGTGTATGTGATTTCAAGAGAGACCTCATCATCAACATCATATGCCTTTCTCAGTGATTTTTTTATGACTTCAACACCATCTGGTTTTGTGCATATGAGGTCAAGATAACCAGATATAGTGACTTTGGGTAGCTTTATGTTCTCAGAAGCTATCAGAGCTATTTCCTGTGCCCATTCCTTGGGGACATCAATTTCGACCAGCACTTCTGGGCCATTAGTTGCAACCTTCTCGAAAGCGGTGTAAAGAAGGCCGAAGTTTTCTATCAACTTATCTCTTAAATCATTTATTTCATCATCTGAGAGGCCAATCCTCTCCTTCAGAATGGAGAGCCATTTCATCGCCTTCTGTTCATTCTTCCATTCTTGAATCTTTGCTCTCCTCTGATGTTCATTCACATCCTTTAAAGATAAATCTATTCTGTGTTTTGAGGGTTCAACATCCAAAACTTTACAGACAATCCTCTGACCTTCACGTATGTGGTCTCTTATGTATTTTATCCATCCAGACGCAACTTCAGATATGTGTATGAATCCTTCCTTCCCCTCATATTCGTTCAGCTCAACAAATGCTCCAAAATCCTTTACCTCTTTAACAGTACAGACGACGAACTCTCCCGGCTCTGGCCATTCAGACATCACTCAAGCACCTCGATTATGGGGGTCTTTATCTCAGCCTTTCCTCCCCTCGGCTCTGCCAAAACTCTCCCACACACCACACACCTGACGACGGTACTTGCACATCCAAATATCACTTGTTCATTCTCACAATCCATGCATTTAACTCTGAGAAATCTGCTTCTTGGAGTCTCTTTCATACCGCCTCACCCCGCTATCTCAAACCTCTTTACTCTAACACCCTTTTTCTGATGAGACTTGTTGCACTCCGAGCATTTCAACCTTATATGGGGTCTCTTGGTTGGCTTGTCTCCTCCCGGCACCTTCGAGAACTTTCCGGCGTTTCCGATCCCTTCTTGCCTGTGTTTCTGTCTGACTATTCTGTTAAGAGAGGAGGGTCTTCCCTTCTTCACCTTTTCAAGTGTGTGCTCGGTGTGTTTCCTGCAAAACGGACAGTATGTCCTTATTAACTTTGGTACTTTCATCACTATCACCCCTTCAGTTCTATCTGCATTGCAATCCCTTTTTTCATAAGCACTTCTGCATTACTTCTCGGCAATGTCGCCACATCCTCAGCCTTCAGAGTATATGAGAGTCCATCCCCACCCAAAAATGTTGGGATGTCTCTTAAAACTCGCACAACAACATACTTTATATTGTTTGTGGATACTCCTTCAACTACCTTGGATTTTTTTACCACCTTTTTCTCCCCGCCCTTATCCTCTGCATCCTTTTTGAACTCAATAGAGCTTTCTTTTGCTTTTCTGATAGCTTCATACACTCTTTCATACGTTTCTCTCTCTATTTCAAGCATATTGCTGTAATCACCCATTCTCCCCTGAGTAGCATCCTTCACAGCCAACTTACAAACGATGAGCATTCTGTTTCTGAACAAATTTGAGAGTGATTTCTTGGCTGTTCTAAGCTGATCAGAAAGTCTGATAGCTTCTCTCGAGTTGGCTTCGAGGGTTGAGAAAGTATCCTCTAAGTTTTCTATCAGCTTTCTTGCCTGCTCATAGAAATCCCGTTCAAGCTCGCCAAGTACGCCTGTTTTGGATACTCTCATTGCCTCGACAATATCACTTGGACTTTCAACCATATATACTAACAACACTGCTTTTATATTTTAAAGTGATGATTTTGACAGTTGTGAAAAAGATTCCAATAACAGACAATCATCTCCATCTCTCAGAAAGGGGGAGGGGGATAGAGGCAATACGGGATTTCGAGAGAGCTGGAGGTACACACGCAATTGTAGTTTCCCTTCCTTCATGGATGTATGGTGTAATTGCAAAATGCCCAGAGGATTACGATGTGGGATATGAAGCAACGATCAGAATGGTTGAGAGAGTGAATAAAGAGACTGGTGTGAAGGCGTGGGCTGTGGTTGGAGTCCATCCCGCAGAACTCATTAAGTTGAAGGGTAGAATGAAAATAAGCGAGGCGGTTGAAGTGATGAAGGGGGCACTTGAGAGAGCACAGAAACTTGTTGTAGAGGGAAAATGTGTTGGCATAAAGAGTGGGAGACCGCACTGGAAAGTGAGTGAAGAGGAGTGGGAGCTGTCTTGTGAAGTCATGGAGTACGCCATGAGACTTGCAAAGGAGGTGAACTGCCCTGTCCAACTCCATACAGAAGGAGCAACCGAAGAAGGGATATCTCATATCGGCAGTATCGCAAAGAAGGTTGGTCTTCCCACCCATAAAGTAATAAAACATTACTCTCCTCCTCAACTCCAGATGTTCAGAAAAGGAGGAGTTTTTCCAAGCGTTCTTGCGGTCGATGGGGCGGTTGAAAAGGCACTTGAACAGGGAGATGACTTCTTCATTGAAACAGACTATATAGATGACCCAAAAAGACCGGGTGCTGTTCTTGGTCCGAAGATAGTACCAAAAAGAACACTTTCTGCTTTAAAAAAAGGATATGAAGATGCTCTATGGAAAATACATTGTGAGAATGTGGAGAGAGCATATAATGTAGAGGTGGTCGTATGAAACAGAAAATGGTAAGAGATGTAATGACAAGGGGAGTTGTGACCGTCAGCTGGGACGTGCCAGCTATTGAGGTTGCCAAGACAATGGCCGAGTACAACGTATCTGCGGTTGCAGTTGTGTATCCTGATGGGAGTGTTGCAGGTGTGATTTCTGAGATGGATATTCTTGAGGCTTATGAGAGGATGCAACTCGAACATGCAGTTGCAGAAGATATCATGACGCCTCACATAGAATCGTTAAAGCCAACAACCACTCTGGAAGAGGCTGCAAGGCACATGGTAAAGAGAAGAGTACACAGACTCCTCGTTCTCTCTGAGAGAATGGGGTGTGGTACAAGGCCGGTTGGAGTGATAAGTGCAAGTGATATCATAAAAGAGATAGCAAAATCATTGGGAGAAACAACCTGACTTATCTATGTGAATTATCCATGGTACTTAGTTATGGGTTCAACTGAAAGTTTTCCGCTCTTTACTGCAATTATTGCAGTTGCGGCGGCTTGGGCAGCCTGTATTGTTGTTATGTATGGTATGTCGTAATCAACCGCGGCTCTTCTTATCTCATATCCATCTCTGACTGCCATTTTGCTTGTTGGCGTGTTTATTACAAGCTGGATTTTTCCCTCTTTTATCAAATCAACAACATTGGGGTGTCCTTCTGAAACCTTGTTTATCTCATCTGTCTGAAATCCATTCTCCCGCAGAAATTTGGCGGTGCCTTTTGTTGCGATGATTGAGAGTCCCACTGATGTCAACGCCTCCACAACCTCCAAAATCTTGGGTTTGTCTGCATCGTTCACAGAGATGAAAGCTGTTCCATTGAGTGTAATGGGATTGCCTGCAGCAAGCTCAGCTTTGTAGAAAGCCAATCCAAAATCATAATCAACACCCATTACCTCACCAGTACTTCTCATCTCTGGTCCCAAGATCGGGTCTGCCCCTGGAAGTTTGTTGAACGGAAGCACAACTTCTTTCACAGAAATGCATTTTGGAGGTTCTTCCTCTGTGTATCCCATCTCACTCAACGATTTTCCCATTATAGCCTTGGCTGCTATCTTTGCAAGTGGAATCCCAGTCGCCTTCGAAACGTATGGAATTGTACGACTACTTCTCGGATTCGCCTCAAGAACATAAACAACGCCATCCTTGTATGCCATCTGTATATTTATCAATCCCTTCACACCCAACGCAAGTGCAATGCTTCTCACATACTCCTTCGCCTTATCAACAACAGATTGAGGAAGAGACTGAGGTGGAATGACACATGCGGAATCTCCCGAATGAATCCCAGCCTCTTCGATATGCTCCATCACCGCTCCTATGAAGACATCCCTTCCATCACAAACTGCATCCACATCGATTTCAATCGCCCCTTCAAGGAACTCATCTATGAGGATAGGGTGATTTGGTGATACAGCAGTTGCCTCAGTTATGTACCTCTCAAGCTCATTATCATCATACACAATCTCCATAGCCCTACCACCCAAAACATAAGAGGGGCGAACAAGGACAGGATATCCTATTTTTTTAGCTACCTCTTTGGCTTCCTCTCTCGAAGTTGCTATTCCTGCCCTCGGCTGTGGTATTCCGAGCTCTGTCAATAACATATTGAAACGCTTTCTATCCTCTGCAATGTCTATGCTGTCTGGTGATGTGCCCATGACCTTTGTGGGCAATCTCCTCCTTTCGAGTTCTCTTTCGAGTGGTACAGCAAGATTAACAGACGTCTGCCCCCCAAACTGAACCAACACTCCCTCTGGCTTCTCAGTCTCGATTACATTCATAACATCTTCAAGCGTGATCGGCTCGAAAAAAAGCTTATCAGACGTGTCATAATCAGTGGAAACTGTTTCAGGGTTGTTGTTTATTATCAGTGTCTCAAAACCTTCTTCTTTTAGAGCTGAAACAGCATGAACTGTGCAGTAGTCGAACTCGATTCCCTGTCCTATCCTTATTGGCCCAGAACCTATTATCAGGACTTTTCTTTTCTTGGATGGGCGAGTTTCGCATTCACTCTCATATGTGGAATAGTAATAGGGGGTTGCAGCCTCGAACTCTGCTGCACATGTATCAACCATCTTGTACGTTGCTTTGATTCCATACGATAGTCTCAAATCTGTAATCTCTTCTCTCGATACACCGAGCAACCCCGCTATGTGTTCATCTGTAAAGCCCATTCTCTTTGCCCTTAAAAGCAGTTCTTTTGAGGGTGGGAACTTTGAATTTTTGAGTTCCTCGCTCATTCTCCTAATGTTATCTATTTTGCGTATGAAGAATGGGTCGATATCTGTTAGTTGGGCAACCTCCTCCACACCCATTCCTCTCTCAAGAGCATGGTATATTGCGAAGAGACGAATGTCTGTGGGGACTTTCAAATGATGCTCAATATCCAGGCTCTCATCCCACCAGCCAAGTTCCTTCCCTATTTCAAGGCACCTTACAGCCTTCATAAACGCCTCCTCAAGCGTACGCCCTATTGCCATCACCTCACCGGTGCTCTTCATGGATGTTGTCAGTGTCCTGTCTGCTTGCTTGAACTTGTCGAAGGGCCAACGTGGAATTTTCACAACCACATAATCTATTGTAGGTTCAAAGGATGCAGGAGTCTGTTTTGTTACATCATTCACGATTTCGTCGAGGTGCAAACCAATTGCAATCTTTGCACTCACTCTCGCTATTGGATAGCCTGTGGCTTTTGAGGCGAGAGCAGATGACCTTGATACTCTGGGATTTACCTCCACCACTACATATCTCCCTTCTTTTATGGCGAACTGAATGTTGCAACCTCCTTCTATTCTCAAAGCCCTTATGATTCGTAGGGAGGCATCTCTCAGCATCTGATGCTCCTCGTCTGTCAATGTCTGTGAAGGTGTGATAACTATCGAGTCTCCAGTGTGTATGCCCATGGGGTCCATATTCTCCATATTACAAATCGTGATGCACGTATCCTTTCCGTCCCTCATCACCTCATACTCGATTTCCTTCCAGCCAAGCACACTTTCTTCTACGAGAACTTGATGGATCATCGACCTCTTGAGTCCTTTTTCCACTATATCCTTTAACTCCTCAAGTGTGCGGGCTATACCTCCTCCGAACCCACCCAGAGTGTAGGCAGGTCTTATTATGAGAGGGAGTCCAATATCATCCGCAAACTCAATAGCCTCATCCACACAATAAACAGCCCTGCTTCTCGGCACAGGTTCACCTATACTCTCCAACATATTCTTGAAGAGTTGTCTATCCTCTGCCTGTCTTATCGCTTTAAGTGGTGTTCCAAGAAGCTCTACTCCATACTTCTCAAGAACACCCATATCTGCAAGTGCAGACGATATGTTAAGACCTGTCTGACCTCCAAGCCCCGCTATTATGCCATCTGGTCTTTCCTGCTCTATCACCCTCTCAACAATTTCAGGTGTGAGGGGTTCGATGTATACTTTGTCCGCCATCTCTGGGTCTGTCATGATGGTCGCTGGATTCGAGTTCACAAGCACAACCTTAACACCCTCTTCCTTGAGAGCTCTACAAGCCTGACTACCAGAAAAGTCGAACTCGGCAGCTTGCCCTATCACAATTGGACCTGAGCCTATCAGAAGGACACTCTCAACATCCTCTCTTTTCGGCATTAGAACTCACACCTCACAATCTTATCAAAGAATGCTTCACTGTCGTGTGGTCCGGGAGAGGCTTCAGGATGGAACTGAACAGCTTTCACCATCAACTCACGACACTCCACGCCCTCAACCGTCCCATCGTTCAGATTCACATAGCTAACTCCAAGTCCTGTTCCATCTAACGAAAACTCATCAACAGCAAATCCATGGTTCTGAGAAGTTATCATCACCTTTCCATCTGAGTCCCTGACAGGTTGGTTGGCACCCCTGTGACCAAATTTCAGCTTGTACGTGTCACCACCAAGCCCGAGAGAGATTATCTGATGTCCGAAACATATCCCGTAAATGGGAATCTGCCCTACAATCTCCTTCACACACCTTATGGCATTCTTTGCCCGTTTTGGGTCTCCAGGACCATTTGAAATGAGAAGGGCATCCACCTCACTCTCAACAATAACATCAGGAGAGGTGTCTGCTGGAAATACATGAACTTCACACTCTCTTTTCAGAACATTCGTTATTATATTCCGTTTCACACCCAAATCGAGGATACCTATCTTCTTATCACCTTTCCCAATCACGTAATGTTCTGGGCAAGTAACATCACTCACGAGTTCAAGTTCTGAAATCATAGGATGTCGTCTGGCAAGCTTAACCGCCTCCTCACCATCGAGGGAGTTCGTGATTATGCATGCTCTCAGAGTTCCATAACTTCTCAGCTTTATTGTCAATTCTCTGGTATCCACACCCTCAATACAAACCTTTCCTTCTTTTTTGAGCCACTCTCTGAACGTTAGCTGGGAGGTGTAATGAGACGGAGACTGACAGGCTTCCCTCACAACCACTGCCTCCGCCTTTATTCCATCTGACTGAAACTTCCTCCCACTCACCCCATAGTTTCCTATGAGGGGATAAGTGAACATCAGAATCTGCCCTTTGTACGATGGGTCAGTGAGAGCTTCTTCATAGCCGGTGAATTGGGTTGTGAATACAAGCTCTCCACAAACAACACCCTCGGCCCCGACAGAACAACCATACACTATCGTGCCGTCCTCCAAACCCATCACAGAGTTGTACATGGTGTGGTACATCCTACCAACCTATTCCAATTCTGATAAAAAGTTTTTCTTACATCAATCTAACGAGTTCGCTCACTATATTGTAAGCAACTACATCCTTTGCTCCATCAACAATCCTCTTCCTGTCAGAGAGTATGATGACTCGATTGTAATCCTCCCCCATCCTGAATCTGCCAACATCGTTCGCAACAACCATCAGGAGTGAATATTTCTCTTTTAGATGATTTGCCTCTTTCTCGAGTTCTTCATCGCTCACATGTGTCTCTGCTTTAAATCCAACAATGGGTAAGTCAGGAAAGCTTTTCCTTACTTCAGCAAGCACCTTTTTTGCTGGTTTGAGTTTTATTGTCAATTCTCTATCAGAAGACAGCTTGCTCTCGAAATAAGAGGGTACAAAGTCTGACACTGCCGCCGAGCAAATGAGTAAATCACACCCTTTTCCACACTCTTCCAAACAAGCGTTGAGCATATCCTCAACACTCTCGACATATACGAATTTGAACGGGATATCAAATGGGGGCGATACAGATGAAATCAGTACAACATCTGCCCCTCTCCTGTACAGCTCAAGAGCTATTTCAATCCCTGTCTTTCCAGATGCTCTGCTTGTTATCACCCTCACCGGGTCGATTGGTTCGGTGGTCGCACCCGCTGTTATTACCATCTTTTTCCCAGAAAGCTCTCCCTTCAAAATAGCCCTCTCAACCTCTAAAATGATTGTGGGGGTGGGTGCAAGCTTCGCACTTCCCTCCCCAGCAACAGGATTCACAAATCCAACTCCGAATGATTTCAACTTCTTGATGTTCTCAGCAAGGATTGGATTCTGAAACATCGATTCGTGCATTGCTGGAGCTATTACAACTGAGGAGGGAGATTTTAGGAAAGATGTTGCAAACGTTGTGATTGGAGTGTCTGCTATGCCACAAGCTATCTTGGATATCGTATTTGCAGTTGCGGGAGCTATCAAAAATAAATCACATTCCATACACAGACTGACATGCTCGACCCCCCCTCCTATCTCACACACAACCTTGTTCCCAGAAGCATATTCAAGGGCGTTCGGATGTATTATTCTCTGAGCTTCCTCGCTCATCACACAAAAAACTTCTGCCCCTCTCCTTCTGAGCTCTCTGATGAGTTCAACACACTTCACTGCAGCTATACTTCCGCTCACCCCCACAACTATCTTCTTCCCCTCAAGTCGTTTCATATCATCACCACAGTGTTTGCTGTACCGAAGAAGAGACACCTAAAATATCTTTTGCTTTCTTTGACACCCTATCCACATATTCTTTGGGAGAATACACTCCCATCCTCCAACTTTCGATATGGGCTTTCTCGAGAGCTCTCACGAGAGGGGATAACTCAAAGAGTTGCTTGAACTCCCCTTCTGCTATTTCAATCCTTGCTCTCTTCTCCTCCATTTCTGGGTATGGAGGGATGTCAACCAGAACGTTTTCTGGCTCAATTCCTGCCTCTTCAGCTATCTCGTATGCCAATCTTCTCTCCCTCCCCCTGTATTCAACCACATTTTCACCAACATCTTTCAGCCCCACAAATAACGCTCTCTTGTAGAGTCTTCTTCTCAACACATCCTCAACAATCTTCTTACCCCTCATGCTTTCTAACAATTCCCAATCACACATCATCCTCGCCTCATTTGGTTTCAGCTCCTTTTCTTCAAGCATCTCTGAGAGAGCATGAGAAAGCATACATCCGGCGATTCTCGGAACATGGTGAGCATATACTGTTGGATACATGAGGAACCTTGAGATGAGGAGGGACTCGCCCGCATGCAACCCCCCCTTACCTATAACCGCCCTGCCATTTTTCAGAGCTATCTCGTGTAGGAGATGTTCCACATCAACAAGCCCATACCCTACTCCAGTATAGTACGCATCTCTCCTAAGATAGTCCATGCGGTCTAAATCTATTTCACTCGATAACAGAGGGCCAAACATACCATTGCCATGAACCATGTTTTCGATTACTCTAAGCGAGATACCATGCTCACTGAGTATGTCAGCCATCTCACACCTTCCAAAAATTTTGAGTATGTCAGTGTGGTGAAGTCCGTCATACCTGAAAAGGATATCTTCGAACGTATGTGAAAATGGTGGATGACCCACATCGTGAATCAAACATGCCAACCTAAAATCGACAAGCTCATCTTCTGAGATGTCATCTAACCTCTTTGAAAGCCTTGATGCAAGATAATAAACTCCGAGAGAATGTTCAAACCGAGTATGATTGGCACAAGGATAGACGAGTGAACAAAATCCAAGCTGAGATACTCTTCTCAAGCGTTGAAGTTGAGGAGAATCAAGTATTGATAGAGCCACCTCCTCAACTTCAACATGCCCATACAGAGAATCCCTTATAACGACTTTCTCCCCAATTTATACTACTCCTCCTTTATCTTATGCCTCTGTAAACTCTCTCGTAGGCAAGTTCAACGTCTTCTCCTCTGACGGTCTTCCTCTTTGCGTGATGTGCGAGTTTTATTGCTTCCTCTGCCACATCTCTTGCGTACATTTCGAGTATCTTCGCAAGTGTCGCTCTGCCACTTTCGCTGACTCTCACCTTTCCTCCGCCTACTTCCCTAATTAACCTCTCAACAGATGCAAGAGGAATTATTGTCTTTCTCTTTGCCAATCAAACCACCTCTTGAAAGAGATTTTAAAGTGGTTGTATATAATATTATCTATTTTTTGATTTATTTTTAGATTTAGTAGTGATTAGGTGGGTTAAGGTTATAAGTTGCGTACAAACTTAACAAGCTCATCAATGCTCAGCTTTGTCTGTTCTCCTGTCTCCATATCCCTCAAACTCACGAGCTTCTCCTTTCGCTCTCTCTCTCCCACTACAATGGCATACTTCGCCCCAATTGTGTTTGCTCTCTCAAGCTGTTCTCTGAGCTTTCTTTCCATAACATCAAGCTCAACTGAAAAGTTGCCACCCTGTTCTCTCAACAACTTTGATACCATTACAGCATAATCATACGCTCCAGCATTAACAACCACCAATTTGGTTCTCGTGGGGGGCTCAAGTTTACATATCTCCATCACCCTGTCAAATCCTATACCAAACCCACAGCTCTCAATACTCTCCCCTCCAAAAAGCTCTGAAAGAGAATACGAACCACCACCACACACCTGATTCTCAGCACCAAGACCCTCTGCATACATCTCGAAAACTATGCCTGTGTAGTATTCCAACCCCCTCACAATACTGAAATCGATTTGATAAGGAACTCCATAACATTCAAGTAGTTCCACAAGTTCTGAGAGAGTTTTCAATCCCTCACAAGGTGCAATGTCTGATGCAACCTCAATCGCCTCGTGTGGTTCCATTGGAGAGAGCAGAGACCGAATAGATGAGAGAAGAGGCTCTTCAACATCGATGTTCGTCTCCTTCTTATCGATTTGCCTCAGCACCTTTCTCTGCTGTTCCTCAGAAAGTTGAGAGAGAAGCTTGTTCATCACATCAAGATGGCTAAGTCGTACAGGGCATTCTAAACCCACGGTGCTGAGGATTGTGTGTGCAAGTGCTATCGCCTCTGCATTTGCATATACCTCCGAGCCACCTATCAGCTCAACTCCGAACTGCCAGAACTCTCTGAACCTTCCTTTTTGGGGGCGCTCATATCTGAAGCAGTTTCCAAAGTAATACAACCTCAGCGGTTTTGGTTTTTTCTCCATCGACTCCACATACATCCTAATAACGGGTGCGGTAAGTTCTGGGCGGAGGGCGAGCTCTCTCCCTCCTTTGTCTATGAACCCATACATCTCGTTCCTTATCTCTTCACCAGATTTTATCGTGAATAGCTCGATATGTTCGAATGTTGGAGTGAGAACCTCCTCATATCCCCATCTTTCCACAATATCCCTCATTATCGACTCCACATGACGCCTCTTTCTCATCTCCTCTGGGTCAAAATCCCTCGTTCCTCTTGGTCTCCTTATCATCAACAAACCTCCATCCACTGCACATCAACAACCTCTGAGAGAATTGAGAGCAAGTAAGAAGCCCATCTAAGCTTTTTCCTCTTCATATACGACACGCTTGCATCATCAAAGTCGAAGCCAAGCAAGAGGATGTTATTTGCTCCGAATGCTGTTGCCATATAAGCACATCTGTCTCCATCTGTGAAGCCACCGAAGTTGTACACTGTGTCAAAAGGCTTCGACTGGGTTGTTCCGACCACATTTGTGAGTGCTGGAACATGATCACGAACCAGATGGATATTATCTCCGTGAGCATGCACAACGACAACAGCTCCTTTTCGATTAGCCTCTAATATGTCCTCAACACACCCATCAAGATCGCTCACGATTATATCTGGAATCAAACCCGCATCAAGCAGTTTCGATGTCGCACCATCTGCACTAATAATCACCCTTCCATTACTCTCATTCTTGTCTAGTTTTTCGATGTGTCTTTTGAGAACTTTTGCATCTCCACACACGATTACATCTCTCGTGATAATTGTTTTTAAGATACACGAATCAGCAAGAGCCATGGTTGACAACAACCGTGCCGAATTCTCATCATCCTTTCTACTGAAACCCATGTCCTTCAAAATCTATTCATATACGGGCTCCCACCACCCAAAATCTATGTTTCCATTTTCATCCCATGATATGTGTGTAGACACCATCCCAATACAAATCACCATCCATATTTATATATCCCACTTAAAGAATTATCATGCTCGGAGTTATTGGTGGTACTTTACTTCTTGGCTCAGACATCATCCATGAGCTTGAAGAGAAGGTGGTGAGTACAAAATACGGTGATGTGAAGTGTTATGTGGGGGATTTCGTTGTTTTGATGCGACACGGTACAAATCAAGAAATTCCCCCGCACAGAGTCAATCATAAAGCAAACATATGGGCGTTGAAAATGATGGGCGTGGAGAAGGTGGTGAGCATAAATTCCACTGGCTCACTCAAAGAGGAAATCAAGCCAAACTCGATTCTAATCCCCCATGATTTCGTCTGTTTCTGGGATGTTCCTACATTCTACGAAGACAGAGTACATCATGCACTTCCAGAAATCGATGAAGAGATGAGAAAGAGATTGATAGAGAGTGCGAATGGGATTGGAAATGTGTATGAGAATGGGGTATACGTGCAGACAAAAGGTCCAAGACTTGAAACAAAGGCAGAGGTTAGAGTGTTATCAACGTTTGGGGATGTGGTGGGGATGACATTCGCATCAGAGGCAACACTGTGTTCAGAGGTTGGCATACCGATAGCAAGCATATGTTCTGTGGACAACTATGCACATGGAATAAAAGGCAGGATAACAATGGACGAAATATTCAAAAGTGCAAAGACAAATCAGCAGAAGATACTGAGCGTACTAAACAAGTACATAACAAGATACCCTGAAGGATAACCTTATTTAGTTTTATGTTAGAAACAGTATTAGAACACGCTCATCAAATCACTCGTAGATGGGCTTTTCTGTAAAGAAGGTGATGTAAATGCAGAATCCAGATACCACTAAATATCTCATCCATGCGAGAATAAATGTGGAAGGTGTTGTTGAGAGGCCTGATGTAGTTGGAGCCATATTTGGTCAGACAGAGGGCTTGCTCGGAGATGACCTTGACCTAAGAGAGCTTCAGAAGACGGGAAGGATTGGAAGGATTGAAGTAAAGCTAAGACTCAAGAATGGCAAAGTGAGTGGAACGATTGAGATTCCCTCAAGCCTCGACAAAGTTGAGACTGCGATACTCGCTGCTGCCCTTGAGACTATAGACAGAATAGGGCCATGTGTTGCAAAAATAGAGGTTGAGAAGGTTGAAGATGTGAGGAAATCGAAGCGGAACCAGATTATTGAGAGAGCTAAGGAGATTCTTACCAGACTCTTCGATGAAGGTGTACCCGAAAGCCAAGAAATTACTGAAGAAGTGAAGAGAGCGATTAGAGTTGAGAACATCGTTGAATGGGGGCCTGAGAAACTTCCCGCAGGACCTGATGTCGATGAGTCTGATGAGATAATAATCGTTGAAGGGAGGGCAGACGTTCTGAACCTTCTCCGATATGGTATAAAGAACGCAATCGCCATTGGAGGGACAAACGTTCCTAAATCGATAGCAGAGTTGTGCAGAAACAAGAAAGTGACCGCATTCACAGATGGTGACAGAGGTGGAGAGCTAATAATAAAAGAGCTTCTTGAGATTACAGACATCGACTACATAGCAAGGGCCCCAGAGGGGAAGGGTGTTGAAGAGCTGGTACAAAAGGAGATTATGAAGGCTCTCAGACAGAAAGTTCCGCTGGAGCAGTATCGAAGACATAAAAAACAGAAAGTAGCAGAGAGAGAACCTAATCACTTCTTAAACCACATCAAGGAGCTCAAAGAGACCATGAAAGCAAGACTCATAGACAAAGAGGGAAATGTGGCTGGNGAAGTTGATGTGAAGGAGTTGAGACAGACGCTGAAAGAAAACAACGGTTCAATAATGGCTATCGTATTTGACGGTGTAATCACGCAAGGACTTCTTGACATTGCAGCAGCAAGAGGAGTGCAAAAGATAGTTGGTAGGAAGATAGGGAGTGTTGTGAAAAAGCCCGCTGGGATTGAGATAATCACACTTGACAATCTCACATAAAACTTTTTTAGATTGAGTGTAAAGTGTGAGCCATGTCCTCTGATATCCCGAAGGAATACAATGCGATATCGGTCGAGAGTAAGTGGCACTCCTTGTGGAAGGAGGACATGTATTCATTCGACCCAGAATCGGACAGGCCGAGATACATAATAGATACCCCCCCTCCCTACCCCACAGGAAGTTTCCATATTGGAAATACCCTCAACTGGTGTTATATTGACTTCATAGCCCGTTACAAGAGGATGAGAGGATACAATGTAATGTTCCCACAGGGATGGGACTGCCATGGACTTCCTACCGAGGTGAAAGTGGAGGAGCTGTATGGAATAACGAAGAGTGAGGCGGATAGAGAGGAGTTTAGAAAACTCTGCAGAGAACTTACGCTGACGAATATAGAAAGAATGAAGAATACTATGAAAAGGCTTGGATTCTCAATAGACTGGGGCAACGAGTACATCACAATGAATCCAGAATACTATACCCACACCCAGATATCGTTTGTGAGGATGTACGAGCAAGGTCTGATTTATAGAGAGGAGCACCCAGTCAATTGGTGCCCAAGATGTGAGACTGCCATTGCGTATGCTGAAGTGGAGTATGAGAAGAGAAAGAGTACGCTCCACTACATCCATTTCGATAAACTCGATATAGCAACAACCCGCCCTGAACTTCTGTGTGCATGTGTTGCAATTGCAGTTCATCCGGACGATGAAAGATTCTCATACCTCATAGGTGAGAAGGTTAGAGTCCCACTATTTGAGCATGAGGTTGAGGTGATTGCAGATGAGGAGGTTGACCCGCAATTCGGAACAGGGGCTGTGATGATATGTACATTTGGAGACAAACAAGACGTTAGATGGTGGAAGGAACATTCCCTCCCCTTGAGAAAGGCAATTGGAAAGGACGGGAAGATGACATCACTCGCAGACAAATACGAGGGTATGAGAGTAGATGAGTGTAAGCAGGCGGTTGTGTGGGACCTCAAGAGGGGGGGACTGTTGTACCATCAGGAAGATGTCGAACAGAATGTTGGGATATGCTGGAGATGTAAGACCCCAATAGAGATTCTATCTGAGTCGCAGTGGTTTGTGAAAATAGACCATGAAGATGTTTTGAAGATGGCTGAAGAGATCGAGTGGATTCCCGAACACATGTTTATTCGTCTCAAAAACTGGATTGAGGGGATGGAATGGGACTGGTGTATATCGAGACAGAGATTATTCGCAACCCCTATTCCAGTATGGTACTGTGAGAAGTGTGGTGCTGTAAAGGTTGCTTCAGAAGATGAGTTGCCAGTTGACCCCATGACTGAAAAACCAAAAACACCTTGTGAGAAATGTGGCTCGACAGAGTTCAGGGGAGAGGAGGATGTGCTCGACACGTGGATGGACTCGTCGATATCTGCCCTCTACGTTGGAAGATGGCTCGACAATGGATATCTCCCTCTCCAACTCAGACCGCAAGGACATGACATCATAAGAACATGGGCATTCTACACAATACTGCGTTCAAATGCACTTGTTGGGAAGAGACCATGGGAGACCATAGTAATAAACGGAATGGTTCTTGGAGAGGACGGGCATAAGATGTCAAAGTCGAGAGGAAACTACATCCAGCCAGAGGAGGTTCTTGAAAAGTATGGAGCAGATGCATTGAGACAGTGGGCAGCAATAGGTGGTGCAACCGGCTCAGATATCATGTTCAGATGGAAGGATATCGTGGCAGCATCTCGCTTCCAGCAAAAGCTATGGAGCATTGCAAGGTTCTGTATGCTCGTGGGTCTGAACAAGGAAAAACCTGAAAGGTTGTGGGTAATCGACCGCTGGATTCTATCCAAACTCCAGAAACTTGTGAGCGTGTGTGTTGATGAGATGGACAGATACCAGTTTGACACAACACTCAGAGAGATCAGAAGGTTCTGCTGGAATGTGTTCGCAGATAACTACATAGAGCTCGTTAAGGGAAGACTCTACGGGGGAGATGAAGAGGGAAAGAAAGCTGCAAGATACACCCTCTACATTGTGCTAAACACACTCACAAGACTGCTTGCTCCATTCATTCCTCATATCACAGAGGAGATTTACTCAAAATTTGAAGAAGGGAGTGTTCATCTGTCTCCGTATCCAGAGCCAAATGAAAATCTCATAGATGAAGAGGCTGAGAAGAGCGGAGAGTTAATAGCATCGATAACGTCTGCGATAAGAAGATACAAAGCAGAGCAAAAGATTGCATTGAATGCTCCTCTGAAGAGAATCATGATATATGCAAACGGAGACGATATCGAGAAAGATGACATAGCGGGTACTGTGAACTCTGAAGTGGTGGTTCTGCTTGAGGAACCAAACATAGAGAGAGTTGTCAAGGGATTCAAGCCAAGGATGGATGTGCTTGGACCTATGTTCAGAGAGAAAGCAAGGGACATAATCAAGGCACTTGAAAAACTCACACCTGAAGAGCTTGAAAAAGCAAGCAAGGGTGAGAGAATAAAGGTCTCAATCAACAGCGAAGAGATAATTCTGCCCCCTGAGTCGATAGAGGTAATCTCTGATGTGGTAGTCGGTGGGGAGAAAGTGGATGTTGTTGATGCCGAAGGTGCTGTCGTGCTGATAGTAAGGTGATGTTCTTGATTCTTGAAAAAGCAAAGAAAATCCTCGGGGAGGGATACATATGTGACAATTGCCTTGGGAGATTGTTTGGCAGACTTGCAACTGGCTACACAAATGAGGAAAGAGGAAAGGCAATAAGACTGGTGCTCGAAATGGAAGGGATTCAGGAGAGATAGGAGGGAAAATGCTGGATTTGTAATGGTCTGTTTTCAGAGATAGATAACTGGGTAAAAAAAGCACTGAAAAAACTTGAAGATTATGAGTTCGATACTTTTCTTGTTGGTACGACTGTCTCAGGATTGCTGTCTGCAAACGAAGAATATGCCTGGTCGATTCTCTATGAAAATGGAGAGATACATGCAGAGCCTCTAAAGGCGGAATTGAACAGAGAGGTTGGAAAAAAGATATCTTCCATCCTTGGAAAGGAGGTGGATTTTCATAAACCAGATGTTGTTGTTCACATAGACCTCAAGAATGACGAAGTCAGAATACATCCCAGGTCTGTTTTCATAAAGGGAAGGTATAGAAAGCTTGTAAGAGGATTTCCACAAACAAGGTGGCCCCATCGTTCCTGTAAAGGAAGAGGATGTGAAGAGTGCGGATTCACAGGAAAACAGTATCCCGAAAGTATAGATGAGCTGATATCAAAGAGGGTGATTGAAGAATTTAAAGCAGAGGATACCGCATTTCATGGTGCTGGAAGGGAGGACATAGATGCAAGGATGCTGGGGAGGGGGAGACCGTTTGTGCTTGAGGTGATAAAGCCAAGAAAAAGAAAAATTGACCTAAAATGGCTTGAAGGGGAGGTAAACGAATATTGTGCTGGGAAGGTTGAGGTAATTGGACTCGAGTATGGAGAGAGAGAAGATATCCTTCATGTGAAGAGCATGAAACCTCCCAAAATCTACAGAGTGAGGGTAGAGTTTGAAAAAGAGGTAGAGAAGAAGGTGGTTGAAGAGGCACTTCAAAAGCTCAAAAATACTGTGATATTCCAGAGAACCCCAAAAAGGGTGCTCCATCGAAGAGCAGATCTTACAAGAGAGAGAAGGATTATGAACACAAAACTGGTTTCTCATCAGGGTAGAGAAGCTGTAATTGAAATAGAGGCAGAAAGTGGTACGTACATAAAAGAGCTTGTTTCAGGGGATGAGGGGAGGACGTCTCCCTCGTTGTCCGAACTCTTGGGGCTCGAGGCAAGAGTTGTTGAACTGGATGTCCTTGAAGTTCTTATCTGAATCCCCTCATGTGCGTTTTCTCAACCTTGCCTGAAGACCATGAAGCTTGCAAAAACCTTCTGCATCTCTGCCGTCTATCTTTGTCTCAAAGGAGGCAAGTTCTTTAGAATAAAGGGCATTCGGAGAGCCACGAGCAACCACCACACACGAGCCCGCATGCAACCTCAACTTCACCCATCCGCTCACACATTCTTGTGTTGAATCAATAAACGCATTCAAATCCTTGAACAATGGCTCTTCAACCAAGCCGTGATAAACGAGTTCTGCCCATTCTTGTTCAAGCATCCTTTTTATTTTCAGCTGGCGATAGGTCAACGTGAGCGATTCGAGGTCTCTATGGGCTGTAAGGAGGATGGTTGCAGCTGGATGCTCATAATTCTCCCTCGCCTTTATCCCTATCACCCTGTCCTCTATCATATCTGTTCTTCCAACTCCGTGTCTCCCACCAATCTCGTTCAGCTTCTTTATCAACTCGACTGGCTCAAACGTCTTTCCATTAACTTTGGTCGGAATACCTCTCTCAAATTCTACCATTATTTCCTCTGGACTCGTTTCTTTGGATGATGTCCAAGCATACACCTCTTCAGGCGTAACATTCCCTGGTTCTTCAAGAATTCCTCCCTCTATTGACCTCGACCAGAGATTCTCATCCACACTCCAAGGTTTTTCTTTGGTTGCAGGAACAGGTATCTTGTGCTTCTTTGCATACTCTATCTCCCATTCCCTCGTTAGTTCAAGTTCCCTCATGGGTGCCACAACTTTGAATTCAGTTGCTCTGAATATTGCCTCAAACCTCAGCTGGTCATTTCCTTTTCCTGTGCATCCATGAGCGACAGCATCTGCCCCAACCTTGCGAGCTATATCGATAACTTTTCTTGCGATGAGGGGGCGAGCGATTGCTGTTCCTAAAACATATCCCTCATAACATCCATTCGCCTTTATGAGGGGGAAGATGTAATCCACAACAAATTCTCTCTTCGCATCAATGGTGTAATGTTCGTCAGCTATCATCCTACCTTTCTGCTCTGCCTCTGATATATCTGGCTGTCCAACATCAACCAAAACAGTAATTACGCTATCAAAACCATAATGCTCTCTGAGCAATGGTACGCACACAGATGTGTCCAGCCCTCCGGAATATGCAAGAACTACCTTACCCATGAATTTGATGTTGATAACGTTATAAAAAAGCTTTTTTATAAACTCTTATAATCCCATGTATTCGTTCTGTATTTTCACGACCTCAATCGATGTTTTTGCTCTCGAGTATTCTTCGAGTGGTTGTTTGTTCATCTCCAGAAAAACATGCCCCCACTTAAATTTAGACATGATTTCGAAAGCCATCTCCTTGTACCCCAAGATGTAAAGTGAGGCTGCGAGTGCCTCTGCAGTTGACAGTTTGAATGGCTTACCAAAGTTCACGGGATTTGAGGCAACCAGATATGGAAGCGACCTTGACCTCATGCCACGAACTGGAAACATTTTCTCAACCCTATCCCATGAGCAATCGAGTGCCACAATGGCTGGGGTGTTTGAATCCTCTCTCGAAAGGGCTTTCTTGGAAAATGGGTTCAATAGCACAGAACCCGATGGCGCTTCCCTGAAATTTCTTATAAGGCGTACAAGACCAAATCGGGCGAGTTTTCTGCCCGTACATTTCTTTGGATCACATTGATTTGCATGATAAACCAACAGTCTCATCACTCACAGCAATCCCATTTTTTCAAGTTGTTCTCTCACCTTTTCGACGCCTTTCACACAGGCTTCTGGTGATTTTCCACCGGTGACGACGAGTTTTCCAGAGCTGAATATCAAAACAACCACTTTTGGCTCATCCAATCTGTAAACAAGACCGGGGAACTGCTCTGGCTCGTACTCTATATTCTCAAATCCCATCTCTATCGCTATTGCGTTCAGATTCAGGTCTGCCCCAAGGTCTGCAGAAGCTACGATATTCTGTACCTTGATATCGGGATTCTCGTACGTGGGGATGCCATGGTCTCTAAAGTGTTTGGCAACCCTATGTATGACAGTATGCACATCCTCCACCGACTTTGCACCTGTGCAAACCACCTTTCCAGACGTGAACACGAGGAAGGCAGCCTTCGGATTCTTCACGCGATAAACCAGACCGGGAAATTTCTTTCGATTGTACTCTGCATCCTCGAACTCAGCAACGATACGATTCAGGTCGAAAGAGTCTGCCAGTTTTGTAGAAGCGACAACATTCTCAATCCTTATCATAAAGTGTCCCCACGTTTTTTAGTTATTTTAAACTATTTATATATTCACTTTATATTCAGTTCCTGCCTCAGTTCTCCTATCGTTGCTATTCTCTCTGCAAATGCATTGTGATGATGGATGCTCTCCTCGTTTATCTGGGCTATCGTGACTACAGCATCATCTGGTAGATACGAGAACTCAGATACGATTTTGTATGCCATCGTCCTCACGCAATCCTCTACGAACTTTGGATTTAGGTGTGCCTGATACACCATAAGTGCTTCATCATCTCTCTTTAGAACCTCATATATCTGTGCACTCATCGAAGACTCTATTATTTCGATGATTTTAGAAAGAGAGACCCTCTCGCTGTTATGAACCTGTATTGCAATCCTTCCCCTCCCTCTTTGATTGTGGCTTGGCATGGGCATCCTTTGAAGGAAGGCTTCAATCTTATCGTCTGGTATCCCAACCTTTCTCATTTCCTCTATAGCCCTTGCCCTCATTATGCCTTGGGCACATGGACAGACTGTCATTCCCACTACCTCTGCTCCAACCACTTTCTTGCTTCTAAACTCAGGATCACGATAGGATACTGCCTCAGCAAATATCTCGACCATGTCTTGACAACTTGTTTTCGTTACGGGAGAAACTCTCTTTATCGTGTACTCGCTCCTCATTCTGACCTCTGCCTTTTTTGCATATTCATGACACCCGAGCAAACGATTTGCAACAGCCTCACACAAACTCTCTATTTCGTATATGGGAGAAGAGACCGCTTCCTCAAGCACCTCATTTATGGCTTCGAAGTTTCTTGACAAGTTCGCCCCTTTTCTCTCTGATGGCAGGTCAACGAATATGTCAAACGTTGATATGAGGACGATGGGTCGCTTTCCCTTTCTTGCAACCTCGACAAGCTTCTTAACATTTGTAACTCCAACCCTCGTAAGGTTGAGAGGGATGTCTGGATAGTTCGCTTGGACGTCTGGAAGCTTTTTCATGACAAACCACTTCACGCTTACCTTTTGTCATAACCTTTATATAAGATTAATATAAACAATTGGAAGGGTGGTAAAGTAAATTTGATATAAGTAATATTTTATGTTTTTGTCCAACCACCCCCTCCTCCATTATTCTCAACGTCTGATTGATATCGGATATACCTGAAGTACATCAAGCAAATCTCCCTTCCTCACATGATAATCTTGGAGGGCGAAGAATATCACGCTGTCTATAACTCTCTCGCACTCCACAAGGTAAAGACCCTCATGAGCAACCTTCAAAACACACCCCATTGGATTGAAAGTTCTTCCGTGAGGTATGATGATGTGGTTCTTAGGGATTTTCACCTCTTTCACAGAAATGATGGCAACCTCTCCCTTTTTCAATCTGATGTCCTCGTCTGATATCACCATCTCCCATCGAGCTTTTGTTGATAAAACGAACCAATAAGGAATTGCCCATACATCAGTTCTCTCGAGATGTTCTCCCTCACACAGTGCTATTGTAAAATGCTCTGGAATTGGTTCTTCCATATCTCTTACTTAGGCTTAAACATTAAAAATATATAACATCCCTAAGCAAGTGAGGAGTATGAAGAACTGGTTGATGGAAATTCTTGCATGCCCTCTATGTAAAGGAGAGCTCGAACTGAGAGTAGAGAGAACGGAAGGAGAAGAGATCGTTGAGGGGATGCTCATCTGTAAGGAGTGTAATGTTACATATCCCATAGAAGATGGAATACCCAATATGCTTCCTCCAGAACTGAGGGAGGAGTGAGAGGTCGTGGTAAAGTACATAGTGGTTACGGGCGGAGTGATGAGTGGTCTTGGCAAAGGCATAACAACCGCATCCATCGGAAGACTTCTCAAAAACAAGGGGTACGAAGTCACAGCAATCAAGATAGACCCATATCTCAATGTGGATGCAGGAACTATGAATCCCTATCAGCACGGAGAGGTTTTCGTTCTGGACGATGGTGGGGAAGTAGATTTAGACCTCGGAAACTATGAGAGATTCCTTGATATCGAGCTTACAAAAGACCACAATATCACAACAGGCAAGGTTTACCTTAGTGTCATAACCAAAGAGAGGAGAGGAGAATACCTCGGTAGCACTGTCCAGATAATCCCTCACATAACAGATGAGATAAAGAGGCAGATAAAGGACGTGGCTGAGAGAAGTGAGGCTGAGATATGCCTGATAGAAGTGGGTGGAACGGTTGGAGACATAGAGAGCATGCCTTTCTTAGAAACACTCAGGCAGTTGAGAATGGAAGAAGAAGTGATGTTTGTGCACGTTACTCTTGTTCTCAACGATGCTCAGGGAGAGCAAAAGACGAAACCAACCCAACACTCAGTGAAGGAGTTGAGAGAGTTGGGACTCCAACCAGATGTCATAGTTGCCAGATGTAGAGAGCCACTTCTTGACTCCACAAAAGAGAAGATTTCACTTTTCTGTGATGTTAAAAAGGAGGCTGTAATCGGTGCTGTGGATGTTGATGATATATACAGGCTTCCCTCTGTGTTCGCTGAAGAGGGGCTATTTGATGTGATAAAAGAAAAACTGAAGCTTGATGACAGAGACGCTATGGAGAGTTCGTGGGAAAATGTTGTCATCCAGCTTGACTCGATATCGAGAAGGAAACATGTGAAGATGCCAAGAATTGCAATTGTTGGTAAGTACACACACCTTGTGGACTCGTATCTCAGTATAAGAGAGGCAATCAAACATGCTGCCATGGAGCTTGGATGCAAGCCAAAGATAGAATGGATTGAGGCAGAGGAGTTTGAGGAAGATGAAGAGGGGGTGGAAAGGCTCTGGGATTACCATGGCATACTGGTGCCGGGTGGGTTCGGTACGAGGGGGGTAGAGGGTAAAATGATGGCTATCAGATACGCAAGAGAGCATGACATCCCGTATCTTGGATTGTGTCTTGGTATGCAGTTATCGATTGTGGAGTTTGCAAGAAATGTTGTCGGACTTGAGGGTGCAGGAAGCACAGAGTGGTCGGAGACACCACATCCAGTCATAGATTTACTACCAGAGCAGAAGAAATTGAAAGATTATGGGGGGACGATGAGACTTGGTGGGTATGAGATAGACATAGTAGAGGGGACACTTGCCCATCAGATTTATGGTAGAAAGAAAATAAGAGAGAGGCACAGGCACCGTTATGAGGTAAATCCAAAGTACGTACCTCTCCTTCAAAAGCACGGGCTTGTAATCTCTGGAACACATAAAGAAAGAGTTGAAATAATTGAGTTCCCGAAGAACAGGTTCTATCTTGCAACCCAGTTCCATCCAGAATTCAATTCAAGACCTGGGAAGGCGTCTCCCCCCTTCGTTGGATTTCTCAGATCAATGTTGAGGTGAGCTGATGTGGTCATACGAAATAGGAAAGATAAAGGGAATACCCATAAAAATACACATAACATTCCTGCTTGTTCTTCCTCTGTTCGTGTTCGTTTTCTCGGTTGATAACCGCTTTGGGTTTGGTGATTTTCCTTCTCCATACAACTACATATGGGGGTTGGTGACTGCTATTCTTCTTTTTGTCTCAGTTCTACTCCATGAGCTTGGTCATTCGCTTGTTGCAATGAGATATGGCTCAAGAATACTTGGCATTACACTCTTCATCTTCGGAGGTGTTTCTCAGATAGAAGAGATATCTAAAAAACCATCTGAAGAGGCAAAGATGGCTTTTGTTGGTCCGCTTGTCAGCTTTGTGATTGGCACAACACTGCTCGCACTCTACATGGGGCTCTCGGTGTTTATGGACGGAGGAATAATAAGGGTCTTGCGTGTGCTTGGCTTCATAAACATACTCCTCGGAGCGTTCAACCTCATCCCTGCATTTCCAATGGATGGAGGAAGAATACTCAGAGCATATTTCGCAACAAAATATCCATACACAGAGGCAACAAGAAAAGCTGCATTCATAGGTAAGATATTTGCGTTCATCATGGGACTCGTGGGAGTGTTCGTGAGCATATGGCTTGTGCTCATAGCATTTTTCATATACATCGGTGCGAGTGAAGAGGAGTCTGCAACCCGCATGAAATCCGTTCTTGAAGGTGTGAAGGTTAGAGAACTCATGAGTGAGAACATTGTGTATGCCCTGCCAGACATGAGGGTGTCTGAACTTCTCGAATTGATGTTCCATACAAGATACGCTGGGTATCCTGTTGTATCACGTATTCCAGAAAACGGTCTCATAACAGTAGATGATGTGGTGGGCATAGTCACGTTTAGAGACTTGCAGAGAGTACCTTTCACACAAAGAGAAATTGTGTTTGTAAAAGATGTTATGAACCCGATAGTGGAGACAATAGATGTGGATAATGATGTGTCAGAGGCACTTAAAAAATTACAAGGCTCAACTTCTGGGAGGTTGCTCGTGGTTGAGAATGACAGAGTTGTCGGGATCATATCAAGAACAGACATAGTCAGGGCACTTCAAATTCTGTCTGTGAGAGAGGAGACATAAATGATTGAGAGATTGACTGAGAGGTTGAAAACTCCGTTGGGAGAAGAGGTTCTGAAACTGAGAGCGGGAGACATAGTCGAGCTGAACGGTACGATATATACTGCCAGAGATAGGGCACACATGAGAATGATTGAAAAAGAGGCACCGGTTGAGCTCGAAGGTGCGGTCATATATCACTGCGGACCTCTGGCTATCAACGAAGACGGAGTGTGGAGAGTGGTATCTGCAGGTCCAACCACAAGTGAAAGAATGGCTTACATAACTGAGCCGATTCTCAAAAAAGGTGTTAGAGCAATTGTTGGGAAAGGAGGGATGAGTACTGCACCTGAAATCTTGAAGGGGAAAGGAGTTTATCTTAGTTTTTGTGGGGGGTGTGGTGCTCTGGCTGCATCATTTGTGAAGAGAGCGGTTCCTCACTGGCTGGAACTTGGTATGCCAGAGGCGATGTGGGAATTGGATGTGGAAGGGTTCGGCCCACTCATAGTAAGTGTGGATTCCACTGGAAATAGTCTGTATGAGAAAGTAAGAAAGACATCTAAACAGAGGTTAGATGAGTTGACAAGAGATTAAAAGGATTGGGCAACCAACCCATCTTCTCCAGCAAGCTCCTCAACAAGATGCTCTACTTTTTTTCCATACCATCCCAACAAAATATATTTTGGATGGATGCAAAGCCTCTCTCTCACACTCCCAACTACCCTTCTTAGCTCTGAAACAGAGGGCCATGGAGCTTCTGGATTTATGTAGTCTGGAGTTATTTCAGATATCCCTCCCACATCAGATGCTCCTGCCTTTATGAACTCAGGAAGCATTTCCATGGGTATCAGATTAGGGGGGATCTGAACAACAACATCCTCTGGAAGTTGTTCTCTTGCAATTCTCACACATTCCAAAAGTTCGGTAGGAGGGGGACAAGAATGATTCTCCATGGCAGTCCCCTTCTTCGGTGAGAAGCCCTGTATTATGACCTCCTGAATGTGTCCATACCTCTCATGAAGCTCTGCAATCTTTGACAATGACTCTATTCTATCATCCCAGCTCTCACCTATGCCCACGAGGATACCGGTTGTGAAAGGAATTCTAAGAGAACCTGCGTATCTTATTACTCTCAATCTCTTCTTTGGATTTTTTGAGGGGCTTTTTGCATGTGCAGGCAAATCTGCTGTTGTCTCAAGCATCAGTCCCATGCTCCCGTTGTATGGTTTGAGGTACTTCAACTCTCTTCTTTTCAGCACACCCGCATTTGTGTGGGGTATGAGCCCATAAGATATTGCAAGCTCGCATGCCTTTCTTACATATGCCACAAAGCTCACATATCCCTGCTCATCGAGTGCCCTGACGAAACCCCCCACCCTTGCAGGACTATCCCCAAAAGTGAGAAGTGCTTCAGTTGCCTTCCTTGCCTTTCCAAGCAACACCTCGACATCTTTCAGAGACATGAGGGTGATGTCATCAGACCTGAACCCACAGTACGCACATCTGTTAAAGCAAGTGTGGGTTAATGGTATGAAGACATTCCTCGAATATGTTATCATAGCATTTCCATCCTTCCTAACAACCTATTATATATTATTCTGTGTGATTAGGTATTATGGCGATACATCCGATTGAATATAGATATGGTCATCCTGAGATGAGAGAGGTCTGGAGCGAGGAGGCTCGTTTCAGATACATTCTCGACGTAGAGATTGCACTTGCAAAGGCAGAGGCTGAATTTGGATTGATACCTACAAAAGCAGCAAGTGACATCGAGAGAGGTTCAAAAGTTGTTAAACTTGAGAGGGTGAAGGAGATTGAGAGGGAAATTGAGCATGATATGATGGCGGTTGTGCTCGCCCTCTCTGAGAGAAGCGGGGAAGGAGGCAAATGGGTACATTTTGGTGCGACTTCGAACGACATACTCGATACTGCCACAGCCCTCCAACTAAAAAAGGCTTGCTCCATACTTGAAGAGAGAATTATGATACTGCTCGGCACCCTGTTGAAGTTGGCAGAAGAACACAAGAATACTGTATGCGCTGGCAGGACGCATGGACAGGTGGGTGTTCCCACTACCTATGGCATGAGGTTTGCGGTGTGGGCATGCGAAATACACAGACACCTCGAGAGACTGCGAGAGATGAAGAAGAGATTGCTTGTCGGCAAGCTTGGAGGGGCGGTAGGTACTCTTGCATCACTGGGTTATGAGGGGTTGAAGGTGAGAAAGAGAATGTGCGAAATACTCGGGCTTGGGGAGGTGCTGGTCGCAAACCAAGTAATCCAACGTGATAGACATGCAGAATTTGTGATGTGGATGGCAAACGTTGCAACAACTCTCGATAAGATATGCACCGAGATAAGAACACTCCAGAGGACAGAAATAGGAGAGGTGGAGGAGCCTTTTGGAGAGAAACAGGTCGGTTCATCAACAATGCCACACAAGAAAAACCCGATAAAATCTGAACAGATTTGCGGTCTTGCAAGGGTTGTGAGAGGTTTGGTTGAAGCAGAGCTATTGAACAATGTGCTATGGGATGAGAGAGACCTCACGAACTCTGCCCCAGAGAGGATAATTTTCCCAGAAGGATGCATACTGCTCGACCACATGCTCAGACTCACAGACTACATACTGAGCGGGCTCAAATTCAACCATGAGAGAATCGAGAGAAATATAATGGTGATGGATGGTGTGAACCTTGCCGAGGCTGTGATGATAGAGCTGACAAGGAAAGGAGTGGGAAGACAGAGAGCTCACGAGCTTGTTAGAGAATGCGCGATGAGAGCATATGAGGGTGAGAGTTTCAGGGAGACTCTGCTAAAAGTGATACAACGAGAGGGACTGGACATAAGAAAGGAAGAGCTTGATAAGATGTTAAACCCGAGAAACTACATCGGATGTGCTGTTGAACAGGTAGACATGGTGATAGAAAGACTCAGTAAAGATGCCATCATTGAATAAGTATTACTACTCTATTCTCAAAAACATCAAAATCCCAACCATGCCTCTCACAGACGAGTTTCGCAAGTGACAGCCCAAACCCTACCCTATCCTTTTCGGTCTTGAACCTTGTGAAATATGGTAGCATGCTTATATCCTCGTCAGTGTCAAGAACCAACTCTATCTTTTGGGGGGTTATAACAAACTTTCCTCCCATTTCTTCGGCAACCTATACAAGGTTATCAAGGGCATCATACAACATCGAGTCTGCATTGACAACACACCCTTGTGATTCAGGTGTACAAAATCTGCGAAGATATGCCTCAACATCTATTTTCTGTAATGATAACTGCTTTTTTTCGATTTTGTTTAAAATATTTGCATAATCTAAGAGTTCTATCAATTTGTCAAGCTGTTCAAGAGACTTTTGTATATAAACATCTGATTTTCCCTTATCCCCACAAATCTTCAAAATCTCGATGTAGCCACGTGCTCCCTGTATGTAGTTAGATGCATCGTGTAATAGAAAATCAACCCACCTACGTTTTTCAACCTCCATCCTCAATCCTCGCTAAGACAGAACGTCATGTCTTTTGTGAATGCGAAGTATCCGACTTGGGTGTTCCTCGCTATGTTCATGGCAAACTCTCTCAGTCCGGCAGGCGATGGGTTTGGCTCTCCAAGGAATATGTGGAGTATGTTTCCTCCATCGACTATGGGGAAGAATATATGCTCAATCATCACTCGCTCGTGCAGAGAAATATCTGCATCATACGGGACATGGGTTCCATTCGTGTAATATACGGGCAAATCCCTTGTTTCCCTGATGTTAGAAAGTGCATACTCAACATTCCCTTTTATTGTCCTTACGGCGTATTCTCTGTACTCTCTGTTAAGCAAGTCTGATACTGCGAATCTCTGAACAGTTGTTTCTGCTGGCGTTCTTGCGAGTGCGATTTCCATCCTGTGTTTTTCAGATAGCTCACGTGCATAGAATTCCATCTCAGTCATGGCTCTCACAGCCAGCTTAAAAGCATCCTTTGACTCATGAAGCTGATAGCCAGTGTGGTGCTGAACCATTTCGTTTATGCCCACAACACCTATGGTATAAACTAAGCCATCCATATCAACAGCCTGTGCTCCCTTCTCCCCTGTATTCGGATCACGAGGTCTCTGGGTTGCAAAAGGCATCCTTCCACACTTCACAATCTCATCAATCCATCCCTTTTTCACATGAAATGTTTCTACCGCCAGATCCATCATTCTTTTGAGTTCTTCAAATAGTCTGTTGTCCTCCCCTCCAGCACGATATGCTGCCCTTGGGCAGTTGATAGATACGACCTGAACCGCACCCATCGAGAAGTGGGCACCATTCACAAAGTACATCTTATCCTCGAAATGCTCGTCATTTTCTGCTGTGCTTGAGAACTGGTATGCACAGCACTGATAACATGATACACCTTCTCCACCACCACGATAAGCTGGAATCTGGTTGTCGAAGTATGGGGTACCAAACTTGGCGGTCAGCTCAAAAGATAACGAATAAAGCTCGTCATAGGATGGTGCATCAGGCACATCTTCACCATCATTAAGAAACTCAGGAGTGATTGCAATCTCTGGCTTCGGGAAGTTGAATGGCTTGCCCATCACATCCCCCTGTAGCATGACATTCATCAATGCCTTGAACGCCAATCTCGTTTCCCTCTCAAACTCGCCATACGTTCTGAGCGGTGCTTGAGAACCATCCCAAACTTTTCCAGCATACACAACTGGTTTGTCTCTCCAGAGCTTTGGAACTCCTGGAGTGAGCTGAACAGAAGAGAAGACCATCTGCCCCCCACGGGCAACCATCATCTGTGTCATCTCATAAACAAACATCTGCATCAGCTGTTCTATTTCATCGTAAGAGAGTCCCTCCAAGTAAGGAGCCAAAAATGTGAGGAAGTTGTAGAAGCCTTGCCCCCCTGCAAAGTTAGTCTGGGCACTTCCGAGTGTCTTCACCGCATGAAGTACTGCAACTTCTGGTTTTTTGGCAGGTCCTGCAACCGATGCTTTTCTTCCAGAACCGTCTGGCATGAGACCATAGTAGAAGAAATAACGTAAATCCCAATCCTGACAGAACGCTCTCGTGCCAAAATATTCCAAATCATGTATGTGTATATCCCCATTGAGATGTGCATCTGCAATATGATGAGGGATGCAAAGGAGATACTGTTCTTTTGATATTTTGTCAGCCTTCTTCTTGTGTGAGGTTTCTGCATTCTCCTGAAGGTTTGCATTCTCCTTTGCCTCAAATCCCTTTCCCATGTCTATTTCATATGCATCATACACTGGAATGCCGACGCGTGTGAGAATGTTTCTGTACTCTGGAAAGCCCCATTCAAGTAGAACCGTGTTCACAACCTCTCTAATCAAAGGAGCTGAGAGGAATTTCGGATTCATCCATATGATTCTCTTCTCAGCCTCCCTCGCAACGTCCCATGCAGTGTCTCTGTCCATTGGGGGCATACCATAGAAATGCTCCGCCAATTTCGACTCTCTTATAAGAGTTTCAACAATCCTTTCTTTGTCCCACTCCATTATGTGTCCGTCTGTTGTTCTCACCTTGGGGAGTGGAGAGACATATTCTCCAAACAGGGTTTTTTGTACAAGCCTTTTATCTCTGCTAATGACCTTGCTCTTCATAATCACTCACCCAACATCTCCATGAGGATGTCCTCTTTGACAACTCCCTGATCAAAAAGTTCTGATGGTTGTAAGTATTTATCCCCCACCTGAAGTATCGGTGCTTCAAGTACGAAGACTCCACTTAATCTGAGGTCAACCACATTCTCTGGATTCTCAAGGCTTTTCTCCTCATACTCCACGCCCTTGCTCTTCAAAAACTCCTTCAAGACCTTACATCTCGGACAACGACTCGTAGTGTATACCACTATCCTCCCACTCATATGACCACCACAGACAAATAAACTTCAACTGCTTAACCCAAATAATATCAACCCCATTCATATATATCCATCTATGGTATATGAGTATTGTGAAAGTATTGTGTGGCTTCAATTCCAACATAGATAGAGTTATCAAAGTGAGCAAGGGTGTCTTGAATGAGTTAGAAAGAAAGGGGGCAACCAATGTCGTTGAAACAATTCTCTCACATATGAAATCTGGTAAAGGGAAAGAGTATGTTGTGAATAGAGATGTTGCCCTGATGTTATCTCACATCCGGGGTGAGGACAGACTGGGAGGGAATGCTGCAAACGTTGCCAAAGTTCTATCGTTGCTTGGGGATGGGCCCATGCTCAACGTTGTCTCTCCTGATGTGTTGCCCCTTATACCAAAAGGTGTTATTGTCCCACCTGTGAGTACTGAAGGAGAGTGTGTTCATTATGTTTTCGAGTTTGAAAGAGGGTACTTTGGGGATATTTTTATAAAAAATAGCGATAGGGTCATTTTTACATATGACCCGTTAAATTCTTAGCTTTGTTTGAATCCTGAATTCGAAAAAGAAGCATTGGAACATATAAAAGAATTCGAGGGTATGTTTGCATCCGGGTTTCATCTGGTAAGAAAGTTTGAAGACATTGAACCAGCCCTCTCCTTTCTGAAAAAGATGAACAAAGAAGGAATTGAGATTCATGTAGAACTCGGCTCGATAGCCAACATCGAAGTTGTGAAAAGAGTGCTTGCTGAGATTGATATATAGAGTCTGGGATTCAATGAGGAGGAAATGTCCGAACTTCTGGGTTCCAGTAACCTAAAAAATGCCCTAGAAATGTGGGGGATTCCCATCGTATATGTACATACCAAGGACTTTGTGTATGCAACCATCGCATGCGAGGAGAGAGTTGAGAAGGTTCTGGAAGGTATGAGATGTGGAGTGAGGGTTGCGTCCTTCCTTGCATCTCATGGAACGCTCGAGAACCTCAAGCCAGATATCTCGACTCCACCAAGCAAGAAAGGAGTCGAGCTTGCCCATAGGATGGGTGGTGATGAGAACGGAGCAGTTTTGTATGGGGACGTTATCGAATGTGTTGTTCCTTCACTGTTGGTCGATAAACCAAAGACAACAGTCGGGCTTGGTGATGCTTTCACAGGAGGATACATTCATTAGGTGCTTGAGTGAGGTCGAAGAAGGTACTGGTGTTGGTTATCAGAGACTGTTTCAACGACCTCATACTCCTCCCCCACTTTCGAAAGCAATGCACACACAAGAACCACATCAACGCCCTTCAAATCACTTTCACATCCCCAAAAATTCAGAGAGATTGCGCCATCTATGAGTTCCATGCTCTCAAATCCCTTTGCAAGACCGTGATCTACGACAGCTTCCCCCACCGCATTCACAACCGAAATAGGGTCTTTTGCTGTTATTCCAATGAACGAACAAATACGCGAGCATAACTCCTCTGCATCTCCTTGTTTCACATATTCATAAACCACTTTAAGTATTACATCAGCAAATCCTTCCATACACCACAATAATCCTCCATCTTTAATATTTTTTAGAGAAATCCTTATATAGATGGCATTAGTACAATCTGATGTATCTGTTTTTCTAAACCTTGAGGGGTTTGAATGAAGGAACTGAAAGGAACAACCACAATAGGTATAGTATGCAAAGATGGAGTTGTACTTGCGAGTGAAAGAAGGGCAACAATGGGAACGTTCATAGCGACGCACGAAGCAAAGAAGATCTACCAAATCGATGACCTTGTAGGAATGACAACTGCAGGTGCTGTAGGTGATGCACAGCACCTTGTGAGGATACTCAGCGCAGAGGCAAGATTGCACAAAGTACGGAAGGGGGAGCCTATGAGTGTGAGAGCGATAGCAACACTGCTCTCAAACATACTGAGTGCAAACAAATACTTCTTCCTCGTTCAGCTGTTGGTTGGAGGATTTGATACAAGAGGTCCATCAGTATATTCTCTCGACCTCTTGGGAGGACAGGTTGAAGAGAGGAAGGTAGTTGCAACAGGCTCTGGTTCTCCAATAGCATATGGAGTGCTTGAAGACCAATACCGTGAGGGCATGAGCACAGATGAAGGAGTGAAACTTGCGTTCAAGGCACTGCAGGCAGCAATGAGAAGAGATGCTGCGAGTGGTGATGGTGTGGAAATTGTGAAGATAACAAAAGAAGGATTTGAGTGGGTTGAAGTGGATGAGCTGAAGATAAACGAATGAAACACAGGGGAGCTGAATGGGGTCAGTGGAGGACGTCCTGAAAGAAATAGAAGAGAAGATAAAGGAACTGCTTCCTTCCAATGTGGTCATAACAAGCATAGAATTCGAGGGGCCTGAACTTGTGATATACACAAAAGACCCTCAGAGCTTTGCGGAGGGTGGAAATCTCGTAAGAAAGCTTGCAAAAGACCTCAGGAAGAGGATAGTCATAAGACCAGACCCAAACATACTCATGGAGCCTGAAAGGGCTACTGACATCATAAAAGATATTGTCCCTGAGGAGGCTGGCATCAAAAACCTCCATTTCGACCCAGACACTGGAGAGGTTTTTATAGAAACTGAGAAGCCGGGCATCGTGATAGGAAAACATGGCTCAACACTCAGAGAGATCACAAAGAAGATAGGATGGAGTCCGATTGCGATCAGGGCGCCTCCTATAGACTCTACAACTGTGACCAACATCAGAAAGTACATGAGAGATATCAGAGACGAGAGAAAAAAGATTTTGAGGACGATAGGAAGAAGAATACACAGACCTCTCGAACTCGAAGAAGGGTGGGTCAGACTCACAGCTCTCGGAGGATTTAGAGAAGTTGGCAGGAGCTGTACTCTTATCTCGACGCCGGCAAGTCGTGTGTTTGTTGATTGTGGTGTTAGCGTTGGCTCTGAAAACCGTATCACACCCTACCTAAACATCCCAGAGGCAACACCTCTAAACGGTATTGACGCTGTTGTAATCACACATGCCCATCTTGACCACTCTGGTCTCGTTCCCCTCCTGTTCAAGTACGGATACGAGGGGCCAGTGTATGTCACACCCCCAACCAGAGACCTTATGGTACTGCTCCAACTCGATTATATAGAGGTTGCAGCACGGGAAGGAAAAACAATACCCTATGATTCTTCTCTGATAAGAAAAGCTCTGAAATACACGATTCCTCTTGGCTATGGGGAGGTAACTGATATCACTCCAGACATAAAACTCACCTTCCACAATGCGGGGCATATACTCGGCTCAGCGATATGCCACTTCCACATAGGAGAAGGACACCATAACGTCGTATTCACGGGAGATTTCAAGTTCGAAAAAACGAGGTTGTTCGACCCGGCGGTATGTAAATTTCCGAGAGTGGAGACCCTTGTGATGGAAGCAACCTATGGCGGGAGTCAAGACTACCAGCCCTCAAGAAGAACCGCAGAATCAAATTTGATAAAGGTGGTGAATGAGACAGTCAAGAGGGGGGGAAGGGTTCTCATACCAGCATTCGCAGTCGGTAGAAGTCAAGAGGTGATGCTTGTTCTTGAGGAGGCAATAAGAAAAGGGGTGATGGAAGAGATACCCATCTATCTCGATGGCATGATATGGGAAGCAACTGCAATCCACACAACTCATCCTGAATACCTGAACAATGAACTTAGGGATATGATATTCAGGAGAGGATTGAACCCTTTCCTATCAGATTGTTTTGTCAGAGTGGATAGCAAGGACAAGAGGCTGGAGATCATAGACGATACAGAGCCGTGTGTCATTCTTGCCACGTCTGGCATGCTCAATGGTGGGCCTGTGATGGAATACTTCAACGCAATGGCTCCCATAGAAAAGAACACACTCATATTCGTTGGTTATCAAGCCGAAGGCACAATAGGGAGACGCATACAGAAGGGTTGGAGTGAAATACCATACACCAAGAACGGAAGGATAGAAACGATAAAATTGAGAATGCAAATAGAAACTGTGGATGGATTCTCAGGACACTCAGACCGAAGACAGCTTATGAGCTATGTCCATAACATATCTCCCAAACCGAGTTATGTGGTAACAAACCATGGAGATGAAAAGGCTTGTGTTGAGCTTGCTTCCTCCATATACAAGAAATACCAGATACAGACTCGTTCTCCTCTCAATCTTGAGACGGTCAGACTTCTTTAAATGAGGGTTATGAATGTTAGACAGGAGACTTCTTCTCATATATGGAGGAGTATTCTCAATAATGGGACTTTCGAACTCAATAGTTCCCATACTTGACATGCTTTCAGAAAGTGTCGTGATGTCGAGTATATTGTTCTCAGCGTATTTTGGTGGGGCAATGGTATCGCTTTTGCCATTTGGTATGCTTTCAGATAGATATGGGTACATGCGTATCATATTGTTTAGCATCGTATTGAGTTTCATTTCTGGTGTTGGTATCTCCTTTTTTGATGACCCAACTATACTGGTTCTTATGAGGGTACTCGAAGGGATTGGATGTGGTGCATTTTTCCCTCCCGCCCTATCACTGGTTTCGATGTTGCCAAGAAATAGAATGAGAGTTGGGCAGTTCAACTTCATGATAAATTTTGGTCTCGTTATGGGAATGGTGGCTGGGGGAGGGTTGTCTCTGCTTGTACTCAAAGGTAGTGTGTATGTATTTACATTCCTTCTGGCAATACTCTGTTTAGCTGGTTTAAGAACGACTGATGAACCTCATAAAATTTCTTATGATGTAGGTAGTGATTTTGAGAGAGCAAAGACTTTGACACCCATATCGTTAGTATGTTTTGTTCTGTTTGGATTCACTGGTGTAGTTCTTGCCTTCTATCCATTCTATGCAGAACTATCGAAGCTGTATCTTGGCATTGCCCTCGGGAGTGTGTACTTGGGTGCAATGGTGTTTTCAGAGGTTGCATGGAGAGTCCCTATCAGAAACATAACTGTGGTTGGCATAATAACGACAGCACTCGGAACGTTTCTCTCTGCTTACACCCCACTCGGACTGTTTATCATGGGAGGAGGGTCAGGACTTGCATTCGTGGGTATTGTATGTGATGTCTCACAACTAATAGAGAGAAGTAGAATAAACAGAGGATTTGCCATGGGGATTCTCAACACAGCAATATATGCAGGGTTTTCTATAGTCCCTCCCTTACTTGGACTTTTTAGCAGAGTTCTATCAATCAATGAAATGTTTATAATAAGCTCGATTGTAATAGTACTTTCCATTGCACTCCGTAGAAACACATAAGCATAGAAATACATAATAACCTTGGAAGGAAAAGTGATAATGATGGGTGAAGAGTGTGAAGATGTATACTACTGTCCGAAGAGTATGAAAGAGTTATTGATAGAAATGAAAGACACATCCGAACTCATGGTTGACCTTGCTTTTGCTGCAGTTGTCTATGATAACAGAGAAATTGCAGAGGAAATACTAAGGCTTGAGGAGAAAATAGAGAACTTAGGGTATCATATGTGGGTTGCTGGAATGCTCTCGGCTCGCACGGTCGATGATGCAAAGGAGTTGGTGGGAGTAATGCAAGCATCAGAAGCTGCAAAAATAATATCCTCTGCAGCTGGGGACGTTGCTAAGATGGTTCTCCTCGATATTCCCATCCCCCTCGACTTTAAGCTTGAGCTTCAAGAGGCAGAAGAGACTATCATTAGAGTGAGTGTGTCAGAGGACTCGGTTTTGTGTGATAAGAGTCTGGGAGAAGTTGAACTCGATGCTGAAACTGGTATGTGGGTGATTGCAATAAGAAGGGGAGCAACATGGATATACAACCCGAACAAAGACACTGTCGTGAAGGCAGGGGATGTGTTGTTTGCAAGAGGACATGATGAAGGTGTGCCTCTCTTTGTGAAACTTGCAACTGGGAAAGAATATGAGAAATTAAAACTAACACCATCCAAGATTCTTGAAGACCTTGATATGGCTGTGAATCTGACGATTGAAATGAAGAATACATCAGAGTTGGCGGTCGGTCTTGCATATTTTGCATTGCTCCACAACGACATTGACATAGCGAGGGAGGTTGAATTCCTCGAGGGAAGGATGGACGAGATGATAATAGAACTGACGAGGTGGGTACTCAAAAGTGCAAAGGAAATAGATGAGGTGGACCAGCTTATGGGACTCCTGTATCTTGCAAGTGCATGTGAGATAATATCGGACGCTGCAGAGGATTTGATAAAAGGGGTAGTGAAAGGGTTAGTATCGAGTAAGGTGGTCGAACTTGCGGTCAGGGAGTCAGATGAGATTGTGACTCAGATACTGGTTGAAGAGGGTTCTGAAGTAGATGGGAAAACACTTGGGGAGTTGAAACTCGCTACAGAGACAGGTATGTATGTGCTTGCAATAAGAAGAAAAGGATGGTGGATTTATGATCCAAGTGCAAAGACGAAATTAAAGGCAGGTGATTATCTTATTGCAAGAGGAACGAGAACTGGAGAAGAAATCCTCAAGAGGATTTGCTCAAGAAAGAGAGTGTAAGTGCTCATGTATGTTTGTATAATTTGATTATGTATATAAAGACCCTACCCCTTCTTTTCTACTGAAAATCTTCTTTGTGATAACATTTGTAAGCAATATATATCGAACTTCGATAGTCGCTCTAATAATAATACAATCTCATTTTCCATAAGAAATCATAGGGTCGGTCTTCATATTTTCCATATGAAACAAACGTTTTTTTACAGAAATACTGATACACGTCACCAACATATCATTCCATATAAAAAATTATGATTATTTTTATATAATTATCCGTACACTTGTTTTAGAAATTTTGATAATATTGAGAAGAAAATCCTTTTATTTGTCCAGTTGAAATAAAGGGGTCATAACCATAACTTTTGAATATATATAGATAAGAAGGTGTCTCGGGGAGGAGCATGGCCACAGGAGCGTTAAGCAAGATATTTGAGGAATTACTAAATAAAGATACTCTATTCAAAAACAGAGAGGTACTTCGTTCAAGCCATACACCAGACTATCTCCCTCATAGGGAGGAACAAGTAAATCATCTTGCATCCATACTGGTGTCTGCGTTGAGAGGGGATTCACCCTCCAACGTTCTGATATATGGCAAGACTGGGACAGGGAAAACTGCAGTGGCGAAGTTTGTTGGCAAGGAACTTGAAGACATGGGAGAAGCAAAAGGTCTTCCCCTTTATGTGATATATGTGAACTGTGAGATAGTGGATACACAGTATCGTTTACTCGCACATCTCGCAACATATTTTGGAAGAGACGTCCCTATGACTGGATGGCCTACGGACAGGGTTTATGAGGAGTTCAGGGAGGGACTTGACTCTGAGTTCAGGATTGCCATAATAATATTGGATGAGATAGACAAACTTGCGAGGAGGGGGGATGATGTACTGTACAATCTATCGAGGATGAATTCAAATCTGAAGAACTCAAAGGTTAGTATAATCGGAATCACCAATGACCTCACATTCACAGACCACCTTGACCCGAGGGTGAGGAGCTCTCTTGGGGAGGAAGAGCTAATATTCCCTCCTTACAATGCAACCCAGATAGAGGATATACTCAAACAGAGGGCAGAGGAGGCTTTTAAAGAGGGTGTGTTGGATGATACCGTCATACCGCTGTGTTCTGCGTATGCAGCTCAGGAGCATGGAGATGCAAGAAGAGCTCTTGATCTCTTGAGGATATCTGCAGAGCTTGCAGAGAGGAGGGGAGACAAGAGAGTGACTGAAGAGCATGTACGTATGGCTCAAGATAAGATAGAGGTTGACAGAGTAGTTGAGGTTGTGAGAACCCTCCCGACTCAGTCAAAACTTGTTTTGGCTTCGATAGTATGGCTTAGTGGAAGGATGAAGAGCTTTACAACTGGTGAAATATATAGAGTGTATAGGCAGATGTGCATGTACATAGGTGCTGATGTGCTTACACAGAGAAGAGTCACGGACTTGATATCTGAACTCGATATGCTTGGGATTGTGAATGCGACCGTGATAAGCAAGGGGCGACATGGCAGAACGAAGGAAGTATCTCTCAGTGCCTCCATAGAAACAATCAAGTTGGTTCTCAACGAGGACTACAGACTCAAAGAACTTTCAGGATTCAGAGCCTCAACTCAGACGAGCCTAATTTAATTACTTGAAGTTCAACATTGCAATCTTCAATGAAGATGTATCAAGTACTGGAACCTTTGCAGGCGTTGGTTTCAGGTTCTTCATCTTCTGATATTCTGTCTGTGATTGCCATGCTCCTGAGTTAATAAGCTTCACACCTTTGTAGTTCATGTAATCCACTACATGCACATGTCCTGTATGCAGAACATCAGGAATCTCCTCTATAACGAGATGATCCTCTGGTTCAGGTGCTATCGGAACAGTACTCCCATACATCGGGGCAAGATGTCTCTTTATGAGCATTCTACACATTGCCTCTGCGGGTCGTTCGTAAGAGAGTCCGAGCGTGGGTATGAGGTCATTGAGAGAACGCCCGTGGTACATGAGTATCCTTGTTCCATTCACATCAATGAGTGAAGGATTTCCAACAAATATAACTCTGTCATCAAAGAATTTCTGAATGTTTTCAGATAATGGCGGTTGGGGTTCGGCTTGTCTCACTATGTCATGGTTCCCTGGACACATCACTATCTTAATGTGGGCTGGTATGTCTTCGATGTATTCGGCAAGAGCTTTGTATTGCTCGAATATATTGTCTATAGATAGCTCTGTCTCTTGTTTTGGATAAATACCAATTCCATCTACGAGGTCCCCACACACGAGTATACACGAAACATTCCTTGCCATCCTTTTTGTTTTCGCATCTCCAACATCACAGTTTAACCATCTAACAAATCTGTTCCACGCATCTTCAAGAAAATGTATGCTTCCTACATGCGTATCAGATGTCAGGACAACATACCCTCCATTTTGTTCTGTCAACCTTTTCTGATACCTTTTTTCAGGTATGTCTGGAAAGATAACATCGGTTGCTATAAAGAGCCTCTTCTCTCCATTTAAATGTCCTCTCACACCTATCATCTCATCAGGAAGTATTTCATTCACATCATCAAAACTGTTCTTTGGTATGAGAACAGGCATCACACCACTCTCGTCCTCCAATTCTATTATCACATGCCCACTCCTTGTTGTTCTTTTATCTGAGACAAGTCCCGCAATCCAGACATCATCAGAGGTACCAATCTTTCTCAGGGATGAGATGGGTCTGGGTGAGATTCTATCTGATATGAGAGACACCAGTTTCGAGTATCTACTCTTGAAATAACTAAGAAAGCCTTCATAAGAACCAGTTGATTTCAGATTATTCATTGAATAAACCACATTTATTACATCTTTCTTTCTTATTGATTGATCTTCTATCTCTTCCTCATCTTCTTCTCCTCCATGTTCCTCATCAACCGACTTCTCGACTTCTCCCATAACCTTCTCTACAAGAGTCTTTGTGACAATCAAAACATTTTTATTCTGGAATAGGCTTGCAATCAACTCCAACTCTTCTTGGGTGTATTTGCACAGTAATTTTGCTGCATCCGGCTCAAGCATGAGTTCAAATTGTGCAAACTTCTCAACAACTTTCGCAAGCTCTTCCATCATCACAACATTTATGAGTATAATAGTTATATGTTTTGAAACAATGCGTTCGATACACGGAGCTATAAAAGAGATACTATGGACTGCAGTTCTGCTCGCAGTATTTCTTTCCATGTCTCATTTGATTTTTGGGGTATGGCAACCATTGATAGCTGTTGAGTCTGGAAGCATGGAGCCCCATATATACAAGGGAGATGTTGTGATTGTGAATGCCAAGAAGGATGTGATAACCTGGGAGGAAGGCAAGAATCTAAACTATACATCTTTTGGCGATTATGGTGATGTAATTCTCTACAAAAGATTTGGCACCTCTGAAAAAGTGATTCACAGGGCAATGTATTATGTGGATGTGAATGAGCCGATGTGGGAAGGAGGACCATCTGCACCACATTCTGGTTATATAACCAAGGGCGACAATCCAACCACAAATAAATACTATGATCAGCAAGGTAGCGTGTCTTATATGACACCTATAAAAAAGGAATGGGTTGTTGGAGTTGCAGAGTTCAGGATTCCCAAGATAGGGTACATCACACTTGCTTTCAGAAAGATAGTTGGAGGGCTTATATGAAGGTTGAGATGGTTATGAATAAACGTCCAGTGGTGGCAACAAAGGGTATGCTTGTAACGACAGCAAGAGCACTTGCAAGAGACAACCATCTGAGAATGTTGCCGGTGGTTGATGGTGAGAAAGTGGTGGGTGTAGTCAGGGATGCTGACCTTGTGAGAGTGTCATCTTCCCGTTCAAACATTACTGTTGACGGGTTTGTGTCGGAGTTCACACCTGTGTTTCCCGAGATGGAAATTAAAGAGGCAGTGAGGTTGCTTGTTGATGCAGATGAAGGCTCGACACCCGTGGTTGTATCTCCACAAGACTACACTCTCATAGGTGTTTTTAGTCTGGTGGATGCACTTCACTCTCTTGACTCCTCTTCGATTCCACCAATTCAACTGTCAGACATCATGACAAGAGAGGTTCATGTGTGCAGAAAGGATGAGCCGGTTAGCAGGGTGTGGGACAGATTGGTTGAGTACGACATCACAGGCATGCCAGTTGTTGACGAATCCGACAGAGCTGTAGGAATCGTGACAAGGCACGATCTCATGAAAAAAGGATATGCAAGGATTCACAGGGAGGATGAGAGACCTTCAAGGGCAAGGGATGTAACCACCGTTGAGAATATCATGAGTACACCACTTTACATGCTCCCTCCAGAAGAGTCTGTGGGAGAGGCGATAAGGCTTATTCTCAAGAGGAACATTGGCAGGATAACTGTTGGCAAAGAAAACAAGATAATGGGAATAGTTGACAGAATAGATTTAGCAAGAGCATGCTTCTGCAGATAAGATTCCATACCTTCTAAACAATCAAATTAACATCATCTATTAAATTCTCTCAGCAAATGCAAGGGTTCCAGATACCTTCTTTATCCTCGCCTTCACAAGTTCTCCTTTCTTAGCTCCAGGCACGAATATAGTGTAGTTTTGGTATCTCGCAATTCCATCCCCTCTGTTCCCCACACTCACAATCATCACTTCAACCTCGTCTCCCTTGTTCAGACCTTTACGCATCTTCTCGATAACAACTTTTCTCTTCTTTACAGGTCTGTGAGCACCACATGCCTCACACTTGAGCATTAGTATCCTGTCAGATTTTACAAGTTGTGTGTCTGGTTTTCCGCATTCCGAACAAAGAACATACTCCTCAACATACGAGTTTATCTGCTCACCTATGTCTTCAGCTTGGAATCTTCCCTGAAATATAGCTCTACCTCCTTCAATCTTCCCAGCGGTTCCAAGCTCTCTGAGAAGATACTTCATAAGATGCTCCTCACTTCTGTTCAGTGTATCTGCAATCGAACTAAAATTTTCAAGAATTGTTGTTTTGCCCTCAATAGAGACAACTGGCTTTGGAACAACAAACCTTTCGTCTTCCCTTCTAATGTCTGGCAACCTTTCAAGAGCTCTTTCAAGGTATTCTTCATAACTCATGCCATCTCAACCTCTATTCTAACCGGAGACGGTAATTTGTGTCCCGCCCTCTTGAGAGCCATCTTTGCAATTTCGATATGTTGGGGCTTCACCCTCACAGTCATTACGGTTTGTTCGGGGTGAACCTGTGCGGCAGTTCCGACCGGTTTTCCGAAAGCCCTCCTCATACCATCAGACACTCGGTCAGCTCCAGCACCAGTTGCTTGCTTGTTCTCTCTAAGTACGTGATGTGGATAAACATTCAATTTGAGGTGGTATCCCATCCTGCCAGCTGCCCTCATGAGTATCTTGTTTGCACTGACTCTCGCAGCTTCAAGTGCCATATGTCTTATCTGACATGCTTCCTTCACCTTCAGTCTGAGTGTTACAGGGAAGTCTCCTTTGGGGTCGCCCATATCGAAGTGAACGACCTTGATTCCGGGAACCCCTCCAATGTATTCCTTGCGTGTGTATGGTCGTTCAAGCTTCCGATACATCTTTCCCGGTTTTCTTGCCATTCTCAGCCTCCAGCTTTCAACTACCATTATTACTTTATAAATATGTTGTCCATTTCTTATCATGCTCGTTGGCGGAGTTGCTCATATAGGTGATGTGGAAGAGACCATATCATGGTTAAAGGAAATCAGAAACACAAATCTCGTGCAGATTGTGGATGCAGAATACGTTGCTGGCAGAGAACACATTGAGCTTGCGCTATCGTGTGCAAGGAGAGCCTTCAGAGATGGAGATAACATATCACACGACCCATCTATTGAATTTCTGCTGTGCATGGCTGCAACTAGACAGATAAAGGATGCCAGAAAGATTGGTCTCAAGAGGGGAAAGTGCAGGGTGGTTATTGTTGTCGATTCCATAAACCAAGAAGCAAATCAAGAAACCAGTCAGAGACTCATTCAGATAATACAGCAAAGATTGAAACTTAATCGAGATGACTCCCTCATCCGATGTTCTGAATGGAAATGGTAGACACTCTGTTCATGGTTTTCCATCACAGAACCAGAGATTGAAGCTGTCGGTTAGGACAAGATATGTGAGCTTGTGCTTGAGAGAGTGGTCTTATTTGATGCATTGTTGAGATGAGGTAGGGTGAGGTGTAAGAAATTGAAGATGTTTATGTGTTTGTTTATGTGTTTTTTCTATCTGTTCACACTTCCTTCATCGTGTGCGAGTGTTGTAATTGTCGTGCTTGATGGTCTTGGAAATCTTTACTTGGGTCCCAACACTCCCCATACATTAGATGGCAAAACCCTCCCCAATATAGATGTGCCTGAGTGGATGGAGATAGATTGCAGTGTGGTAGTGAGAGCATCTGAAACCTCAACATCACTTGCCATATTGTTCACAGGGTACAGAAGGGCAACCCCAGAAACACTATCGTATGAGAATGCAACCATCTTCGACATCTTCAGAAACCATGGCTACCATGTGTACGGAATAATGGAGCAAGGGGACAATCGCTACATGTTAAATGAATTGGATGGTGCAATTTCTTTCAAGGGAGACCCAGAGGAAATGAATCTGGTGTTTACAGGAGAGGCTGGTGGATGGGATGTCGTGGATGGAGGATACGACGGGTGGAGCATAAGAGAAGCAATCCATCTAATAGATGAGTTGGCACATCCTTTCATTCTGGTAGTTGAAATTGCATCCATCGATATGGCAGGGCATAGGAGAGGTGTAGAGGCATACATTCAGGAGGCAGAACAGACGCTCAACCAACTCGGAGAACTTGTGGACATTTGTAAGGAGAAGAAAATAGTTGTGGTGATAACAGCAGACCATGGCATGGCGTTCAAGAATGGAAGAGGAGGACACGCAAACATACCTTATCGCTTCACAGACGAGGTGAGAATCGTTCCATTGTATGTTTCTGACCCAACTTCAACCCCATCTCAAAAACCTCCTGATTTCCAGATGTATGAGGAAGATGTTGCTCCATTCGTACTGAGTCTTGTTGGAATAAACGAAACACCAAGATATCATGAAAGCCGAGAACCTATACAAGCACATTGGAAAATATTGGGGGTGATAGTGCTGTTTTTTGTGAATGTGTTTGTGTATGCTCTGCTGAAACGAAAGTAATCACCCTTTAACATATTTCACAAGAGTCTCATCGATAAGGTCCTCCACATCTATGTTCATATTCCTTGCTATAATGAGAGCAACAACTTCCGCATCCAGTATTTTCAACCTCTCTTGAAGTGAGTTTATTCTCGATATTGCCTCTTTCTTTTCCATTTTCTTGCACAGTCTTGACAGTATTCTCTCGAAGAGATCCGGTTTTGAGAAGACTTCTTTGGGAGGGCGGTATGCAACTGGAACATCCACTCCATCCAAGTCAAATGTTGGTGTGAATACGTTATCATCCGCTTCCAGCAACCCCTCAGCGAGCCCTCTTTTCACAAACTCCCTTGCCTCATCGGGTGGACACCACCTGAAATCGAAGGAAAGACAGAAAACGAAGTCGTTCATACTGACCGATTGCTTTCCAACCTTTCTAAACACACTTGCTATTACCTTTTTCATTTCTTCCATTAAACCACCCCATTCAATCAAAATCGAACACAGAACTCTGTGCAGAGTTCTGAGGGTTGTTGGGAAGTTTCACCACCCCATACTTTCCACCACCACCCGGTTCTATTATTAGTTCTCCTTTTCTGAAGAATTTGATTGCTCTTGTAACTCTTTCATCTGCAACCTCTTCTACTTTGTTCAGAGGCTCATCTATCAATACTGCAATCTCAGAGCCAAAGTGGGTTATCAATTTGTTCCATTCCTCTCTCACCGATTTTGTGTGGGTGCCACTCTGATTGAAAGCGAGCCGAATCACCTCTGCAAGAGGTACTATGTGCAGATAAGGAGGTCTGTGTGGAGGGTGGATTGGTTTGTCAAGGTCTGCAAGCTCTCTCACCCTATCTTTGACTCCCTTCTTTATAACACCACCACATTCACATCTCCATTTCCTTGCAATTGCCTCTTCCAGAGTATAGTGAGCATAGCATCTGATACATGCACTCTCGTTGTATTTTCCCTCTTCTGGGAAGAAACCAACATTCAAAACAGATTTTCTTCCTTTCTTTCTGAGAATCCCCATCTTCAACTCCTCAAACGAAATGTCTTCAAGTTCGAATCTGTTGAACTCCCTTGCAAGTTTGTCAAGCCAAGGAGAGTGCGCATCAGAATTTGTGAGAAACGTTATGTCGTGGAGTTCAGACAACATATCTCCATAATCAGAGTCCGCACTCAAACCAAGCTCAAGAAAACTCACGTTCTTTGTCATAGAACCATAACAGTCATAGATGGAGTCAAAATATGCGTACATGGATGTCCAAGGCGTAAATGCATGACAAGGCCCTATCAAACACTCTGCCTCCAGTGCAATCTCAGCTATCTCCTCCCCGCTCAAAATAAGTTTTGGCCTTCCATCAGAGTCTATGTCATTCGAGAAGTGATAGAACCTCTCGTACAATTCCTCTGCTTTAGAAAAATCTGGGACTATGAGCATATGATGGACTCTGTGTTTATCCTCAACCTCAACTGTGAGTATGAAGTATGTGGCTCCGACAATAAAAACACCATCATCTTCGTGATACTCTTTTGCCTCTTTCAGCCATTCTGGATGCAGACAGTCCCCACTACCCATCAGTTGTATTCCTTTCTTCTTTGCCTCTCTTGCTATCTTTTCAAACTCCATAAACTGCGAAGTCGCTCCCGAGTACTTGGAGTGTATATGCAAATCACAGTTCACAATCATCAGGCAGAGTTGAGACAGCGAAGTATTTCAAACCTTCGAGAAGTCTGTGGATGAGGGCCGAATCACTCAGACATCAAAAGAGATATGACCTCTCTCACCACTCTCTCAACCTCATCAACTCTAATCATGATACCCATGTCAAATTTATTCACCAGAGACCTATGAACAGTTGCAAAAACATCTATATCCCCCTCTATCACAACATCTTCAACAAAGTCCCTGAACTTCTTAGATAACATTTCCATTTTTCCTATCTCATCCACCACCAGCAAATCACACTCATCCAGCGATGCAACAACCCTTCCAACACACTCTTCAATATCTCTCACATTCACAACGTACTTACCCAACTTTGCCTCTGATGGTTCTATACTTGATGTCTTCACGTTTGCAAGCACACCCTTCCAACCGTCATGAATCGATATCAGACTGAAACCCACTCTCCCATTGTCTCTAATTTCTGGACTGATGAATCCACACACCCTCCACTCCATTCCCTAAAGCGTATCCACCACTCTCTAAACAACTGTTGATTTGCCACATTTTGGCGGTCCTGTGAGGAATATTTTTTTGTTGTGCATGTTCAAGTCTGTAAAATCTGTAATGCAAGCTCTCTCATCTGCTCACGGTTGCTGTTTCCCATTATAATGAAAAGTAAGTTGTCCTCTTTCCAGATGTAGATGAATCTTATCCTATGTGAAGGCGAGATATCTCTCACCTCAGTGATTTGTTTGTCATCTGCCAGCCATATCGTATATCTGTCGATCTCGTTTGGTAACCCTCCCTGAAATCTTGTGAGATTTAGGAAGTTCAAGTAGCCAGCTGTCGCATCCATGGAGCTTTTCATCTCCACCACATACACAACCACATCGTATGCACCACCATAACTGTACACACCTTCAACAGCACTCACAACATCGACTTTCTTGGGATTCACACTTCTGCTCCCATCAATCAAAGGCATAACATCATCAAGGGAGCTCGGACTCGTTTCTGATGTAAGTACTGCAACCAGTTCAAGGTTTTCAGGCAAGTTCTCAGATGGTAGCTTGGATTCAAGGCCAGTCCCAACCTCATTGCCAGATTGCACACACCCGAGACCAAGGAATACCACCAGTATCACAGCGACTATCAGACGCCTCATACTTTTTTAATCATTGGAAGAGGATATAATGGTTGTGATATGAAACTTGAGGATTGGTTTCCCTATGAACATTTCAGACCATACCAGCGGGAGATGCTCGAGGCAGTAAAAGAGGCTGTTTCTACCAAGTCCATCCAGAGCCCCGTCCTTATGATAAATGCCCCGACAGGAGTAGGAAAAACGAGTTGCATATCTGCAGTCCTGTGCGAAAGAGGAACGAGGAAGGTGGTTGTTGTTCTGAGAACTGTAAGTCAGATAGAAGTGTATCTGGAGGAGATAAGGAGAATAAGAGAGAAGGGGAAGAATGTGAAAGTGTCGTATCTTGTGGGTAGGGAGAAGATGTGCAAGCTCGATAAGAGTTATTCTGCGTGTGAGTATCTGAGGGTTTTGTATGGGAAAGAGCATGAGGGAGAAACATGCCCGTACTACACTGCTTCAAGGAGAGGAAGGAGGCCTTCTGAGGATGCTCTACTCGATGCCTTCAAACTAATCAGAGACATTCCAAGCCCGGACAGATTAAAGGAGATGTGCTCCCGCACATGTCCATACGAGGTTATGAGGATAGCATCGAGAGATGCAGATGTGATATTGCTGAACTACAACCATGTTTTTGATGAGGAGTTGAGAGATATTGTGTTTGAATGGCTTGATATTGATCTTCGGGAGACAATTCTGGTTGTGGATGAAGCACACAACATTGGAAATGCGATTTCTTCGATAAACAGTGTCCATTTTTCAGATGAGGAGACAAGGGATTGGATACCAGAGGATGTGAAGGGGATAACGTCTTCAGACGAGCTTCTGAAGAGAATTGATATAGACAAGGTAGTGGAGAAAGCTGAAAGTGACGAAAGGAAGATGAAAAAGTTTCTCAAACTCCTCCACTCACACAGCATAGTAAGTACAGAGTCAGGTATATGGGTTGGCGAAATAGACCCAAGCCCACACCTTACGAAGTTGGTGGATAGTGTGAGTGTCACGATTATGTTGTCTGGAACGTTCTATCCACTGGATGCATACGAACTCTACTACTTTGGTGGGAAGAGGGCGGATAAGTTATCTCTACCGAATCCGTTCCCCAGAGAGAACCGACTCGTGCTAGTATCGAAGAATGCAACCACCCACTCATCCAAAAGGCGTAAAAGACAGAATATAGAAGAAATAAAAGCTCATCTTGAAGGGATGATAGAAGGCATAGAGGGAAATGTTGCGATTTACTTCACATCTTATGAGATGCTGGAGGATTATGCCGACTTTTGTGAGGGGTTTGGGAAAAGAGTGTTCATCGAGCCAAAGGATGCGAGAGAGGTTCCAAAGCTCTTGAGAGAGTTCATACATTCCAATAACAGTGTGTTGATAGGGGTGTGTGGAGGAAAGCTGTCTGAGGGAGTGGACTACCCGAGAGGAATTCTGAAGGGAGTGTGCGTCGTTGGACTACCCTTCTCTGCATACACCAAGATGCAAAGATGCATAAATGAATAGTTCTCAGATAAGTATGGGAAGAAGGGAGAGTTCATAGCATACACACTTCCCGCTCTGAACAAAGCACTTCAAGCAATTGGCAGGCTGATAAGGGATGAGAGGGATAGAGGGGTCATCCTGCTTTGTGATGCAAGATTTCGAATGAAGGGTGTGGTTGAGCATCTTCCTGAATGGATAAGGGACGAGATGGTTGTTGTGGGTGGCAGGGACATGGGAATTGTGAGAGAGTGGATGAATAGATGGGAAAAGGAGGAAATGGATGAGCAGAGAAGACATCCTAAACTCTGAGAGCCACTTAAATTATGAGAATCTACAGGTTCCTGAAACCACACAGAGGAGGTTAATGGTGGTTGGATGCTCCTCTTATGCCGGAAAGAGTACGCTCGTTACCGCACTTTGCAGAATTTTCTCAAACATGGGAATAGATGTCGTGCCATTCAAGGCACAGAACATGAGTCTCAATTCATGGGTGACAGATGAGGGAGGTGAGATGGGAATTGCACAGGCAATTCAGGCACGGGCAGCAAGACTTGAGCCATCAGTTCATATGAATCCCATTCTTTTGAAGCCGAAGGGAAATATGATGTCTCAAGTGATTGTTCACGGGAAGCCGTATGCTGATTGTGAGGCAGGAGGACTCATCGGGACGAGAGAGATACTCGATTGTGTGATAGAATCTGTGAGAAGGTTATCGAATCACGAGCTCATGATCATAGAAGGAGTTGGTGGAGCTGCTGAGATAAATCTGTACTCAAGAGACATAGCGAACATAATGATTGCAAGACTCCTTAAACCACATTTGATAATAGTGGGGGATATCGAGAGGGGAGGGGTGTTTGCGAGCATATATGGAACATGGAAACTTCTTCCCGAGGACGTGAGAAATCTTGTGAAGGGTTTTGTCATCAACAAGCTCAGAGGAGACCCAAAACTTCTTGGCAATGGCCCAGAAATGCTTGAGGAGATGATGGGCATACCTTGTTTGGGTGTGATACCTTACACAGACATAAGAATACCCTCCGAGGATTCGGTCTCACTCGATGACAAAAAGACTCGGGGAAAGTATCCCATAGATGTTGCTGTGATAAGGCTTCCAAGAATATCAAACTTCACTGATTTCGAACCTCTTGAAGGACTCGTAAATGTTCGTTATGTACCTCTCACTTCATCGCTTGGAGAACCTGATTTGATAGTATTACCTGGAACAAAGAACACAGTTGGAGATCTTGAAGAGCTTAAAAAGAGTGGAATGGCTAAGCAGATAGTCGAAGCGTATAGGAAGGGAATCCCTGTCATTGGTATATGTGGAGGATATCAGATGCTCGGAAAACAAATCATAGACTCTGGGGTTGAGGAGAAGCCTGGGGTTTATAAAGGACTGGGCCTTCTTGACATAACCACGACCTTTGAAAAGTACGAGAAGACAACAGTCCAGACAGAGAAGAGGGTGACTGGCAGGGGAGCAATCCTTGGGAGAATAAAGAACGAAAAGGTCAGAGGATACGAGATACATATGGGGAAGACACATACACAAAAGGGGGCAACACAAAGGCAGGCGTTTGGTGATGACGGTACAGAAAACGAGGACGGTCTTGTTTTTGGGACGTATCTGCATGGCTTGTTCGATAATGAATGTATCCGTAGAGCTTTGATAGAGTTTCTGGCAGAAAGAAAGGGCTTAAAGATAGAAATAAATGTTCAGAACACCCACTACGATCCATATGAGGAGCTTGCGAAACTCGTATCAACTCATGTTGATGTGAATAAGATACTCGGATGGTGTGATTTGAATGAGTAAGGAGATGAAAATATTGGCACTTTTGCTACCTGTTGCGATGACAAGTGGGACACTCATAGCGATATTTGCCTACACATACTTGGGAAAGACAGCTGCCCTGATAAGCCTAAGTGCAGGAGCAATCTCATTCATCATTGGCTTCATCATCTACGAGTATAGACGCAGAAAGAAGATTATGGAAAAGTACTCATATTAATGAATTGTATGTTTTTTGCAGAAGAAGAGCATCCTCTTCAATATTTGGGCTCTCGCATATCACCACTCCTTTCACATCAAAATCAACCATTGCTTTGAGCAATTCGACATAGTTGAAATCAGACTCCTGGAGATTCAAGTGGTTTATCTCTCCCTTCTCACCATATTCAATTCCCTGAACATGAGAGTGCATCTGTTCAAGTGCATCTCTTCCCAACAGGTTTTCTATGCTCTCCAAGATATAGGAAAACTCATCATATGTGTTGTATTTGCCAGTGCGTGCGTGGAGATGAGAGAAATCGACACATGGAAGAACCTGTTCAAGCTCCTCAGACAGACGTATGATCTCTTCAAGTGTGCCGAACTGGGTTTTCTTGCCGGTAGTTTCTGGTCTGACCCATACTTTGTTTCCTTCTGAAGATAGTGTCTCAACAATCTCAGATAGAGCAGACTTCACAACCTCATAAACCTTTTCCGGAGGGTCATTGTGGTAGTATGCGGGATGGAAGGTGATGCTGAACGCCCCACACATCCATCCAACTCTTGCGGTATCAAGAATTCTTTTTATGCTTGCTCTCCTTTTCTCCCCCTCTTTCGAATTCAGATTTATGTAGTAAGGTCCATGTGCTGTGAGAACCACACCAAGTTTCTTGGCAACATTTCTAACAGACTTCGCCTTCGCCACCCCCATCTTCACCCCTCTCACAAACTCAAGCTCCATAGCCCCTAATCCAAGTTTTACAACTTCCCTTATCCCTTCTTCAGCATCTCTGTTCTTTACGCATAAGGGTATGCCAGCAGTACCAAAAACAAGTTTTTCCACACATTTGATTAATTAATAAAATATTTTAAATATTGCGTAAATCTACCTCCATCGGGGGTTTCCACTTGTCAAGGGTTAGATTGACCGAAGTAGCGTTAAGAGATGCACACCAGTCCCTCATGGCAACGAGGATGAGGACGAGGGATATGCTTCCAATTGCAGAGGACCTTGACAGCGTTGGCTATTTTTCTATAGAGGCTTGGGGAGGTGCAACATTCGATGCATGTATGAGATACCTGAATGAGGACCCATGGGAGAGGCTTCGCACACTCAAGAAACACATAACAGAAACACCGATCCAGATGCTTCTGAGAGGACAGAATCTTGTAGGATACAGACACTATCCAGATGACATAGTTGAAAAATTCGTTGAGCTGTCCGCAAAGAACGGTGTTGATGTGTTCAGAATATTCGATGCATTGAATGATGTAAGGAATCTCGTCTTATCTATAAAGACAGCAAAGAGGATGGACGCACATGTTCAGGGAGCGATATGTTATACGATATCTCCAGTCCATACACTCGAATCGTATCTGAAAATGGCTGAAGAGCTGGTCGCTCTTGGGTGTGATTCACTCTGCATAAAAGACATGGCTGGTCTTATCTCTCCCAAGGATGCATACGAACTTGTGAGAGCTTTCAAGAGAGAGTTCGATGTGCCAGTGTGCTTGCACTCCCACTCGACGAGTGGGATGGCACCCATGTCCCATTATGCTGCGTGTGAGGCAGGCGTAGATATCCTCGATACAGCCATATCCCCACTGAGTGGAGGAGCCTCGCACCCTCCCACCGAAAGTTTGGTTGCAGCATTGAAAGGAACCCCCTACGACACCGGACTTGACCTAAATCTACTTGCAAAAATTGCAAAGTACTTCCGAGAAATCAGAGAGAAATACAGTTCAGTGATGTCTCCCATATCTGAGAGGGTGGATGTGGATGTGCTTGTGTATCAACTTCCGGGAGGTATGTTATCCAATCTTGTCTCTCAGTTGAAGGAGCAGAACGCTCTTAAAAAGTTCGAGGAAGTCTTGAGGGAAGTGCCGAAGGTGAGAAAGGATTTGGGGTATCCCCCACTAGTAACACCAACCAGTCAGATAGTGGGGACTCAGGCTGTGCTGAATGTTTTGATGGGAAAGAGGTACAAAAACGTCACAAAAGAGGTTAGGAATTACGTACTTGGTTACTATGGAAAGCCACCTGCACCCATAGACCCGGTGGTGATGAAGCACATTGTTGGAGACGATATGCCGATTACGTGCAGACCAGCAGACTTACTCGAACCAGAGTACGAAAAAGTGAGAAAGGAGGCTGAAGAACTCGGTATAGTGAGCAAGGAAGAGGATATTTTGTCATATGCACTGTATCCTCAGATAGCTGTCGATTTCTTAAAAGGCAATCTGAAGGAAGAACCTCTCGAACCTCCCAAAGAAGCTGTCTCCTCTCCTTCATACATAGGCCCGATGGAGTACAGAGTGGAGGTTGACAACGATGTTTATATCGTGAAAGTAGAACCTCTGGGAATGGAAGTAAAAACACAAGAGATTGTGGAGGGTGGTGTGATCGCTTCGATGAAAGGAACTGTGCTGAGGGTGAAGGTGAAGGAGGGAGATAATGTTTTGGAGGGAGATGTGGTGGCAGTGATAGAAGCTATGAAGATGGAGAACGATGTGGTTGCCCCGAGAAGCGGTGTTGTGAAGAAACTGATGGTCTCGGAAGGAGATGTTGTAAATCCAGGTGATGTAATGATGATTATTGAATAAAAGGGGTGTCTGTGTTGAGTGAGCTTGTTTACATCAATGGAAAATTCGTACCAAAAGAAGAAGCGAGCATATCGATTTACGACCATGGGTTTTTGTATGGGGATGGTGTGTTTGAGGGCATAAGGGCGTACAACGGAAGGGTGTTCAGACTGTATGAGCACATAGACCGACTCTATGATTCTGCGAAGGCAATATCTCTTGAAATCCCCCTCACAAAGGAAGAAATGAAGGAGGTAATACTCGAGACCCTGAGAAGGAATGGACTTAAAGATGCATACATACGTCCCATAGTCACAAGAGGCATCGGAGACCTTGGTCTTGACCCGAGAAAATGTTCGAATCCAACTGTCATAGTGATAACACAGCAGTGGGGAGCGATGTATGGAGACCTTTACGAGAAAGGATTGAGTGCGATTACCGTGTGCATAAGAAGGAATCCTCCTGAGTCTTTACCACCGAACATAAAGTCTCTCAACTATCTGAACAACGTGCTTGCAAAGATAGAAGCGAATGTGAAGGGAGGAGATGAGGCGATTTTTCTTGATGTCAGAGGAAACATCTCCGAAGGCTCTGGAGACAACATATTCATCGTGAAAAGGGGAAAGATAATCACCCCTCCAACTCTCAACAATCTAAGGGGGATAACAAGAGAGGTTGCAATCGAAATTGTTCATAGACTGAATATACCGTTGTACGAGGCCCAGCTCGGACTTTTCGACCTCTACACAGCGGACGAGGTCTTTGTTACAGGAACCGCAGCCGAAATAGCACCTATTGTGAAGATAGATGGCAGGATAATCGGGGATGGGAAACCAGGGAGAATAACGAAAAAACTCATGGAAGAATTCAGAAAGGTCACTGAGAGCGAGGGCACTCCCATTTATCCGGAATGAGCTTTGCAACTGCATACCTTTGCCTCACCTTGGTTATTCTACACCTTACTCTCTCACCTTTTTTCGCACCCTTGATGAACACGACAAAGTCATCGAGTCTTGCAACACCCTCTCCCCTTTCACTCACATCATCCACCCTCACATCATATTCTTCTCCTGGAAGAACTTTGGGATGATAGAACCCCTTGGCAATCACATACACCTCTGCACTCTCCTTTCTTGACGCCTTTGGTGTGAATATGTGTACGTGAGTGAAGTGACTTCTGACCTTCTCAACGAAAGTATTGAACATGTCTCCTTGGAAAACCTTGCACACAAAACTTCCACCTTCTCTCAACATCGATTTAGCAAATTCGAGTGCGTGTTCAGATAGTTCGATTGAACGTGCGTGGTCATAGCTCCACACTCCAGAGAGGTTCGGAGACGCGTCACACATAACGACATCCACTCTCTCCACGATCTCCCTCACCTTTTCCAGCGTCTCCTCTCTCCTTATATCTCCCTTCACAATCTCCACACCCTCTATTGGCTCTATTTCCTGAATATCAACACCGACAACTTTTCCCCTTGTCAGTACCCTTGCCACCTGAAGCCACCCTCCAGGAGCAGCTCCCAGATCAACAACACTCTCCTTCCCTTTGAATAGTCTGAATCGCTCAGCTATCTCGATAAGCTTGTATGCAGCTCTCGAACGAAATCCCTCTCTCTTCGCTTTTCTGTAGTAGTAATCCTTCCTACCTCTCCTCCTCATCCTCATACACCTTCAAGAATCGATAGAATCTCCTTTGCCAGCGAAATACTTCTCTCCTTTGACACCATTAGAGTGTCTGCTCGGATAACATCGATTGCAAACTCCGTACTCTTTGTCTCATCCCTCACATCTATCACAAAGTAGTCTGCAACATCCTCGTAGAGTTGTGACACTCCAACTGAGGAAGACTCCACACCACACGCCCTCATGAGTTTCTCTGCCGGACCGCTCACCGCCTTTTTCCCGATCAACGGAGACACCACCACCGTTGTCTTCTTCTTTACAAGTTTTCTCATTCCCTTCACATGGAGTATCGGACCTATACTCGTGATTGGATTCGATGGTCCTATCACCACACATTTCGTCCTTCGGAATGCCTTTAGTATTTGGTATGTTAGCTTCGCATCTTCAATTCCCTCATGATGAACACCCACCACACATGGCTCTCCCTTTCTTGCAACCCAGAACTCTTGAAAGTGCATCCTTCCTTCTGGCGTCTCCACAAATGTATCAACTTTCTCATCACACATAGGAAGCACTGTCTGTTCTATCCCCATCTGCTTTGCAATCTTGATGGTGGCTTGTGTAAGGGTGTATCCTTTTGAGAGGAACGTGGTTCTTACGATGTGTAATGCCCTGTCTCGATCGCCCAGCATCAAAGGTTCCTCGAACCCGAGTTCGCTGAGGGCCTCGTGGGTGTGGAACGTATCTCCTTCCACCCCCCACCATTTTTCTTTGTCAAGCTTGTCAGATAGCAGATACAACACAGTGTCCAAGTCAGGACATACAAGATTCCCCATCACCCATATATCATCTGCAGTATTCACGATTACCGTCAGCTATGTAGGCTCTATTATCTCTCTCAGTCCATCTATGAGTTTCGGCGTTCCAGTGCCTCCTGACAACACTATCATGTCATCACTCGATTATAACCGCTTCACTTGATATTGTGAATTCTCCACTCGTGATATGTCCAACCGTTCCAAGCTCTTCAATGTTTATCCTTCCTTTCTTCAAAGCCTCATCGGAACACTCCACATGCACAACCTTACCAACAACAAACACATGGTCTCCTGTCTCAAAGCTATCTTGGGTGGTACATTCGATGTTTATGGGCGCCTCAGCAACCGAGGGAGATGCCACAACTTTTGAAGGGATTGGTGTCAATCCAGCCAGCTCAAATTCACTCTTTCCGTAGGGCAGAGGTTCAGCAGTCATAATCGCCTGCTTAGCCCATTCACGGGTGACAGGCACAACAACGAAATCTCCACTCTCAAGCATGTTTCTGAGCGTATCCTTTCCCTTGCCAACCGCCACACCCAAGAGCGGAGGCGAGAATGAAAGTGGTGTGCAGAAGCTGAACGGTGCGATGTTGTGCGCCCCGTTCTTCCCAACAGTAGATACACAGACGACAGGCCTTGGTGCTATCAGTTTATAATAATCATCAACCGCAACCATATATATCCCTTTATTCATCTCACATATATGTACATTTATATGTCTTGCTCTGACTCAGAGTATCCAATAAGGCTGTGCGTGGGCGGAGTTCATAGAAAAGAGGGCAAACATCTGAGAAACCTTCTTGAGAGGTTGAGAGTGAGACCTTTGCAAGGATAGGTTGTTGTGTGCAATCTCGAGGGAAGTGCAAACATCAGTACACTCGATAAACGTTTCTATTCCACAAAAGACGGAATGAGGCTGTTATCTCTGATAGATATGGTAAAGCCAGACATGTATTTCGAACTCCATTCATACTCTCTCTCATCGTACGAAAGGATGACTTCCCCACAGAGGATGGAGATTGAAGGAGTTCCACCCCTTGTTGAGCTCGAGAGAGGCGTTCTTAAGGGTTCAGTGTCCCCCATACTCAGGAACATTTTGTATGATGCCCATCCAAACCCTCCCGAATCGTTCTTTATGCTTGAGCTTCCGATTGATATGAAAGAGAGCGAGGAGATAGCGGTTGAGATATTGGTGGCAGGTCTTACCAGCAACACAAGACTCGAGTTTGTTAAGTACCTCGAGAGGAATTATCCTGAGCAGACACTGGTCGGAAAGGAATTGTTTGAGAGGTTTGCAAAGAAGGTTGGTCTGGGCGGGGAGTATCCATGATGGTAGGAGAGTTGAAAGGAAGTACAGTGTTAATCCAGAAGGAGATGAGAGGGTACGGGAGAAGAACAAAAGAAGGCTCAGTCTTGTCGCTTGTCGAAGCCACTTATCTGCTCTCGGTTGGCAAGATGAAAGTGGTTGAAAACGGAAGAGAACTAACTTTCGAGGAGCTTTTCAAGGAAGGAACCAGAAGAACAGAACGGTTTGAGCTGATGTACACGGTTTACACCGACCTCAGGAACAGAGGTTATCATCCCAGTCTGCACGCAATCGATTTAAAACTATACAGAAGAGGAAAATGTACTGGAGAAGAACCTTCTTGGGCTATCGTTCATGTGTTGAGTGAAAGAGAGCGAATAACATTCTCAAGATTGTGGGATATGACACACAGTATCGAAGGATTGCGTAGAAGACTTGTGATTGCTGTTGTGGATGAGGAGGGAGACATTACATATTATCTCGTGAGAACAGTTGAGCCATCAGGAGAATTCACTATGGAAACAGAGGAAACACCCTTCCAACCCGAAGCAACCCTTCTCTCAGACAGGGCTATTGTGTGGAGAGGAGAGTTCTCAAAAGCCCTGCATGAGAAATTCTTTGGTACCATGCTTGACGAGAACAGACTCCATCTGTCCATGGTAGAGGTTGCGTATCTGCTTGATGAGAATGCACTAACACTCACAGATGTGGATGGAAAGAAAGTGGAGAACATAATGGACATTGGTAAGAGCATAGACTTTGATTTTGATAAAAAACTCACAATATATAGAGACATGAGAAGAAAAGGTCTCATCCCGAAGACCGGATACAAATTCGGCAGTCATTTCAGGGTCTACAAGAGGCCAAACAAACACTCTGACTATTTACTTCACATAGTTGATACGCTCTCTCTACCAGAGATGTCAAAGTCAGTGAGACTCGCTCACTCTGTGAGGAAGAAGATGTTGTTCGCCAACTTAATAATGAATGAGGTAAAGTATATTGAGGTTGAATGGTTCAGACCATGAGCGTGCTTGAGTTCAATATTGAGGATGCATTGGTTGAAGTTGCAAAGAGGGGTGCTGAGACCATAGGTATCTCTCTTCCAACCGGATTGAAGAGACGGATATTTGATTTTGTGCATCCATTTGAGGAAATAGGATGTAAGGTTGTTGTGTCTGGCAAGCCATGTCATGGAGGATGCGATATAGATGTTGAGCTGTTAGAGAGGGTGGACGTTCTTGTTCATGTTGGGCATTCGATGGTCGTACCACTCGAGAATGTGATTTACATCGAGCCGAGGAGCAATGTTGATGTGAGAAAGTGTGTGGAAGAGAGCGTAAAATATCTCAAAGGAAGCAAAATAGCCCTAACAACGATACTTCAATACATCCATAAAATCGATGAAGTGGTTTCAATCTTGGAAAACAATGGTTTTGAGCCGCTGGTGGGCAGTGGGGACACGAGAATATCACACAGGGGACAGGTCCTCGGATGCAACTTCAGTGCGGTTGACAAGACGTGCGATGAGGTGTTGTACCTTGGAGAGGGCGGGTTTCACCCTCTTGGCATAGCACTTGCAACAGGGAAGAGGGTCGTGGTTGCAGACCCGTATTTTGGAGTGAGGGTGATAGACACACAGGAAACAGAGAAGTTGATTAGGAAGAGATATGGTATGATATGGAAGAGCATGGATGCCGAAACGTTCGGCATAATACACTGCACTAAAGTGGGACAGACCAGACCAAAGGTTGTAAAACACATCCACAATCTGTGTGAGAAGTGTGGTAAGAAAGGCGTGGTGATATCGATTGACGAGGTCAGTGAGGAAATTGAGGATTTCGGACTTGATGCTTATGTGATGTGTGGATGTCCAAGAGTTGCGATCGACGATTCTGAAAGGTTTTCAGCACCCATGCTAACACCACAAGAATTTGAAATTGTACTGGGTCTCAGAAAGGAGTACGAACTCGATGAGATAAGGGGATGACACAGGAGTGATGACATGAACATGAACGGAAGCATTGTGTACGAGGGAAATGGGAATTTGTATCTGAACATCACGAACAGATGCACGAACGACTGCATATTTTGTATAAGGAAATATGTTGATGGAATATGGGGGTACAGACTCATGCTCGAGCGTGAGCCATCTCTGGAGGACATTATAAATGTGCTTGAGAGTGTTGATGTGATGAGGTACGATGAAGTTGTGTTTACCGGGTTTGGTGAGCCTCTTATGAGGCTGGACGATGTAATTGAAATCACGAAATATCTGAAGAATAGAGGCGTAAAAAGGGTAAGGTTGGATACGAATGCAAATGCAACTCTATTATATCCACACAGAAACGTTGCCCGTGAATTGAAAGAGAGCGGGATGGATGCGGTTTCCATCAGTTTGAATGCACAAAATGAAAAAAGCTATGAGGAGATATGTAATCCGAAATTAATGGGAGCATTCAACAGAGTCATCGAATTCGCAACCGAGTGTGTGAAGGAGGGGATGGATGTTAGGCTTACGGTTGTAGGGTATGTTGATGTCGATGTACATGCATGTGAGATGATTGCAAGAAAAATAGGTGCAGATTTCTATGTCAGGTAAATTGTTTTGAAGATATTGATGAGATTTAAATATGAATGGTGTTAAGGGCGGTATATATGAAAAACGGGCGTGTGAGAAATATTCGGGTTGAGACAATATCTCAGATACCTATCGAACAACAGCGAATCGAAATAGTTGAAAGGAAGGGTATAGGACATCCAGACAGCATGGCGGATGGGATTGCTGAGGCAATGAGCAGGGCTTTGTGCAAGGAATACAAAAGAAGATTTGGCTTCGTTCTTCATCACAATACAGACGAGACACAGATAGTTGCTGGAAAATCGAAGCCGAAGTTTGGTGGAGGAGAGGTGATATCCCCTATCTACATTTTGTTGGTCGGTAGAGCAACCAAAGAATTTGATGGGGAGAGCATACCCACAGACACAGTTGTGTTGAGGGCTGCCAGAGAGTACATCCATGAGAACTTTCCAAATCTAAAGGACGAGTATGTTGTGCTTGATTGCAGAATCGGAGAAGGCTCAACAGAGTTAAAGGATGTGTTCACAAGGAAAGACAAAGTACCATGTGCCAACGACACATCATTTGGTGTTGGTTATGCTCCGTTCTCTGAAACTGAAAGGCTTGTCTATCATACTGAGCGGTACATCGTTGGAGAACTCAGGAAAAGTGAGCCGGCAATCGGAGAGGATGTAAAGGTGATGGGCGTAAGAAAGGACAACGAAATCGAACTTACAATAGCGTGTGCGATGGTAGATGCTTATGTGGATGACCCACATCACTATGCTCAGATAAAGGAGGAAATAAGGGAAAGAGTGTTTGAAATAGCGCAGGAGTATACGCAACGCAGTGTAAAGGTGTTTGTGAATACTGCAGACTCAGATGGGTGTTATTATCTAACGGTGACCGGAACGTCTGCCGAGATGGGTGATGATGGCTCAGTAGGGCGAGGAAACAGATGCAATGGACTGATAACCCCATACCGGCCCATGAGCATGGAGGCGACGAGTGGCAAGAATCCAATCAACCATGTTGGGAAGATATACAACATCCTATCAAACCAAATCGCATCAGATATTGCATCTGAGGTCGATGGTGTTGAGGAGGTGTACATACGGTTGCTCTCTCAAATAGGCAAGCCGATAGATGAGCCACTTGTTGCAGATGCCCAGATACTTCCAGAAAAAGGAGCGGACATAGATAAGGTTCAGAGAGAAGCAAGGGACATCATAGAGAGATGGTTACCGAACATAACCGAAATCGTGGATATGCTCATTGCAGGTAAGCTCAGAACTTTTTGAGGATGAGGTATGGAGAGAATAATTCCAGAAGAGGATTATGAGATAATAAGGAAGGAGTTGGGAAGGGAACCAAACTTAGTTGAACAAGGGTGTTTTTTGAATCTGTGGAGCGAGCATTGTGCCTATCGTTCGAGTTCAAAGCTTCTGAAAACCCTTCCCACCCAAGGAGAAAGAGTGGTGGTGGGGCCTGGAGAGGATGCAGCGGTTATCAGACTTGAAAACGATATTTGTCTCGTCATCGGGATGGAATCCCACAATCACCCGTCATACGTTGACCCATACAGCGGTGCAGCCACGGGAGTTGGCGGAATTGTTAGAGACATACTCTGCATGGGCGCAAGACCGATTGCATTGATGGACCCACTCTACTTCGGAAACATCGATAATCCCAAGAATCTCTATCTTTTCGAGCACGTGGTTGCTGGCATATCTGACTATGGTAATTGTATAGGTGTGCCTGTGGTGAGGGGAGAGTGTTTTTTTGATGAGAGTTATTCTGGTAATCCACTTGTGAATGTTGTGTGCATAGGCATCGTAAAAGAGGAAAAAATCATTTCGTCAAAGGGAAGAAGAGCAGGGGATTATGTTGTTCTGATAGGCTCTACAACCGGGAGAGATGGGCTTGGTGGAGCATCATTTGCATCTCGAGATTTGTCAAGCACACCAGATGAGGACAGACCGAGTGTTCAGATAGGTGATCCATATACTGAAAAGCTGATAATAGAAGCTACGCTTGAGGCTATGGACAGAGGGATAGTCGAGGCTTGCAAGGATTTGGGAGCCGCAGGACTTGCTGGTGCGAGCTCTGAGATGGCTGCTGGTGGGGGACTTGGAATCAGAATATTTGCTGATGCGGTTCCGTTGAGAGAAAAAGGACTCACAACCTACGAAATACTGTTAGCAGAGTCTCAGGAGAGGATGATAATCGAGGTCAGACCTGAAAATGTTGAGGAGATTGCCGAGATAGCTCGCAAGTATGACATAGCATTTGGTGTTGTGGGTGTTCTAACACAAGAAAAGAAATTTGTGGTCGAACATAATGGGGAAGTGGTTGTTGATCTTCCGATGGATTTGCTTGTTGGCGGAGCCCCCCCTTATGATAGAAAGGCGAGGAAGAGAACCACATACACCCTCCCCTCTGTATCTACAGAAGTATCTGATTACCGTAATATCATTTTGAAAATACTATCTTCTCCGAATGTCGCATTCAAGGACTGGGTGTTCAGACAGTATGACCATGAAGTACAGATAAGAACGTATGTGAAGCCGGGCGAGGACTGTGGTGTTTTACTTGACCCGATGTGTGAGCATATGATTGCGTTGTCTTGCGGGTGCAACCCGAGGCATGTTGCTCTCAATCCGTATGAGGGGACAAAATTGAGTATAATCGAGAACTCTTCGAACCTTGCGGTAGTGGGTGCAGAACCCATATGTATTGTGAACTGCCTGAACTTTGGAAATCCTGAGGATGAGGAGGTGTATTGGGATTTCAGGGAAAGTGTAAGAGGTTTGGGAGACGGAGCAAGAGAAATTGGTGTCCCTGTCGTGGGGGGAAACGTTTCGTTCTACAACGAAAGTGAGGAGTTTGGCACAGAAGTCCTCCCAACACCTTCGATAGGAATGGTTGGAATCCTTCCTAAGATGAGAGTACCATCGATGTATCTGAGTGAGGGGGAGTCCATCGTACTTGTTGGTGCAACGTACGATGAGATGCTGGGAAGCGAATTTTATGAATGCTGTGGTGTTTTATCTGAATCGAACGCACCCAAGTTCAGAAGGGAGTATGTTGAGAGCATCAAGAAGGTTAGAGAGGTTGTGAGACAGGGGATTGTAAGCTCTGCCCATGACCTGTCGATTGGAGGTCTTGCAGTGGGGATATGCAAGATGGCTCTGAAATGCGGAGCAGAAGTCAGGATTGAGCATGATAGTGCGACATTGAATACACTGCTGTTCTCAGAGACATATGGCAGGTTCGTTCTCGGTGTTGAAGAGGAGTTCGTTGACGAAGTCTTATCAAAGACAGGCGGACAGGTGATAGGAAAAGCAGGAGGCAAAAGGATAAAGATAAACGATATATTGCTTGATTTGTCAGATGTTCAGACCGCTTTATCTTCTCTTACGAAAACGATGATTGGAGATGAAAAATGAAGGGTAAGTCAAAGAGGAGCAAATTTCTATCTCTGATCGAGAAGAACCCGAAGATTATCAGAGGTGTAGGAGAGGGTGCAAAGATCCTATATCTGGGAGCTGGTGCTGGAACAACGTTGAGGTTCATGCTCGAACTCATACCACACTCGCATGTATATGCGGTGGAGATAGCACCAAAGCCGATGAGAAAACTCCTCTCGCTCTTCAAAGGAAACGAGAGGGTGATACCTGTACTTGAGGATGCAAACCATCCAGAAAGATATTCAGGGATAGTGGAGAAAGTAGATATGATATATCAGGATGTTGCACAGCCAAATCAGGCAGAGATTGCAATCAAGAATGCCAGATATTTTCTTGACAGGGGGTTGCTGATAATGATGTGTAAACTCAAAAGTATAGACTTTTCAGCTCCCCGTTCAAAAATTGTGAATGAGGTGAGGAAGGAACTCGAGGAAGAGTTCAAAATAGACGAGATTATTAGATTACCCTATCACAAAGACCATGTTTGCTTTGTTGCAAGGAGGGGATATGATGAAGATAGTGGTGCTTGAACATGAAGAGTGTTATGATGGCTCCCAACTCTCTCCCTTATGGGCACTATCGAAGGGTGTGAAGGGCGATTCGATTGTAGCTTTCAAAGGGTCAATGAATGTGGTGGATATAAAGGATGCAGAGGACACAGACATCAGAGGAGACGAACTGATACACTTCATCATGGAGAGGTTTTCAAACCCACCAACTATGATCGAAGCCTATCTCATCCAGAGATTGTTTTTATGTTGTTTGTGTGATGTACTGAGAGAAGAAGGATTCGATGTGGTGAGAAAAGGAGGAGACCTATATATGGGGGAAGGCAAGCTTACAGTATCCATAGCATCCATATCTCCCTCTTCTGAGAAGTTTCACTGTGGTGTGAACCTCACGACAAGTGGAACTCCTGAGGATGTGAAAGTCTCTGCCATCCATGTAAAAGACTGGAAGGCATTTGCAGAGAACGTTGCTATGAGATTTGTGTCTGAACTCGATGACATAGAGAGAGATATATCAAAAAGTAGGACATTGTAATTATGAGAGCTATGAGAGTTGGAGTATGGACAATACTGTTGATAATTGTATTGTTGATGATTGTGCTAATGTTAGCGGGTGGTGGGGAGTACGGCGGAGTTATAATGATCGGCCCAATCCCCATTGTCTTCGGCTCAAACTACAAATGGGCCGTTTTTGCAATGATACTTACCCTCATTCTAATGTC
>Ga0180888_116_pt1 | contig 150961 bp, 168 predicted proteins | sample Deesub1362A_J573_FD_124181 | JGI IMG/M metagenome (GOLD analysis project Ga0180888, IMG submission 124181) | Methanomicrobia archaeon JdFR-19 | reverse complement strand
CAAGTCCCTCTATTCCACTTTCCTCCTCTTCTTCTTTTTCTTTCTCTTTCTTTTCTTCTGGTTCTTCCTTTTCTTCTTTTTCTTCTACTTCCTCTTTCTCAACTCTTTCCTCTGTCTCAGTCGTACGGATAACGCGCTTTAGCTCATCATCGAGTGCGTCGTCTTTCAGACATGACGCAATCGATAGCATTGAGGAATGAGCCTGCGAGACAAGGATTGTGAGTATCTCTGGCTCGAAAAATTCTGCATTGACACCAAGCGAGAGAGCATCAGAGAGAGCCTTCATTAATATGGTCTCCATTGTCTCTCTAACTGTATATGTGGAATTCACTGCAAGACTGAAAGCCTGAGAAAAAGCCATTGCAACTTTCTCTTCGTACTCTTTTGAGTCGATTGCAAGCTCCGAAGGCTTGAAAATAACCCCATCATGATAGACCACTCTCAAATCAAGTCCTACTTCCATCGGATATATCTCAAGTTTCGACAGAATATCTGCAAGCTCTTTTCCAACTACATCGCCTGCCTTTGCAACTACTGTTCTCTCCCTCACAACAACCTTTCCTCCCTCAATTGCTGCAGGAATTCCAACCCTCTGAAGTTCTCCAACAATTGGCCCAGGTGGAAAAGGTGTCTTGCCTGCCTCGATAACTATGTCCTTAGGGGCGGTCATACCAGGCATTATTGGTGCTGGCACTTTACTTGCCTCAAGCAATTTGTAAAGTTTGAATGGATTGAGATGCGTGAATACGAGTATGGTCTGTTGACTGAGATAGTCTTTCAGTTTTGGATATCCCTCATCAGCACCATCAAAAGCACGTGCCATGAGAGTATTTCTGCTCATCTTCAAGAAGACAAGTCCCCTCAACTCTCTTCTCAGTTTCTGAATTTGACCTGCACTTATTCTAAACACCCCTGCAAGAGCCACAACTGGATACTCTTTCAATAGTTTTCTGATTTCCTCTACCTCTCTCACCTTCCACTCCGGAATATGTTTAACAGCCTCCATCATATCACCCTCACAGAGGGACCCATCGTTGTTGAGACATACACTGAACGAATATTCTGAGAGCCCTTTGGTAGTAAGGATTCAACTCTTGTTATCACAGCCATTGCATTTTCAGCCAAGTCCTCGGGAGACATATTTCTGTTCCCAATCGGAACATGGAATGTAGTCTTATCTCTCGACCTTGCCCTAACAGAATCACATAGAGAGTTTATCAGTTCAACCACATCTTTATCGGGTGTAAGGGGTTTTGGCATCTTGCCCCTCGGACCAAGTATTGGACCGAGTGCTCTCCCAATCTGTGGCATATACTGGGCTTCTGCTATAAAGAAGTCATACTCCTTGGCGAGTTTTCTTGCCTTCTTCCTATCCTCACCAAGAGAGGGTATCTCCGCTGGATCTATCACTGTTGCACCTGCTTCTTTCGCTTTCAATGCTATATCGCCTTTGGCAAACACGCACACCTTCACGTCTCTCCCAAGTCCTTTTGGTAATTTTATCTCGGCATCTATTCTGTTCTGTGGAATACTCATATCAAGATTTTTCAAGTTTATTGCAAGGTCAACACTCTCTACGAAGTTTCTTGAAGGAGCTTCTTCAATCGCTCTCTTAATCTTCTCTACTAGTTCATCCTTGTTCATAAACATCCTCCTGTAGTGCGGGAAAGATTCAACCCCACGACCTCAAAGAGGTCTCCTACATATGGAATAGCCCAATCGTAATTAAGATATTTAATACTTGTGCATATTGTCTTATGATATTCCTGCTGGCAGATTCTGCCCTTGAAATTGTCCCTCCGCGGCTGTGGAACTGCAGAGACGTGAAGGCATATGCTAAAAAGTAGGGGTCCAAACCATCTATGACGTTGCTTGATAGTAGCTATCACCACAGAGCAATGCGAATGTTAGAGAATCCCGATAAAAGAGGAAGGCCAGACATTGTACATTTCTGTCTTCTTGAAGCACTGGGTTCTCCTTTGAATGTAAATAGAAAGTTGAGTACGATCGTTCATACATATGATGGGAAGATAATATAGATTGATCCAACCACACGACTACCAAGAAATTATGAAAGATTCAAGGGATTGATGGCGAAAGTTCTTTTAACCGGAAAAACACCGCTGATAGAGGTAATTGATTAGGAAGTTGAAGATGTTGTTAGTGGGAAGGTCATAGGATTCTCAAGGTCTGGGAAGCCAATTCGACTTTCTGAACTTGAATTTGAAAGTGATGCCACATTTGTTATAGGTGGGTTTCCGCATGGCTCGTTCTCTGACAGTGTTATGAATGTCTTGGATGAATGCGTATCAATAAGCGACTACACTTTAGATGCATGGATTGTTGTTTCAAGAGTCATAACAGAATGTGAAAAGAGAATGGGGCTATTATAAAAAATCAAACATCCCAATAAGGAGAGAGTTTGTCCTTTAATGTTTTCATCAAAGGTGCGAGTGGGTCTGGTTTCTTTTGCTCTACCTCTTCAATTGCCTCATAGAAGTCTGCCATTCCACCATCCATGGCTTCAAAAACCGCATAAACTGAATGGGCGAGGGCGCCCGGGTTATATCCACCTTCAAGCTCAAATACGATTCTTCTCGAGCAACAATCAGATGCAATCCCAACACAGCAACTAGCAAGGGCTTTAAATCCACGTTGAGTTACTCTCATAGTACCCAATGGGTCACTTCTGTGTATATCAAAGCCGGCAGAAACTATCACGAAGTCTGGGTGGTACTGAAGAGCGATGGGCATCACAATCTCACTAAAAATTCTGATGTAATCATCGTTATCACTGCCTTGGGGCACTGGTATATTGACATTAAATCCTTCCCCACTACCTTCTCCCATCTCATCAATCTGTCCTGTTCCAGGGTAGATATTGGGGTCGTGTGTAGATATGTAAAGTACATTTGGGCTGTCATAAAATATTTCCTGAGTTCCATTTCCATGGTGGAGGTCCCAATCCACTATCAAAACTTTATTTGCATGCTTCTCTTCGATCAAGAAAGAGGCAAGAATTGCAGGATTATTTAGGAGGCAGAAACCCATTCCTTTGTTCCTTTCCGCATGATGCCCGGGCGGTCTTACAAGCGCAAAGACTCCCCCATCTACCTCACCATAAAGTATGGACTCTGCCGCACTCAGAAGCCCCCCTGCTGCAAGTAATGCCACATCGAAGGACTCTTTTGAGACAACCGTGTCGATATCAAGCGGTGTTTCGGTCTCACACAGAATTTTTAGATGTTGAAGATACACTTCAGTATGAACTCTCAGAGCTTCCTCCATAGTACAAGCTCTTGGTTTGATAACATTCAGAAGATTCAGCATACCTTTCATTCTAAGATATTCCACAACTTCCTTAACTCGCTCTGGAGATTCTGGATGCTTCCCTGTTTTGTGATCGAGATATCTCTTATCATACACAAGACCAGATTGCATTCAACAACCTCAGTAAACTATTATATCATCCGATGGTTCATTCTTAGAGATATTCTTATCCTCTTTATTTTCCTGTTTACCACGTATTGCCATCTTCATATCCATTATCTCGCCTATCAGTCCATCCACGGTTCTCTTTAACTGCTTCAGCTCACTTTTTATGGAAGAGAGCTCATTAACTTCAACCTCTACTCCAGACTCAAGTTTCTTTTTCATTTCCTCTATCGTTGCCTTCAGAGAGGCTATCTCCTCATCTTTTTGTCTTAAAAGAGATTCAAGACGCTCAATTACGATATCCTTCTCAACCATCCAAATCCTCACCTTCAAGCTCATTGCCCCTAATAGAGTAAAAGTTTTTTGTTTGTTTGTTCATCTCCCACTATGCTTGGAAGAAGTGAGATCAAGAAACTGATAGACATAGGGTTAGTTGAGGAGGCACCTGATATTGAATCACAGCTCCAACCAAATGGACTCGAATTGACTCTCAAAGATGTGGAGATTTTTGATGGAGCTGGAAAACTTGGAATAGATGAGAGAGAGATTGCAAAGTCAAAACCTCTTGAGTTCGATGAGAACGGATGGCTCTTTCTTCCTCCGGGTGCATATAAGCTAAGATTTAACGAGATTGTAAAACTCCCTGTAGATTATGGAGCACTTGCAAAACCACGTTCAACTCTTTTAAGATGCGGAGTTGCAATCCATACCGCAGTATGGGATGCCGGATATCGAGGGAGGGGCGAATGTCTCATGATTGTGTATAACGCCAAAGGTTTCTGGATAAGAAAAGGAGCAAGAATCCTTCAGCTCGTATTCTTCAGACTGAAGGGAGAAAGTGGAAAGGGATATGAAGGGGTGTTTCAAAATGAGAATCTATAAACGAGAACTATAAATAAGTGTGGATTAATTCTTGGAGTTTTGTATGAGAGTTGTGATGAAGTTCGGTGGTGCTTCAGTAGCTGATGGTGAAAAAATAAGCAGGGTCGCCCATATCATTAGAGACTACAATCTCAAAGGATATGAGATAGCTGTGGTTACATCAGCTCTAAAAGGCGTCACAGACCTTTTGATAGAGGGGGCACGGAAAATATCTACTGGTTGTGTGGATGATGTCGAGGAGGTAATCCAAAAACTCAGGGAGAGACACCAGAAAACAATAAACGAGGCTATAAAAGGAAAATACAAGAAGGAAGCTACGGAGAAGATGGAAAGTCTTCTGGAAGAGCTTGAAAAAGTTCTGATGGGAATATGCTATGTAGGAGAGGTTACACCAAGATCTCTTGATTATGTCTCGTGCTTTGGTGAAAGATTTGCTTCGCCAATACTCAGTTTTACACTCCGTTCTATGGGGGTTCCATCATGTTCGCTCGAAGGACACGAAGCTGGAATCATAACTGACGATAGATTTGGAGATGCTAGGCCCCTCGAAAAAACGTATAGACTCGTAAAAGAAAGGGTTCTGCCACTATTGAAGACAAGTGTTCCTGTAATCGCCGGATTCATGGGGGCAACTGAGAGAGGGATTATAACAACTCTGGGAAGGGGTGGCTCAGACCTCACTGCATCTCTTGTGGGTGCTGGTATAAATGCTGATGAAATATGGCTTTGGAAAGAAACTGATGGAATAATGACAACAGACCCAAAGCTTGTCCCAGAGGCAAGAACGCTCCGACAGATCTCTTATTTGGAGGCAATGGAGCTCTCATATTTCGGTGCAAAAATACTCCATCCCAGAGCCATCGAGCCGGCCATACACCACAACATACCCGTGAGAGTGAAGAATACATTCAATCCAGACTTTGAAGGGACGTTGATAGTCGCGGATAATAAGAAAATGGAGCACGTTGTAAAGGCGATAAGTGTGATAAACAATGTCGCCCTCATCAACGTTTCAGGGGCTGGAATGATTGGTACGATTGGTGTTGCTGCCAGAGTTTTTTCCGCTCTTGCAAGAGCACGAGTGAACATCACAATGATTAGCCAAGGCTCTTCAGAGGCAAACATATCTGTTGTTGTTAGGGAGGAGGACGCTGATAAAGCGTATTATGCTCTCAAAGAAGAGTTTCAGAACAATATCGTGAAAGATGTCGATGTTAACAGGAACATTAGTGTGATTGCGGTAGTTGGTGCTGGTATGAGTGGAACTCCCGGAGTCGCGGGTAAAGTATTCTCAGCCATGGGAAGAGAGGGAATCAACATCATCATGATAAGTCAAGGCTCTTCAGAACTCAACATATCGTTTGTTGTGGATGAAAAAGATGCAATACGGGCTGTCCAAGCACTCCACAAAGAATTCGGGCTCCATGAAGTACAGTGATGTGAATTTCAGATACTTCAAAAAGAATAGGTATAGTATAGCTGCCCTACTACCACTGGTGCCTGATGCAAAAGTTGTTAATGAGCCCCGTAACGGCATAATGTTATACAGTTTTTCCACACCACAAAAAGAATATGTATACAAAGAAGTGGATGAGCATAGAAAAAAGTTAAACGCCGTCTGGGTTGCTGGGGGACCTCATCCCTCTGCACGTCCCCAAGAAGTACTCGAACATTTTGATTATGTAGTTGTGGGTGAGGGAGAGAGTGTACTTCCAAAACTGATAGAAGTGTTGAGGAGAGGAGAGATACCAGAAATAGAGGGTGTTGGAAGACTCGAGGATGGTGAGATGGTACTCAAACCACAACGAAAGTATGTGAGCATAGACGAGTACCCACCGTTCTCCCCACAAATGATGGCTCCCATCGAGATAACAAGAGGTTGTCCACACTCATGTGGATTCTGTCAGACTCCAAGACTCTTCGGAAGAAAGATGAGGCACAGAAGCATTGGAAAAATTGTGAAGTATGCAAAATATAGGGATGTAAGGTTCATAAGTCCGAATGCGCTCGCATATGGCTCAGATGGTATTGAGCCAAACCTTGAGAAGGTTGAAAAGCTGTTGTCATCCCTAAAAGGAAAAAGAGTTTTCTTTGGTACGTTTCCATGTGAGGTCAGACCTGAATTTGTCTCAGATCGGGCTCTCGAAATAATAGGTAGGTACTGCTATAACACCCACATCTGCATTGGTGCCCAGTCAGGAAGCGATAGGGTATTGAAAATACTTCGGAGGGGGCATGAAACCGCCGAGGTCTATAAAGCGGTTGAACTCTGTGTCGAACATGGATTCAAGCCGGTCGTTGATATGATATTTGGATTGCCATTCGAGAACGAAGAAGATGAGAGAAGAAGCTTGGACATGGTTAGATGGATAACAAATAAAGGAGGATTAATAAGGGCACACAAATTCATGCCCCTCCCCGGAACCCCACTCGAACATTATCCTCCCACACAAATTAGTGACCGAGTAAAGAGAGTGCTTGGAAAACTTGCATTGAAGGGGAAGGTCAGAGGCAGATGGGAATTATAACTCAGATTGTTTAGCTCTGTATCTCCAAAACATCTCCAACTTTCACATTTCTGATGGTGCCTTCTCTCAATTCCAAAGCCCACCTTGCTCCTGAAACTTTCACTATGTCCCTCCATGGACGAAGTGTTTTTATATCCAATACTTTATATCCATCATCCAGTAATATGAGGTCTATAGAAAACCTCATAAAGAACATATGGATTGTGTATTCTTTAGATGGGTCAAGAGGTATCAGGAGACCATACTTTGGTGAGCGAAACATGAGACCCAGTGCTTTGGATATCCATGAGGTTGCAACAACAAGTGGCACAACTTCACCATTAGTTTTTAATAGCATATCTAATACCAAAACTAATAATAGTATAAAAGTGATGGAGGAGAAATAAAGCAAATGACGGAAGAAGTATGTAAAGTATGCGGGTTACCAAAAGAGCTTTGTATTTGTGAAGAGGTGGCAAAAGAGCAGCAGAGGATAGTGATTAGAGTGAACAAGCGAAGATATGGGAAGGAAGTGACTGTCATAGAGGGAATAGACCCACATGAAATTGACTTGCATGAACTTGCAACTCACCTCAAGTCAAGACTTGCATGTGGCGGAACTGTAAAGGACAATTCGATTGAATTGCAAGGGAATCATCTACACAAGATGAAACAACTGCTCGTGGAAAAAGGATTTTCTCCAGAACAAATAAAAATCTGATTTTTATCTAAATTTGTAGGTTAAAAATGTGTAAATTATGCTTGATATCACCATAGAGAATGCAAAAAGCGAAAGAAAACTGTTTCTTGTTGTCATAGCTTTGTCAAGTCCATAGTTTTGAGAGAGTTCAACATACGAAGGGTTGTTAACGGCAACTTCATACACGACCCAAAGATATGCGAGTCCCCCATATAATAGAATGAAGAGTAATACGAGTATCAGTGTAAGAAGAGCTGCTCCCATGATGGACTCTTTGGGCTCCATTTCCCTATATCGCTGGAGAATCGTAGATGAAAGAACGAAAAGCAAAGACGATACAAAAAACAACGCAGATGGCTGGACAGGTAACTGCTTGAACACAACAATATATTTCAGACCATACCCAATACAAAGTATTAGTAGTGCAATTATTACTATCACGCCAAGATCTCTCAATATACCTCTAACCTTATACTTGAGCCAATACTCAGCTATGTAAATCCCCTCACTCTTCTAAAGAGTACTTTTAATATTTATAGTTGTTTTGTATAGTGGTGGAAGAATGGAATATGTGTTGTCCCCAAACGAGAAAAAGGTCTTGAAGTCTCTTTCATCTAGTGAGAAAAGGATAGAAGAGATTGCCAAAGAAACAGGTCTGTCAAAAGAAGCAACACTTCAGGCATCATATATGCTTGATGACAAAGGACTTGCAAAGGTTAACGAAAGGAAGAGGATATTCTTTAGGCTTACAAAAGAAGGAGAGGAATATGCAAGAAAAGGATTGCCTGAACGCAGATGTTTTGAACTGTTATATTCCAAATCAAACAAAATACCAATATCCCAAATAAAAGAGCTGTTTGGGGAGAAAGAGAGTGGGATAGCAATAGGGTGGATGAAAAAGAAAGGATGGGTAAGGGTAGAGGATGGCATGTTGATTTTGCTCTCAGCTCCTTACGGAGAGGATGAGGTTGTCCTTGAACTGCTACACGCTGAGCAAGGGAATGAAGAGATTCTGCACAGATTCAGAAACAGTATTGAAGAGCTGATGAGGAGGGGGATCGTTGTATCAGAAGAAACTAAGGAATTTTATGTAAGTGCTACCAAAGAAGGGGTTGCACTGTCAAACAAAATCGAGCTTGAGGAGGAAATTTCACAACTAACACCCGACATCATAAGAAGGGGTGAGTGGAAATACAAGCGTTTCAGAAAATACGATATCCACTCACACGCAAAATCTGCAAACATTGGTAAAATTCATCCATATCAGAGACTCATAGAAGAAATGAGGGATATATTTCTGAGCATGGGTTTCAAGGAGATAAAGGGTGAAATAATACAGAGTTCATTCTGGAACTTCGATGCTCTCTTCCAGCCACAAGACCATCCTGCAAGAGAGATGCAAGACACATTCTACTTGGACTCGATGAGTGAGTTGCCGAATGGATATGAAAATGTGAAAGAGGTCCATGAAGGAAAGGTTGATTATACGGAAGGGTGGGGAGGGGCCTGGTCTGAAGAGTTTGCAAAAAGAAATGTATTGCGTACTCACACAACAGCCATAACAATTAGATATCTGGCAGAGAATCCTGAGCCACCTGTAAAGGCTTTCTGTATAGACAGGGTATATAGAAGGGAAGCAATCGACCCCACCCACACCCCAGAATTCGAACAACTTGAAGGAGTTGTGATGGGAGAAGGATTATCGTTAAAACATCTATTTGGGTACCTCAAAGAGTTTTATGCAAGGATGGGGTTCAAAGACATTAGATTCAGACCAGGATACTTCCCCTACACCGAGCCAAGTGTTGAGCCGGAAGTGTTTATAGAAGGGCTTGGATGGGTGGAACTGGGTGGAGCAGGCATATTCAGAGAAGAAGTTACAAAACCGCTCGGAATAAAATATCCTGTTCTTGCATGGGGACTTGGCATCAGCAGGGTTGCGATGCTCAGACTGGGGCTGGATGATTTGAGGAAGTTGTACCACCCCGATATCGAATGGTTGAGGAGTGAGCCAATTTGGAGGAGGGTTTGATATGCCAGTTGTGAGGATTGAGTACAGCGATGTCGAAGAACTCATCGGAATTGACATCAAAACATTTCTCGACAGGCTCCCTATGATTGGGGCAGACATAGAAAGAATAGAGAAAGACTATGTGGATGTAGAGTTCTTCCCAAACAGACCTGATCTGTATTCGGTGGAGGGGGTTGCAAGAGCTATGAGAGGTTTTCTTGATATAGAAACGGGTCTTCCAAAATATGATGTGAAGCCACCACTCATTGAAATTGTAAAGGATGAAAGTGTCTTGAATATCCGTCCTTACATCGTATGCGGGGTTGTTAGAGGTGTAGAATTCACAGACTCATCCATAAGGTCTTTGATGGAGCTACAAGAAGACCTTCACTGGGCTATTGGGAGAGATAGAAAAAAAGTTTCAATAGGCGTTCACGATATCTCACGGGTTAAACCTCCTTTCAAGTATACAACAGTGCCAGCAAACTTTGAGTTTATACCTCTCGATTTTGATGAGCCAATGTCGATAGAGCGAATCCTAAAAGAGCATCCCAAAGGTGTGAAGTATGGACATATACTCGAAGATTTTAATAGATACCCAATAATCACCGATGCTAATGGAGAGGTTCTCTCATTTCCACCCATAATAAATGGTGTGATAACTAGAGTGACAGAGGAGAGCAGAGAACTGTTTATAGATGTTACGGGCACGGACAAATCTGTCCATACTGCTCTGAACATAGTGGTGACGTCACTTGCTGAGAGGGGGGCAACCATAGAAGGGGTACGTGTTATTGAGGTCTCGGGAGATGCTGTAATAACTCCTGACTTGTCCGCCAAAAAGAAAAGGATCGAGCTGAACGAAGTAAACTCTCTGATCGGATTGAAACTAGGAGTTGAGGAGGTTGTTAAGGCTCTTGAAAGGATGAGATATGGTGTTGAGATTGAAAAAGAAATAGTTGTACATGTACCTCCCTACAGAGCAGACATCATGCACTCGTGGGACGTCATAGAAGACATAGCCATTGGATATGGGTATGAGAACGTTCCATGCGAACTGCCGAATGTGTTTACAGTTGGAGAGGCTCACCCACTCTCAATTGCAAAAAAGAGAGTGAGAGAGATTATGACAGGAATGGGATTTCTCGAAGTCATGCCATTCTCGCTAACATGTGAGAAGATACATTATGAGTACATGCGAAGAGAAAGTAATGGCAGAGAGACAAAAGTACTCCATCCACTCACCCAAGAACATACCATGATATGCACAGATTTAATGCCCAGCTTACTGCACATACTCTCGCTAAACAAACACAGAGAGATGCCTCAAAGAATATTCTGTGTTGGTGATGTACTCATTGACGAAAAGACGATACCTCATCTCGCATTTCTCTCATGCCATGCAGAGGCAAACTTCACCGAGGCAAAATCATATGTTATTACGCTATTCAGAGAGATAGACACAGACTTTAGTCTGGATGAAGGGGCTGACCCCGCATTCATAGAGGGGAGGCAGGCTGTAGTAATTGTTGATGAAAAAGAAGTTGGTAGGTTTGGTGAGATTCATCCCGAAGTTCTCTCAAACTTCTCACTTGACCATCCTGCACTCGGTTTCGAGATGGAGCTCATGATATGAATGGGCAAATAAAAGCATTTCTCATAAGCAAAGGAAAAATCAATGTATAGAATTGTATGGATGAAATGATATCAACGTCTTCCGCTGGTCCCTCTGCTGGACAGAAGTCCATATTTCTCAGATTTGGAAAAACAAGAGTTAGGTTAGGCGTGGGTGATGATGCAGAACTTAAGCTTGTGGGTAATTCTGTGCTATTCAAAGGTGAGGAGATAGTCAAAGCAGAAGTGGAGAAGGTCGGTGCTCATTGTCCCGAGCAAGCTTACATAACTGTGTCGAAGAGCTGTGTGATGGGGTGCAAATTCTGTCTCCTCCCGAGGATGAGACCTCAAAGAAGAACAATACCAGAGATAATAGACATAATCGAAAGGGCAAACTCGAGTATAAAGGCAATATCTTTCACATCTGGTGTATTGAGATTGCCCGAAGAAGAGATTGAGAATATGTGTGATGTGATAAAAGCTGTCACAAATTATGGATTGCCCATAGGTGTTTCTGTGTATCCTATAGAAGGGTGCTCCATTAAACTGAAAAAGGCTGGGGCAAGTGAAGTGAAGTACGATGTGCAAACCATGAACAAGAAAATATACAGAATGATGTGTCCAAAATCCTCACTGGAAGAGAGAGTTGAAGGGCTCAGCGAAGGGGTTGAGGTTTTTGGAAGGGGTAATGTCTCCTCAAACATCATAATAGGTCTTGGAGAGAAGGATGAGGAGGTAATTTGCTGGATTGAAGAACTCTGTGAAATTGGTGTGATACCAATCCTCAGAACACTTGAGGGAGAGGTTGCCAAAGGAAAACGACCTTCTCCTGAGAGGCTGATATATCTCGCAAGTGAGTTGAAGGATGCTCTCTCAAGACATAATCTCGACCCTACAAAAGCCAAAACGATGTGTTTGGCGTGTGGTGGATGTGATTTGGTTCCTTTCTTGGACTTATGAATTGGCTGTTATATGTAGCCTTTGAGTTTCCATAACAGTTTCGGATTTCTTCTTACAAGATGTTTCAGTAGTTCATATAGCTGTAGTCCTTTGAATTTGACGTCTGCTATCGATTTTGCAAGTTTATCAAGTTCCTCATCAGACAGAGATATAATATGTTCTTTCACAAGCCAGTTCCTCATAAGCCTCTTTCCCATTTCTTTGAACCATCTTTCTTCATACTCACGAAGTCTCTCAGCAGAAGTATCCCCTTCAGATATGGCTTCCGAGACCACCTCCCCAGCAATCGCACCTGCTTCCATGGCATTCCCAATCCCCCCGCCCGTCAACGGGTCAGATTGCCTTGCAGCATCACCGACAAGCACAATACCCTCTCCGACGATTCCATCTGTGGGCTTGCTAACCGGAACCCCTCCTACAATTATCTCGAGAATCTTTGCATTTGGAAGGTACTTTTTGAGAAAATTGTTAAGATAATTGAAGGGTGCTCCCGCATCTGAAAATGAGCCAAGAATGCCGAGCCCCACGTTTGCACATCCTTCTCCCTTAGGGAATATCCATGCATACCCTCCTGGAGCTATTTCTCTCCCGAGGTAAAACTCACAAAATTCTTGGTCAGTTGAAGGGTCATAAACAAGAGCTTGAGCACACGTCTCTATATCCTTAGGTTTGAGTGATGTATTCATTCCAGCCCATCTACCGACCTTTGACTCTACGCCATCTGCTCCCACAACTACCTTTGCCCTCACACAGAACTTCTTCCCAAGATGTTCAAGTTCAACACCACATACCTTCCCATCTTCAATCAAAAGTCCAGTTGCCCTTGTTTTCACAAGAATCGTTGCACCACTTCGTGCAGCTTCGTGGGCAAGAGCTCTATCGAACAGCTTTCTATCGAGGACATATCCTACCTCCCCACTTTCAAACTCTCCAACCATCTCAACCTTGATACCACTCGGAGAAAATATCCTGAACCCTTTTGCTTCTGCGCATATCCATCTCGGATTCGGCTCAATATGTTTTTTTACAGTATGCTTTGCAATACCTTCTGCACATCTGACCGGATCCCCTATCATTTGTCTTTTTTCTACCATCAGTGTCTTCATACCTCTTTCAGCACAGTTCTTTGCTGTAATCGAGCCTCCGGGACCTGCTCCAACGACAACAACATCGTACTCAGTATCAATCACGCTTTCACCTCGTCAAGTGAGAGAGCTCCCACAGGACATATCTTCACACATGTCCCACACTCTGTACACCCACTACCAATCTCCAACCAAGTTTCGACGAGTTCGAGAACACAATGAGGACATACAGCGACACATGCTCCACAGTATCCGCATACATACCTGTTAACATTGAGTACCATTAAATCACCTGAGGTGTATATAACCTGAAGTGTATATAAGCTCAACTTTCTATCATCGAACTTACGAGACCAAGATACTCCTCTTTTATCGAATAAACAACAGGACTCTTATAATCCTTTTTGTGAGCCTTGAGTATTCCAAGATTTGAGTGGATGTAACCCACCATCGAAGCGATTACTTTTCTCGATACTTTAAACCTTCTCGATACTGCCTTGTGTATCGTATCAACAGTAAATTGTCTAAGTTTAACAACGAATTTCAGAAGATACTTCCTTATACCGCTCTTGTCCAGTTCAAGATATTTCTCAAGCCTCTTCCTAACCTTTGAGCGGAATGAACTCATTATATCACACCATCCCCTTCTATTTGTTCTAATATATAATCTATACCTTTTTTATTCTTTACGGTTTAATTGTTCTTGATGCGTGATGTATTCTCTATACCTGGCATGAAAGTTTGTATAGACGAACACTCGAAGGTCTCTGTAGAGGGGAGACTATCTTTTTTACTGTCTCCAATAATAAAAAAAATGAACGAAAGATTGTCAGAAGAGAGACCGGCTGCCATTCTTGAAGATGGTAGTGTTGTAGCATCCACATGGCTCCCCCCTATCCCCTCAAAAGCTTTCTCAAGACTTATCAAAGCAGAATTTAAACGGGTGATAGGAAAACCAGTCCCAGCCACCCTCTCCATAGAAGTGACTGGAGAATGTAGATGTAAATGCAAGCACTGTACTGTCGCAGGTTCTGAAGAGCCCCCCCTTGAGAATTTGCTCGACATAATCGACCAAGCTCTAAAAATTGGAACTTGCATCATCACCCTCACAGAAGGAGACCCTCTCCTCAGAAAGGACATAATAGATTTAGTGGAGTACGTAGATGATAGGGCAATTGTGAATATGTTCACACCAGCAACTGACTTAACACCAGAAACAGCAGAAAAACTGAAAAAAGCAAATCTTCACACCCTTCTGATAAGTTTATACAGTACAGTTCCTCAAAAACACGATAAAGTGAGAGGACTTGAAGGGGCATATGAAATGGCAATTTCTGGAATCAAATACGGTCTTAAGGCAGGACTCCTTGTTACATTATCTACACACATAGGACACTCAACGATGGGGGAGTTGAGACCACTGTACGAACTCGCAAATTCACTCGGTGTTCATGAGTTCTCGGTGTGGGAGAGCATCCACGACCCGCCGACAAAGGAGGATAAAACCGAGATATTGAGGATGTACTCATAGGTGAACACAAGCTGTGATGGAGCAAGGATGTTTGCATCGACAAGATTTGAAGGAATTGATTTTGGATGTCTTGGTGGTACAAGATGGGCACACGTCGGCGTTGATGGTGGTCTCAGACCTTGTCCATATGTTCCGATATCGTATGGGAACGTGTATGAAGAGGGTTTTGCAAGAGTATGGAAGAAGTTATCAGCGTTTAGGGAGACAGTGAAGGAAATTGATGTGTGTCCTATGCAGAATACCGAATTTGTAAATAATCTCATAAACAACCTAAGTGAATAATTTCAAGTTACAATCTCCTTCACACTATCTGTTTCAATCGCTCTTCTTATTTCAAATGCAATTCTCCTGCCCGTGCTCATAGGACATCTCCAGAGAGCATTCCCATATGGATGACCAATTGAAATGTGGATGTTTGTTCCCCCTCCTATTCTGGGAGCAACATCGTATATGTAGAAGTTCAGGTCTTTGTCAACACACGTTTGAAGACAGAAAGGACCTATGATGCCGGGAGGATAATAGTGCTGTGTCGCTTTCACATAATTCTCTGCGAGTTCGAATACTTTCTCCAAAAGGGACTCTCGGAGGGTTGCCATGTTGTGCCCACATACGGTATATTCTGGATTTATCTGTGAGGAGGGAAGTGTTAGCTGTTGGGGTGCTGGGAGTCTCACATGCCCATCCAGACTCGTTTCAAATCTCCAATCAACTCCTAAAAGCTCGATTTCTTTATCAAGGGGAGAATAGAAGAAGTCAAGATTGAAAACAGGACCTATTACATATCGCTCAATTCTCGCCTTAACAAGGTCTTCCTTGGTTATCACGTCCTGTCTCAATAGTTCCTCTGACTTCTTTACATACTCCTCATAAGACGATGCTGTGAAAAAGCCCCTCTCTAACCTCTTCTTTGCATGGGGTAACTTTACCATTACAAGCTCCTCTATGTCCTCTGGATTCTCGATTCTCTCAGGATATGGAAGTCCTGCCTTTTCAAGTAGCCAGTAATAACTTTTCTCTTCTTCCCTCTCTTCAGACCTCAAAAGATTTCTGCTCCCAACCATCGGAACTCTGAAATCGTTCTCAACAGCATCCATACCGCAGTAGGCAGTAAAAGAACGATTTGGAACAAAAAGAACATTATTTTCAACGAGTGATTTCTGACTCTCTTCTGTTAAAATATCTTTGAAGCTGGGATAAACAACAAATTCATCCACACACCCTTTTCTGTATTTTCCACCTACAATCCTTGACCTGAAATACTGTATATATGTCTTCTCTCTTCCTCTCTCACAGACAACATACGTCGAAAAACCTTCCTCAACAGCACCATCACACACATCCAACGCAGAATGGGATGCCAGCACACCTATTTTGATATCCCCAGAATCATATCCATCCACTATCTCCCATACATCCTCTCGTGGTATCATCTTCATCACTTCCTTTCTTTCATTCGTTATTCCCATATAAAAGAGAAACTGACTAATAACAACAACGACAACCAATGACTATGTACCTCACACAAGAGGAGGAACTCATGCTCAACGGTGAGATGGGAGAAACTCTCCAGATGTGTATGGAGATGCTGGTTGCTTTAGGAGAATTGTACGGTGCAGAGAGACTTATCGATGTGAAAAGTGTTCAGATTTCGGGGGTCTCGTATAAAACCATAGGTGAGGCGGGACTGATGTGGCTATCCAACCTTGAAGGTAGAGTCAAAGTACCATCAATGCTCAATCCTGCTGGAATGGACTTGCAAAGGTGGGAGGAGATGGGCATATCACATGATTTTGCATCAAAACAGCTCGAAATAGTAAGGAAGTTTGCAGAGATTGGTGTTGAAATAACATGCACATGCACACCATATTACCACCATGAGATCAAGATGGGGGACCACCTTGCATGGAGTGAGTCTTCTGCGGTATGTTATGCAAACTCTGTAATTGGGGCAAGGACAAACAGAGAGGGGGGGCCAAGTGCAATCGCTTCGGCGTTAACAGGAAAAACCCCATTATATGGCCTCCATCTCGATGAGAATCGGGTTCCAGATGTGAAGATCATTGTAGAAGGGGGGCTCTCTGGAACAGATTATGGTGCACTTGGTTATGTTGTGGGAGAGTTGATTTGTGAAATGGACAAAAAAATCCCCATCTTCACAACCACTGGAAATCCAACTGATGATGAACTGAAATTATTGGGAGCTTCTCTTGCAGCTACTGGCTCGGTCGCCCTATACCACGTTGAAGGGATTACACCAGAGGCTAAGCAAGTCTCTGGGTTAGATGAAATAGTGATTGAGAGTAGTGAAATAAAAGAAATGTATGGTGTGGATAAAGAGCCAGATTTAGTTGCCTTTGGTTGCCCCCATTGTTCTGAAAACGAGCTCAAAGAGATAGAAAGAATGCTAAAAGGAAGGAAAGTGAAGAGAGAGACGTGGATTTTTGCTTCAAGAAAAGTTATCGAGGACAACAAAAAAGTGGTGGAGAGTATAGAGAAGAGTGGTGTGAAGGTGTTTGCTGATACGTGTATGGTTGTGTCCCCTTTGTGTGAGAATTTTTCATGCATACTCGTTAATTCTGGAAAGGCTTATAGATATGTAAGAACGTTGTGTGGTCTTGAATCAATTTTGTTGCCTACACAGGAGTGTATAGAATGGGCATGCAGACCATCAAGTTGAAGAGTGTATGCAGAGGAAAAGGGAAGGGGAGAATACTCAAAAGCCCGAAGCCCATATCATTCTTGGGGGATATCGATCCCTCGACCGGTATGGTATCTGACCCTGACAATCCCTGCCATGGGGTAAGTGTGAAAGGAAAGGTGCTGGTATTCCCACACGGGAGAGGGTCAACCGTGGGTTCATACGTACTTTATCGTATGAAGGTTGAAGACACTGCTCCAATTGCTCTCGTTAGCATCACTTCAGAACCCATAGTCGTGGTTGGAGCAATTATGGCAAGAATACCTTATCTCGAAGGACTGGATAGAGATACTTTCCTGAAGATACCGCAAAATGCTTATGCAATCGTAAATGCAAATGAAGGATGGATGAAATATGAAGAAGTTTGTGGCAATGTTGCTGATGTTGATGATAGTGGGATGTGTTGAGAATTTGAACAGTGAGAACTTAAACGAAACAGTTGAAGATATTGCAAAAAACTTCGTTAAAAATTCTCCAACATTTGAGTACGATGGAATACCGGGAAGTATAGAGATTACTGAGAAGGAGAAGATAGATGGTGAATGGAAGGTTGTTTTGAGATTCAAATGTACTTCTGCAGGGTATGGCAACAGATCTGGTATGATTGTTGCTCAAGTGATAACAGAACACATCGCTGAGATAATCATACGAGATAATGAAGTAGTATCAGCAATATACGACGGAAAATGGGATGAGATCGCACAGAGACCAATAGAAATAGAAAAATAATAAAAAAAAGAATAACTATCGGACTCGTGGGGTAGGGGATATCCTAGCGGGCTTCGGACCCGCTGACCCGTGTTCGAATCACGGCGAGTCCGTCAATATTATAAGCTTTTGATGAAAAAGCAAAAGGTGGGCCGGTAGATCAGCTGGAAGATCGCCACCTTGGCATGGTGGAGGCCTCGGGTTCGAGTCCCGACCGGTCCACTTCTATGTGAGAGTTCTCAACCAAAAAACATGGCACAAGACTATAATTTTCCATGTCCTCATACGCCCAATATATATAACACATACAAATCAACTCTGAGATATGCGCAAAATAGAACATATTAACGTCGAAGCTGATATCCAGATAGACGAATTATTGAAAAAGGGAGAAGGCTGTGCTTTTGGACTTGGCAGACTCTCATATGCGGCAGATGTACTTTATGAGATGGTAAATGAGGCAACTGTCTTCATGGGACTGGCTGGGGCAATGGTGCCTGCAGGAATGAGGAAAATCATTGTTGAGCTGATGAGGAAAAGATGCATAGATGTCTTTGTAACTACGGGTGCTAATTTGGTACATGACCTCATAGAGGCACTTGGACATCACCATATCAAAGGAATTTACACCGAAAGTGATGTTGAGTTAAGAACGAAAGGAATAAGCAGAATCTACGATGTATATGTTCAAGATGAGGCATTTGAATCACTTGAAAAATGGCTTCTCATGAGATATGCGGAGATAGTTGAAGAGGTCATAGGGTCTGCATCTCCCACTCTCTCCATATCTGAACTACTCTCATACTTGGGGTCAAAAATCAATGACAGGAACTCGATTCTCAGAACAGCATATGATCTGGAAATACCAGTGTTCTGTCCAGCAATTCAAGACTCCATCCTTGGACTTCATGCATGGTTATTCAATCAAACGAAAAATCTGAAGGTGGATGTGTTTTCTGACATGGACTCCATCATAGAAATCGCCTACAAATCAGAGAAAAATGGTGCATTTGTCATCGGAGGAGGAGTTCCAAAGAATTTCATACTTCAGACAATGCTGGTAACACCCAATGGTTTTGACTACGTCATCCAGCTCACAATGGACAGACCTGAAACCGGAGGGCTATCAGGAGCGACGCTTGAAGAAGCCCAATCATGGGGAAAGGTGAGCGAAGATGCAAAGACAGTTACAGTGTATTCAGACGCGACTATAACACTCCCAATCTTGGTTGCATCACTATTCACAAGACTAAAACGTTAATATTCCCTCGCATGCCTGAGGATGTGTCCAATCTCGCCAAGAATTATATCAAGACCCAGTTCCACAGCATTTGGTGAGCCAGGTATACAGAATATTACCTTCCCCCTTACAGTTCCTCCAGAAGCTCTTGAAAGGATGGAAGAAGTGCCAACTTCCTAAAAACTCAACAATCTGAACAGCTCACCAAAGCCCTCTATCTTCTTCTCATAGTATGGCTCAACACTCTCTATTGTCATGTCTCGTGAAGTGAGGCCTGTGCCTCCAACGAAGATTATGGCATCCTATTCCTTCTCCATGAATTTTTCTACAGCCCTCCTTATCATGTCTCTGTCATCAGGCACAAGCATATATGAACATGCATGACCTCTTCTCTCCACCATCTCAATCGCCTTTCTTCCTGAAACATCATCCTCGGGGGGAGTGCTGACTTCCCCCCATCTCCCGTATCTTGAAGTGCTGACCATGCATATACATATCCTAAACACATCTTCCAAATGCTCATGAGTCATATCAACACCCTAACTTAGAACTCAAAAACACTTCTCTGTCCCTTATACTTAACATTATCATCTGATTTACTTACTACATCTGGCACACCCAAGTTTTTCAATACCCTCATGGCAATCCCTCTACCAAGAATATTCTCAACCTCATTGACGGGTGCCTCTATTATGTCCTTGGGCGTTCTAAAACCTGCCTTAAATAATTTTCTCGCTCTGTGCCTGCCTATATCTCTCACAGATACAAGTGGTAGAAGCTCCTCTCTTACCCCATGCTCAAGTCTGCGTTCAAGAGACTTTGCGATATGTACAACATCAAGACCCAACAACCTCGCTATCTCAGACGTTGCATGCGATAGCCATCTTGCACTCTCCACAACAGCCCTAATATCTCCAGGACCAATCCCAAACTCAGAACATATCGTATTCTCTGGCTCTTCTTCAATCCACTTGAAAAGTAGAAGTGTTGTTTTAACTTCCCTCAAGAAGAGGTCATAATCGGCAGTCTCGGGTGGAGGTATTGCAAAGAATTCTCTCTCATGCTGCCAGAGAAAGTCCTCCACTTTCTCGAAATCCTTTGACCTGAGATACAAGGTCTTCATATCTGGTGTTGAACAGATGATATGTAAGAGAGTGACAGGTGTTGCTTCTTCTGCATGTACAATTGAAGAAACAATACGATGAGCAGAAAGCGGGTCAATGTAAAGTCTTGAAACAAGCTTTCCGAGGGGAGTTGCTTCTATTTTACCATCACACATAACCATGTCTGCCTTAATCAAGAAATTAAGAACAGAATTTATGAAGAAAGTCAATGACCACGTGCCTTGTTTCAAGGCATAGAACGTTCTCTCAAAGAAGTCTATGATGTCATCAAGACTCTTTGAATCCCCACTTGCAACCAACGAAAGAACATGTGTTCTTAATGCACTTTCAGAACTTAGCTTGGACTGTATTTCCTCTGGCTCACCCATCACGTACCTCTCCATCAAAAACTCAGCATCCTGAGGTGAACGTGCGACAAGAACTGCTTCACCATATGGGTCAAGATGTGGTCGCCCTGCCCTTCCTGCCATCTGTTTGTATTCCAAGATAGGTATGGGTACACTGCCATATGCTGTGTCGTATCTTTTCACACCCCTTATTATCACCCTCCTAGCTGGTAGATTCAGCCCTGCTGCAAGGGTCGGTGTACTCGTAATACACTTCAGAATTCCATCTCGAAAACCTTTCTCAACAATTCTCCGCTGGACAAAATCGAGACCAGCATGATGAAATGCAACTCCTTTTTTCACACATTCACCAAGTTTTTTCACAATCTCTGTATCGCTTGTTGAGAGAATATCATCAGCGATCTCTCTCAGACTCTCTACTTGCTCAGTTTTTAGTGTCTCTTTCACTACAATCCCAACCTTCTTCGCCATCGCCTCTGCATTCTGTCTTGTACTCTCAAACACAATACACTGCCCACCCTCCTTTACAGTATCCAAAACAAGCGAGACTATTGGCTCCCCATTGATTCCTACTTCTCTCTTTGTACCATCTCTGAACGTAATTGTCCCACCCCAAGAACCCCCAAGAAAAACGCCTTCCTTCAAAGGCACAGGTCTCCATTCACTAACAACACATTCCGCATCAAGCCAGTTCGCAATATCCTCTGCATTTTTTACTGTCGCAGAGAGAGCTACTACCTGAAGATTCGATATCTGTTTCCTCAATTTTGTGATTGTAACTTCAAGTGTGGGTCCTCTTGAAGGAGATTCCAGCAAATGAACTTCATCAACTACAACACATGTTATGCTTTGAATCCAAGGAGCTTCATTCCTCACAAGTGAATCAACTTTTTCAGAGGTGGCAATTACAATATCACATTCCCCGAGCCATTCATCCCTACTGTCAAAATCTCCAGTAGATACGCCCACCTTCACACCCACATCCTCAAACTTTGAGAACTCCTCGTATTTTTCATATGCAAGAGCCTTTAATGGGACTATGTACAGCGATTTCCCACCTTTCATAATGGAATTTATCATAGTTAACTCGGCTATGAGGGTCTTTCCAGATGCTGTAGGAACCGCCATGAGCAGATTTTTTCCTTCGAGAACACCACTTCTCAGAGCTTCTTCTTGAGGTGGATACAGCTCATCAATCCCACGTTTTGTGTAGACCTCAACAAGGTGGGGGGGAAACCCCCTCTCATCGAGAATCTCTTTTAATCTCATCCCACCGTTTAGTATAATAAGATGTTTTATAACTATTTGTGTATGAATATGGATACTGAGCCAAAAGAATCTCTCAGAGAATGTGATGAAGGAACACTCATAGATATTGAGGTCATCCCATCATCAAGCAAATCCATGGTTGCTGGCTATGACCCATGGAGAAAAAGAGCTGTTGTTAAAATAAAGGAAAGAGCGGAGGGTGGGAGGGCAAACAGAGAGTTAATAAAGTTGTTTTCATCAAAATTTGATTCAGATGTCATAATAGTTAAAGGGAGTAAGAGTAAGATGAAGACAATACTCATTAAAAATACTAACAAAGAAGAGGTTTTCAGAACCGTGTGGGGTGGTGGGAAGAAGTGAGGTGTGATGAGAGGATTGAACTCCTTCTCCAAACACTTGAAGAGTTAAAAGAATTATCCAACGATGGTATACCGATTGTAGTTGAGGGGATGAGGGACGTACGTACTCTTCGAGCACTTGGTATCGAGGGACAAATCATACACCTTGGACACGGCTCTGTCATAAACTTTGCAGAGGAGCTAGGGAGAAGATACAACGAGATAATCATATTGACTGACTGGGACAAAAGAGGTGATGAACTATCACAGAGAATAGCAAAGTCATTTAGGGCTTTGGGGGGAAAACCGAACACAAGAATAAGAGGGAGATTTAAAAAGCTGGCAATGAGAGATACAAAAGATGTTGAAGGGTTGTACGGACTTTTTCTGAAAATATCCCACTGAGATAACTCAGAAATCAGATGAGCAAAATTAGCATCCCAATGAGAGCCAGTGTTCCGAGTATATCCATGCAAGCTGTTATGATGGGAATGACAACATTGTCTGGATCCAATCCTCTTCTCACAGATAAGTAAGTCGTATAGTATGCTATTATGTTGGACATGACTGTGATTATTATGCCCGCACCCAAGCATACCAAAATCAATCGTAGAAGACCAGGACTCTCGAACCCAATGACTACACCAATCGCATGAGCAAGAATTCCTATCAAAGGAAACACAATTAGACTAAGTAACAAAAGAGCGGAAAACATACCAATTGTTTCCTTTTCAGGTATTAGCTTTGGTTTCAATAAACCCATTCTCACACTTGAGGAGAGTCTTGCTGCAAGTATGCTTCCAAAGTTCCCTCCCTCCTCGTTAAAAACGGGAACAACAAGAAACATGACTGAAAACGCAATAAGATATTCGATGTTTTTCTCAAGTACAAGTCCTGAAAATGTACTTAAAAGAGCGCACCCCAAGAATATGGGAAGTGTTTGTAGCACAATAGTCCTTGACAGGCTGAATTTGATTGATGCAAGTAAACTCAATCCACAGATTGCAAAAAACATAAAGGAGAATGTATCGAGAAGATGTGGGATATTCATGGCGATGAGTGTCACTAAAAATATCGATGGTACTGTTGTAATATCACCAATGGCTGTGATGAGTGGTGTGGTTACATTGTCTGGGTCCCATCCTTTCTTAAAGCTCGTTGTAGATATGAGAATGGTCGCCACAAAAAGAAATATGCCTGCAAGAACACCACCACAGATAGATATGAATATCAAGCACCATAACGATATCGAGGGCATACCAAACAGAATCATAACTCCTTTTGCAATGAAGGCCAGAAGAGTTGAAAGTACAAGTGTCTGAGTGAATGACGCTAAAAGAAATTGATTAAAAATTTCCCTTTCTCTGAGATCAGGAGATAACTCTCCCGTATGCAGATAACTTCCCATTCTTGCCCCAAGGGATGCATATATATTCCCCCTCATTGCTATGGCTCCGGGAATTAAAACCAGAAGTCCGGGAAGTATTTTTAAATAATCCTCTATCACCCCTAATGAAATTCCTGCAATGATATCTGCTAGAGCACAAATGAAAAGTGCTACAAATCCTTGGGTGATGAGGTCTGAGAACGAAGATACGAAAGCAAGCTCGAACGGGCGTTTTTTTATACCTCTAAAAATGTCTCTCACACCCATTCGACCACCCCTCACTCTCTCGGTGCAATCTATATATAGGTTTAGAGTTGCTTGTAATTTTTTTGTTTAAAATTTCCAACATATAACAGAAAAATATAAATATGAAGCACGTCATAAGATTGTCATCTAATAAGGAGGTGAGGAAATGGGCAAGCAAAATAAGGCACAGGTGGGCATCGGCACCTTGATTATTTTCATAGCAATGGTGCTGGTGGCTGCAGTAGCTGCTGCGGTTCTCATCCAGACATCTGGAGTGCTGCAGCAGAAAGCATCTCAGACAGGGCAAGAGACAATAACTGAAGTCTCGAGTGGACTTGAGATCGTAAAGATTCTGGGCTACGACTCCAACGCTCCGGGTGGAAGCATAGAAAAACTGGCAATCTATGTCACTCCATCAGCAGCAGTTGAAGACATCGACCTCTCGAAGACAATGATATCACTGAGCGATGGTACGAACATCAGGGAGTTCATCTACAACTCGAGTTATTTCACAGATGCAGAGGCAACTGGTGTCTCTAACGTGTTCAATAACAGTTATTACGGTGGTGCAAACGAGTTCGGAATAGTTGTGCTGAATGATGCCGACAGTTCGCTCTCTGCCTCGACACCAACGCTCAACGAGAACGACAAGGTCTTCCTGACTATCGACCTCTCTGACAACAGCATGACACTCTCGACAAGGACAACTGTGACGGGAAGAATACAGCCAGAAGTCGGTGCACCAGCCATCATATCGTTCATAACGCCAACAACCTACACTGACAAAGTGATGGAGCTGCAGAGCTGAGCGAAAATAGAGAAGACTAACAAAGGACCAACATAAAGAAGAGAAAAGTGGGGCTTCAGCCCCTCTATTTTTTAATACTATTTTTAATATGTTGAGGAGTATTGTTGTGTAAATGCGAGTTGGTTTGTTCACAAGACACTTCACACATGGAATGGAAGGCGTTCAGAGATGTGTGTATGAGATCGCAAAAAGACTTGACTGCACCATCTACACAGATGGAAATGAGGATTAGAGTTGTCTCTATGATGGGATAAGGGTGGTACAGCTCAAAGCAGATTCAATCAAGGCGTTTGCCAAGAGAGCATGGGAGGTTGCAGATGAAGATGTCATGAACTTCCATGGTAGCACGCTTGGGTGTCTGATTTTCTCACAAGTTTTCTCAGAAGAGAGAACGGTGCTCACCATACACGATTCAAGAGCAAAATTAACTGAATTCCTGAATCTCAGACCATCGCACTGGAAAGAGGTGGTGAGGCTTATAAAACATCCAAACTTTAGGGCAAGGTTGATTCCTCTATCTATTATAAAGAGGATATTCGATAGGTGGCACATCACAAGTGCAGACCTCTCATGGCTGAACAAAGTAAATGGGCACGAAATTAAGATGGGTGTCGATACCAAGAGATTTAGTTCAGGAGATGGAGAAAGAATCAGAGATGAACTCGGGATGGATGGAAAAGTTATAATGTACATGGGGCATGGATATATGTCAAGAGGAGTAGACGACTTGGTTAGGGTGCATAAATTCTTCAAGAATGCAATACTTCTCCTTGTCCTAAACCCAAAGTATCCAACAACCCACATCGTGAAGATGCTCGAGAAATTGCCACCCCAGACTTACAGAGTAGTAAATGAATTTGTGGATAGACCCGAAGACTATTACAGTGCATCTGATGTTGTCGTCCTTCCGTACAGATACGGAGGAGAGTTGCCACCTTACCCGTTTGTCCTTCTTGAGGCAATGGCATCTGGTAGAAATGTCATCACAACTCCCGTGAATGCCATTCCAAAATTAATAAAAGACGGAGAGAATGGACTACTTGTGAAACCATCAAAACCAGACATGCTCAGAAAAGCTATATCGAGTGCACTCTCACTGTCTCTTGGAGAGGGAGCACGGAAAAGTGTGGATGAATTTGATTGGAATATTGTGGCAAGAAAAATGAAGGAAGTGTATGAGGAGGTAGAAAATGCATAAGGACATTGCAAAATTCTTTGATGAATTTTCAGACTATGAATACAGGGCATTCCAACTCAGCGAAGGGGTCGCTTTTCTGGGTAGGTTTGAGGAAGAATTCATCAGAGAGCATGTTCGTGGTAAAATTTGTCTTGATGTAGGAATTGGCACAGGCAGACTTTCATCAGTGGTGAGGGGGGCTGGCGTCAAGGTCGTTGGAATGGACATATCCGAAAAGATGGCAAAACAAGCAAGTGAAAAAGGATTTGATGTTGTTCTTGGAAGTGCAGACATGTTGCCGTTTAAAGAAAATGTATTCGACATGATTGTGTGTGTGAGGGTGCTGAAATATGTCCCAGACTGGAAGAAAGCAATACACGATGCAGGAAAGGTTCTAAAAAGACATGGATACTACGTTGTTGAGGTTGCTAACTCATTATCAATTGCATATTTCGGAAAAAGGAACTACAAACTATTTAGAATAGGTGAGGTTGAAAGGATAATTGAGGAGAATAAGATGAGGGTGATTGAAAAAAGATGTGGAGCTCGTCTCCCCTTCATACTCTACATCCACGTTCCACTATGGCTTCTCAAACCCATTGAAAAGTTTCTGGGGTATTTATTACCAAGATGTTGGCTATCGAGGAGTGTGCTTTTGCTTGCTGAGAAGTATGAAGATTAAAAACGAGATAAAAAAACATCGTTATGGACTTCTCATCGTGCTATTCTTCTCTTTATTCGCATGGAGAGACGTGTTAATAGAACCAGGACTTGTGAATTATGGTGATTTCGTTTTTCCTCTTATTCTCAAGAACTACCTTACCCACACCTATCCGCTCTGGAAGGAGCTTTGGAGTTACAACAACTTCCAATTCTTCCCAAGAACTGTTGGGTATTCATTCATCATGTGGATTGGTTTCCTTCCTCACATGACCCCTGAGATATTTGAGAGAATTTTCCTCATTTTCATCTACTCACTCAGCGGAATTTCGATGTACTTTGCGACATATCTTCTCCTCAAAGAAGCTTACCAAGGAGATGAACGCACTGAGAAACTGATAATGATTGCTTCGATTGCATCTGCAATAATCTACATCAACAATCCATATGTTATCAACCATATAGGACATATTTACCTCAGATATTCGTATGCATTGGGCCCAATGATACTCGTCTCATACATCAAAACGATCCATTCTGAAAAATACATAAAATGGCTTGTGTTATGTGGTTTTCTCATGGCGCTTGCAGCAGGAACGCAACACTGGATAGTCTTTGGTCCATTTCTTGTAGGGGCTTATTTCTTCTTTGATCTAATTTTAAGGAGGGAATTAAAAGAAAATATTAAAAGAACAGGCTTACTTGCCATTATCTGGCTCGGTTTAGTAGCATACTGGCTCATTCCTGTTATAGAAGTTATCCTGACAAAGGGATGGGTATTTCCAAAGTACATCCTAAGCGCTGAGAGCATACTCTCCCTTCACTCAAAAACAAATCCATACAACGTATTCACCCTGATGAGTTTCTTCTGGCCCAAGTTCGAGTTTGTTCCCTCTGGTATTTTACCAAGAGCCTTATGGGTAGCTTCAAGTCTTGTTCTCCCTATTTCTGCTTTCTTAGCAATAGCAATGAGGCCAAAAAGTAAGTTTGTGCTCTTTCTTGCGATTTGTGTCGTCTTATTCACCTACCTCTCACTCGGCATGGAAGCCCTCACACCCAAATTATACTACTGGTTAATCTTCGAAGCACCATACTCTGGACTGTATGGATGGATGTTCAGAGACCCAAACAAATGGACACAGTTCCTCACAATGAGCTACGCCTTTTTAAGTGCGTTCTTTGTCGTTGAAATATTCAAAAGAATAGAGGAGGGCAATATAAAATTGAAGAAAGGTGTTTCACTGGGGTGTCTCTCTGTTTTAATAGTCGCATCGATGTACTTCGCATGGCCTGGACTTACCGGAGACTTCAACGGGCTGATGAGCCCATCACCCATACCAAAGGAATATGTGGATGGGGTGAATTATCTTAGCGAGCATGGGGACAATTACAAAGTCAAGTGGATGCCTGGATATGCAAGCAGGTATGCAACATGGAACCAGAAATGGACAGGACACTTCGATGTGTTTTCCTCTCCCATCCCAGCAATAGGTGATATGATATTCTACAGTCAATATTATTCCATGTACTTATACGACATTCTGCTGAGAAACAAGACTTCCAACATAGGGGGGCATCTTGCTTCCGCAAACATAAAATTCATCGTCTTTCACAACGACACAGTAGAGATAAGGAATTTTGGTAAACCTAACGACCCTAAAGTTTTAGAGTCTTTGTTAGCCCAGAAAGACATTAAACTCGTTTGGAAGGAAGGGTTTATGTATATTTTTGAGAATGAAAAGACCTCTCCCATTATATATCCATCACCAAAAAATTTCTTGGCTATAGGCTCGATAGACGTGATAACATCGATGAATGCTCTCGATAAATTCGATGCAAATTCTTCCATTGTATTCATCAACCAGCTACCCACCCTCCCCCCTCCTGAAGCTTTCGATGCGGTTGTGTTCGATTCTGCAGAGCCATACTGGGATGCCCTCGCTTATTTCCTGCCCACCATATCAATGGCAGAACACACATCACACTACAACTATAGAACTGGCTGGTCAAGAACAAACTGCTACACCACCACATGGCATACACATCTATCGACCTTCAACAGAATAGACCACTGGAACTTTGGATACTATAAAGGACTTGTTCTCACATATGCTGACGGTGCGAAGATGAGTTTTGATATTGATGTACCATCTCTCGACAGATACATCATTGGCATGAGATACCTACACAACAAAAATGGAGGTGGTATCAGAATATACATAGACGGGCAACCCATCATAGAGGTGAATTCTGAAGGAAATTTAAACGACTTTGTCTGGGCTTTTTCAGATGTTCTGACAATTGATGAGGGGGTGCACAGGATAACGCTCGAAAATGTAGAAGGTTTCAACGCTGTGAATGTTATTACAATTGCAAAGACCGAAGAGTATGAGGATGACAAGAAGAAGATTATGAGATATTTGGAAAACAGACCGAAGATATACTTACTTGAAGCTGAGAGTGATCTTAATTCCATCAACGCCAACATAACCGACTATAGCATGAATTGGAGTCTCGGCAGGGCGGTAGAACTCACAAATTACTCAAGAGTAAATGCAGATATCCACATTATAGACACGAATCCGGAATACAGACTCGCCCTCAAAGTTGTCTCTGAAGGCTCGATTGTCCATGTGAATGTGGGGCAGTACTCATATGACTTTGAGGTCAACAATTCCACATGGATATACACCCCACCCATGAAGTTGAATGAGCTTACAAGAGTTGAAATATCTGTGAGCAATGAGGTTTATCTGGACGAGCTTTTGCTGTATTCAACCGAGAATGGAGATGAGATAGAAGACGTGGTTGGTAAGAAAGAAAGTGAAACCAAAGTTGAATGGGAGAAAAAAAGTGATACAGAGTATTTGGTTCATGTAAAAACTGAAAATCCTTTTTATCTCGTATTTTCAAATGTTTTTGAGCCAAACTGGTATGTTATAGTAGATGGCGAGAAAATCAACAACGTTATAACAAACTCCTATCTCAGTGGGTTCTACATCGATAGAGTTGGGGAGTATTCCTTCACCCTTACATATTACCCAGAAAGATTTGCAATATATGGCTGGGGGATAACATTCTTAACCTTGCTGTTCTGTATCTTACTGATATACAGGGAGAGATAAGATGACAAGGAGAAGATTTGCCCTTTACATACTAACCCTCATCATTTTAATATTCTCAATTCTGACAGTGAATTTGGGGAACCCTCTTGAATTTATTAAACGAACTCAAAGCATTGAAGAGTATGCTGGAGATACATCTCTGAGTGTGGACCTGATTGATGTGATATATAGGGTATCTGAAAGACGTTATATCCAAGCGACAGTTAAAGCCGATGATAGCGCTGTGATTAAGGGAGTGATGGTCAACGGGGAGAGAGTATTCACATGGTATGCAGAGAATCTAACACTTTCAAAGGGAGATGTAGAAAAGATTCTCATATACTATCCATGGGTAGGGAACGAAAGCTATAGAATTGACATAATGATAGATGATGGTAGGGTTTGGGAGACAACAACAGCCCGTCCAGTGGAGTTTGAGGTTGCATTTGAATTGTTCGATGTCTGGACAGAAACTTCCACAACCGGAGAGAAGATAATAAAAGCAAATTATTCACTTAAAAGCTCAGGATATTCGAATCTGACTGTGATGGCATTTTTCTCAGAATACAACCACAAAGACCTCCCGATTTTCATATTTTATGACCGAAATTTCATGCCAAATCAAACACTTCAAAGAGCTGATGAAATAAAGAAATGTTGTGAGTACTTTGGATACAATGTAAGAATGATAACTTGGTTAGAACTTGACGATATTGCCACAAAAATGGAACCTTGTATTCTCATTCTACTGAATCCACTCATGGATTCAAATGAGACAGAAATCTACGATGTGATTCCTTCTATCATATCTGACAGAAATGGCAATGGATTCCTAAAAGATGATTCCGACTATAAGAGAAGCTATCTCTATGACTGGATGAGGAAGGGAATGATTTTCATAACACCTGACTCGACCCAGCCAAACTGGAGAATACTGTACGATGATGGAAGTGTGACAGAAACAAAGGACAAGATTGCTTGGAATGATGCATCTAAGATGTTCACGGATGCAGATAAGACTATTCAAATAGGGTGGGGCTCAGCGGGGACCCCAAGGCCAAAACTGAACATCGAAAAGACGCTTGGATTGAAAACATGGAAAGGAAAGTGGGGATTTGGTGAAAACAGCTTGAGGTCAGAGGGCATAGAATACTACCCATACGGTAGCTTTCTTCTGACTCTCGAAGGAAAGGATTACATCACATACCTGCCTGCCTTCATAAGAGTAGGAGAGGGTGGTTGGATCACGATGAGGGATATTAACCTGTCTAAGGATGTCAGTGGAGAGGCAATAGACCTCGCAAAAATAATACTTCACGAGCCATGGAATACGAACTGGATTAGAGAAGGATGGAACTACGACAGCTCCAGAAAATTCTACAAAGGAATGGGAGGCAGGGTTGAGTTGAACGATACAATCTCTGTCATAATACCATCAAATGTCTTAACAGCTAAAACATACACATTGAGAGTATATCTGACAGCATATAACGAAGATAAAGGAGAATACATTGCTGTGAAGAGATACAAAGAGGTCGAGATATGAAAGAGGCAAGACAGAACATTTCCCAACATTCGACAGTAATGCTCATTTCTTTTGTTGTTGCTTCCCTTCTAAACTATGTTTTCAATGTCTCGATGGGCTGGATTCTCACGCCTGCAGAGTATGGTATGCTTGGTGTATTTCTCTCCCTCTCATACATTCTCAGTGTCTTTGTGAGTTCTGGGATACCACCCTCAATTGCTTTATCCCTCTCATCCTCAAAACAAACAGATGTAAAAAAGACGATAGAGACTGGAATTTTTGCAAACATAGTTATAGGGATTGTCCTTTCCCTCCTTGCATATCTTGGTTATCACATCTACTACAAAGACGGGTCCTACTATCCAAGTATGATTTACCTGCTGATGATCATAGTTCTGTTCTCTGCATGGGGCTGGGCAACAAAGGGTGCTCTCCAAGGACTGTTCATTTTCAAAAGTCTCTCTATCATCCAGGTGATTGAGCCTCTGTCGAAACTGGTCTTCGGACTTGCCCTCGTGTTTATTGGACTCGGAGTGGTGGGGGCGGTTCTCGGTCTGGTGGCTGCTTCCATACTGGGTGCAGTCCTCGGAATGTACTACGTGCTAAAATACCTAAATAAAACGAGAAGTAGTGGAGGAGTAAAAGGAAGCAACGTCATATTATATACTCCCCCCCTTTTCATTGGAATTTTTGGTGTAACTCTCATTGTGAATATGGATTTGCTCAGCGTAAAACTCCTCTACACATTGCAGAATGTCCATGAAACAATAGGATTCTACCAAGCAAATCAAGTTGTAGGCAAAATACCTTATTTTATTGCGGGTGTTGTTCTGAATGTCACATTCCCATACATATCATATCATGCAGTTAAGCCAGAAGTGATGAGGAGATATGCCTCGAAGACGATAAAGTATATACTTCTGTTCTCGATCCCATTCTGCATACTTTTCATAACAATGCCATCAGAAGTCATAACCTTCTTGTATCCTTCCATATATTCCCATGGGGCACAGAGCCTCAGAATATATGGCATTGGGATCGTATCTGCAACCATCACGTTCTCCATGCTCAGAATTCTGCAAGGCTCAGGGTGTCTCAAAAAGCCGGTTTTTGTAGTGGTTGGGTGGATTCTGTTTGAGGCTCTGTTGCTGTACATGTTGGTTCCCCAACTGGGAATTGTCGGCTCGGCTCTTTCAATCACAATCTCATCTCTATTTGGTATGGTAGGAATGTCAATACTCTATGTAAAGACCATAGAGGGCATCCATATCGAAATGTCATATATTCTGAGAACTATTGCATCTCTGTCAGTATTCATGCTCTTCTTGGTGCTGATACCTCACACCGGAAGACTGTTATTACTCATCGATATATCAATCTCATCTGTCGTTTATCTTCTTTTACTTTCAGTGTTTGGAGTCATCGATAGACAAGATGTAGATATCATAACCTCTGGACTGGGGGAGAGGGTATCGTCCTATGCCTTGAAGATATTTGACAAGGTCACTGAGATAGGTAGACCCTAACATACCCCGAATCAAAAATTTTGGAATTAAGATTCTTACTCTCAAGGTTCAAACAATCCCCATACAGCAAAACATATGATGGAGAGGGTAGAGAACTCGAAGGTTGAACTGGATAAAGTGGGGGGGTCACATATGGAGAGGGGAGACCAGACAAAGCAGATGCCCATGTGATGTGAGATGTATCACCAATAACCACGCCATCCCCATGTTCAGATAAAAATCCATAACATTCCATTTCAGACGGTCGAACATCGCTCGGTTTTGTCTCAATAAGACCATTCACAACACTCACGCATGACAGAACAACCAACACAAGAACCAAAACTGATAAAAATGTCTTGCGGGGAATGAATCCGAGAGCATACGGAATTATCATTGTCCCTCCAAGCTCAAGTATCAGAAGAAGGCGCTCATAAAGAGCTAATTTCAGTAAAGCATTCACACCAATCACCACCATCAACATTGAGAGAGAGAAAACTATCTTTGATGGTCTCAATTTCAACACAAAAAATGCAAAAATGAATGAAATAAAACTCAAACTAACAACATTCAATGATATTGGCAGATAACCGCTTTCTCCGAACACGCCACCCACAGAACTATACGCCCCAACGAAGGGTATTATGGGAAGTGTCCCAATAACTGCCATCAGTAGAAGTTTACGAGATTTTTCTATAATCCCCAAAAACGCCATCAACAAAAAGGCAATACCGCCAACTGCTGGATGAGACAGAAGGGAAAGAGATAGAAACAGAGGAGAGAGGATCCTGAGTTCAGATATGATGAGGACAAATATCAGCAATATCAGATACATCTCGGCAAAAAGAAACTTATGATAGTGATACATGAGGGTCAGTATGTGAAGTGGGGCAAATGCAAACAACAACCCCCCAAATAACCCACTATAATTCTTCGCAATAGAGAGAGCAACAACACATACAAACAAAGCAGATAAGGCGGGAGCAAGTGGATACACGAAGTTCAATGTCTGTAGCGTTGTGAGTCCAAGAGTGAGTGAGACTGAGGAGGAGAGAAGGAACGGTACTGGAAGCCATGGATAGAGATGGAAAGAAGGCATATTTCCATGGTTATACATATCTTGTGCAACGTAATAATATGCACCGTCAAGTGCCCCCCATGGAAGTCCATCAAACGGTCTGAGTATCAACGGCAGTACATATAGGGTGTAAGTTAGTAGTGAGACAAAAAGAACAAAAAAAAGTTTTGAGTTGTGTTTCTTGCAATCAAACGCAAGCTTCATGCAAGCACCGCCACGAACAAGAAGAATATACCATTGAGTATAACAAATAGTTTTGCAAGATTGAATTCAAAAGAGTGACGTTCATAAACATCTTTTATTCTTTCAGAACCATAATAGTCCTCAATCATCCTAAAAACGACGCCCAATATTAAGCAGTAGAATGCAACAGTTGCGAGTATATTTATCGACCTAAACCCGATGTTGGCTGTGTACATAAATCCGGTTATGCCGAGGAATATTATGCCCTCTCCTATGAACAAAGCTGAAAGATACTTAGTGTTGATGAATTTGTCTATGACTCTTGAGATGGTCCATTGAGCTTGTTGTGATGGTTGTGCAACCGTAGGTGGGGGAGTGGAGGGAGTAGAAAAGGGGGGAGTGGAAAGTTGTGGTGTGGATACGGGTGGTGATGCGGGCAATCTTTGACTAATTGCTTCCATCAACTTAACAACCTCTGATTCTTCAACTGATGGCCTCTCTGCTGGAGTCCTCTCAAAGGTTATCAGGGAAAGAAGCTTCTTAGCCTCCTCACTCAACACACCCTTGCCTTCAATCGATATCCTCGACAGCTCTTGCACTATCGTTTTCTTGAGTTCAGGGTCCTCCTCTTCAAGTTCAATGACAGAAGTGGGGCGTGTATTCACAATTGACGAGAGAAGTTTCAGCCCCCTGAAAATCTTATACGGGTCGTCTTCTTTCAAGTACTCCAATGCCGAATAGTATCTTTCTACAACCGATTTTGGACGTTTGGGCTTTTCAACTGTATCCTTTATTGTCTTTAATCTATCATAGACCTCGAGAGTCGCTGTCTTTATTGCAATATCCTTCGATTCTTTGAGGCTGTCCAAAAGCTCTAAAATTTCATCAAACTTCTCTCTATTATCAAGCATGAGATCAACAAAAGGCTCTGGACTTCTTGCCAGTATAGAATTCATCCTTCTCAATGCTATGTAGGTCTCCCTATTATCCTCAGAACGTAGTTGGTCGATAAATTCGTTGATCCTCTCTATGGGATTAAGTAGAGGCATTTAAACTAACTCCATATGTGCCTTATATAGCGAATTTTAAAAAAGTTTTTGTAAAATCAGATAAGAAAATGGATGTGTGAACGTGAAAAGAATTGTCGAAAGATGGATTATTCTGAATGTACTTGGACTTATCCTGATAGCGATAATTGGGTTTGAATGGAGTTATGTAATAGGATGGATGAGTGGGGCATTGGTAGGCTCAGTTGTTGTTGAGAGAATCTGATATCATGCTTGAGAGTTTGACAAAGTCCTTAGGTGATAGCTCCTCAGCCCTTTTCTCACCAAACTCCTCGGGAATTTTACACATTGCAAACTCTGGACATCGAGAGATTGCATTTTTGATTTTCTTCCTCCTCTCTCTAAATGCACATTCGAGAAATCTGGAAAAAACCCTCTAATCTACGTCTTCGTGTTGTCTTCTTTTCAATTCAACCACTCCTGAATCAACCGATGGTTTTGGATAGAATGCTCCTCTTGGAATTTTTCTGATTAACCTCACATCACAGTAGTGCTGAACTGCAACACTCAATCTTCCGTAGTCCTTTGTACCTGGTTTTGCAACAAGCCTTCTTGCAAATTCCAGTTGATACGTCAGAATACCTCTCTCAAAATACCTTTCGAGAAGTTTGAATGTGATGGGAGTTGAAATCGAATAGGGAAGATTGGACACAACAACATCAAAATCTGGTAATTCAAGCTTGAGGGCATCTCCATATATGAGTTCAAGATTATCAAATTCTCTCAGTTCAACTTTTAAAATCTAAAAAAGTCTCGGGTCTTTTTCTATTGCATATACCTTTCCTGCCCTTTCACACAACAGTCTCGTTAGAGTGCCAAGACCTGCACCAATTTCAAGCACCACATCATCTTCATTCAGCCCTGCATAATCCACCATCCACTTTAAAATTTTGGAGTCATTAAGAAAACACTGGTCTTTAGACGAAATATAGACCCCATACTTTCTGAGAAGAGAAGCAATCAACATATCACCGTGTAAAAAGTCTATATTTTATGTTTTCCTCTCTCAATTCCTCCTCAACTCTCTTGGCTATCAACTTCTCTGGCTGATAAACTCCCCGAACTCTTGATGTTAGGTCTTCAAAGCTTTTGAACTCCCCTTTTTTCTTCTCCTCTATAATAGCCCACATCAACTTCTTACCTATGCCGGGAAGGAGCTCAAGCATGTGAAGTCTTGGTGTTATGGAATATGCCTTGTTGAAAAACTCAACAAACCTTTCCTCATTCTCAAGAATTATCTCCTCAATTACATGCGGTAGCTCAAGCTTAGCTCCATGTGTCAACTCATCATACTTGATTCTACGTTTTACATGGTCTATCAAGTCCCTCTCGCCCTCCCCTATATAGACTCTTTGATGGGGCTCTGGAACCACGCCCTCCTTTGGTATCAACTCAAGGAGTGTGAAATGTTTTTCGCCAACAGCTTGAACAAGTGGTTTCCGTTGGTATATGGGTCTGGTATCGTCCGGATGACCATAAGGAAGATAATCAAGAACCCATGCATAACTCTCCTTCTCAGGTTTTTTATCCATACAGAAACCCTCCCACCCTCTTTAAAGAGAATACTCTGCAACTATCTCAAGTATTTTATCCAGTTCCTCTTCGGTAAGGGAGAAACGTTCTTTTGCGTATACTGCTCTGAGTTCATCTCTACTTTTAGGGAGGAGATCAGCTATTCTTATTGCAATCTCAAGCTTCATCTTGTCCAGTTCAAGAAGTCTTTCAACCATCTCCCTCGCCTGATCAGACTTCAGACGAGCAAAAGTTTCTGCATGGGTAAGGGCTTTTCTAAACTCATAAGGCAATTCTGTACCCTCTTCACCCTCTTCTGACAATCTTCTCTGCTTTATTTCACTGAGAATCTCCTTGACTTCTGAAAGTGTTAGGGGTACCTCGGAGATTATCTTCTTCACTATCATACTTTACCTCTGTGGAATCAAATGTTCTGGAAGTGATATGACAGTTTTGTACGTATTGCCATCCCTAATCTTCAACAAATACGCCCTACCTCTCTGCCCGATTACTTCTCCCGTTCTCCCATGGAATCTTGGATGTGGGGCGCCTTTATGCACACTCGGATCTATCTTTATATGGACTCTATCACCCACTTCAAACTCCTGTAAAGCTCTTGTTATAGATGATAAACCTCTTTTTCTCTTTGGTTTTTGAAGTTTGTATCTTGTTTTTCTTCGAATCCCATGGGACTTATCCATCACACATCCTCCCAAACAGACTTAAAATCTTGATGTTATAAAGTTTTTGATTATTCTCCTCTGATTGAACAACCAAGACCTTTAAGAATTCGAATAATCTCGTGTTCAATAGATTTAACATCCACATCAGAGAGGATTTCGACTCTGAATGTAATACTTCTCCCCTTTCTATGATTGTATACATCTATGATGCTCACATCTGCTACGTTTTCCACATTTGATATAACCCATCTCAACACATCTTCTGATGCTCCCTCAGGAACAAAGAAAGAAAAATCTCTTCTTGCCCGAGGAACGTTTTTCATTCTCCATTCCATAACCTCATGAGGTTCAAGTATTCTTATGTTCTCAAGCTTGAATACCCCAGTTCTTTTCCCTTCCTTGATTATTAATTCTCTTCCCTTCACATCTACCAAAATCCCTCTATGATACGTTCCTTTTACGTGCTGAACAATAACCTCCTTTCCTATACTCGACATAACATTTTCCAACTCATCTATTGTCCTTCTGATAATTTTGTCTGACCGTCTCAAGGCAGCTTCTGTATTACCAAAATGAGATGCAGACTCTTTCATGGTCTTCACAAATCCTTCTATATCATTTCTCTCAATCAGCTCTGAAAGTCTTCTTGCTTCTTCCAAGAATGCCTTTCTGACTTCAATCGTTTCTGGATTTGTCTGGATTAGTGCATACAAGTAAGGATTCTGTGCAAGTATTCTCCCAACAAAATCTATCATCACCTCATACACAGGACTCATACACTTTCTTGACTTTGCAACATCAAACCCCAATTTCTTCAAGGTCGCACCAATCGAAAGATATGCAAAATGCGTGAGTCCTTGCACTACAGCCATCACTCTATCATGTTCTTCTGCACCCATTACTTCGACATGCGCACCTTCTGATTCAAACAAAGATTTCAACATATCAAATCCTTTTCCAGATTTTGGAGTCCTTACCATTATTACAGTCTGTCCTTTTAGATTTGGGACGGTTGGACCAAACATTGGATGTGTGCCAACAACTTCAACACCTTCTGGAGCGTACTTAAGCATAGCCTCAATCGGCCCTTTCTTGACAGAGGTTACATCAAACAGAATAGACCCTTTTCTCATATGGGGGGCAACCTTTCTAACAACATCCTCAAATACATCGATAGGAACAGAAATCATGACCATATCACACTCCTTCAAGGTTTTCGGATACTCGTCTGCTGGGACATATCTGCAACCGAGCGAGTCTGCCACCTCCCTCCTCTCACCTCTACCAGAAACCATGACTTCCCATCCATGTCTCCTGAACAAAGGAACGAACCACCTACCAAACTTTCCGGTTCCCCCCACTATGAGCAAACGCATGCTTGAAAGTTGTCACCCATTTATAAAACGATTATGATAAATAAAAGAAGGAAAAATGGAATCATTCGCATGAAAAGGATTGGACTCTCTTCAATATCTTCAATGGAAAGAGACTATGAGTGGGCTTTTGACCTTCCTGACCATGGATTTTCTGCTCTCGAAATTATTGCAGAGGGAAAAGGTACTCTAACAAATGAATGGTGTAAAAGAATAACGGACATAAAGGAATCAACTGGACTCACGATAACCGTCCATGCACCATTTTCAGACATAAACATTGCAAGTCTGAACGACGCAATATGGAAAGAGAGCATTAACCAAATAATAACGACAATAGAGCTCACATCAGACTTCTCATCAATGCTCACACTCCACCCCGGCCACTTATCACCGATGTCACTGAACTATCCAGAGATTGCAAAAGAGAGAGTAATCGGAGCATTGAAAACGATTGCGAGAAGGGGAGAGGAACTGGGGATTGTGATTGGTGTCGAGAACATGGTGAATATGAGGTTCATGTTGTGTAGGACAAGGCATGAGATAGAGGAGATCGTGGAGAGTGTTGGGAAGAATGTTGGAATCACATTCGACGTTGGACATGCTCACACAAACAACGAGGTTGATGATTTCTTGAAAAGTGAGATGATTGTGCATGTGCATATACACGATAACGATGGGACATACGATGCACATCTCCCGATAGGTATGGGCACGATAGACTGGAAATGTGTAATAGAGAACCTGTAGAAGAGAGACGTATGCTCAATCATAGAAGCACGGAATGTAAGAGAAGGGATTGCTTCACTAAACACACTCAAAAAATTACTGAAGGTTCGATAAGCATAAGATAAAAATAAATATGGATGAGCATTACTATATTAGCCGTGGGACAGTGGGGTAGCCTGGACGATCCTCGAGCGTTTGGGACGCTTGGACCGCGGTTCGAATCCGCGCTGTCCCATTATATCCTCCCACCCAAAACACATCTATAATGTTCCTCTGCTGCTCTTTTTGGGTCTTCTGCATCGTACACAGCTCTACCCACAATTTCCCAGTCAGCTCCGTAGTTTGAGGGGATTCCGGGTTTTGCACCTTGTACCCCAACACCTGGAGACAATATGTATCCAGAGAATCTATCCCTCACGAATTGAATTCTCTCGGGCTTTGTTGCAGGAACAACAATACCATCCACATCAAGCTGTACTGCCCTATCAACAATCTCATGAAAATGCTTTGCATAGAAATCTCGAGAACCGGGATGGGACATATCTGCAACCACAATCACATCCCCAAGTCCGAGCTCTTTTAGGGCTGAGAGTGTATCAGAGCCACAAAACCCATGAACTATAACACCATCAGCCCCAGCATCAAAGGCAAGTTGGGCAATTATTGAGCTGATATGGGGAATGTCTGCTATCTTTCCATCATACACAACAGGTAGATCACTCTTTTGCTTCAAAAGAGAGATAATATCTATGCTATGTTTCATCTCGAGAGGGCGGCCAACTTTTAACGAGAAGCGCCCTCTCGCACTATTAAGACTATCCACAACTTGTACCGCCTTCTCTAACGAGGTATCCAACGCAACCATAACCCCTTTTCCTTTCAGCTTGCCCATGATTTCACCAATCACCTTTCAATAACTTTCTCTCTAAAGGATGGGTCCTTCATTCTACATTCTCCCGGACATCCTTTAAGAAGTGAGGAGCGAACAATTCTCCTCCATGCCTTTGCAAAAGATTCCGAGTTTACATTTCCAAAGCTATGAGGTATGTAAGCACATGGCAGTACGTCTCCCGTCGCGGTTATATGCGCCCATTTCCTGCCTGCAAAACATCCCATCATCTCGTTTGACATCACATATGGAAAGACGGTAACCCTCACACCATCTTTTGATGTGTTTTTTGAAATATGAAACTCTGAGAGTCTCTTGATATCCTCCTTCGAGAGTACATCTCCCTCCCATCTCCCAACTGACACTATTTCATATATTGACAATTCAGAAACTCCCCAGTCGCACGCAAGAGAATAAAAGTCTTCCAGCCTATCGATATTGTGGGGCCCTATCACCACAAAGAGGTCAACAAGAAGATCATAGAACAGAGAGTTTACCACTGCTTTATAAGCATCTCTAAATGCACCCACCCTCCCCCTGAATTCGTCATGTTCCTTTGCCTCTGGATAGTCCAAACTCACCCTAACCGTATACAATCCAGATGCCTTTAAGGACTCAGCTCTTCTCTCTGTGAGTCCATATCCAGAAGTGAATGTGGCTGTTATCGCTTTTGATGGGTCTACATATCTTATCATATCCTCGAGGTCGCCTCTGAACAACGGCTCTCCCCCATCAAACGTTATCAGATACGTTCCAAGCTTAATCGCATCTGAAATCACCTTTTTAACCACATCAAAAGACAAATCAGCAGTCGGAACATTTGCTACGCCACAATGCTTACATTTATTCGAGCATCTGGTCGTTATTGCGATCGAAACTTGCTCAGGAGTTCTCTTTCTAATCGATGCTTCCATATTCGCTTTGAGTAGTCTTGAGAATGCTGGAGAAGGAATTGGGGGGGTCCAAGTCGAGAGAATCAGTTTTCCTTCTCTTTTCCCTATTGGCTTCTCATACGAGAGTAATTTGTTAAAGCTTTTTAGAAATCTTCTGGCAAATGGAGAGAGAAACCCCTCAGCTTTGAGTTGCATAGGTGAATCGCCAACAAGTTCAAGTCTGATCAACTTTCCCTCATACACGAGCATTATCTGACCTCCTTGATGTCTGCACCAAGTTTTCTCATGTCATCAAAGAAAGATGGATAAGACACAGATACCACCTCCGCATCTTCAATTTCAGCACCACATGTGAGAGAGGCTACTGAGAGAGCCATCACTATCCTATGGTCTTTCCACCCATTTAACTTTGCCCATTTAGGTTTTCCTCCCCATACTTTTAAATAATCCTTCCCTTGTTCACATCTGATGCCCATCTTTGACAATTCACAAGCCATCGCCTAAATTCTATCTGTCTCTTTCAGACGTACATGGGATGCATTTTCTACAACAGTAACGCCCTCTGCATGCACACCCAGTGCGGCAACAGTTGGTGTCAAATCTGGACACTGAGACACATCCACAACTGCACCTTTAAGCTTATTGCCCCCTTTTACATCAACTATCCCTTTCTCACGATCCCAATGAACATCAGCACCCATTTCTCTCAATACATCAACGATTTTTTCATCCGCTTGAAGAGATGGAAACATTCCCACTAACCTCACACGAGAGGGGAGTATAGACGAAGCTGCTAAGATATAAGAAGCTGATGAGAAATCAGATGGAACGGTATATGTGGATAGGTTGAATGTCTGAGAGGGAGGGACAACATATGTGCTGTTCTTGATGAGAACCTCGATGCCAGATCTTTGCAGAATATCAAGCGTCATGTCCACATAGGGGGATGACTTTAGATTCTTTACTTTTATTTTAGATGGCTTGCCACACAAGGGACATGCTATGAGAAGGGCAGAAATGAACTGGGAGCTAATTCCCCCATCGATCTCACAACTCCCTCCTTTCATACCCTAATCTCCACCAAAAACAACAATCGGAGCGGTACCATCTCCCTTGGTGGAGAAGGTCAATGCTCCAAGCTGTGCCATTGCAGAGAGGAGGGGGGCATTGGGTCTCTTTCTCAACGAGTTATCACCAGTCAGCACACTCAAACCAGGAGCAAGTGAACAGAGAGATATCATGAATCTAAGGGTGGTACCAGAATTCTTTGCATCTATCACATCCTCAGGAGTGGAAAGTGAACCACACACACCCTCTATCGCGATGTTGCCCCCTGCATCCACACGAATGCTGGCTCCAAGTGCCTTTACAGCTTCCATAGTGGCACTCGTGTCCTCTGATACCAGAGCGTTCTTTATCTCACAATATTCTGAGAGGGAGCCACACACCACTGCCCGATGAGTGTGGCTCTTTGAAGGAGGTGGGGTGAGTTCTCCTTCAAGCCATTCCACTGGTTGTATCACAACATTCATTTCTGACTCCTCAACCTGCAAATATAAATTCTACTCCAAATTATGGGGGGTGTTATAAATACACTTCTCTTATGATCAGGCTTTTATGAGCAGATTATTGACCCTCTCTTCAGTAGATGGGTGCAGTGTGAAGTACTTCAAAAGGATGTTAGGAAGTTTTGGTGGAACAAAGAAAAGGTTGGATGTGGAGGGGTTTACTCTGACCAGTCTCTGGTTACCAAGTTTCTATATCGCCTCCAAAATTGCCTCTTTTGATGTAATACTTGCTGAGAAGATATCTGCCTCAAACTCAGACTTGCGTGAATACCCACACCTCAACAGTATCGAAGCAACGCTAAGAACCACGACATCGAACAATGGGAGACTGTCATCATCCACTGCAATCCTCCACACCCCAACATCCCTCAAAAAACAAACAAAGCCTGCAAGTACAGAAAACACAGTCCCCAATAGTGTATCTTTACTTTTTATATGATAACACTCATGAGCAAGCACCGCCTCCAGTGCCTCATCAGAGAGAACAACAGGAAGCTCATGTGAAATAACAATGGCACTGCTTCCCAGCCCACCCAACGCAAATGCATTTGGCGTTTCCATTCTGGCAACATACAACTTAGGGGGAGAGATGCCTGTCTTCTCTGATATACTTAGAAGAGTCTCATAAAGCGGACTGGATAACTGAGCGGGTGGAGATGCTTCCTCGATACTATATCCCTCGAGTAATATTTTCCATCCATTTACACCAACATATACTCCCACAAACACCACAATCAAAACAGCTGTCAATCCAATTAAATAACCAAAAATAATGGTGGCAAAAAGAAGTACAATGAATAATATCACAACAAGAATTATAATCCGAGTGAGTGAATGATGCTGAAGTATGCGTGCCGAGTCGGAGCTGTCTGATGAGAGGGTGAAGGCAATCATTTTACTCGTATGTATTTGCTCTATTCTTGTACTTCAGTTTATCGTCATTGGAGAGTGGGCTGGAAAACATGTAGCATTGGATGGAGTGGTTGTTTATGTGAGGGGTGGTGAAAACTACACCTTAATAACAATGGATGTGAATGGAGAACTTGTAAAGGTATATACACCATTTCGTGTGAATGTGAATGTTGGAGATGTTGTGCATGTGGAAGGCTCTCTCAACTGGTACAAGGGAGAGCTTGAAGTAAAGGCTGATATCGTCAGATAATGAAAGTGTTTATATCCAAGAAAATCAAGAAGTGTAATAGAATGGATGACGAATTTGGAGGGCTTGAGTTCGAAACAACAGCAGAGATAGATGTTCCGAAGCTGTTGGTAGAGCAGGTAATAGGGCAAGATAAGGCAGTTGAAGTAATAAAGAAGGCAGCAGTTCAAAGAAGACATGTAATGCTCATAGGTTCGCCTGGAACAGGGAAATCCATGCTGGCGAGGGCAATGGCAGAACTTCTACCAAAGGAAGAACTCGAAGATATTCTAGTGTATCCAAATATAGAAGACCCAAATACTCCCATAATTCGAACCGTTCCTGCAGGAAAAGGAAAAGAAATCGTTGATGCGCACAAACTTGAGGCAAGAAAAAAAGCTCAGGCGAAAAATTCGTTCTTTATGATGATTGCTCTTGGTATCATACTCTTCTCATTCATCACTGGCGAGTGGTTGATGGGCATAATAGCGGTACTCTTACTGTTCATACTCGTTAGACAGATGATGCCCAGAGACGAGGCACTTGTCCCAAAGCTTCTCGTATCCAACATCAATAGAGAGGTTGCTCCATTTGTGGATGCGACTGGCTCACATGCCGGAGCTTTACTCGGAGATGTTAGACACGATCCGTTCCAGTCAGGTGGACTCGAAACTCCTGCCCACGAGAGAGTGGAGGCTGGTGATATACACAGAGCCCACAAAGGTGTACTTTTCATAGACGAGATAAACACTCTGAGGATAGAGTCTCAGCAGAACCTACTGACTGCTCTTCAAGAAAAGAAATATCCAATCACAGGGCAGTCTGAGAGAAGTGCAGGAGCACTTGTGAAAACAGAGCCTGTCCCATGTGATTTTGTGCTGGTGTGTGCCGGCAATTATGATGCAGTTGCAGGTATGCATCCTGCTCTTCGCTCAAGAATCAAAGGATATGGATACGAGGTATACATGGAAGAGACGATGCCAGACACACCAGAAAACAGACGTAAGCTTGTAAGATTTGTTGCCCAAGAGGTCTCAAAGGATGAAAAAATTCCACACTTCACAAGAGACGCTGTTGCCGAAATCATAAGAGAGGCAAGGAGGAAAGCTGGAAGAAAAGGACATCTAACACTCAAGCTCAGAGACCTTGGAGGGCTGATAAGGGTTGCAGGCGATATTGCAATCGAAGAGGGGGCACCCTATGTTGAGGCAAAACATGTGATAAAAGCAAAAGGAATTGCTCGATCAGTCGAGCAACAGATAGCAGACCACTACATAGAAAAGAGAAAAGAGTATGAGGTGTTCCTCAAAGAGGGTTCTGCTGTTGGTAGAGTGAATGGGCTTGCTGTGATCGGGGGAGACTCTGGAATCGTGCTTCCAATCATGGCTGAGGTTACACCATCCCAATCAAAAACAGAGGGGAGGCTTATTGCGACTGGGAGACTCAGAAAGATTGCAAAGGAGGCAGTACAAAACGTCTCTGCCATCATAAAAAACATCACTGGGGCGAGTACTGCTTCAATGGACATCCACATTCAATTTGTGGGAACCTACGAAGGTGTTGAGGGAGACAGTGCATCGATATCGGTTGCCACCGCTGTATTGTCTGCTGTCACAGGCATACCAGTTGATCAGAGTGTTGCCATGACGGGCTCACTCTCTGTGAGGGGGGATGTTCTGCCAGTTGGAGGAATTACATACAAGATAGAAGCAGCTGCCAAGGCTGGTCTGAAAAAGGTACTGATACCAAAGGCAAATTTGGACGATGTGCTTGTTGAGGAGAGATACAAAGCTAAGGTGGATATTGTGCCAGTTTCAACCATTGTTGATGTACTTGAGCATGCTCTCGCCCAGACCCAAGAAAAAGTTAGTCTGATCAAAATCATAAAGAGCATAATTGTATCCAAAGAGCCAAAGCTCAGAGTTGGAAAAGATGGGCTTTCATTACCCCAACCATGAGGCAACTCTATGTTTCAGGATACAAGAAACGTGAATACTGAGTCTTTGAGGATAGTTTTGGAAAACGGGAAAGTTGATGATATATCCTATTCCAAGAGCAATAACACAATAACAAGAGTATTCAAGAATGGCTTTTGGGGATATCACATAAACTGCAACAACAGAAAAGCTATGGAGAATCTACTAACCATTGAAGAAACATGTAAAGATGAACAAAAACCGTATGGAATTTTATACCCAAAAGAGAGACCAAAGAATACATACTATAAACCAAAGATCGACCAAAGAGATATAGATACAGAGGAAAAAATAAGATTTTTAAAAGAAATAGACGTGAAAAATGTGAAGAGTGTAAAGATATCCTATTTTGAAGAGAGTACTTGGACACATTACCAAAATGAAGAGTTTGAAGTCAGCTCATATTATCCGAGAATTGGTGTGTCGATACTATGCATAGCTCGAAGTGGGAACATTTTGCAGATGGCAAAGGAGAGCAGAGCCATGATTGGGGGGTGGGAACTCGTGGAGAAGTGGAATCTGCAAGAACTCGCAGATAAAGCTTCCTCGAGGGCGTTGAATCTCCTCACCGCACACACAGTCAAAGGAGGAAGCATGAGGGTTTTACTCGATCAGCAACTGGGGGGAGTATTCATACACGAGGCAGTGGGGCATGCGATGGAGGCGGACTCTGTACTTGAAGGACGTTCGATCCTATCAGACACACTCGGGAAAAAGATAGCTTCTGAATGTCTGACGGTTGTAGACGACCCCACACTCGATGGCTTTGGCTCATATGCATTCGATGACGAGGGTGTCCCCTCATCAAGACATGAACTGATAAAAGAAGGTGTACATGTTGGATACCTTCACTCAACAGAGACCTCGTCTATTCTTTCCAGTGTGCCGATTGGGGGAAATGCAAGAGCTGAAGGTGCATCAAAGCCCCTTGTGAGAATGAGTAATACGTTTGTTGTTGAGGGAGATATGGGGCTGGACGAAATGTTGTGTGAGCTTGGAAATGGACTGTATTTGTAGGGGTCAAGAGGTGGTGAAGTATCACCTGCAGAGGGTGTGTTTGCTTTCAACGCAGAATATGGATATATTGTAAAGGATGGAGAGATTGGAGAACTTGTCAGAGACGTGTCTATATCTGGCTCAACACTCGAAACCTTGAAAAACATTGAGTGTGTCGGTTCAGAGCTCGAGCTTTTTTCAGGATTCTGTGGGAAAGATGGACAAAGTGTTCCAGTCTCTGATGGGGCGCCTCACCTCCTTGTCAAACTATTGGTTGGAGGTACTTAACAAACTCGATGTCCCACAACAATAAAAGTTATATCATGGAACATATCCCATACTTCAACATGGTTACTCAAGAAGAGCCCCGATTTTATACTCGGGAAAGATGGGATAACTGGGTCCAGAGCTTCAGGGAGAGGTTCAACGAGAAGCAAAGCCTTGACGATTCAGACAACGACTTCTTCATCAGTATGGAAGAAGATGTAATAATTGCATGCCTCAAAGTGCTGAGGGATATGAAAAAGAGAAGGATTTCAAAGAAGAGGGCTCTTGAAACATTCGAGGAAATAGAGGACATTGTACTGTCCAGAGTTGAGCCCATAGGTGGAGATGCAGATTTAATGTTTTCCTCAGTACAAAACACACTTCTGGGTGTTATAAAATCCTGTAAAAAGAGCCTTGAGAAAATAGACAAATCCAAACCCCTTCAAAAACTGGTCTCCGAGGCACTTGAGAAGGAAAAAAGTGGAGATGTTGATGGGGCTCTCGCTCTCATAAGTCTAGTTGGTGCGAGGGTTTTGGAAGGGGAGAAACTGCCTGAGGAACTGATTGACAGTATCCCCTTCGGTATGGTTGCTGAATGGCTCGATGGGATAGAGTTTATGTCTATGGTCGAAATTTACTGACTCATATCAGTTTATTTATCGGATGTTCTTCCTCAAGCACTTTCAATCCCAACTCTTGAGCATTCTCAGCAAGCATTATGTCAACCATTGCAACTGCTGGAAATACCAATCTCGCATTCTCTATCGGACCGTAGAGCAAGAAGTCTGCTCCGAGAATCTGGGCAATAAGATTCGTTCCTATATCTGTAGGTGGATACGCTTCTCTGTATTGCTTCTTGAATTTCTTCATCCAGTCCCATGCACTTGCTGTGTTGTGGAAACCTCCTCCCGCTGGAAGACCAAGAGATGCCTTCACTGTGATTACTGAACGAATGGATGCTCCAGCTCCAACACCAAGGGGCATTGCTGCTACGTCTACGATGGGTCTTGTAATACCACACTCTTCTGCGATTTTGAGAAGTCCTTTCTCAACAAGCCCAGCTCCAGTCTCAAGCACATCCATTTTCCCCTTCACAGTTGGGTCAGTTGCATTGAAGGCAAGTACAATCGAAGAGTCGATCTTGGAGTTCTTTAACCCCTCAATCTCCTCGGCTGACGCAGAAGCATTTATTGAGTTATATATCGCCCTGTCAGATACGCCAATCTCATCACAGTAGGCTGCAGCAGCCACTCTAACATCTGCAGCACTCGAGTCTATCAGGAATGCTGTCTCTTCATCTATTTCAACAAACCAATCTATATAGTTCTTAATAGCCTCTGGTGTTTCTCCCACAATCTGGTTCATGCCCGGAACTCCAGTTACGTCGCTCATCTCAAGTTGAGTGTTCCACAGCTCTTCTGCAGCCTTTTTATCAAAGATGCCTTTATCCTCATCCTCGACGATCTTGTGCCTCCCATAAAACATGGTACCGAAGCAGACTGTTGGATATTCTCCGGGCTGTCCACCTATCTTTATCTTCCCAAATTCAAAGACTTGTTGCCTCTTGTCATACTTAAACATAAAGCACACCTCACACAAATGTAGCTCTCACCATGATGAAGATCAGAAACATAAGAATTCCAACGGTAAGACCGTAAAGAATTCCTATGTCTCTCCCGACCTTTTTACCATACCGTTGAGCCAATTCGGCATGAACGAACTCTATTTTTTCATCTATCTTTTCAAGTCTCTCGACCAGAGACATATACTCCTTGTAGTCCACAACAACATGTGGAATTGTCTTTTGCTCCATAGCTCACACCACCCAATAGATTATTGGTATTAACACGAAGACCATCGCAGCTAAGAATCCTATGAAGAAACCTATTGACTCGGTTGCCATCTCAGCAGACACCCATCTCTCTGTCCTTGCAATCAGTTGAGCTTTGTATTTTGCCCTGTCTACGATTGTGTCCAGACCCATAAGTTGAGGATCAGCCACACTCGGAAGTCCTATCTCAGAGACTGGAGCGGTTACATAACTCTCCTCACCAACAGCCTCTTCACTACCAGTCTCTTTGTTCATCTCCTCATCCATATCACACACCTCCTACTATGAGACCGAGGAGTACAAGCGATATCACAAGCCCTATCATGACTCCTTCAATCCTTCCAGCATACACACCAGCGGCATACTTCTCAAGAATGCCCAACTCAACGATTTGTCTCTCCATCTCCTCAATCCTTGCTTTGATGTCGGTTAGTTCGGCTGCAAGAGGTCTGTATCCTTCAAATGCCTCCTCCTCGGCTTTCTCCTCTACTGCAAGTTCAACCACCATGGGTGGCTCAGGATACGCTCCGGGGTCTTTTGCAAGTGCCTCCTTAATTGCATTTGCTATCTTATCCTTGTCCTCGGTGTTCATCAAATCTATTATTTCAACTTGTTTCTGGAATCTCTCAATCGCCTCATCGGGTAGATTCTCAATGTATGGAATAGCACCTCGTGCATTCACTATTCTGTGATTCTCAACACCATTCTTATGGATGTTTAGGATTGCATCACCGGTTAGATGTCCTTTGACCTCAGAACCTGTCACTATCAAAAATCTTATGTTGGGATTTGATATGATGTTGGCAATCAATCTCTCCACACCTATGTTCTCTGTTTTGGTTGGACCTGCGATTGCTGCACCAACCTCAACAGGAAAACTGCCAAGATGAGAACCCAATGTGGTCACTGCAACGCATGAGTTTGGATCCCCGACAAAATACTCTCCCACAATGGGGGGCCAATCCTTGGGGGGCTCAACTTTTTCAACCATTCACAGACCTCCCAGCAAATGCTTATAGTATATAAGTATCGCCACCAAGAAGCAAACGAGAAGCCCAATTATAAAGCCGTAGAAACTGCCTGTGAATAGGGCACCCCGATATGCAGCTTTATCTCGTCCTTTAAGAGCACTTAGAAGTGGACCGCTCGGACACAATGCATGCATGAGGTCATCTGCAATCTCTTCGAGTACATCCACCCTCTCTGAGATCGCTTCAAGAGAGAACAAAACCAAGTCCTCTCTCTCACTTGCAATTACACTCTCCATAGGCTCAAGAATTATATTGAGTTCTGGTGCAACTCTAACAAATGATGCCATTTACTCTTCCTCCTCAGGTAGTAGTCCAGTACACCATACCGCAAATGCGTCTCTTTTCGTGAGATCCCAGAACTTCATGAAGAACACAATCCACAGTGCAATGCCAAGTGCCAGTATTATGAATCCCGATATGAGTCCTATTGAACTAATGGCCGCAATACCAGCCAGTATCATGGCGATAGCACCCGTCACTTTTGCAAGGGTTATAGTCCTACTCTGCCTCTCATCAGGACCAAGGCAGGCATTGAATGGATTCAGTATTGCAAGTCCACTGGTTATAAGGATCAGTGCAACAAAGCCAGGGTCAATTACATGTCTGACCATGTCCAAGAAGTAGTAACTTCCAGATACTGCAGTCATCAGAGCTATAAGTGTAAGGGAGGCTGCACCAGCTATCTGTAGCGTGGCACTCACAAGAATTGGAACGTTAAGTCCGATGAATCTATTTACCAGATATCCTATCACGGCCCCAATTGCACATGAGGTTAGAAAACCTATCACTGGGCCAATGGCATCAACTCCGAGTTTGTACGATATAGAAAGACCAAACAATGTGGCGATGATGCCCATCCCTATTGCCAGTATTCCTATCGATGGGACACCAGTTCCAAGACCATACTTACTCACATGACTCACTTGGTCGGCACCCCACATGATTGCCATGATTGCACCAATCCCTGCAAAGAATGAAAATATTGTGGTATTAAGGAGAATGTTCAGCGATACAAGATATACTCCAACAAAACCCCCTACAACACCCATCACCATAATTCGTTTGGGGTCAATCTCAAACTCTCCAACCTCTCCTCCAGCGGCAACAGTCATTTCACAGACCTCCTGTCGATATGAAAACAGCAACAATTGAACACATTAGACTTGCAACTGTTGAGACTACAATTGCCTTTGGCAATCTCTTGAACTTGGGGTCATGAAAGCCCTCGATAGTACCACCTATGTTGTAAGATGCAATCACCGCATTCAAGAAGAAGAACCCTATGGCGAATATCCCTGACATGGCTGGATTATGATTGATTTCAAGAAGGGTCCAATAAACCAAAGAGCCTCCAATTCCTCCTAACAATCCACCAATCGTTCCACTCACAAACGATACCGTGGGGATTCCATGTCCCTCTGTGCCTTTGGAAACATATAGGTCTTGTCTGAGCTTTGTGATTGGATCAAACTTCACCTTAGCAGAGGATGGGACAACACCAACACCAAATATGTAAACAATATTCCCCATGAGCATGGTTATACATATCATGAGCATAGCACCGACTGCACCTGAAGCCAGTACTAAGGGCAGATTTGATATGTCATACCCAACAGACTCCATCATGAAGCCAGCACTCACAAGTCCGGTAAGACCAGAACCAGTTGCGAGCATCGTCGTACCAGTTCCAACTCCCGTTGTCTGTGCCATTGCTGCAGGTGCGCCACCGACAGGAACGAAATGGACGGCTGCGGTTACCAAGATTCCTCCAATCATGAGTAGTAGAATCAGTAGTATTACTTCCATTATGCACTCACCTCTCCAACTTCTTCAAGCGTCTTGTAAGGCCCATATGTATTCCGCGCATACTTCTCCAACATAAAGTTCAGCATTATCAGCACTATGACAATCAAAACACCAAGTCCAACAGCGTACCACCCATATCCGAGATCAGGATGGAATACAGTGGTTCTCCAATTATCAAGAAACACTATCAATCCAAATGTCAATCCAGTTACAGGACCTCCGAACTTCGAACAGAACCATGCGTTGTCAATGGAAGACCTGAGTCCAGCCTCTGCTTTTCTCACGACATCTCCTGAAAAAGCAGCATTCAGTCCAGTTCCAAACTCGTGCTGTTGGAAATGTCTTTCAGCCCCATAGAAAACATCACCAGTCGATGAACCAACTGCACCAAGCGTTATGCCCCAGATGAGAGCGAGTAATGGCAGTGTGAACGGATGCAACAGCATATAGTGGAGAATGTAACAGAGAACTAGCGTTGCAAACACAGCCACATACCCATGCCCCATTATCGGGAATACATGCGTTCTTAATATGTCAAGGTATATCGGCTGGTTGTACCTTTTCTGACTCGCAATTCTTCCCAGATGGGCGGGAATTGCAAACATCCCCAAAAGAAATGCACCAACCAGAGAGCCCAATGCTATGGCAACGATCGGAGACGCTTTTACACCAAGCAACACTGCCGCTGTAACCCCTGCCGTAGAGCACCATAGACCATAGGCTGGAGCCTCACCCGATATTGCTTTATTGTAGAGTCTGTGGGGCTTACCCATTTGAGGAGCGAGCTGGACTTGGGAGTTTGGGTTGCTCTGAGAACCAACATCAGTCTCAAGGTCCTCAGCAGCCCCAGCAACTGTTGCAGCTGCACCCATAAGAGCAACAATCCCCATCTCCAATATAATGTCCATTATTTCTTCCTCCCAAATAACAATGAGTTTTTGGAATGTGTAATAAGATAATGTTTTTAAGCCTTTCGATTAATGTTGCACCATACTCAACCGTTTTACATTGCCCCAAAAGATAATCGCACACAACCCGCCAGCCAATGCCACCACCAGAGGCATTGGAGAAAATTTGAAAACAAGAACAAGAACACATATGAAACATATGATTACAACCAAACCTTTTGATGGCTTGTCTTCCCACATCAGGTATACAATTGAAAAGATGACTCCTATGAGGAATAGCTGTTTGATAAAGAGACCACATATAACCAGCGCAATTAGAATATAGATAGGCATGCTATGGAAAAGAAATCTCCCCCTTAAACCTTCTATGAAGAGCAGAAAAGACGATGCAACAACCGATGTGAGAGAGAATAAATCAAGTCCCTGTGCTTCATAACCCAGTATTAAGAAATATGCAAACATACCCAAAACCAAAAAGTTCTTTCTTGTTGAAAGGAACAATAGAAGCGGAGCAGTAAACGGTATTTTAAGACCGAATATCAGACCACACACAACAGCAGCCACAATCGATATCATATCCTTTCCTCCCAGAGTTCACCAATGTCGATATCTGATGGCCCCAAATCGATGGTTGGTACTATTCGGTTAAGCTTGTTCAACATATTCTCCCTTTCTACATACCTTCTGTAAAGCCAGAGTAGAGAGTCAGTATCAAGTTTATCTGGATCATAGAACAGTATGGGGTTTGGTGTCAAAACAATCACATGGTGTGTCTTCTTAATTTCGCACAAAACCTTGACAAGCTCAGATAGGTTTGAAGTTATGTCTGCAATCAGTATCACATACGATGGAGGGATGATTGAAAATGCCTCTATAAGGCCCGATGCAAATCCTTGTCTGCCTTTCAACATACATCTAATCTTCCTCAAGAAGTCTCTTCCCTCTCCTACTCTGATGTTCGGAATTTTGACCCCCCACAACTCAGACTGAATGGACGATATTCCAAGAACTCTCCTTATATTCTCAACTTGTTCATCAGACTTGGTGGGCTTTATTCTGCGCACAACACCTATGTCATCATAAACAACAAATCCAAGTCTGTTGTTGCGGAGAAGATGAGCAAGCTGGAGAGCAAGGGTAGTTGCATACGATATCTTCCCCTTCCTCATACTCCTACCTGCATCGAGAACTATATACACATCCCCCTCCCACTCTCTCAAAAAATCCTTCACAACTAAGTCGCCAAGACGTGTAGTTGCCTTCCATTCAACGTATTTCAAATCGTCTCCCTGTTGGTATCTCCTCAAAGAATCTATTTCGGATGTCTGAAGTCCCAATTTGGTGTGTAGAATACTTGCACCAACATCAGCTTCAACATCTCTCCTTATCCCATCGAGTGAGGGGTAAACCTCTAACTCAATTTTTGAATCTATCTTAATCTCCTCATAGTACAGTCCATGAACGTCTGAGACAATAAGGGTAGGTGCTTCTATCTCATACCTGCCCCTCACAGGAATAACATCATACTTGAAAGTCTTTTCCTCATGACCATTAAGATGAAAGAAAATGGATTCTGCCCAGAATCCGATGGGAAGTTTGTGTATAACTTCCACATTCAATCCCTTATCGCACATGTTTCTAACTTTCAGTCTAAATGAGACCTTTGTGCCCTCAACTACCCTCTCGCCCCCCATTCTTTTTTCTGATGACTCCCATTGGACATCTACAACTGGCCTGAATTCTTTTCTCAAGTACGTTATATACATCAGAATCAAAAATCCGAGAACAGCTGGCATCAGATTCCTGAATAGATAAGACTCTGCAAACAGAATCAGTATTATCAACACTATTATCTCTTCCCTCTTGATGTCCAGTTCAATGTTCATTTTGGTACCTCTATTCCATCGACTATTTCTTTTATGAGTCCTTCCTTTGACAATCCCTCCATACCATACTCCGGCTTTATTATTATTCTATGAGAGAGGACGTAATGTGCAAGTTCCTTCACATCATCTGGTACCACGTAATCTCTCCCTCTCAGATAAGCGAGTGATTTCGATGTGATTAGGAGATGTTCGGCTGCCCTTGGACTCGCCCCCAATCTCACCCTCTCATCATTCCTCGTCTTTGATACGATTTCATATATGTAATCAAAGATTGCATCACTCACCGCCACCTTTTTCACTTCATCATATATCTCTGAAAGCTCGATTTTCAGTTTTTCAATGTTTTCGGTATTCTCAACGTGTTTTCTTCTCAAAAGATTCAATTCCTCTTCCTTTTCTGGATAATCTATGCTGATTCTCATGATGAATCTATCAAGTTGTGCTGATGGCAATGCATACACACCCTCGTGCTCGACAGGGTTCATGGTTGCAATCACAAGAAAGGGCTCGTCTAACTTGTACGTCGTCCCTTCTATGGTAACCTGCCTCTCCTGCATTGCTTCGAGCAACGCACTCTGGGTTTTCGGAGATGCTCTGTTGATTTCATCAGCAAGTACGATGTTTGCGAATATTGGTCCCTTTCTCACCCTGAATTCAGACAATTTCTGGTCATAGATCACACTGCCGATGATGTCTGCTGGCATGAGGTCTGGGGTGAGTTGGATACGTGTGAATTTGAGACCTATAACATCTGAAAATGTCTTTGCGATTGTAGTTTTGGCAACACCTGGCACACCTTCAAGAAGCACATGTCCTCTTGAGAGGAGAGCGACCGTTAATAGCTCAACAACATCTTCCTTTCCAACCACTACTTTGCTAACCTCATTCTTTATCTTTTCCAGAATTTTCGAGTTCATTTCCATCACCGTGCTTTGAACCACTTCTCATTTCCTTTATCATCCTACCAAACAATTTATCATCCACCCATGCTGGAAGTTCTCTTTGCCTCGTTCTTCGGGACATTCTGAATTTAATGTTTCCTAAGAGTGAAATGAAACCGACAACCACAAGCACAAACATTACCCATCCAGCACTTCTCCTATCGAGTTCTTTGTACACATAGGTTGTACTCATAGAATAGGGGTTGAAGTCTGAATGATGGACTTCGTCGAAATAAAATTTGTTTCCAAGATACGATGCAAGAGCAACCATGAAGTCCTTGTTTTCAGGATACAAATCATTCATCAATGCACTCGGGTCTGAGAACAAGATTATTCTTCCGCTTCCGTATTTTATCTCCGCAAACACAACATAACTCCCTGACTTATTAACGATGTCATCCACCCCTCCAATAACAGACATCGTGCTTGAAAAACCCTCACCTCCTGTGGTGATGGCAGAAGGTACATCCAGAACCACCTTATCAAAACCCTGGAGTTCTGAACTGAATTTCACAACAACTGGAAACTCCATACTTTTTGTATAAAAAATGTCTTTCAGAGGTTTGTTATAGAAAGTGGCATCAACTCCCATTTTGGTGAGAAGGGAATTTGCACTTCCGAAATCGTCTGCTATGAATAAAATCCCCCCATTCTCAACAAACTTTCTCACAACATCTGCCTCATGAGATGAGAAACTAATATCTGGCCCAACCACCACGAGTGTTCCATCAAATCCGCCCAACGTATTATACGGATACATAACTGGTATAACACCCCCCCTCTCATGCAGTATTTTTGCAAACTCTGAACAACCATTCCATCCGGTGTTGAACATACTAAACTCGCATGAGCTTTTTGTGATTGGGACTGTCAGCGCAGAGGAAAGCAAAAGAGTGGTGAAAGCAATCAAAAATATCTTCTTCACTCCCCCACCTCCCCTAGAAGTCTGGAATATTCCTCTCTCTCCTTTTCATTAAGTCCAGCGCTCCCATACACAGCCTTCTCATGAAGCTCTGTGATGATTTTGAGTTTTTCATATTCTGGCTTCCCCTCCAACTCTCTTAATAGCTCTCTGGGTGTCAAGCTCTTTTTCAGACCGTACTTTGAAACAAGTCTATCGAACAATTCCTTGTAGTTCTCTGGTTTTTTGTGTTCAGGTTTGTATTCGGTTCTTGGCTCAACTGACTTTACTTCCTCAATTTTCTTCTCAATTTCGTCTTCCCCTCTCCCTCTTTTTATTCTTGGCTTTATCAAATAAACCAACAACAAACCACCAGACAACAGCAAAAGTAAATATGGCACTCTTCTGCCCTGAATATCCACAAATATTTTGTTGGACATTGCGGGAGCGTACAGCGTGTCCCCTTCAAAGTAGGCATACACCTCATACCTCCCCGGCTGGTCGAGTGTTATGTTGAACTTGTCCCTCGTGTTCACAACTTCTTCTGTGGAATTCACAACGAGATGAATCGGTAGAGCATATTCTGGATGCCCATGATATGAAAATATGCTCCCCCTGACCTCGGTTGTGTTATCCGTACTCAAAACAATATGTATAGGAATTCTTGAAAAGAATATCTTGCATTCTGCATAACTTCCCTCATGCGTATCGTTTCCAAGATAGGAAACTGACAAATTTAGAAATCCCTCTGTTTTTCTTGTTGCATTGACTGTAAAGTATTCTTTATCGATTTTCCCAACTTCATAGCCATCAGAACCAGAAACATTCACAAAAACACTGTCCACCACTCTACCATACTCATCCACCACTTTTCCTTTTACCTCTACCCACTCTCCAACAGTGGCATTCGAGGGATAGGACAGCAATATATGGGTGGGAATCTTTCTGACGTCTAACCTGATGATGTTTGACCTCACAACACCTAATTTGATTTTCCCTTCCGCAAACAAAACATGTTCTCCAAGCTCGGTGAATGTGTGGGTGGTGTAGAAAGTTCCATTACCGGGAAGATATACATGATACACATCCTTTCCATCGATGTACAACGTGATGTCGTTGAGGTTCTTTGCAAACACCTGTATCAGGACTTCTTCTCCCAGTACTGGATTGGTATCGGATACAGACGCTATAAGAAGCTTTCCAGTTATCGGAATTTTCAACGTCTTATTAAACAATTCCTCATAATTTTCTATCAAAAGAGCAATATCTTCAGTTTTGTTCCTTAAATCAGAGACATCAAATATGTATCCACCCGATAATTCCATCTCATCTATCTCATCAATCGACTGGTTGATTTGGGAGAGACCAAATTTCATATTCAACAAAGAGTATCTCGCATCAACATACGATTCATTTTTCATTTCATTAAGAAAATCATTCTGTGACTTTACAAGTAAATTCACTCCCTTGCTCATTTTGTAAAATGGGTTTATAACCACAGATAAATTCGTTTCAACTCCTTTGAGCTCATACAACTCCACCTCTCTCATCAGAGAGTCCATCTTCAGTTCTGCCTTCTTTGACATGTTTACATGTGGTTCTTCGGCTATCACCCCATCCAAACATCTTTCCTCATACTCGATGAAATCGGAGAGAAAAAGATACAGTCCTTCATCACTTGCACTGCTCTCATAGGGAAGGTGTCTGACAGTCTCGGCATATCCCGCCCCCCCAAACAAAACCATGAGTAATACGAGCAGTATCGAATATCTCATCCTACAAACATTGGGCGAATTTTATTTAAATCTTGATGATGATGATGCTTTTGTGAAAGATATAGACAAAAGGACTCTGTGTGGAGTTTCGCTCCTTTCGATTGGGATTGTTGTGTTGAGTGTGGGAGTCATTTACGGGGAGAGAACAACCCTCAACGTGGGGATATGTGGTATATTCATTGGAGTGGTTGTCCTTAGCCTCTCTCCACCCGGATACATAAAAGAAGAGGCTTTTGATGCAATGGTGAGTTCGTACCAGAAAACATTGAACGATATCATCAAGAATCTGAATCTGAAGAATGCGGTGTACATCCCACCATACCAGAATCTACCAGAGGGGGGTGTGTTCCTACCCGCACAGGAAGAGTTTGATATTGACTTGGCAAAATTGGATGAGGAAGCGGTATTTTTAACAGATGCTGGGATAGGAATGGTGATAAGACCGCTTGGAGCTAAGCTCTTGAAGATGTGCGAAAAGGATTTGGAGAGAGAGATTACTGGACTGGAAATGGTTGAGGGTTGTACTGCCACTCTAAAAGCTCTTGAGCTGGCAGACTCCATCAGAGTAGATGAATTGGGAAACAAGATAAGGGTGAATATCAATGTGAGGATGAAAGGATGTTCAGATATGTGCAAGAGTGTGGCATGTCCTGTATGCAGTTGTATCCTCCTTTCGATATCAAAGGCTACTGGAGAATTGATAGCAGTAAAGGAGTTCAACCACGAGGATGGCTTTGTTGAAATAACTGTAGAAAAAATTGGTAGGGTCGAAGAATGGATGTGAGAGACTACATCGTATTAACATTGTCAATCTGGGCGGTTTTGACAGTTCTACTGGTGAGAAGTGTTGAAGTTTATGCAACCCTCCTTCTCATTGGACTGTTAGTGGTGATGGCTGTTGCCAGTGAATTTATGGGCTTTCGTTCGAGAGAGAACATCAAATTATTGCTATACACAATGTTATTTATCTTCGCAGTGATAGTTATGAAAAGAGCGTATGGGGTGCTTTGATGGTGGAAGTAGATGAGCGGTCTGAAAAGAAACTCATACCTTTATGCCGCCCCTCAATAACAGCCAAAGAATTCAGATACTTGTAGGAAGTGTTGAAATCCGGAAGGCTTTCCTCAGGTCCTTGGGTGAAAAAACTCGAACAAAAATTTGCAGAATACTGTGGTGTAAATGAGGCGATCGCAACATCAAGTGGCACAACCGCTCTCGATGTTGTTTTGAAAGCTCTCGGGATTGGAAAAGGAGATGAGGTTATAGTTCCATCATTCACCTTCATTGCAACAGCTAATTCTGTCCTTTTTCAGGGAGCTAAACCAGTTTTTGCTGATGTTGAGTCAGAGACATTCTGCATAGACCCAGAAGATGTGGCAGAACGTATAACCAAAAAAACACGTGCGATAATAGGGGTTCATCTGTTCGGACATCCTTTCGATGTGGATGCTTTGAGTGAGTTGTGTGAAGACCACTCGCTCGTTCTGATAGAAGATGCCGCACAAGCACATGGGGCAGAATGGGATGGAAAAAAAGTAGGATCTTTCGGCATAGGGTGTTTCTCGCTGTATGCAACAAAGAACATGACATCCGGAGAAGGTGGCATTATCACAACAAACGACTCGGAGCTTGCCTCCCGTATTAGAATGTTAATAAACCATGGACGTTCAGACCATCATACTCATACGATTTTAGGGTACAATTACAGAATGAGTGATGTACATGCGTCGATTGGAGTTGCCCAGCTCGAACGACTTGACGAAATGAATGAGATAAGGAGAAGGAGTGCAGACCTTCTCAGAAATATTCACATTGAAGAGGTCCGCCATCCTGTTGAGAGAGACAGGGCAAAGCATGTTTATCATCAATATGTTGTTTTGTGTGAATCGCACGAGGTCAGAGAGGAGTTGAAGAGGTATATGTTATCACATGGAGTGGAGTGTGGTGTGTATTATCCATCCCCAGTGCAGAGCCAACCACTTTACAGGAACAAAGGATATACTGTCGATACTCCTGTATCTCAAGACATATCCAAAAGGGTTCTAAGCATACCAGTGCATCCATCATTAAAGAGAGAGGAAATTTAGAGGGTAATTGAGATAATGAACTCCTTTGGAGGTTGAAAATGAAGGCGGGAGTTATTGGTGTGGGAGTGATGGGAAAAAACCATGTAAGAGTGTATACAGAGATTAAAGGAGTGGATGAGGTGTGGGTATACGACCCAGATGAGGAGGCAATGAAGGAAGTCATGGAGCAATACGATGCTCAATGTACGGCATCCCTCCCACAGCTCTTGAATAATGTGGATTTTGTGAGTGTGTGTGCCCCAACAAAGTTTCACACTGAAATAGCTAAAGAGGCAATTGAGAAAGGTGTTCACTGTCTTGTGGAGAAGCCTCTGGCATCGACTTATGTTGAAGCTCTTGAACTGTGTGAATTAGCCAGTAATTCAGATGTGATAACTGGTGTTGGACATATTGAGAGATTCAACCCAGTTGTACAGGAAATTAAAAGACTTATACACTCTCCAAAGCTGATAAGCATCAAAAGACATAACCCAACATCGTCCCGGATAACAGATGTGGATGTGGTGGTCGACCTGATGATACATGATATCGACATAGTATGGAACTCCCTTTTAAAAGAAAAAGAATACACGCTCTACTCAATATATGCAGAGGATGTTGCGTGCGTTCTATCCACATTCAACCATTGTATTGTATCTATGTCCGCAAGCAGAGTTGCATGTAAGAAAATCCGCTTCATATATGTGGAAGATGAAGGATACACGTTAGAGGGAGACCTAATGTCTCATGAACTCTATATATATAGATACCCAAAAAGATACGAACAGATAAACGCTGTGTATAGACAGGAAAATCTCATTGAAAAAGTTCTTATCGGAAGGGTTGAGCCTTTGAAAGAGGAATTGAGAAGTTTTGTGAATGCTATTAATGGCAAAGGGGAATTTCCCGTCTCTTTTGAAGATGGCGCACAGAATATCAAAATAGCAGAGGAGATAAAGAATGGAAAAAAATTTGAGGGGATTCATACATCACACGGCAATTGTTGAAGGGGAAGTGGGAGAAGGGACAAAAATATGGCACTTCGTCCACATAAGAGAGAAAGCTGTTGTGGGAAAAGAGTGTAACATCGGAAAAGGTGTTTACATAGACAAAGGTGTTAGAATAGGAGACAGAGTGAAGATTCAGAACTTTGTATCTGTGTACAGCGGTGTCACGATCGAGGATGATGTGTTCATAGGACCTTCTGTGACGTTCACCAACGACCTGTATCCAAGAGCATTTCTTTGGGATGAGACGAGAAAGTGTGAAACACTTGTGAAGAAGGGAGCGAGCATTGGGGCAAACGCTACCGTACTATGTGGTATTGAGATTGGAGAGTATGCAATGGTGGGGGCTGGTGCGGTTGTGACTTCAAATGTTCCACCCCATGGTCTCGTATATGGCAATCCAGCCAGATTGAAAGGTTTTGTATGCTACTGTGGACATCCTCTAAAAGAGAGAGTAAAAGAAGATAATGGAGTATGGTATAGATGTGGTGTATGCGGGTAGGAGGTGAGAATATCGAAGACATGATATCTGTTGTTGGGCTTGGAAGGGTTGGACTGCCGATTGCAGCTGTTGCAGCAGATGCGGGATTGGAGGTTGTTGGTGTAGATGTGGACGAGAAAAAGGTGAAAATGATAAACAGAGGTGAGAATCCAATTCCAGAAGAGCCTCATCTTTCAGAACTCGTTCGTGCACATGGTGGAAATAGACTGAAAGCTACAACATCTTACGACGATGCATCTGAGTGTGATGCATTCATAATCATCGTCCCCCTCTTGCTCGATGATAACCATACACCAGACACATCAATTTTCGAAGATGCGGTGCGTTCAGTTGGAAGGGTTATGAAAAAGGGAGCAGTGGTGGTGGTGGAGACCACTGTACCCCCCGGGACCACCGAGAATTTGGTTAGAAAATGGCTTGAGGAGGAGAGTGGATTAAAACTGGGTGAATACTATTTAGCCCATTCCCCAGAAAGGATAATGACAGGATACAGCATATCACGTTTGAAGGAGTTTCCCAAAGTGGTGGGAGGTGTTGATGAACAAAGTGGAATTAAGGCTTTTGAGATATACAAGAAGTTCATTCCTAACTTACATTTAGTCTCATCTGCAAGGGTTGCAGAGTTCATTAAAATAATGGAGGGTTGTTATCGAGATGTGAATATTGCATTGGCGAGTGAGCTTTTCAAGCTCGCAAATGAACTTGGTATCGATTTTCATGAGGCAAGAAAATATGCTAACCATGAGTATTGCCATGTCCATTTACCATCGACAGGAGTTGGTGGGCATTGCATTCCAGTTTATCCGTGGTTTTTAATAAAGGAGATGGAAAAGAGGGAGAGACTTAATTATGCCAGACTGCTGAGGACAGCAAGAGAGTTAAATGACGAGATGGTGAATTATTGGGCTGAAAGAATAGTTTTAGAGTGCAAGAAAATCAATAAGCCATTAAAAGAGGTGAAGATTTGTATCAAGGGTCTCACATTTCGGAAAGGTGTTAGAGAACTGAATCATAGTAGAAATATTGTGTTGGCAAAACTCTTGATGAATAATGGACTTAATGTGTTTGTTTATGATGAAATGTTCAACAAGGAGAAGATTGAGGAGCTTGGTTTTAGATGGATTGAACCCAAGGATGCTGATATCGTGTTTGATACATTTGAGTTAAGAACGATTTTAAATAAATAAGTTTGAAGCTCAAGATCTGTCGATTTTAGCCCTTGGAGTGATTTCTTTCGATCTCAATGTTGTTTATGTGTCAATTATGGTATAAAGAAGATTAAGCAAGTTGTTGGAGTTTACAGTGGACTGCGGTAGTTACGATAGTTTTGAGCTATTTGTGTACTTATACGGAGATTAAGATTTTTTCACGCCCTTAACATGTAAACAGTCAGGAATAAACAGTATACCTTTATAACCCTTAATTACACGCTTAATGTTCTTAATTCCACACTCTTCCAATAACTTTTTAAGAAGGCGATACGAAAAGCCACATTTATGGTAGTTTCCTTCGTGTTCCTGCCCACCGTAAATGTGTACTATGTTTTCCCATGTCGGTCTTAAAAAGAATATTAATGCTCTCATCCTTAACCAAGGCACTTTTATCTCAATCGTCCCCGCTTTTTTTAAGACTCTGACCCATTCTTCTAAAACATCTTTAACTTCACGATGACTAAAGTGCTCCAATAGATGTGAAGAATAAATATGGTCGAAAACTTCTTCCTTGAAGGGCAAATAACGGGCATCAGCAATGATGTCAACATCTTTGGTTCTATGAATATCTATGCCAATAGCCCCCTCGAGTTTGTTTTCTCCACACCCGATGTCGAGAACAATTTTCTCTTTCATTTCAATAACTCCTCATTTAAATGATATTTATTTGTACTGCATATTTTCAACTTTACATTCAATAATTTGTGGTGCTTGGTCAATTCCAAAATAAATAATTGTAAGTAGTAAAGGTTTTGGAAATGTTAGAGAACTCGGGTATCTGAAAGATTTGCGCTATTTTATATGTGTTTAGACAATAAATTCGACAATTTTATTAACACCTCTTGAAATCGAATAATTATGTTTAAATTTATTCAAAAAGTAACTCTTTGTAAGAATCTAATATTCTTAATTGCATCACCATTACTTATCGCTGTGACTTGTCATTAGGGCGGGTAGGCTATTGCTACTCTGGAATAAATTAAAAACCATAAAAATCAAGAGGTTAAGAGAATGAGAATCTGGAAACCAAAGAACAGAGATGACTTGCGGAACCACTTAAGCGACCCTTTATTCAAGAATGCTTACTTTTTAATGCTATCTTCAATAACGTCTGCTGGCTCAGGATTCTTTTTCTGGCTTATCGTTGCGAGGTTTTATCCTGCTGAAGAGGTTGGATTGGCATCGGCTATAATCTCCGCCATGAATTTTATTTTAATACTCTCATTACTTGGATTTGATATTTCGCTGGTCAGATTTATACCTGAAAGAAAAGATAAAATGGAATTTATAAATACTTGCCTTACAATTTCTTTTATCACATCTCTTTCTTTAGCATCGATATTTGTTGCAGGAATAAGTATATGGGCCCCTTCTTTAAGCATGATAATGGAAAAGAAAACACTTCTTTTTCTATTTCTCCTATATACCTCCATAATACCTTTAGCATCTTTACAAAGTAGGGGCATATTTGCTGGATTTAGAAAAGCGGAATATTCATTTATCCTGATGGTTGTAACGTTTGCTAGAATCGGAGTTGTGCCTTTCTTAACGATTTTTGGAGCTTTGGGGATTTACTTGTCTTACGGCTTAACCTCACTTCTAGCTTTTCTGATTGGAATTTTCTTAATTTCAAAGATTATAACATATAAACCAATTCCAACAGTAAAAAAAGATGTTATTAACGAAATCTTTCACTATTCTTTGGGGAATTACATCGCCGGAGTTTTTCAATTCTTGCCGAACGTTATTCTCCCGATAATGGTTTTAAACGTTTTAGGAGCTGAACAAAACGCTTACTTTTTTATAGCGTGGTCAGTTTCTAACTTATTGGTTATTATTCCTGGCGCTGTTTCAACATCGTTGCTTGCTGAAGGTTCCTATGAATACGAGAAACTTGAGTGGAATATAAGGAAAGCTATGAAGTTTACTTTTGTTTTGATTGGAATTAGTATACCAACTATCTTCATCTTAGGAGACCATATACTATGGATATTCGGTGAAAAATATGCTGAAGAAAGTTTTGATATTTTGAGGGTTCTTGTGCTTGGGGCAGTTCCGTTCTCCGTAAATACAATTTATGCTTATGTCAAACGTATTCAGAAGAAAGTTAAGTCGATAATCTTAGTTTATGGAGGTATATCGATATTAACATTGGTAGGGGGATATTTGATGATGTTAGAGTATGGAATTATTGGAATTGGATTTGCCTGGGTTTTGGCCAATCTTATTGTAACTGCTTTTATCTTTTTCCATAAAAAATTAATATAAATAAAACTGACATTGACTCTAAATGCTGTTTACCTTTTAATTTACGTATATTGCGGCTCCCCCACTGTCATAAATCTTATTTGATTTAACTAGCGTTTGATATAGTGGAGCAAATTTAACTTCATCCTTCGTAATTTTCCCAAGAAATGCATAAGAGTCAATTAACTTTTGTGTATTAAAAGATATTTTTATGATATGATTATACAAAAATCCAGCTACTAATGTCCCATCTCTACTCTTGACGGATGGAGCAGGATTTATAACTGACACATTATAGATTCTATATTCTTTTAGCCATTTTACACCATCTACCTCAGCCAAATCATAAACGTGCCATTTTGGATCCTTATTTAAGTCAATAGCATATGGTACAGAGTCCCCTGACACTTCATGAGCCAATCCAGAACTAAAGAGAAATAATATACATAAAAATAATGAGAAAGATTTAGACATTAGTTCTGTTTTAGACTTTATTTTAAAAGATACTCTATTAACTAATTCAAAAATGGACTTAAAACCAATAAATGCAAATGAAGAGAGGAGAATAAGTGTTATTTGCAAACTTCTATCCATAGCCAAGCTCAGAGTCTTAAACGCTTGATACACCAAGAAACAACTAAACGCTATTGCAATCAACCCAAAGATATGGTTTTTGCATATAATTTCTCTTTTTAAATAAGATAGAATCAATTTTATGATTCCATACGAGATAAACGATAAAAGAGCTATGTAAATGCCTTTATATACATCCCACAATAGACTAGGTGTTTGTAGCGTTAGATAACTCATACCTGAACGTACTTCGGGATTAAATAAATTGTACAGATTTCCTATAGCGTAATACCCTATACCAACTATTTCGTTAAAGGTATAACTCGCCGATGTATAAGAATACCAACTGGTAATAAGAACAAAAAGTAGTACTGGTATTAATACAGACATGTTATCCTTAAGTTTAAACATATAAATAACAAATACTGCAAAAACTAACGAAAGTAAAAAAAGATAACTTACGCCATAATGCGATAAGGGCAACATGAACAAAAAAAGAACCACCAATACATTTTTCATTCTTATGTTTTCCTTGAACATTAATATTAATGCTAAAATCAAAAAGACTTCAGCTATATATTGTTTATCGATCATGTCTTTAAAGAACCCGTAGTAAAACATAAAAACAAATGGTGAAAAAAACGCTATTTTATCATCATTGAATTGCATTTTAGCTAAGTAATATATCCCAATTGGTACCAATGAAAAGAAAAATGGATATATTATTTTATATATCCATACTAAATCTAAATCAAGCAAAATGGAATAAATCGGAGCCAAGAGTACAATCACTAAAAGTGAATTAACCCCATAAGGTAAATCAGATTCCCAATAACCGCTCTCTTTTATTAAATTTGCAACATAATATTGAAAATGTATATCCCAAGACCATAAATAGTTAGATACTAGTTGAGTGCTAAAAAGAATTGAAATTGCTGATATCCAAATCAATATAACATGCAATTCTTTAAATTTGTACAAAAATGGTATCAGTGAAATTATAATGATAAGCAAAATATTCACATAATTTACATTATAGTAGTTTAAGAGATATGTTCCCAACACGCTTAAAGTGGGTATTGTAACCAACAAATTAATCTGTAAAAGATTTATCTCCATGTTTTTGTCATCATTTATGATATTCAGATTACTATCTCTAAAATAACAGACAACCAATAATATGAACAAAACTGAGTTATATGTTATAAAAAGAGAGATAAAAGAGATTGGTACAAAATTTAATACTAAAGCTATTTCATTTAAGAAAAATCCCAAAAAAGTGCTAAAAGCCATGCTCAATCCAACAACTAAGAGAATGTTAAGAATACGATCAAGGTTGTGAATTTTTAATATTCTAAGGATTATAAACCCGGGTATAAACGTAAGAATAATAAAGCCTAGCAACTGCGGTAGGAAGGGGATTTTAAGCAGGAATTTGTCTGTGAAAATTATACCATCGTATGCTATTAAAATAGATAGAACAAATAAAGTAAACCTCCTCATTTGCCAATCATTTAATTTAAGCATATCAGGTATCATCATAAGAGAACCTCTTTGTTACTTCATTGTAAACCTCCATATGCATCTTCGCAATATTATTCCATGACAACTTCTCTGCTTTTCTAAGTGCATTTTTTGACATATTCTTCCTTAATTTGTTGTCTCCTAAGATTTTAACTATCGCATCTGCAAGAGCTTTTGAATCTTTTGTTGGTACAATGAAACCTTCCATGCGATTCTCAATCACGCTCGGTAAATCCCCGGCGTCTGTAATAACTACAGGCTTTCCAAACGACAAAGCTATTGTCAAAACTCCACTGTGACCTTTGTGGTGGATATAGGGCAAGATTACAACACTTGCACGTTGAAAAAGTTGGGCTGCTAATTCATTCGATATGAACTCGTTATAAATTTCCAATCTCGATCCATCTAATTTGCCAATTAGCGTATTATATCTCTCCATATCACCTTCGCCAGCTATTACTAACTTAACATCTTTTATATCTTCCATAACAATTTTCATCGCTTTTAACAGATATTCTAACCCCTTATTTTCTTGTACGTAACCAAAGAACAGCACTACTTTCTCTCCATCATAGATTTCATTAACTTTAGCAAAGTTCTTAAAGAATGAATAAGCTCCATGTGGTATTACTTCTATTTTGCTTGGGACAACACCCCTGCTGATAAGTGTTTTCTTATCATTCTCTGTATGAACGATTATTTTCTTTGGATCTATGGATCTTTTACATAACTCGGCAATAGAGAAAACTATGGCCTTGGTTAGACCATACCGTCTTGGGGAAAATAAGAATGATTCGAATGTTGCATGGAACGTGCATATCACAGGGTAATTCTTGTCAATATCGTACAATCGTGTAAAAAATGCAGAATACGGATATACCTCTGTAAAATGAACTATATCTGGATTCAAATCTTTTAACACTCTGTAAATATTCCTATATGATGCAAAATTACTAATATTCCCTAATGTAAATGCTCTTAGAAGATTTCCACGTGAAAATGTTATTGGCTTGAAGGCATGTATTATTTGTACATTTTTATTAAAAATTCTATCATTTTCATCCTTTGGCTTTAGAACAACTACATCAACATAACTAGATACAGCATTAGCTAATTCAGCCGTGTAATGGGGTATTCCACCCCAGCTAACCGTTAAAGGATAAACGACTTTCATAATTTTCTAATTATACTATCAATCAAATTTATATATTCTTTTGGATTTTTTGATTTTATAATATAACAGTTGGAAATTTCGACAACTTCTTTAAGTATTTTCCGTTCTTCATTCATTATTTTATATAAATCAAAATCTGAATTGAAATATGAATATGCATTTAATAAGGGGTCATGACAATACGGAAATTCTGCTCGATTCATAGACAAAATCTTATGTAATAGTAAATCTTTATCAACTTCTTCCACTTTAGTTTCGCCTCTCTCAAGTAGCATTATATAACCAATTTTAGATTTTTTTTCAATTTTAATATCTTTCAGGAAATTTACTATCTCAGAGAGTGGTTGCTTAGTATAAAACGGAAAGATAGGTATTTTTTCAGCAAGAAAACTATGTAACCTGTTTTTATACGATTTTAAATATTTTGCATACGATGTTGTCAATGGACAAGAAAAAACATTCAAATTGGAATCTACTACAGCAACCTCTTCAGAAACAAAACTATATCCTTTTTTCATAGCCAGCATCATTGTTGTAGACTTACCAGTATCTGGTGGAGCAGGTAAAAGTACTGAAACACCATTTTTAGATATACACGCACAATGAACTGGAGCATAACCTCTTTCAAGTAATTTAGTTGTGACAATATTTTGTAGTATTAGTCCGGGTGGAAATAATCCTCCCCCCAAGGTAAAACGTATAAGATTGTAATATTTTTTATTTACATAAATGCTAAATGTATTTCCTTTATCTTCATATATCAATTGTATTATATTGCTTAAGATGGATCTTTCAAAATAAATTTTATTTTCTTCCACATTTATTTTATAAAGGCCGTATTTTATCCAGTTATTGGAATCTGGCTTTTCAATGCTTTTTACAACATTAAATTCTGCGGTTAGAAGTGTGCTTTCATCCCCATCAAATATATCCGCCAGATGATTTGCAAAATGATTAAATGTATGATAGCAAAATGTATTTGCTAATTTAGGATTAGTTATGATTTTTAGTAGTTCAGGAATCACAATATATGATTTTTTGTTATTATTTTCAGTTCTAGTCATTTTAAATCCTCCTTAACACAAACCAAAACAACTCGATAACTTAAATTCGGGAACATTGTTAAAAATTTATCCAGAGCTCTAATGATTCCTTTAAATTTCATATTTTCTGGCAATTGAGCGCATGAACCTTTAACTTCAACGATTTTAAAATTGTGAATATCTAACAGCTTTTTGAGTGAGTTTAATGTTAAAACCCGTATATGATCCAAAGATTGGTCAGAATCTGGCTCATAAATTCTACCAACATTCATTCTTGTACTAACACCCATTGGAAACGGTTGATAACCAAAAAGCAAAGCCAATCTATTATGAATGGCAGCAAGATTTGGTGTTGATAACACAAATACACCATCAGCCTTCAAAACTTTGTAAACTTCTTCAAGAAAGTGATCTGGATCGAACAAATGTTCTATTACTTCCAAAGCCGTAACAACATCGAAATAATTATCATCAAAGGGGAGTTCTTCCTCGTCAACATCAACCTTAAAAGCCTTAACTCCATTTTTTCTCGCCATCTCAACACCTTTTTCAGATATATCAACACCATAAACATCCTCAGCTCCACAGCTTTTAGACATCAACATCGTAAATTTTCCATCACCACAACCGATATCTAAGAATCTGTCAGCTTTGAGCTTTGAGAGTATTTCAATTACTTTAAGATGTCTATCTTGCAATTTACTAATATTTTCTGGAGTTATTCCAACAAATCTATCAACATATCTCTTTTTAGACATCTTTAACACCTATTTATGTCTTCATAAACTTTGATATATCTATAAGCTATTTTTTCCCAGTTAAACTCCTCTTCCGCAAGTGTTCTACTATTTTTACTCATCCTCTCTCTTTCTTCCTCATTTTCTATTAAATATTCTATCTTTTCTGCCAACTGTTTTTCATTTCCAGGTTCAATCAAAAATCCATTCCATCCATCTCTTATTTGCATTGGAATTCCTCCAACATTTGAACCTATTAAAGGTTTGCCTGAAGCTAACGCTTCTTTCAAAGCTACCGGGTCTCCTTCTCCAAACGAGGGCAAAACGAAAACATCGCAAGCGGAATACAAAGCCCTCAAATCTTCATAAGAAACGAAGTCTGTAAATTTAATATTCATGTCCAGCCCCCTTTCTTTAACGTATTTCACAACCCTGTTCGCAAATTCCTCATCAAGCTTTAGATTTCCAACAATTAAAAACGTTAAATCTTTATGATTCTTTAAAATTATCTCTGCCGCCTTTACTAAACAATCAACCCCTTTTCTCGGTGTTATCGTGCCAGCGAACATTACTGTAGTTTCATTAAGTCCATATTTTTCCCTAACCCGCTCTATCTCATCCTTACTAATGCTAAATTCATTCACATTTATACCGTTAGGAATTATCTCAAGTTTTTCATCCTTTAATCCTTTTGCAACAAGTAAATATTTGATATTTTCATTTAACACAACACTTTTTTTAACTCGTTTCATTAAATAAAGGTCTGGAGAGAAGAATTTTAGAAACGGTAATTTTGAATCCAAACTGAATCTCTTTTTCTCATCACCTATGTGGGCAGTATACACCATCTTTTCCCCAATCTTTATGTTCAGGTTAACAAGTATACAAGCAGCAAATGGGAAATGCACATGGATTACATCAAAATTCTCCTTTTTAAGAAATTTGTTTATCTTGAAGGCCATGCTTACACTATCAGAAAACAAATGCATAAATCCATTTGGACTTTTTATTAGCTTATAAGGCGCTGCTGGCAATTTCTCAGCCCTAATTCTTACATATCTCACGTCGTGTATATATTCCTCCTCTGGATCGTTTTTATCATGTCCCCTTTCCAAAATGGTAACATTGTGACCCTTTTTAGCAGTATATTTTGCCAGATAGTATACTACTGAAGGAACCGATCCTATTCCGGGTAACGCTTTCTCTCCCGGGGTTCCGTAATCGTCGAAGATTTGTAGGATTTTCATGCTATCCCCCTGCCCCCAATATATTTTAAAAACATCTTAGCCGAATACCACAACCTCTTAGCCTCCTGCCATGCATGCTTTCTTAATATCTGTCTCAGAGCTACTGGGATGTAATCCAATGACAGATAATAATCCCTCAAAATCCTATCAACCTCTTTCACAATCTCATCAGCTGTAAGCCAAGGATACGACACTACGCTCTTCTGATGCCCTTGCTCATCAAGATACTCGTTCGGGTCCTCAGTTAACAAATATCCATTCTTTTTGTACCACTCATAAAGCTCAGTACCTGGAAACGGCGATGATACAGACACTTGCAACTGCTCGGGCTTTATCTCTTTGATAAACTTCTTTGTCTTCTCAATCGTCTCTTTGGTCTCCCCAGGCAACCCTATTATAAAATCGGCATGCAAAAACAACCCAGCCTTTTTAACGTTCTTAGCAAATTCCCTCGCCTGCTCGACTGTAAACCCCTTCTTTATATTTTTCAGTATGTTGTTATCTGCAGACTCAAAACCGACTATTAAAAACCTGCAATTAGCTTTTTTTATTTCTTTCATAGTTTCCAAATCCAGCGTATCAACTCTCGCATTGCAAGACCATGTGATCTCTAAATCTCTATCCATATACTTCCTGCAGAACTCTCTAACCCTCTTCTTGCTGACGGTGAATGTATCATCCTCAAAGAACACCTCCTTTACTTCAGGCAAGTTTTCTTCTATCCACTCAAGTTCATCCAGAATGTTGTCTACGCTTCTAACTCTATATTTCCTACCCATAGAAGTCTGAGGCCAAGCACAAAAAGTGCACTCATAAGGACAACCTCTCCCAGTGAAAATCTGAACCATTGGATACAGAGAGTAGTTAAGGAAGTAATCGTAAATGTTCAGATGCTTCTTATAAACCTCTGAAACAAACGGTAATTCTTCAATTTGTTTCGACGTAGACCATGGTCTATTTGGGTTGTGAACTATCTTCTCATTTTGTTTAAATGATATCCCCAAAACATCCTGAATACTCCTCCCTTTCTCCATTTTCTCTACCAACTCAGCTAAAGTAAATTCATATTCATATCTCGCGACAATATCTATAACTCCCAATATCTTCTCCGGGAATTGTGACGTCGGTGGGCCAACCATCACAATTGGAACATCAAATTCTCCCTTAATCTTTCTTGAAACGTCAAGATCGTTGTTTAAACTTGTAAAGCTCGTTCCAACAACAACTATATCCGGATTGAACTTCTTTAAATCTCTTAAAACGTCATCAACATTCCAGTTCCAAGCTGGACAATCAACGAGTCTGACCTTATGACCCTTTTGCTCAAGCAAACCAGTTGCGTAGGATAGCCACATGGGATAGTATAAAGTCCCTCCCCTCCCAGTATCTTGCCACCTCATTTCCCTGCCAAAGTGATAGAAATATGGCGGATTAAGCATGTATATCTTCATAAGTTTTTCACCATTCTTTTCTTTCGACTGGTTTAAATGTTCCTCTTATAAATCCCAACCCCCAACCCCAAAACCAAATGGCTATCAGTAGATACATTGTAATGAAATCTATAAACCTTCTTTTGTGTTTAATCGTAAGTAAAGCGCTTAATATGCCTATACCAATACCTCCCACAACCAAGATGCCCAATGCAACTGAGAGAAAGAAAGCATTGAAGTACGAGAGTAGTAATAACAAAAACACTATCAAAACTAAAATCGACGGGGTAAAGTGAAACCATCTCCCCATATCTCTATGCAATTTTATCGCCTGCATCCTTCCGATGCCGTAATTCCAAGCCATTTTAATAAACTTTTTCCAAGTCGGCTTCCTGTAATGGTAAACTACAGCAAAAGGCGTATAGAGAATTTTGTATCCTCTATTTCTAATTCTATAATCAAGTTCTTCGTCGTCAACTGTAACCAAACTGTAATTAAACCCTCCAACCTCCTCTAAAACTTCCTTTCTATACATTACGTTGCATGTCGGATTGTGGTAGATTTCTCTAGCCTGCCCCCCACTCAGTCCATATCTGGCTCCAACCTTGCTGAGAAAAGACAAAACTATACCCACATATTTTGCAAATTCTGTATCGTCTTCTGGTGTTACATTTGGTCCACCTATTGCGGCAACTTTCTCATCCTTAAAGTGTTTTATCAACTCCTTTATCCAATTTCTATCGACAACACAATCGGCGTCAGTAAAGGCTATGAACTCGCCTTTAGCATGTTTAACCCCAAGGTCTCTTGCATAGCTTATTCTCCCTTTATCCTCAAAGATTACTTTACATCCGTATTTTTTTGTAATCTCTACTGTGTTATCCGTTGAATATCCATCGACAATTATAACTTCCAAATTATCTTTTGGATAATCCAAATTCTGAATTGATCTAAGACATTTTTCAAGTATATCTCCATTGTTTTTTGTAGGAATTACAATCGAAACTGTGCTATTCATACTAACGGCACCCTTAATTTTCTCTTATCCTCCTCTGAAGCCTATCAAAAGAAACCATCGGCAGGAGCAAGATGGCTGGAGCAACTCCTAATCTGGAAAGAGTTCCATAGCTCTTAGAAGGTTCTGTAATCCCACATCTCAGAATAACACCTCTCTTTACAAAGGGGTACAAGAGCGTTACCGGTCCACCATCCAGCATATCAAGAAACAAATGGATGAAGAGATAGAATGATACACTCAGAGAATATTCTAACTCTCTTCTCACAGTGTATGTCAGAATCCAAGGTAGAAAGATATGACTTGAGAGACTCGTAGTATCACCCCTTACACTCTTTCGCTAAGCATGCTCAGGAAAAACGAATAGAATAGTGTCTGCAACCCGATAACGAGCAGTGTAAACGCCAGAACATCCTGACTCAGCATAGGCAAATTCTTGAAACCGCTGTCAACCCAGTTCCACACTAAATAAATGGTATAAGCAAATCCAGTAAAGAATATCAAGAGTCCAATTGTTATCCCTTTCTCCAAAGATAACCTTTTGACAATAAACTCTGCAATTCCGTCATTTAGAATATCCATTTTTGCTCTATATATCTTCCCAGCCAATCCTAAAAAGATAAGTTGGTAACCAATTATGGCTAGCAAACTTGAGGCAATCATAGAATGGACTCCCAAACCAGTAGATCCAAAATTTGAGATGCCGACACTAATAAGCAGAACTAAAGCCATACTCAAAATAAACAACAACACTCCAGGCAAAATAAAGAGATAAGTTGGAGCATAAAGCAGCATGAACCTCAAATGTCTCCATCCATCCCTGAATGATTTAAGCTTTGGTTCTGAGTCTTGTCGAGGATAGTATGTTATGGGCACTTCTTTTATTCTTAACCTAGCCCAAACGGCCCTTATGATCATCTCCGAGGCGAATTCCATTCCCTCTCCTTTCAGTTTCATCTTCTCCAAACTCTCTCTCGTAAAAGCCCTGAAACCTGAGTGGGCATCACTCACACCAGCTTTAAAAAAGAAGTTTAAAAGGAATGTAAGAAGAGGGTTTCCTATATACCTATGTAGCCAAGGCATTGCATCATCTAAGATATTACCCTTGAACCTGCTTCCAATTACCAGTTCCGCCTCCCCTTTCCTTAAAGGTTCAAGAAGCTTAGGTATCTCAAGAAAGTCGTAAGTATTATCTGCGTCCCCAACAACGATATACTTGCCTTTAACATGCTTAAAAGCACAGAGATAAGCGTAACCGTATCCTTTTTTATCAGGAGTAACAACCTTGGCTCCCAGGGATCTTGCGATCTCTGGAGTCATATCAGTAGAGTTGTCCGCAACTATTATCTCTCCTTTTATGTTGTGGTCCCTGAAGACCCTTTTCACTTTCTCTATACATATGCCAATTATTTTTTCCTCGTTAAGGGACGGTATAACCACTGACACCTCTACTGAATTTTCACCCACTTAGCATACACCCCCAATGCATGATGGTATCTACCTAATTTATCATCATAACTGATAGTATCATGTAAATAACTTTCCAAAGTTCAACGGAGCAAAGACTAACGCATCATGAAAATCAATCTCTAAAACATCATACTTGTCAACAACAGTCCACAACATACGAACTGATCTGTTCCGAGGCTCCTGTTATTAAAACTTTCACAACTTTAAATTTCTGGATTTGTTATTATAATTAATGAGACAAAATTAAATAAATTCCATTTATAAATGAATAACATGAACAGAGTGACGATATTTATAGGACTGGTAATTATCTTCTTGATAGCAATTATTTCTACGATAATACACTTTTTTGGGATTCTGTTCTTTTTGAGAGTCTTGTTTGGTATTGTTTATTTATGTGCCACCACGCTGTTTGCAATTATTGTTTTCTTACTTGCTTATGCAAAGAATCTCAAATTCCTTGCTTTATCGGTTGCAGGACTCATAACATCTGGGTATGCAACCTACCAAACATACAAATGGTCTGAGCCAATGCACGTTGTATACATAACAGGTGTGTATCTGGTTGCTCTTGGTATTCTGGTATGGTGGTTGATGGAACCTGAGATGAGTCTGGTAGATAGAATGAAAAGTGCAGAGTCTCTTGAAAGGAAAGGAAAGTTCAGGGAGGCTGCAAGAAAATATGAGAAAGATGGGAAATATCGGGAGGCTGCTGAATGTTATCTGAAGGCTGAGATGCCAGAATCTGCTGTTTGGTGTTATGAGAGGGCGGGTGAATATAAAAGGGTTGCAAAAATCTACACCAAACTGGCAGAAGATAAGAAAGGAGGAAAATACTGGAAAGAAGCATATGAATTCTGGAAGAGGGCGGGTGAATATAAAAAGGCTGCAGAATGTCTCGAAAAATATGCTGAAAATGAGCCATGGTACTGGGGAGATGTTGCAAAATTGTGGGAAGAGATTTCAAATAAGGATAGAGCCAAGAGGGCATGGAAGGGAGCTCTGGAATATTATGTGAAAGAGGCTGAGGAGGAGGGTGTTTTCTGGGAAGATGTGGCTAATATATGCAGGAGATTGGGAGACCTCGAAAAAGCAAGGGAGGCAATGATGAAATATGTGGAATACTGCAAGGCTGAGGCAGAGAAAGACGGTGGGTGGTGGAAACACGTTGCGGAAGGGTATGAAGAATTGGGTGAGGAAGAGAGAGCTGAAGAGGTGAGGAAGAAATATATTGAACATAAAAATACAAAAATAGATTGAAACTTCTATCATAAAGCGAGGTTAGACAGAAGTTCTTGCCAATTTCTTCCCCTTGTTCTTGTCTTTCATAAAATTTTAGGATTATGTTGATGTTTTCGGGTAAATTATTCCACAACAACATTTAGATTCAAACTCTGAATCTCACCCTGTATGGCATCCTTAATCCTGTTTTCGTAATCAGTCCCAGCATAGTCCCTCATTTTTTCTGGCTCTGAGGATGGGGGTAGGATGCCATCCTTGAAGAGCAAAAACCACATCTTGTATCTCCCGGGTTTATCGATTGAGAATGTGTATGGTATCTCCCACTGAGGTGTCCAATTTTCTCCTACATCCACTGGCATGTGCTCGAGCGTTACATTAAATCTATCAAAGAAATACATTTCGTTGATAATGGTCTTGTTGTTCTCATAGGCTGCATTCACAAGCCATATTTCAACCGTGTAATTCACAGTTCTGTGCTCATGATTTGCTATACCAATTATGAGTTTGCCCTTCTGCCCGACTTTTAGATGGGTTGGATAATCAGAAGCTTTACCCTTCTCTCCAAGTATGTAGAATTCCGTGAATTTCTCTCCCTGCTTTGGGGTCGCAACCACATATCCCAAAACAGCAACAGAAACAACAATAGACACCACCAACACGACAGTCAGAACTCTGTTCAGTCTCTTCTCCCCCAATTCAAATTTTATTTCAACCTTTGGGACAAATGGCTCTCGTGAGTTGATTCTTCTGTAAATTGAGAGCAATGAAAAAATGATGTTAAATGATATTAAACTCAACAAAATCGGGGTCAGTGCGATTCCAAAGGATGTGTAGTTGAGAGCAAGACCAACCAAAGGAACCATAGCGACACTCATCCCAAACGATAAGGCAATTCTCTCGATGCTGTCCAATTCTTTCTCAGGAAACAAAAAACTCACGAACGAATATCCGGGGAAGAAAAGTATGAAAGGTAAACCTACAACCTTTCTCAAAATGCTTTCTGGAAAAAGCCATATTATCAGAGCCAGAAGGACTGAGAGGAGGATTATCGTGAGCAAGTCCCATACTTTCATCAACTTCTGCATACTCATCCCATGAATAAATATAGATAAAAATCTTCGTTTTATATATGGAGTTGGTCTTTGAAGTGGTTGAAATTAGAGGGAAGTGCCCGGTTTACAAAGAAGGTGATAGAATAGTGATAGAGGGGGCAGAGATAAACATCAACAAAACAGATGCATTGTGCATCCATGCACTGCCCTCCTTATTACATTATGCGGTTGCTTTGAGAGAGAGGGTAAATCCTGTAAAGCTCGGACTTTCAAAGGATGAGAACTATGCATACATCCAATGCCTTGACCCGGGCGAGCCATACACAGAAGGCGGAACTGTCGTGTTCAGATGTAAGGTGAGGTGATAAGCATTAACGAAATCTCATTTGCTCTAATGTCTATGATGGCATTCGGTATGGTTGGGATAGTGTATAAGGTTGCTACTGAGCACATGAACCCTCTATCGGTGGTGTTCTTTGTGTATGTATTCTCTGCCACTTTGATGGGTGTCGTGTGGTCACTCTCGCCAGACAAGTCCATAACCTTGGAAGGAATGAAACTTGTGGTATTGGCTTCTATCTTGGCGGTCATTGGCATGGTTTCTTACATGTATGCTCTGAAACTTGGGGAGGCAAGTGTGGTTGTTCCCATCAGAAATCTGGCTCTGGTTGTTACGGTGTGTCTTGCTATCACGATTCTGAAAGAAAATATGGATCTGACAAAGTTAGGTGGAATTATTATGGCTGTCTTTGCATTGATTCTGTTGAGTAGGTGATTGTATGAAAGTAGCATCGATAGTTGGAGCAAGGCCAAATTTCATAAAACTCGCTCCTTTATCAAAAGAGCTGAGAAAAGAGTTTGACGAGGTGATAATACATACTGGACAACACTATTCCTATGAAATGAATAAGATGTTTTTTGATGAACTTGGGATTCCAAAGCCGAATTACCATCTGGGGGTTGGGTCTGGAACACATGGTTATCAGACGGGGGAAATGATAAAGAGAATAGAAGATGTCCTTCTTAAGGAGAGACCAGATGTTGTTTTGGTTTATGGGGATACCAATACAACTTTAGCTGGAGCTCTTGCGGCTGTGAAATTACATATAAAGGTGGGGCATGTTGAGGCGGGTCTGAGGTCTTACGATAGGAAGATGCCAGAGGAGATAAACAGGGTTCTGACCGACCACTGTTCAGATTATCTGTTTTGTCCGACTGAGAAGGCGGTTGAGAACCTGAGGGGAGAAGGGATAACTGAAGGAGTGTATATGGTGGGAGATGTGATGGTTGATGCCCTCAGAGAGAGTATAAAGGTCGCAGAAAAGAAATCGAAGATTCTGGATGAACTGGATATAAAACCAAAGGAGTATTATCTGGCGACTATTCATAGGGCTGAGAACACTGACAGTTTTGAGAGAATGAAAAGCATAGTTGAGGCTTTTTGTGAAATCGGGAATGTTGTGTTCCCATGCCATCCAAGAACTGAAAAGATGTTGAAAAAATTCGGTTTGTGGGACTCTTTAAGGGAAATCAAAGTTATAAAACCAGTTGGATATCTGGATATGCTTATGCTGGAAAAGAACGCAAAGTTAATTCTGACAGATTCTGGTGGTGTTCAGAAAGAAGCCTACATTTTGAGAGTACCATGTATAACCCTAAGAAACAATACAGAATGGGTTGAGACGGTGGAAGAGGAGTGGAACGTATTGGTGGGAACAGATAAAGATAAGATAGTGAAAACGAGTATGAATTTCAATCCTGAAAATCCACAAAGTGATATATTTGGGGATGGGGGGGCAAGTGAGAGAATTAAAGAGATATTAAAGCTAATATGAAGGTATTACAGATGATTGAAACGTTGAAACAAAATAAAGAGCTTTGGGAATTATTTACGAAACGAGAGGAGTACAACCCAACGATTTTAGATCGATATCAGAGATACCCATATCGTATTAGCAAGCATAAAAATGTTTTAGAGCCAGAGGTATCAAAATTCCTATTGGAGAACGGCTTAGAAGTCGGGTATCCAGAAGGCAAGAAATTTGCGGTTTGTCTGACTCACGATATTGATACCCTCTATCCTTCCAAATCGAGTACGATATACTGTGCCATCAGAAGTTTGAGGTGTGGTCAAACCAAGAATGCTTTTAAAATTCTGCTCAGCAACATAAAAAGATAGAATTATCTATGGAATTTTAAAGATATCATGAAACTTGAAGAGAAATATGGTGCAAAGTCGAGTTTCTATTTCTTAACAGTGGAAGAAGGAGATTTGGACTTCAATTTCAATGTTGAAGATTTAGATAACGAGTTGGGATACATAATAGATAACGGATGGGAAGTTGGTCTGCATGGTGGACACAATTCATACAATAACTTGGATGATGTCAGAGAGAAGAAGAAAAGGCTGGAAAAGGTGTTAGGTAAAAAATTAATCGGTTATAGGAACCACTACTTGAAATTCAAAGTTCCAGATACTTGGATTGTTCTGGAAAAAGCTGGCTTTAAATATGATACAACTTTCGGTTATGCAGATGCTGTCGGATTTAGAAATGGGATGTGCCATCCTTTTAAACCCTTCAACCTACATACAAACAAATAGATTGACATTCTCGAAATTCCTTTGGTCATTATGGACTGTACGTTGTTTGAGCATATGAAATTAAATGTGGGAGACGCATGGAAAATTACCAAGCGACTTATTGACACTGTTGAAAGGTACAATGGAGTTATCACTATCCTCTGGCATAATACCTACATGTTTGGAGACATGTTAAAGTTTTATGAAAAGATATTGAAGTATTCTCATGAAAAAGAAGCGTGGATGACGAGTGGAGAAGAGATTTACAAATGGTGGACGTAGATAGGAGATAAATAAATGTCTGAGATAGAAATTAGAGAATTAAAAAAGGATGAATACGAAAAATGGGACGAAATAGTTGAGAAGTCTCCATACGGCACAATATTTCACAGCAGTGTCTGGCTAACAACATGCAGTAATCTATTAAATAAAAAACTAAAAATCTATGGATTCTTTGAAAATAATCAACTAATCGGAGGTTGTTCTTTATACCTTCACAAAAAAGGATTTTTAAAAGTAGCATCCTCCACTTGTGAAATGACGCCATATGGTGGAGTTGTGTTGGTAGAGGTACCAGATAGTAAAGTAAGGATGCGGGAACATAGAAACCATAATATTATACGCTCTTTGTGTGATGTACTCGATTCTGAAGGTCTTGATCGTGTATCATTAACTTTCTCTCCTGAGTTTGTTGATGTCAGACCATTCATCTGGAATGGCTGGGATACTAAAGTCTTGTACACATATTATCTGGGTTTAGACAATTTCGAAAATAAGATTTCCAGAGATGTAAAACGGAATATCAACAAAGCAATAAAAAACGAAATAATCATTGAAAAGTCAGAAGATATAGATTCATTTTATGAATTATTTGAAATGACTTTTTCACGCCAAGGATTGAACCCACCTGCAACCAAAAGATTCCTTGCAGAAGTATTTGATATGGTACTGAAAAATGAAAAGGGAGAGATGTGGGTAGCACAAACAAAGTCTGAAGAGATAGCTGCATCAGAGATTTTTGTTTATGACAGGAAAAAAGTTTATAGATGGTCTGCTGCAACCCATCCAGAACTCAGAAGAACAGGTGCTTATTCCCTGCTCTTGCATAAGGTATTTCAGGATATGCAGAGTAGAGGATTTAAAGAAGTCAATCTAATGGCAGCGAATACACCCCAACTGGCAGAGTTCATAACAGGTTTTAATCCTAAATTAGTGCCATATTATGGGGTGGAAAAGTTGAATGTTACATATAGTTTCATAAAGGTGTTGTTAAAAAGTGGGATAATGAAATGGATGAAGAAAATATGAAAATTTTTGTGATGGGTCTAACATCAACATCACTCGGAGCAATGGAGTACCATAATCTGGGTAATTATGCAATCATGGAGCCCTTGATAAAATATTTAAAAAAAGAATTTCCTCATGCAGAGATAACCACATCCATCCAAATGTCAGATGATTTTTGCAAAAAATTCAACATTGAATCAAAAAGAGACGAACGTTTCTGGACTTATGGTGTGAAAACTGCAATAACCACTGCAGTAGATATTCTAAAAATTTCGGTGTGGGCATTTTTCTATTATATTTTTCATTTAAATCTCAATTTCATCTTAAAAAAGAGTGTATTACTTAATGAACTGCAAGAGGCAGATTTGATTATAGATTTCAGTGGAGACCTTTACGGAGATAACTCAGAGTTTAATAGGTTCTTGGAGGGATGTGCTAGGATTTTGTTCGCGAAAATTTTGGGCAAACCAGTGGTTATGTTTGCTGGTTCACCAGGCCCATTTGGAAGTACTTGGCGTAGAATGTTGGCAAAATTTGTTCTCAATAGGGTTGACTTGATTACAAACAGAGAGCCTTTAAGCACTGAGTTGCTACAAGAAATGGGAATCACCAACACACATATGGTAACCACTGCTTGTCCTGCCTTTTTATTTGATGCAAAGAGAAAAGAGGAAGCAATGGATGTCCTAAAAAACGAAAGAATTCTCCCAAAAACCAAACCGTTGGTAGGCTTCATATTAAGTGGGTGGAATATGCCTAAACCACCATTCTTTAAAGTCCCAAGAGACGATGAAGAACTAAAACCATTTGTGGATTTGATAGGGCATATACTTGAACACTATGATGTAAAGGTTGTTTTGATGGCCCATCAAAATAGAACAGATGACCAAGGTAATTTAATCCCAGGAAGTGATTACCATATAATCTCTCAGCTCTATAGCCTACTAAATCACCAGTACCAAGATGATGAACTGACTATGGTCAAAGGACTTTACGATGCAGCAACCATGAAAACAATTATTGGATGTTGTGATTTCTTGATTAGCGGACGGTTGCATGGTGCCATTGCAGGATTATCCCAATGCATTCCAACGGTTATTATTGACTATGGAAATGGACCAAGACCACACAAGCTACGTGGTATTGCAAAACTGGTAGGTATAGAGGCGTATATCTGTGACCCCACTAACGCACAGGACATGATAGAGAAAGTCTCCTTAGCATGGGAGAACAGAGACAGAATAAGAGAATATCTGAAAAAAAGAATGCCAGAAGTTAAAAAATTAGCAAAATACAATTTTGAAATTCTACACTCAATCAGTAAATAAATGTATTGTGGAGGTAAAAGATGCTCTCAAAAATCTACAATATCCTCAAAATTAAGCGACAATTGATTTTTTCCCTTGATAATCCAAACGATATCAATTTTGTCCCTGTAAAAGCAGAGGTTGATATCACCGAGATTACATTTGATAACGTTGAACATGTTGCTGATTTCAGGGAAAAGGAGCATATATCGGCGTTCCTCAAGTTTCTTGAAGAGGGGCAATATGGAGTTTATGCTTGGATAGGCTCGCAAGTCGTTGGTCATGCTTGGGCTAAAGTATGCAAAAAAGACCACTGTAGGGTGAATGGGTACATGGACATTTACCAAAATGAGGCTTTTATCCATTATTGTCATGTTAGCAAAGATTACCGTGGAAAAAATATCTACCCGGCAATGGTAGCCACTCTATGTCAAAAGTTGTTTTCTGATGCAATGGTCAAGCGTGTGTTAATCGATACTGAAGTTGATAACAGAGCCTCTTTACGGGGAATTAGTAAGGTTGGATTTAAACCACTCGGGAAAGGGGTATATGTCCAGTTTTTAGGGCGACTAATATATAAGCATGAACAATTTAAATCTTGCAGCGTAATGGAGAGAACATGATGACGCCGGGATTATCGATCAAGAGACATGAGAAATACTATGAGGCATTGGGTCCTGTACCAGAAGGAAACTTATCATCATTAGATTACTACCGTTTTGAGCTCGTGAAACGCCATATTTGTGGCAAATCAGTTCTTGATGTAGGTTGTGCTCGAGGAGATTTTTTGAAGTTGATTAAATCAGAGTATCAGATTGCTGGAATTGAGGCAACAAAAAAACGTGCAGAAGACTGCAACAAAATACTGGACCAGGATGTTGTCAGAGTCTGCAATGTAGAGGAGGGAATTGGTTTTGAAGACAACAACTTTGATACTGTGGTTTGCATGGAGGTTCTCGAGCATCTTATAAACCCCCAAGAAACTTTAGAACATCTGATAAGAATTAGCAGAATAAGAACCATAATCACCGTTCCGTATGATGAAAAAATAAAATGGATACTGTGCATACACTGTGCCAAATATACGCCAGTGTCTGGACATTTACATTCTTTTAATGAAGTAAAACTAAAACAATACATAGATGGTCTCAAAGCGGATGTAAAAAGGATAAAACTATCAAAATTCGGAAATTCATTTTTAAGGTTTGTACCGAGTTTTGTTCCATTCAGGTTAAAATTTTTGATTGATAAAATATTTTGTAAATTATTTCCCAGACATACTAAGTGGATTCTCTTGATTGTTGATAAAAGAGGGGACATATGACTCTAAAAAAGAAATTCACCAGCGATGTATTATTCTATGGTATTTCGAGCGGTCTGATGAGTTTATTCGGATTTATAACCTTGCCAATTCTAACAAAAACGTTATCTCAGGAGTTATACGGCGTATGGGTTCAGATAATGATTACAACCTCACTCCTATTGCCCTTTATCACAGTTAGTTTTCAGGTATCAGTTGTAAGATTTCTGGCTGGCAATGAAAACAAACAGAGAGTTAGCTCGCTGTTTCACTCCATGTTGGGAATCGTATTTCTGAATAGTTTGTTGTTTGTTCTGATTACTTTCATCTTTAAAGATACTCTAAGCAGTTTTATTTTTGGAGACCCATCTTTCCGCACTTTTGTACCTCTTCTGGGTCTGTGGATCATGGCAGAGGCAATCTACATCATGAGCACATCTTTTATGAGAGCAAAAAACAAAATAAAACTCCTATCTCTGGTTAACATAGGATATGCAATACCTCGCATACTGATACTGTATTTAGTTCTGGTTATTTTCGGTGGAGATATCAGACTAGTCCTGATACTCTACATCATAACAAGCATTGTTTTCTCTCTGCTCGTGTATTTACTTGAGGTTGTGAGAACTGTCGGTGTATTCATAGAGATGCATAACTTAAAAAGGACATTGAAAGATTTGCTCAAATTTTCATTGCCTTTCATACCCAATGGCATATTGATGTGGGTCTTAGCGTCAAGTGACCGATATTTCATTGTCCATCTACTAAGTTTATCAGAGAATGCAGTTTATTCTGCAGCTTACAGTCTCACCTCTGTTTTAAGCTTGTTTTACATGCCACTGGGATTTGTAGTATATCCGCTGTTGGTTGAGTTCTGGGAGAAAGGTCAAAAAGACATTGTTAGAACACTCTTCGAGAAATCTACCAGAATATACATCTTCCTTGTTGTACCTGCAATTTTTGGTCTTTATACTCTGGGACCAAAATTAATTTTGATTTTAACTACGAGCGATTATACCGTAAGTCCTGCAATCATTTTGTGGATTTCTGTAGGTATATTGTTTTTAGGAATTTACCAAATAAATGTTTATATCATACACTTAATAAAAAAGACCTATTACAATACGATTATTTTCTTCACCGCCGCAATTATCAACGTTGTGTTGAATTATATTCTCATTAAAGCAATAGGTATAGAAGGAGCTGCAATTTCCACACTCATATCTTATCTCTTTTTAGCTTCTGTAATCGCCATCTTAGCTCGAAAAGAGATACATTATGCTTTTGATATTAAATTAATGATAAAATGTATTTTTGCTTCCTTGATTATGTTCTTCGTTATTAAACAAATTGCAATAAATGATATCTTTACGATTTTAATAATCATAATTTTAGGTTTCTCTGTGTATGTGATACTTTCAATAATCCTGAAATCGATTACTCAAGAAGATATAAACGACATTAAGCATGTATTGGGATTTGATAAATCTTAAAAATTTAAAACCTGTTGATTATAGAGTGAAGTCTCATTTCCCCCTTGCCACGATTTCACATACTTCTGCAACCTTCCTCGCCACCACTTCCCAGCTGTGATTTTCCACTACGTATTTTCTGCCATTCTTCCCCATTTCCAACTGCAACTTTTTGTCTTTCAGTAATCTCACTATCGTTTCTGCCAGCTTCTCGGGGTTCTCTGGCTCTACTAATGCCCCTCCGCCAATTTTTTCCAACACCTCAAAACCATCTACCCTGCTTGCCACCACCGCTTTCCCACACGCCATATACTCATACAACTTTAAAGGAGAGTATCCGGATTTTAGAGGTCTCTTGTAAACTACACAGACATCACTTGCACTGATGTACAACGGAACCTTCTCATAGGGGACTGACCCTGTGAAAATAACGTTCCCAGACACTCTCAGGTTATCTGCAAGTTCTTCAAGTTCTTTTCTCATCATGCCATCTCCGACCACCAAGAATTTGGTGTTGGGACAACTTTTCAGTATCAAAGGAACTGATCGAATGAGGTATTCAACACCCTGCCATTTGAAAAGGGAGCCAACAAAACACACATATTTTGAGTTATAATCGAGATTGAGTTCTTTTTTTGCTTCTTTTTCGTCAATTGGTCTGAACACATCTGTGTTAGCTCCATTCTCTATCACAGTTATCTTATCATCAGGAATGTTGTATGTCCTCATTATCTCCTCTTTTATTTTTTGAGTCACTGCCACAATGGCATCCGCATATCTATAACTCCTCTCATTCAGCCTATGTAATATATAACCCGTTATCGAATTTATCAGTTTCATCTCTTCGCTTAGAAGCCCATTCACCTCAACAACCACCCGAACACCAAATACTTTGCCGATAATGACTGCAAAAAATGAATTTTCCCCTCTTGTATAGATTAAATCAGGATTTTCAGAGATTATTTTTTTAATAAGTATCGTAGAAGATTTTAAAATACTGAATAAACCAGTAAAAACTGGAATGTTGAAAGACACACCCATATCTATTGCAATGATATCCAAAAACTTTGAGAGATTTTCCCTCAACTCCCTCACATGTATCCTGTCTCCACCACTTTCATACGAGACCTGTGGCATATACAACACAATCTTCATCATAACAATATTTGCTCAGTTAAATATATCTCTCATATTTCTGACAATTCCTGCCAATATTTCAGAGGTATACTCTTCAATTTAGTTTAAAAGAGACCTATGAGAACTCCCACACCTATACTCATCAAAACAAATCCCGCGAACACGTTTATCCTTTTCTCAATTATGTGAGAGATTGAATGCAACGATTTGAGTGAGAGAAAGACAAGTACACCTATTACAAACAAGGTTGAGAGAACGAAACATACGAGTGTCAATGCCATTGTCATTCCTCCATACGGTATAGATGCAACCATCACTGGAATAAAAGGCACACAAGGAGACACTGACGCTATCAATATGAGTGAGTACGAGAGAACATTGGTATCGTGAGAGTGGTCGTGATGGACGTGTTTGTAATCATTTTTGTAATGTCGCATCGACATTATGGTGTATGCAAGACCGAACACAAACAACAAAGAGCCTGAAAATAGACTCTCAAAGTTCTCGAGTCTATGGGATACCGACATACCTATCAGTATCACACCAATTCCTATAAGAACAGAGGTTGTGATGTGTCCCAGTCCCCCGGCAAGAGCCACCAAGACAGACCTCGATAGCCCCCACCTCTCGGCTCTTGAAACCACAACAAAGGGCATCCAGTGGTCTGGAGCAATCGAATGAATGACCCCAAGTATAACAGCAGCCATTATTACCCCTGTTTCCAGCATAACCAAATTTTTAGATTAAAAATTTAAAAAACTATTTATTCTATCTGACAAATTTGTTAAAACTTTTTAAAATTACTTTTTAATTAGTTAAAACGAAGTAATAAAATCTGGAACTTGTTTGGACTAAGTGTATTAAGATACGATAGTAAAATCAGAAAATTTGGATGAGAAATGAGAATGGGAGATGAGGTTAGCAGCGAGCTGCAGTTCCCATGCGCGCGAGCAGCATAGTACAGTGCAGCACGTGGGCGGGCTTATCTTCTGAGTTCGGAATGGGTTCAGGAGTACCCCCGCCACTATGGCCGCTAAACTCATCTCCCTAAGCCAAGGTCCGGATTCGAACCGGAGTAACGTCGCTCTGCAGGCGACTGCGTAGCCACTCCGCCACCTTGGCATAAACCATGTACAAGCAAAGTCCAAATATCGCCTGGGCCAAGGCAAAGTAGGCTGGCACGGACTTTAGTAGCCGTGGACTGAGCACCTCGTTACCTTGGTGCTTACATCCCGGCCCTATCAAACCCGTCTTTTACGGGCGTCCTTAATGAGGTCTCTTTTTGGGGGTGGCTTCGGGCTTAGATGCTTTCAGCCCTTATCCACATAGCGCGTGGCTTCTCGGCAGTGCCCTGCCGGACAACCGATCGACTAGAGGCGCCGTTGCCCAGTTCCTCTCGTACTATGAGCAACTTCCCCTCAGACCTCAAACACCTCCGATAGATAGTAACCGACCTGTCTCACGACGGTCTAAACCCAGCTCACGATCCCCTTTAATAGGCGAACAACCTCACCCTTGGCCGCTGCTGCACGGCCAGGATGGAGAGAACCGACATCGAGGTAGCAAGCCACCGGGTCGATATGTGCTCTTGCCGGTGACGACTCTGTTATCCCCGGGGTAGCTTTTCTGACATCAATGGCCCTCATCAAGAGGGCTCATTGGTTCGTTAGGCCCGACTTTCGTCTCGCGATCTCTCGGTATGGAAGATCGCGTCAAGCCGGCTTTTGCCCTTACACTCTTCTCAGGGTTTCCGTCCCTGATGAGCCGACCTTAGGGCGCCCTTGATACCTTTTCAAGGGCGTCCCGCCCCAGGCAAACTGCCCACCTATCGTTGTCCTCCTTTCGGAGTTAGAGCCGTAGTTCCAGAAGGGTGGTATTCCACTGGCGGCTCCACACCCCCTGGCGAGGGNGCTTCGACGCCTCCCACCTATCCTCTACATCCAGAACCACGACCCAGCGACAGGCTGCAGTAAAGCTCCACGGGGTCTTCACTTCCCATCGGAGGTCTCCAGACTCTTCACTGGAATGTGGGGTTCACCGGGCTCTGGCTAGGGACAGTGGGACTCTCGTTGGTCCATTCATGCAAGCCGCCAATTAAGCGGCAAGGTATTACGCTACCTTAAGAGGGTCAGAGTTACCCCCGCCGTTGACAGGCCCTTCGCCCAGTTGAACCTGGGTTTCAGGTACCTGCACTGGGCAGGATTCACAGGCTGTACTAGTCCTTACGGAGTTGCAGCCTGCTATGTTGTTATTAGACAGTCGGAGTCCCCCTGTCACTGCGACCTGCTCCATCTCGGAGCAGGCACCCCTTCTCCCGAAGTTACGGGGCTAATTTGCCGAATTCCCTTAGCCAGAATACCCCGACACGCCTGGGCCTTCTCAGCCTGAGACACCTGTGTCAGTTCTCGGTACGGTCACCTGGCACCCTTTTCACGGGCTCCCGGGGTCAGCCGACTTACGTCATCACGTCTTCACCCACTTCTCGCCATTACGGCTCTCCGTGGGCTTCAACGCTTGAACAGGTTGGCGCCCCTGCTCGGCCTACCCGGAAGCGTCGGGATTGGATTGCCAGGTGGTGCAGGAATATTAACCTGCTTCCCTCTTCGGTGCACTCGAATTACGGTGCACCTTAGGACCGACTAACCCTCGGCTGACGAACATTGCCGAGGAAACCTGGCCCTTTCGGCGGTTGGGATTCTCACCCAACTATGCTGCTACTAACGCCAGGATTCTCGTTCCTACGCGGTCCACAGGACCTCACAGCCCTGCTTCTACCCACGCAGGACGCCCCCCTACCGGATCACCTTACGGTGCCCCATGGTATCGGTGGTCGGCTTAAGCCCCGTCCATTTTCAGGGCCCCAAACCTCGACTGGTGAGCTGTTACGCACTCTTTAAAGGATAGCTGCTTCTAAGCTCACCTCCCAGTTGTCTTAGGCTTGGGACGCCTTTTATTGGTAACACTTAGCCGACACTTAGGGACCTTAACCATGGGCTGGGTTTATCCCCTTGCGGACTGGAAGCTTACCCCCCAGCCCGGACTCCGGACTTCTCAGGCGACGGCGGATTCGGAGTTTGACAGGGAAGCGAGGAGTTTCCTCCCCTATCTTCCCAATCAGTGCTCTACCCCGCCGACTACCTCAGTCCAGGTCATGCTGTGGCATGTTTCGGGGGGAACCAGCTATTCCCGGGCTCGATTAATCTTTCACTCCTAGACGCGGGTCAGAGGAGCGATTTGCATATCAGCACCCCTTCGGCCCTCCACGCGAGTTTCCTCGCGCTTCAGCCTGCCCACGCCTAGATCGCCCGGCTTCGGGTCTTGTCCAGGTGACTCCGGGCACTTTTAGTACCCCGCACCACACCCTTTCGGGCTACGTGCATGTCGCTTTCGCTTCGGCTCCCCACGTGAAGTGGTTAACCTCGCCACCCAGACAAACTCCCTGGCCCGTTCTTCAAAACGTACGGTACGACGTTGCACAGCGATGCCCGTACTACCGCCTCGCGACGGGTTCCTTCGCATCGCCGATCCTTTCACGCCGTACCCCACTATCACCAGCTGGTTTCAGGCGCTTTTCACCTCCCTCCTCGGGGTACTTTTCAGCTTTCAGTCACCCTACTACTGCGCTATCGGTCTCAAGACGTATTTAGTTTTGGAAGTTGATGCCTCCCAGCTTCCCGTGAGATTTCCAACCCACGGTACTCAGGACACAGGACAAACCCCCTGGATTACACCTACGTGGCTTTCACACTCTATGGCGCTCCGTTCCAGGAGACTTCGGTTTCTCCAGGTCGGGTTTTATTGTCCTGTGCCTACAACACCACATTTCCATGCCCTCATCGAGCACGGATTCGGTTTGAACTGTGCCGCTTTCACTCGCCGTTACTCACGGCATCCCAATTGGTTTCTTCTCCTGCCCCTACTAAGATGTTTCAATTCGGGGCGTTCCCCCTCCCTAACGGGAGTGACGCGCGAAGCGTCAGGAAGTCCCATTCGGAGATCCCCGGATCTAAGGCTCCCTGCACCTCCCCGGGGCTTATCGCAGCTTGGCACGTCCTTCATCAGCGCTTGAGCCGAGCCATCCACCAGCTGGCATAGAGCCAGGCTCTACCTCACCTTGGCCCAGTAAGCGTCTGGACTTTGCTTGTACATGGTCTCTTCGCCCTGTATGGGCTCAACCCTTCCCAGACGAGACAATAGCTCGTCTGGTGCATCACACATGGACTCGCTGGGATTCGAACCCAGGGCCTCTGCCTCGCAAAGGCAGCGATCTTCCAGCTGATCTACGAGCCCATCTGATGGGTCTTGGCAACCTTACGGCTTCCGATCGGAGTATACTATGCCCACATTTGTGGGCTTTGTAGGAGGTGATCCAGCCGCAGATTCCCCTACGGCTACCTTGTTACGACTTAACCCCACTCGCGAAGCCCAAGTTCGAAAACGGCACTATGTCCGTTCCCTCACTTGGACCTCACTCGCGTGGTTTGACGGGCGGTGTGTGCAAGGAGCAGGGACGTATTCACCGCGCTATGTTGAAGCGCGATTACTACGGATTCCAGCTTCACGAGGGCGGGTTGCAGCCCTCGATCCGAACTACGGTTGGGTTTATGGGATTGCCTTCCCCTCTCGGGGTCGATGCCCATTGTCCCAACCATTGTAGCCCGCGTGTATCCCAGGGGATTCGGGGCATACGGACCTACCGTAGCCCGCACCTTCCTCCGCTTTAGCAGCGGCGGTCCCCACAATGTACCCATCGCCCCGGAGGGCATGCTGGCAATTGTGGGCGCGGGTCTCGCTCGTTGCCTGACTTAACAGGATGCTTCACAGTACGAACTGGCGACGGCCATGCACCTCCTCTCAGCTAATCTGGTAAGGTCTTTAGCCTGACCTTCATCTCGCTGTCTCCCCTGGTAAGGTTTCCGGCGTTGAATCCAATTAAACCGCAGGCTCCACCCGTTGTGGTGCTCCCCCGCCAATTCCTTTAAGTTTCAGCCTTGCGGCCGTACTTCCCAGGTGGCTCGCTTCACGGCTTCCCTACGGCACCAGGCACAGTCACGCCATGCCTGACACCTAGCGAGCATCGTTTACGGCTGGGACTACCCGGGTATCTAATCCGGTTCGTGCCCCCAGCTTTCGTCCCTCACCGTCGGACCCGTTCTGGTGAGACGCCTTCGCCACAGGTGGTCCCTCAGGGATTACAGGATTTCACCCCTACCCCTGAGGTACCTCTCACCTCTCCCGGTCCCAAGCCCAGCAGTATCCCCTGATCGCCTGACGGTTAAGCCGCCAGATTTCCCAAGGGACTTACTAGGCCGGCTACGGACGCTTTAGACCCAATAAAAGTGGCTACCACTCGAGCCGCCGGTGTTACCGCGGCGGCTGGCACCGGTCTTGCCCGGCCCTTGCTATCGGATGCTTTTTAGGCATCCGGACAGCCGACGCCATGCGCCGGCACTCGGGGTCCCCTTATCACGGTTTCCCGCATTGTAAAGTTTTCGCGCCTGCTGCACCCCGTAGGGCCTGGATTCATGTCTCAGAATCCATCTCCGGGCTCCTGCTCCCACAGCCCGTACCCGTCGTAGGCTAGTGGGTACGTTACACCCACTACTACCTGATAGGCCGCAGACCCATCCTTGGGCGGAGTCAGAAGACTCCTTTTGGGCTATGGTGCATTCCAGCATCCATAGCCTATCCGGTATTATCCCCAGTTTCCCGGGGTTATCCCGGTCCCAAGGGTAGGTTATCCACGTGTTACTGAGCAGTGCGCCATGCTCCCCCGAAGGGGAACATACGACTCGCATGGCTTAGTCGGACCCCGATAGCAGTAGCCTCTGGCAGGATCAACCAGAGTTGAACTGGCGGGGTTTAAATTAAATTAGCAACTCCGATCGGAATTAACCGGGTTGCCAAGACCCATGTCAGACGGAATAGATCACTATCCAGTCCCCATTTGAATATTGCACGGCTTGAAAGCGACCCTTCACAACATGGGATTTCCCCACTCTCTGGGTCGACGCCGGTCACCGTGCAACGATGTAAATAACATATTTACAAAGGGAATATTATTTTACTACTATCCATATTTAAGCTTTGCTCTCAACGTCCTCGCAAATCTTTAAGTGCCTTCACATGTTCAACTCTCTTGTTTATTAACTCTTTTGTCCCTATGTCCTTCCTATGGTAGAGCTCCCCTCTTATATTTCCAATTGCTCTTTCAGCCTTTTTCTCTGCCTCTTCCAGAGTATCTGCAATACCAACAACACCAACAGCTCTTGAACGAGTTGTGTATATTACGCCATCTTTCTCATACACGCTCGCAAAAAACAACAACGTATCCCCTACATCACCTACATATACTGGTGAGTCTGCTACCGGATTATCTGGATAGCCTTTCGGGACAAGATACTTACAAACGGTTGCCTTATGCTCAAAATCGATATCACCCAGCTTTCCCTCAGCACACTCCTGAAGTACATATGAGAAATCGGTACGCATGATTGGAAGTATGTTCAAAGCCTCTGGATCCCCAAATCTGACATTGAACTCGACAACATACACGCCCTCGGCAGTCAGCATGAACTGACCATACAAAACACCTCTATAAGGTGTATTCGTCTCATTTTTCGCATTTTTTACAACATCTTTCATGATTTTACAGGCTTCATCATATTCTTCTTGTGTGAGGAACGGCAAAAGATGGTTAGCATCACTGTAAGACCCCATCCCTCCTGTATTTGGACCTGTATCTCCCTCATATGCTCTTTTGTGGTCTTGGACTGCAGGAGAGAATGCAAGATTGGTCCCATCACAGAACGCCTGAATTGTGAATTCCTCTCCCTCCAGTTTCTCCTCAACAACAACCTTATGCCCAGCTGACAACAGCTTTGAGGAATACTCAAGCACTTCCTCCGCATTGTTGAGATGCTCGCCCATCACCTTTACACCCTTGCCTCCTGTCAAACCAGATGGTTTTATTGCTGCCTCGCCTATCTGTCTGAGAGCATTTTCAATCTCTTCAACACTCTCACACACAACGAACTCGGGATACCCTCTGATCGAGTACTTTCTCATGAACTCCCTTGCCCATGCCTTGTCAAATTCGAGTCTTGCGACATCTTTCCTCGGACCGAATGTAAATATGCCTACGTCCTCCAAAGCATCAGCAACTCCCTCTGCCAAAGGAGCTTCAGGACCTATCACAGCGTAATCCACTCCAACCTCTGTAGCATATTCCACGACTTCATTGGGGTCTGTTTCAGAGCCAATATGGAACTCAGAAAGAGACGCAATTCCTGGATTTTTCTTAGACATAAAAGAGAAAAGTTCAGAGGAGTTCGAGAGAGTTTTTGCAATTGCATGCTCTCTCCCACCACTCCCAACAACAAGCACCTTCATGTTTCTCCCTCTTTCAGCACATCATCATACTCTCCAGCATCAATTGCTTTCTGGACTTCCTTTGGACTCTTCCCATCAACTGTAATTCCCATCGAAAGACAAGTTCCAAGAACTTCCTTCACAGCGCCTTTGATATCATACGATAACATGTCTGTCCTCTTCATTCTTGCAACCTTTAAAATCTGCTCAAACTTCAGGTCTGCTATCTTGCTTGCACCAGCATCTCCAGAGCCTTTTTCTATCCCTGCTTCCTTTTTCAAAAGTGCTGTCGTGGGTGGAGTCCCAACCGTTATTGTGAAGTTCTTTTCCTCATCCACCACTATTTTCACAGGAACTTCCATGCCATCATAGTCTGCTGTCAGCTCATTGATCTTATCAACCACCTCTTTAACATTAATACCAAGTGGCCCAAGGGCAGGACCGAGAGGTGGCCCAGGGGTTGCTTTCCCACCACTTACCAAAACTTCAACAACTGGCATTCACTCTTCCTCCTTTCTCAGAACCCTCACATGATCCCCTCTCACAGTAACTGGTATTGGAACCATTGCCTCGAATAGTTCCACTGTTATCTCCTCATGAAGCTCATCGATTCGTTTCACCCTTGCCTTCTCGCCTTTGAACGGGCCTGCAATTAGCTCAACTATGCTTCCTTCAAGAATTCCACTCACAGACGGCTTTGGTGTCAGGAAGTGCTCCACTTCCGCAAAATCGGTTGAACCTTTCACAACTCCCTTTGCATGCGGAATAGTCATAATAGCAGAATCCACTATCTCTTTTCTTGGAGATTCGATAAGCACATAACCCTTCAATTCGTCTGGCACAAGTATCGCCCTTATATCAAGCTTGTTCTTCTTTGCAATCTGAGTAATCATATTTGCAACAGACCTCTCCTGATTCGCTGTTGTTTTCACAGCAAATATCTTGCTTTCCTCCATTTAATCCCCTCAAAAGTAAGTTGGTAATTCACTGAGTAAAAGATATACAACAAAACCTATCAAACCTATGAAAAGTATGCCAGCTGCTGCAATCTTGGAGACCATATAGAACTCATCCTTGGATGGTTTCCTCGCGTATCTGAGCACTCTGATGTACTCTCTGAGTTTCAATTTCACAGATTCAATACTAAGATTCTTCAAAAAGGTCTCAATTGTGTCAATTTGTAGAGACCTCTCACTCACCTCGCGTCTTGTCATGTTTATCAGCCTCTAAGCCCGTTAGAGTATGTCAATACCGTACTTACTCTTAGCTTTGGGGGATGGACCATATATCTGTGGTGATTTTACGCCAGTTAGTATTATGAGCGTTCTCACCTTTGACTCAAAGTCTGGTTCGATTCTTGCACCCCAGATGATTCTTGCATCTGGGTCGATCTGAGTGTACACCTCTTCACATGCCTTCTTCGCCTCAGAGACCGTAAGGTCAGGACCGCCTGTTATGTTGATTAGGGCAGCCTTTGCTGTGGATATATCCACATCAAGTAATGGACTTCTCAGCGCTCTCTGAACTGCCTCAACCGCCCTATCATCACCATCAGACTCTCCGAGACCTATCATCGCCACACCGCCGTCCTCCATCACAGTCTTCACATCTGCAAAGTCGAGATTCACCAGTCCTGTCTTTGTGACAAGTTCTGTGATACCCTTCACAGCGTGCATGAGTACCTCATCCGCAACCTTGAAGGCTGCTGTAAGTGGGAGTCTTGGCACAACATCAAGAAGACGGTCGTTTGGTATCACTATTACTGTGTCTGACACATCCTTCAATCTCTCAAGTCCAGCAAGTGCATTCTCCTGTCTAATCTTCCCCTCAACCGAGAAGGGTAGCGTGACTACCCCTATCGTAAGGGCACCTGCATCCGCAGCTGTCTCAGCTACGATGGGGACTGCACCAGTACCTGTACCTCCTCCAAGGCCACATGTCACAAAAACCATGTCTGCTCCTTCAACAAGTTTTGATATCTCGTCCCTGTTCTCCTGTGCACTCGCCTCACCAATCTGGGGCCATCCTCCCGCACCAAGTCCTCTCGTTGTCTTTCTGCCGATCAATAATTTGCGGTCTGCCGATACACTCAACAAATGTCTCGCATCTGTGTTGATTGCTATAAGCTCCGCACCCTCTATACCCTCTTCAAACATTCTGTTTATGGTGTTGTTGCCAGCACCTCCACATCCAATCACTTTTATCCTGGGCATCAACTGCTCAAGAAGTGCTTGAAGCTCTGCATCAATGTCCTCGTTCTGCAGTACTGGGGACTTAGTACGCGGGCTGCTACGGGCAATTGCATCTTCAACGATGGTCTTCATACTAACTCTCCTTTTATCAGCTTGACTTCAATATTAAAAGCTATGCTCTCACACTCATATACCATCTCTGGTTTAATAGCTTTTCCATCTACTTCAACCATTTCTCCTTTTAAAAGTTTTCTCAACTCTGCCCCACTCAAACCGAGTGATTCTGCTTTTTGCATATTAATCTTCCTCCTCCTTACGATTATTTCGGCTGGGGAATGAAACTCATATTCCTCATAAGATGACAAAACATTAAAAAGTATGTCCTTTGCCTTCTCAACAACTGACTTATCAAACCCAAAGATAATGGGTAGAATGTTTCCATTCTCGGACTCTATGTGCCCCAACCCATGCTCCTCTATGAGTTTCCTCAGCGAGTTTCTGTATCTTCTGTCAAGATAATCCCACAAATCTCTTGGCATCTCCACAAACAACAATGAATCTTTGCTCTCACGACCATGAACGCCAGTGTCAATCCTTACTCTCCCCAGTGATGACAGCTTCAGATAGTCCTCCATGCCCAGCACTCCAACCGCCCTTACATCTTTTTCTTTCAGAATTATATATCCAAATTTGTTTGCAATCTCCTCGATTCGTTTCCTTAAAGATGTAGAGACAGATTTCTTATCCACATAAATGAACTCTGCTTTTGACTTCTCAACCGCCTCCATCAACACACCCTCATCCATCCTCTCAAGCATAACACTCGAAAAACAATGACCAAAACTCACATTCGAGGAGGACATCAACTCTGTCTCCCTCCTCAGATAATGTGGTCCACCCAGACCAACACCAACCGGACATTTTTTCTCCTTACCTATACTATCTAGTATAGCCCGTGCTACGACCTCTCCTGCCCAACTGTCTTTCCATTCGGATGGAGAGCTGCCTATCTCAACAAAGACAAGAGGGATACGTACCTCAACGGGTCCATGATGTGTTGCTTCCATGACAACTTTCCATTCACTTTCCTGAGCGTATCTCATCAGATTCAGAAGTATCATTCTCATGAGATGAGGAGATGGCACACACAACGAAGACCCATACACCCCAGTGAAATGGGTTGTAAAAATCTTTCCAGATGTGTCACTCTTGTGTCTGGATGCAAATATGAGAGAATCTACATGAAAACCACTCAACTTTCTGTCAATATCGTTAAGGTTTGTGAGGTTATCCTTTACATCTACGATACACACATCCTCTCTCGCCCATGCGTTCTCAATCAATTCATCATTTCCAAAATCAATTTCATCCCAATCAGCAATTCTGAGTAAATTATCTTTGATATTCTGGCTTGCTATGTCCAATCTTGAACATACGATAACATACATATTCATACCCTTCTTGGTAGATGTACTCTCACCGAAACAGAGTCCTCTCCAATCTTCTGCCACTCCATACTTCCCTGATGGAGTTTAGCGATCTCAGAAGCCAAATAAAGTCCAAGCCCGCGTGAGGAAGTTATGTACTCGGGTGATAGCAATTTTTCAAAATCTGAAAGAGATGTGCCCTCTGCAACGAATTCCAAGATTGCATCCTCACCCTCGACTCTCTTGATGATGTTCAATTTTCCTCCCCTCGACGTTCTTATCGAAATGTTCTCTACAACATCATATATGAGCTGTCGAAGGCTTGCTTCATCCCCTTTCAAAACAATCTCTTCTCCAGATACTTCAACATTCAATCCCTTCTGTTCCAGAATAAAGGATAAATCAGACAAAATCTCGTCTATCAGTTTTCCAATGTATATGTCTCTCCATTCCATTCTCCCGTCCTCGATTCTGACAAGACTCAAAAGCTTGCCAACAACTGCCTCCAATTTAGATGTGCTTCTGACCATTGCATTGACCATCTGTGAAAGTCGCTCATCCTTCACATAATCACTGTCTTCTATGAGGGAAAGATATCCATGAAGTGTTGTTAGTGGTCCTTTGAGGTCATGCAAAGTTATGTCCACAAACTTCATTTTGAGTTCATCGAGTTTCTTTAACTCATGATAAGCATCCCTTATCGTATTGGAATATCTCCTAATGTCCACATCAAGTCGAGTTCTCTCAATAAGGTGAGATAATTGGAGACATATTGACTCGATAAAACTCTCTTGGACCTCATTAACATCAATACCATCCCATCCAAGCTTGAGAACTCCTTCCTCCTCCCCCACAGAAAATGTATGAGAAATAGAAAGAAGATTATCAATGTTATCAACATCACCATAACATGCCTTACACTCCTTCCCAAGAATAATCAAGCCTGCACTTGCGTTGAGATTTCTAACAATCGTATTCAGTGCTTCATTCAACACAGCCTGCTCATCATCGCCCTTCACAGATGCAAGTTCATAAAGTGTTCTCAGTTCATTCGCATATCTCTCCATCTGCTCAATTGCAACACCTCTCTCAATGACGTACACCAATATCTTCCCCAACTCTTTCAAAACAAACCTTTCATATTCTGTCCACACCTTTGGGCGGTTGTTTAGCAAAACAATCGCTACACCATTATCAAAGCACATAGCAAGCAAAGATTCAACCTTTAATCCCTTCAAAATCTCCCTCGTTTCTCCATCCACATCGTCTGTGGAAGATATGGAGACAAAATTCTCCTCCTCTACCAACTCCCTGAAAACATCAAAATTCACATCTTTTATTCTTTCTTTCATTCCCTCTCTATGCTCTGAGTCCCACACATAAACCTGATTGAGGCTATTTTTTATGAAGTGCAAAAGCAGAGTCCCATCAACGCCCATGAATTCTCCAATCCTCTGAAGACATAGCTCTATCCTCTCTTCCAGTTTGCTATCGATGATTGTTGACTCCAGTATATCGCTGACAACGTTCTCGATTTCAAGCCTGATTTTCAGCCATTCTTCTATACTTTTTATGTCTGTGATGTCAAACACACATCCGAGAATCGCATTCCTTCCTTCATACTCAACTAAAGTGGGTATGATGATGACCCATAACAGACTTCCATCCTTTCTTATGCTCTTTACAACATGCGAAGTGGGTAACCCTCCAACTCTACCTTTGATTGCTTTATTTGTAAATTCTTCAAGAAGCTCCTGCCCCTCTGGTGTTATGAGTCTTTTATAATCTGTAAAGAGTAATTCGTCACGTGTATATCCACTCATCTCACAAAATGCTCTGTTTACGAATTTGAAATAGCCGTCTTGGTATATGTAAACCCCGATAGGTAACGATTCTAACATCGACATGTTCGTGCTATTTATTTCCATCACCATATTTTTTGTTATGACATAAATATTAACATAACGTTAATTGTGAGATGGTGATGCAAGATGGACATGCAAAAAATAATCGAAAGGATGGAAAAGAGAGACTCAGCGAGAGAGGAGACGATGAAACTCACAAGAGAGGTTACAAGATTATCTGCAAGAGCAATCAGACAGATACACCGTTCTCTCGAGAATTTGAGTGAGGTTGAGGAGAGTAAAAATTCGATAAAAAAGGCAAGAAAATTGTTGGAAGAGGTTAATGAGACATTAAAAGACTTGCCTGAGATATACTATGCTGGATTTGTTGAGAATGCACAACAGGAGTTTGTAGAGGCATCAATCACCTTCAACATTGTGAGGGCATTTGAAGATGGAAATGACGTGGATATACCATCACCAGAAGAACTGAACGTAACAGACCCCTCTTACCTTAAAGGGCTTGCAGATGCGATTGGAGAATGTAGAAGATACATCATATCACTGCTAATGAAGAAAGAGACAGTAAAAGCATAGAGAGTGCTCGCTCTGTGCGAAGAGATTCATCACACACTCATGGAGTTCGACTTTCCAGACGCCCTCACACACGGACTGAGGCACAAGACTGATATTGCATCCCAGCTCATAGATAAAACGAGAAGCGATATAGTTTCGGTACTTGCTGCAGATAGAATTGAAAAGGTGGTGAAAAACATTGGGTGAATTTTGGTTTGATGAACACACAGCAGACGTGAAGTTTCATGCAAAAGGGGAGAGCATTGAAGACCTCTTTGAGAGCTCGGCACTTGCACTCTTTGAGGCAATGGTTGATACAAGCAAAGTTGAGCCAAAAGAAGAGAGGATAATTGAAATCGAGGGATGGGGAAAAGAGCTCACTGAAATTCTTTATGACTTTCTAACAGAACTCATAATCATATTCGAGGTTGAAAACCTTGTATTTTCACGGTTTGATGTGAATTTTGAGAACAATAGATTAAAAGCAAGATGCTGGGGAGAGAAGATAGATGTGGAAAAACATGAATTCAGAGGGGACGTGAAGGCTGTAACGTTTCATGAGCTAACAGTTGAGAAGGAGAATGGATACACGGCAACCGTTGTGCTTGATACATGAGGGGATAAGGTGTTAAAAGCACTACGTTCTGGAATCTCGCTCCTATCAAGAATACCAGTTGGAATGGAAGACCTTAACATATCTAAAGAAACTTATCTCTTTGTCCCAATTGGGGGGTTTCTCGGTCTCATAATCGGGATTATCTCATATTTCTTTGTATTGGTATTTCCCCCAGAACTCTCAGCCTTTCTGATATTGGTTGTGATATACTGGGTGTGCGGTTTCAACCATCTCGATGGACTGGCTGACATGGGGGACGGAATAATGGCACAAGGAAACAAAGAGAGAAAGATAAGTGCTATGAAGGATGTGAGGCTGGGCGTAGGTGGAATAGGAACTGTCGTTCTGTATTTGATAGGTCTGTATGCTGTTTTAGTTCTCATCTCTGCCAATGCATCCCTCTCAATGATTGCCATACTCGTGGGGGAGATTTGCGCAAAGCATTCTATGGTGATGATGTGTGCACTTGGAAAACCTATTTCACAGGGGATGGGGGCTCTCTTTCTGAAAAACACCACAAAAAAACATTTGCTTTTGAGTTTTATTTTCAGTTTCTTCTTAATTATCCCATTGTATTCCCTAGGAATGATTATCCTAGGGATTCTTGCAATTGTTTCATCAACTCTTGGCTCAATTTCTCTTCTTTATATAGCTGAAAAGAATTTCGGTGGTGTGAACGGAGATATAATAGGGGCATCTAACGAGGTTGGAAGGATTTTGGCACTTATTGTGATTGGGGGTATCGCATGTATGCACTTGTGATGGCTGGTGGGAAGGGAAAGAGAATGAAAAAGGGGGGCATATAGACAGAAAAGCCGTTGATAGAAATATGTGGGAAACCCATTATACAACGTATAATCGATGTTCTCAATAATGCCCCCTCAATAGACAGAGTGTATGTAGTGGTTTCACCCCATGTTCCTCATACCATCAGATGGCTTGCCGACAGAGATATTGAAATGTTCATGGGGAGGGGAGAGGGATACCTACAAGACATGATGGAGGCGGTTGAGAGTTTGAAAATAAAAGAGCCATTCATCGTTTGTATGGGAGACCTCCCTCTTCTGAATACGGAACTCATAGAACTCATAATCAGCGAGTATAGGAAACACGAAAAACCCGCACTCTCTGTGCATGTGCCATTGTGTTTATGTAGACAGCTCAATATACACCCTGATACTGTTCTTCAAGGAGACTTGGTTCCTTGCGGCATAAACATACTCAAGGGAGAGAGGGTGAGATATGAACAAGATGAGTTCAAATTCGTCATCAATAGAGTAGAGGGTGCTGTCAACATAAACTGGCCACATGATATAACAATAGCAGAAAAGCTTTGTGGGAGGAAAAGATTATGGATATCATGAGAGAGATGTTCAACATACCAGCACAGGATGAGATAAAGAAAGGGCTTACAACCGATATCTACTTCCTAAGAACCGAAGAAGTTCTCAGAACAAAGAATGTGAACCCCAAAGTCGTGGCTGAGATCACGTGTACATCCCACGCAGTTTTTGCTGGTCTTGATGAGGCACTGAAGCTGTTGGAAGGATTACCCATTGATGTTTATGCTGTTCCAGAGGGAACGATAATCCATCCCCGAGAACCAGTTATTTGTATAGAGGGACATTATCTCGACTTTGCAAGATATGAAAACCCAATCCTTGGATTCGTATGTCAGGCAAGTGGAATTGCAACGAATGCAACCAAAATCAGATAGGCTGCAGGCGATAAAAAGGTATTCTCCTTCGGCACAAGAAGAGTACATCCTTCGCTTGCAATTGTTGTCGAAAGGAGTGCATGGATTGGGGGAGTAGATGGTGTGAGTAATTATATTGCTGCTCAAAGGCTTGGCATACCTTGTGTTGGAACAATGCCACACGCCCTCATCATATGTTTTGAAAATCAAGCGAATGCATGGATTGCGTTTGACGAGGTTCTGCCAGAAGATGTGCCAAGAGTGTGTCTGTGTGATACATATTACGATGAGAAAACAGAGAGCATAATGGCAGCAGAAATACTTGGAGAAAAACTGGATGGTGTGAGGCTCGATACGACATCATCAAGAAGAGGAAACATGAGAGCAATCGTGGAGGAGGTGAGGTTCGAACTCGACATAAGAGGATACGAAGACGTGGAGATAGTTGTGAGTGGGAGTCTGGATGACGACGCAGTTTCAGAATTGAGAGATGTTGCAGATGCGTTTGGAGTTGGGACGTTCATATCTGCTGCAAAACCGATAGATTTTGCCCTCGATATTGTCGAGAGGGAGGGTGTGCCCTGTGCGAAGAGAGGAAAATTAGGAGGTAGAAAACAGGTGTGGAGAAAATGGGAAGACCTATCACATGCCTTGACATCTGCAGATGCAAAAATGGAAGGGATGGAACCGATTCTTGAGAAGGTTATGGAAGATGGTGAGATACTCATAAAGCCAGACCACAACATCGCAAGGGGGCATTTGCTATCCCAACTCCAATCATTTTTCTGATTTTTTAATTTTGGAGACAAGAGATGAGAGTTCGTCTTTCATCTTTCTTGTTATCCAAAAGAGTGGGCAGTATTCACATCCTGTTCCTTTTTCTCCACAAACTATACTCTCACCTTCCTTCAAACTCTATTGTGAGTTTTCCTTCTCTGAACTTGGAGCTTATAATTCTTCTTCCCACCAACGTTGTAGGTAGGGTTATGATTCTCTTGTAGTTCCCCACAACAACAGCAAGCTCATCACCCTTACTAAAAAGTTCAAGTTCATCCTTTGATGCAAAAGGTAACATAATCTCAAGTATGAACTTATCATCCCCCCTTTTGAGAGACATGGGGGAGTGAGTGATTCTAACGTGTGTAGGGTCCTCATCCCCTGTACCATACAGTCCTCTTGCCACCTCTTTCAGCGAGCCTATGCCAGAAACCTCGCGCCTGAGGAGTTTCAACTTTCTGATGGGCAATGGTGAGAACGACATCTCAGCCAATTCTATGTACTTAGACTGCGAAGAGAGCCATTCGGAGAAGTATGCATCTTGAACCTCATGTGGAATTATCTTGTTTAAAATAATCTCATCAACATGAAGACCGTAAAGCATGAGGTACGTATATGCTCGATGTGACTCCTTTAAGACCATCTTTTCAGGATTGACTACCAACCTAACAGTTGTGGTTCTTGGGTCTGTAAGAATTTGGGATAATCTATCTATTCCGTTGTATATTTTCTCAATGGAATCAAAAACATTGTCCTCTGGAAACGGAACTGATAAGAGTCTGTTTGCAACCGGTCTTATGGCCTTTGCCAGTTTTCTCTCGACACTAAAAAGGTGCTCCATATACCACCTCATAACCTCTGGAAATGACAACAGCTGAAGGGTGCCTGCTGTTGGTGCACAATCCACAATCACAACATCATATTTCTCAGAAAGACGTATCAGTCTCAGAAGGCTGAATAATTCTTCCATCCCTGGAAAGATTGAAAGCTCTTCAGCAACAACGTTGTCAAGACCCTGAGAAGAGAAAAGTGTTTTGAAGTACGTCTGAACAACACCCCAGTTCTTCTTTATCTCACTCTGCACATTCACTTCCAGACCATCCAGATTATCCAACACAGGGGTTGGTTCATCCGCCAGCTCAAACTCAAAGGCATCTGAAAGACTGTGTGCAGAATCAGTGGACATAACAAGGGTATGGTAGCCAAGTTCAGAACATTTGAGGGCGGTTGCTGCAGATACGGTGCTCTTTCCAACCCCTCCCTTTCCTGTGTATAATATTATTCTCCTCATTCTTGTATCTCATCCTAATATTCTGACCTCAACATCTGGAGCATATTCTGAAACGAGTCTCTCGAACTCCTTTGGGTCTCTTTCAAGACCCTTGAGATAGTTGTAATGCATCGGTATCACTATCTTCGGCGAAATCAAACTAACAGCCTTGGCAGCATCCTCAACATCCATCGTATAAGTTCCGCCTATCGGCAACAATCCAATATCTGCTTTGATATTCTTCATCTCCGGAATCAAATCTGTATCCCCTGCATGATATACTTTGACTCGCCCCATTTCAACTATGTACCCAACTCCAAGCCCTCTGGGATGGAACGGTTTTCCTATGTTGTATGCTGGAACAGCTTCTATTCTAACACCTTTATGTTCTACAACATCCCCCTCTGATACGCTCTGACAACGTATTCCATGTGCAGATAACTTCGTGCAACATCCCTTTGGGCACACAACAATGGTCTCGTCTTTCATGAGTAACCCTATGTTATCCTCCGGACAGTGGTCATAGTGCTCATGGGTTGATAGAATTATATCTGCCTTTGGAGGGTTCTGCGGGAGCACATACGGGTCTATATACACGCATATCTCATCAAACCTAAGAAGGAAGGATGCATGCCCCAGCCAGGTGATCTCTACTTCATCGTATATTGTGCTGTTCATGTGTTATAGTTTTATCTTGAAAGAATAAAAAAGTAAGTATAGAAGGGGGAAGTTTGATTGAAGATTATGAAGATTCATCCTTGTGGTGGTAAAGAACTATACAGTGCTGAAGCTCATATTGAGGAAATAAGAATCACAGAGGATGTGAAGAAGACCTTTAAAAAATACTTTAAAGTCTTAGTTTCTCCAGACAATCAGTTCATGATGCTTGAGGACAAGAAGGGGTGTAGAATATTGATTTTTTCGACTGGAAGGATTGTCATAAGAATGGCAAGCTCTGAAGATGAGGTTAAAAAGTATTTCAGGATGGTAGAGGAGGCTTTCGTTAAATGAATGTGGAAGAAATCCGCAAGGATTTCCCCATCCTGTTGGATAAAGACAACAAAGAGCATAAGCCCATAATATACTTTGACAATGCCTGTATGAGTCTAAAACCAGAATGTGTGATATCTGAGATGGTTAGATATTACCATGAATTCTCGGCGTGCGGTGGGAGGTCTATACACTACCTTTCAAGAAGGGTGAGTGAAGAAGTTGAGAAGGCAAGAGAAGAGATAGCTTCCTTCTTTGGCTGTAAAGACGCAAGAGAGTTTGTGTTTGTGAAGAACACTACTGAAGCAATAAACCTCGTATCTTACGGTCTAAATCTCAAAAAAGGAGATGTTGTCCTAACATCAGACAAAGAACATAATTCCAACCTTGTCCCATGGCAGATGCTTTCAAAGAAGAAAGGAATAGAACACAGAATTGTGCCCACCCGCGAGGACAATACGCTCGACATAGAGGTTTTCGAGAAGTTTGTAAAAGGTGCTTCACTAGTTAGCATTGTACATACCTCAAATCTTGATGGATATACTATGCCAGCAAAGGAGATAATAGAAATAGCACACGAACACGATGCACTTGTTCTGTTGGATGGTGCGCAAAGTGCACCGCACATGCAGATAGACCTGAAAAAACTGGATGTTGATTTGTTTGCCTTCTCACTCCATAAAATGCTTGGTCCTACGGGGGTGGGATGTCTTTATGGAAAGTACGAGATACTCGAAAAACTGGAGCCATTCATAACAGGAGGGGATACGGTCGATGACACAACATACACCTCAGCACAGTTCAAGGATGTACCTTCAAAGTTCGAGGCTGGACTTGGAAACTATGCTGGATATGTTGGCGCTGGTGAGGCGATAAGATATCTCAAAAAAGTTGGGATGAAAAACATCCGTGAACATGAAATCAAATTAAACAGAATAATCGACAGAGAGTTAAGGGAATTTGATGGTTTAAAGATAATCGGACCTGAAGATGCTTCGTTGAGGGGGGGAATCACAAGTTTTGTAGTTGAAGATACAGACTCGCATGATATCGCCCTGATTTTAAGTGAGGGGTCGAGAATATTTGTTAGGTCGGGGGCATTCTGTGTACACTCGTGGTTCAACTCACGAAGGGTTCCTCCTGCACTGCGAGTTTCTCTTTACATCTACAACACCAAAGAGGAGTGTAAAATTTTCATTGAGAAGCTTAGAGAGGTGTTGGGTTTACTCTAAAATGTGGTACATCCTCTGCATCAATGAATTATTAAGCCTCAACCTTCACAGATTTTATTTCTGTCCTTCTCACTTCCACCCTTCTCAGAGGATAGACCACCTTTGCTTCTCTGTAGAGAAGTGATGACAGCTTTCCTGAAAGTATCTCATAAATGAAGTCATCAAATGTTAATTCCTTTGATCTTTTTAGTATTATATCCTCCATAATTTTTCTGATAGCTTTTATCTGACTTGTATTGGCTCTCTTTATAGTAAAAGCAGAGGCTTTCACTCTTAAAACTCTCCCATCCTTGGTGGATACTAAAACATTCACATCAACCTTGGAAGTTCTCCTTCGGATGAGAGAACGAATATAGTCTCTTGTCATATCATGCCCTATGAACTCTGTATTTGCATTCTCCCCGGCGACATCTATAACCTTAAACTTCAACTTTATGTGCTGCTTTGACATATCTCCATCTATGTCGCCAAGCGTTGTTTCTATTGTCCTACCAATAACCAGCGAAGGGTCAGAAGCTATTGTCTCGCCTACTGGCTTGTAATCAAACTGGGGGGGAGCGAGAATTTTGTACCACTTCTTTGTCTTCCAAGTATCTACTTTTCTACCCCTTGTAACCTTTGCCATATTTTGATCACCTTCACTTCATGCAAGAGATTTCGGAGACCTCTTTATCTTTCTTCTCTTCTTGCCCTTCGATGTGTATCTCTGTGCAGGTCCAGGTTTAGTGTATATACTATCTGACTCTGGAACAAGCCTTATCTTGCCTTTCCTGTTCTTTATCCTAACCCACTTAATGCTCCCAGTTTTTCCCATCCGCTCACCTCTTTATAAACTCTGTGTATCCACACCTGCCACATGACCGTCTGTCCTTATGTTCAGCCAAGAAAATTCCTTCACCACATCTCGGACACCATTGTCTTTTTCTTACCAGCTTATCTCCCTTAATCTCATAATAATCACTCACTCTCATCTTGCTCCTTCACCTCTTCATTCTCATTTTCTTGATTTTCTTGTTCATTTTCCTCTCCTTCTGAAACTTCGCCCTCCTCCATATCCCTAATGTTTCTTTCTATGATATGTTCAAGCTCAATCTCCTTCACTTTCTCTGGACTCTCATAAATCTTTGCATAGCCTAACACTTCTCGCTTGCCAAACATTGTCTCCATTCTGTCAAGCACTAACAAATCATCCTTAGTATCAAGAAGTGCCAAAAGCTTTTTCCTTACTTCCTTCCTTGAGGGAGTTGCTCCATCTGTTGCTATTCTGAATTTTATCTCCCTTCTTGAAAGAAGATCATTTTTTCTATCCTCAAGTATCTCAATCTCCATATATCCACCTCCAAAGCTCATCACTTGGATTTGGCTACTCCATCATCTCCATTATCTCCTTCATCCTCATTTTGAGAGGCTCACTTACGAAGAGAGCCACGTACCCTTCCTCTGGCTGTCCATAGAGTACAAGACTTCCCTCTGGGACGAGCAACGATACTGGCAAGACAGCTAAATCCTCTTCCCCATTTATAAATATTCGTGTCTTCTTTCTCTCTCGGAGAGTGCTGATGATTGTCAGGATGAGCTCACGTGTTATCGTAGCTGGAGGATTGCAAACTTCAACGCGTTCAAAAAGTGGATGGTTTGTTCCATCCAGTATTTCATCAGATACTTTCTTTCTTTGAGAACGTGCATCAACAAAACATATGTCTGGAACTATACCTTCTTTCAGTATATTGTATGTTATGATGTCTCCAACAGACACCAACATCACGGGTTTGTACTTTTCAACGATGGGGCGGACTTCTCCTTTGAAAACCGGTCCCACTGGTTTTCTCAGAGTTTCTCTAAGCCAGTTTGGTAGCTTTGCTATTGTCTCACACACTTATCGCACCTTCAAAGCATATTTACCTGGTACTTTTATGCCCATCTTCTGGGCAATTTTTGAATTAGATGGATCTATGATTATTAAATATCCGCTCCAATCAGAGCTTGTTGGAGCATTACAAACCACACATACCTCTCCCTCTACAATTGCATGACATTCTTTACATGCTTTTTCTTTCATGCAACTTCCTCCTTCTTCCTCTCTTCTTCGAGGTGTTCATACTTTCCAAGACCTACCTGTCTCATTGTCAAACCTATCTTGCTCTCTCTTGGGTCTCTCTCGTTAAGAGAAAGAGCAACAACCCGCACTCTAACTTTATCGCCCTCAGATATGGAGAGTTTTGTATCCTTTGCAACAAGTCTTGCTTTCTTTGAGTCATAAGACATGAAATCACTTGTTATTTGGCTTATATGGAGTAATCCGTCCATTGGACCAATGCTCACAAAGGCACCAAACTCAACAACCTCAACCACGATTCCGTCAATAACCTCCTGAAGCACTGGCTGAAATACGAGAGCCTCGAATGTGGTATCGTAATACACCGCTCCATCACCAAAAAGAATATGACCGTCGCCAATTTCAACTATGTCCAATATAGAAACTATCATTCCAAGATGTCTGTCTATTCTTCCCTCTAGTTTCTCCCTCAGAGCCCTCGATACAGAAATCTCTATATCCTCCCCAAGCTCTGTGGGGGGAACTCTAACTGTATCGTAGAGAACACATTTTTTATACATACTAAGCCCACACACATTAAGAAGATATAAAGACTTTTTCATAGAAAGTCAAGATGACTCAGTCCCCTCATACCCACTACATCTATCCCCTTCTTTTTAGCTTTGATTCTCAACTCTCTATCGTTTGTCGCTATCGCACTTCCTGAATCCATAGCAAGTTCAATTATTAAGTTATCAATATCTTCCCCGGAACCTTCTATCCGCCTACACATCGACGCCAGTTCAAGACCGACCTTTGCTGCAATCCTTTCCTTCCCCCTCTTTTTCTCAACACATTTTTTCAGCTCCCTAAAAACTCCTTCTGGAACCAAAAAATCTGTGAATCCCAGCCTTTCGAGTTCTCTGAAGATGTCAATACCATGAATATGAGGTGTCATTAAAATGCTCGTGTCAAGAATTATTTTCCCTGTCATTTTTTCTTCAGAATTCCATAACCTATTAGTCTCCATCTCGAGCCGATTCTTCTTGATATTGCAATTCTTGCACCCTCTTCTGCACACACAGGTCTCTTCAGTTTAATGGTTGTTGTGAATTTACCTTTGCTCTCCCTTGCACTGGTTACAACACCGACAGTTGTTGCAGTTCCAACATTCAGCATGAGGGGTTCCCTCGTCGATATCGGTTCAACTTCGAACTCGTCTGCAGTTCCAACAACCCTCTCGAGGAGTGTTAGTTCCATATCGAATTCATCCCACACCGGTGGAAGAGTATTTATCTCGCCAGCAATCTGTCCGGCAAGAGAGTCACCCTTCGTGAGATAAGGGTCAAGTAGTGTACCAAGTGCTATAAGTCCTCCCGGAGTTGCTTCTTTAAGGCTTTCATTTCCAGCCATTATGCTCGTTATTGTGGTCTTCAGGGGTTTCCATTTCGTTGTACCTTCTGCCTCTATCTTTATCCCAGGTCTTATCTCAATTTCCTGTCCGACTCTGAATCTTCCCTGAGAAAGGCTTCCGCCAATCACACCGCCCATTATCTTCTCAAGTGGTGTTCCTGGCTTGTTGACATCGAAAGAGCGGGCGATGTACATCCTAGCGGGCTTTGACATATCTCTTTCTGGTTCTGGAATCTTATCAAGCAACGTCTTTATCAAAACATCTATGTTCACCTTCTGTTGAGCAGATACCGGCACGATAGGGGCATTTTCAGCAACTGTTCCCTTAACAAATTCCTTTATCTGATGATAATGCTCAAGGAGTTGCTCTTTATCAACAATATCTATCTTGTTCTGCACTATCACTATATTTTTCACACCAACGATATTGAGAGCCATGAGATGCTCCTTTGTCTGGGGTTGGGGGCAAGGCTCATTGGCTGCTATCACAAGAACCGCCCCATCCATTATGGCGGCTCCAGACAACATTGTGGCCATCAGCGTCTCATGCCCAGGCGAATCAACAAATGAGACTTTTCTTAAGAATTCTGTGTCCACATCATGCACTGGGCACTTTTTCTCCACCATATAACAGTCCGGGTCAGGACACAGTGGGCATTTCCTAAACTCCGTATCGGCATATCCAAGCCTTATCGATATCCCTCTCTTGATTTCCTCGCTGTGTCTGTCTGTCCAGACCCCTGACATCGCTGCGACTAAGGTTGTTTTCCCATGGTCAACATGCCCCACCATCCCTATGTTAAGGGTCGGCTGTCTCAATCTCACTCCACCTCTTGCATCCCTTCAAGCATATTCCTTATTATAGTTAATGGTTATTCTTTCATAAACCTCTCAAGCTCGTATCTCTCTCTTTTAGCTCTTAAATATGAGAGATAATGTCTGACGATGAACACGAGCATAAAAAACGATAACGTTGGCAGTAAAAACTCAATGATTTTCAAGGTTGTTTTGCTTGGTATTCTGATACTTTTTGGATTCATAACATCTCCGAGTTTATTGGTGTCTTGAAGTCCTAAAGCGTGTCCAAACTCATGTATGGCAACCGTTTTGAGTGTCCTTTTTCCATATAGCCACCATTTCAATCCATTATCAAAGTATTCAAGAACTATCTCCTTACGAGAGGTATCCTCAATAACATATCCTCCTCTCCCACCAAATTCTCCCTTGCCATTGATGTCGTCTGTCCATCTAACAACTATATCTGCATCATATACATTCTCAACGATATTAAAGCTAACAGAACGATGTTTTTCCCAGTACTTCATCGCATTCAATATAATTTGTTCGTGATTTGGGTCTGAATGCTCAATATACACATCTATCGGTGCATCCATATTGACATCTGCAAACGAGACAACACCAGAAAGTAAAAGACAGACAACAATAATTGCATTGCTCATCTATCCTCCCTTCTCACCAGCTCAGATAAAAACCTATCTAACTCGTTCAAGTAATGTGACTGACTTAAACTTCCGTAAGGAAACTTCTTTCCACACTTTATCAGTCTTTTCGGAAGGATATGGACATGGACATTCGTCTGTTCTGATGCTCTTTTCATTGCTTCTCTGAATTCCCCAAGACAATAGGCAATCCTCACCTTGTAATTATTCCTTGTTTTTAGAAGATAACGTGATATTCTTTCTGTCTCAATTTCGATAAAGGTCTCTTTTATTTCTGGTATCGTACATTTTCCAAGGACGAATTTGTAATGAGAGAACGGATATTCTTCATCGAGTTCTCTCGGAACTATTCCACACGTTCCAAACACAACAATGTGCGTATCCTCGCGAGGGAGATACTTGAATACAACACTGTCAAACAATTTATGACTTGGACTCTCGTGATATGGCTTTCTCACAGAGCATGGCAGGAAGACAGCATATTTCTTCACCGGTGGCTGATAACACTCAAAGACCCACTCAAGTGCCTTCATCATATCTGGATGTGTGAGGACGCCCGGTCCCTCGAGCGGTATTTCCCTACACCTCTCATCCTCTGGGATTATCATCATTCGAAGAGTTTATGTGTTGTTTGATTAAATGTTTTGGTGGAAAAATGCCAAGAGATATAAAACTTGATCAGATGATGTCGAAGGCGGTTGAGTGTGCAGAGCACATAAAGAGACATGAGAGAGCTCTCGTTGTCTCACACATAGATGCTGATGGACTGACATCTGGTGCGATTGCAGTTCTTGCTCTTGAAAGGGCTGGACTCACTTGTGAGGTCATGTTTCTGAAACAACTCGACAAAGAATCGCTTGAAAGGATAACTGACTCAGGATACGAACTTGTTGTTTTTACAGATCTGGGAAGTGGACTCATTGACACGATTGAATCACTTGATATAAACGCTGTGGTCGTTGACCACCACATACCTTCTCAATCGGAGTATGTGTATCATTTAAATCCTTGTTTGTTTGGTGTAGAGGGGTCATACGAGGCGAGTGGTAGCACAATGACATACATTCTTGCAAGAGCCCTTCAAGGTGATTTGAATGTGGATTTGTCTCCGCTTGCAATAGTTGGGGCAGTTGGAGACCTTCAACAGATTAAGAAGGGAAAACTAACTGGACTGAATAGAATCGTTCTTGAACAAGGTAAAAGAAAAGGGTATCTCTCTTACATAAACGACCTGAAATTATTTGGAAAACAAACAAAGCCGGTATTCAAACTCCTTCAGTATTCTGTAGACCCAGTTCTCCCCGGTCTCACGGGAAGAGAGGATGCATGTATATCGTTTCTGAGAGGATGTGGAATCGAGTTGAAAGGTGAAAGATGGAAGAGATGGATAGACCTCACCCAAAATGAGAAAAGAAAAGTTGTATCTTCCCTTATAAAGTACTGTATTGCCCGCGGACTCTCTCCCGATGTTGCTCAACAGCTTGTTGGTGAAGTATATATCCTTGAGAAAGAGAAGGAAGGTACTGAGCTAAGGGATGCATCTGAGTACTCAACACTTCTCAATGCAACCGCCCGATACGATGAGGCTGAGGTTGGTCTGGCAGTGTGTCTTGGTGATAGAGAAAGAGCGTTATCTAGAGCGAGGACATTGTTGGGAGAGCACAGAAGAAATCTGGTAGATGGACTTTCTTTTGTGATGGAGAATGGAGTGATAAAAAGAGAATCCTATGTGTATTTCGATGCAGGGTCAAGAATAAAAGATACGATTGTGGGGATTGTTGCAGGAATGAGTATGAGCATGGTTGGAAGGGAGGTTCCCATTATCGCCATTGCAGAAACTGACGATGGAAAACTCAAGATTTCCGCACGCACAACACAATCTAAAGCACGCAAAGGAATAAATCTTGCAGAGGCTCTCTCGATGGCGGCCTCCATCGTTGGTGGTGTGGGTGGGGGGCATCCAGTTGCCGCTGGTGCAACAATCCCCCGCACAAAAAAGGATGAATTCTTGAATGCACTTGAAAAGATTCTGTGTGACCAGCTTGGGAATTAACAATTTTCAGATTTCCACTTCTCGTACCCACATTCAGGACATCCCAAATCCCATGCTTTTCTGCCCTTTGTATAGATTCGTAGATGATGAATTCCGTGTTTTTCACATATTTTGTCAAGCACGTATATCCTTCCACTTCGTGGGAGGGGTAAAGAGAATGTGCATTCTGGGTATCCCGTACATCCGATAAAGCGTCCTCCCTTCTTCGACTTCCTTATAACAAGCTTTGAGCCACACTCTCTACATATTCCAACAACTGAGTCCTCCATCACACCATTTCTCAGATGTTCTGATATTCCTTCTCTCTCCATCGAGAGCGTTTTGAGAATCTCTGAAAGCATGCCTCTCGATTCATCCAAAACCTCATCCGGAATCGCATCTCCCCTTGAAATCTTTTCCATGTCTTCCTCAAGTCTTCTTGTCATGTCTGGCTTTGTTATAGATGGGGCATACTTTTCAAGTGTCTCAATTACAGAAAACGATAGTTTTGTTGGCTTTATAGGATTTCCATGAACATAAGCTCTCTCATACAATTTCCCTATTATCTCATGTCTCGTTGATTTTGTTCCTATCCCTAGCTTTTCCATGAGCTTTATGAGGGAACCCTGAGTGAATCTCGGTGGGGGCTTTGTTTCCCCCTCTACAATTTTTGAAGAGAGAATCGAGAACTCATCTCCAACCACCATATCTGGCAATGGATTTTCTGATATCTTGGAATAGGTATAAACAGCTCTCCATCCTAGGTTTATGAGAGTTGTGCCATATGCCTTTAAAACCTCTCCACCACTTTCAAAAGTGGCTTGCTTACTCTCAACCACACAAGGGGGATACAAAGTTGCAAGGAACCTCCTAACAACTAGTTCATATATCTTCCACTCTTTCTCAGAAAGTTCCTCTCGCGAAGCTGGTGATGATGGGTATATCGGGGGATGGTCTGTCGTTTCCTTCTTTCCTCTTGTTGGCTTCAATGTGTCTCCTAAAAGTGGTTTTACATACTCTCTAAATTCTGTTTTTGATAAAAATTTTAAAACGCTTTTGAGATTGAGTGAGGCGGGATAAACTGTATTGTCTGTCCTTGGATAGGATATGTATCCATTCGTGTAGAGATTCTCTGCTATGCTCATGGCATTCGATGCACTAAAGCCTATGGACGTTGCTGCCCGAAGGAATTCAGTTGTGTTGAATGGAATGGGCGGTCTTTCATTCTTTACAATGCTTTTCAAGTCGAGCAATTTAGCTATATTATCGAGGGAGTTCAAAATCTTCTGAGCTTCTTCATAGGTCTCGAACCTACCGTGTGCATGACGTGCAACAACTCCATTTTCAAGCTCCACCTCAACCTCAAAATACTTTTTTGGTTTGAAACTCTGTATCTCTTTCTCTCTCCCAACAAGAAGGGCAAGCGTTGGAGACTGCACCCTTCCAACAGATAAAAAACTCTTACCTACCCTCCCAGCACTCAGAGACAGAAAACGTGTGAGAGTTGCACCCCATGTTAAATCCACAATCTGTCTAACTTCTGCAGAAGCTGCAAGATTGTAGTCTACCTCTACAGGATTCGAAAAAGCATTCAAAATCTCTTCTTTGGTGACAGTACTATACCTCACCCTATCTACCCTCACATCCTCAAGATTTCTGGATTCGCTTATTACTCTCAAAGCCTCAACGCCTATAAGTTCCCCTTCTCTGTCATAATCGGTGGCAATTGTGATTCTCTCTACTTCTCTGCTCAGCTTCTTTAACAGTTTTATGTATTTTCTATGCACAGGGACATGAACAATCTCTGCAAAGATTAAGTCCCTCAGATTGGTCTCTTCCCATCTACTGTATTCTTTGGGGAAGTCAACCGAGAGAATATGTCCTCTGAGTCCCATCACGATTTTGTCACCAAAAGAATAAACATCAACACCTTCTATCCTCTCTCTATTATATGTGCCACCTGAAAGTATCTCTGCAATTCTCTTTGCAGTATTATTTTTCTCAGTCACTATCAGATGCTTTGGCATTGATTGTATCCCTTCACATCGATACATAAAGCTTTTTTGTGTTGAAGATGTGTGTTGCTCACATGAAAATACTGACTATCGACATAGGTCTCGGCACGCAGGACATTCTGCTCTTCGATGAAGACAGGGAGGTGGAGAACTGCATAAAAATGGTTCTGCCATCTCCCACCTATCTCATGGCAGAAAAAATAAGGGAAGCAAGAAGGCAGAAGAATGATGTATTCTTGAGTGGGGGGGTGATGGGGGGAGGACATATAACAAGAGCTGTAAAAGAACACATCGAGATGGGGCTAAATGTCTATGCAACACCTGATGCTGCCCTTACCTTTAAAGATGACCTCGAAAAAGTAAGGAAGATGGGAGTGCATATCACATCCACGCCTCCCAATGGAGCTGTGCATCTTGAATTATCTGATCTGAATATCGAAATGTTTGAGAGGATACTGTCTCAAGTAGATGAGGAGGTTCCACCGTATATGGCGGTCGCAGTTCAGGACCATGGATTTTCCCTTGGTTCGAACAGGGATTTCCGATTTTCGCATCTCAAAAAGATAATAGAAGAGGGGGGAGACATAAACAAATTTGTGTATTTCGAAAACATTCCATCATATCTAACAAGAATGAAAAGAATACAAGAAGATGCCCACCCAAGAAAATGTGTTGTGATGGATACAGGTCCAGCTGCCATATTCGGATGTCTTGTTTGTGAGGATGTGTCATCAGCAATAGTAATAAACGTTGGTAATGGACACACACTCGGAGCATCTGTAGTAGACGATAGAGTTGTTGGGATATTTGAACACCATACCCACCTCCTGAGTCCGAGAAGAATCGATGAGCTAATAGATGGGCTAATGAACGGGAAGTTATCGCATGAAGAGATAAAGGCGGAAGGTGGGCATGGTGCATATATACTTGAAAATGTGAATGATGCAGAAATCTTCGCAACAGGTCCAAACAGATATCTCCTCAGAGAGTGTACACACGAAGTGAACTTTCCAGCACCCTTTGGGGATATGATGCTTACCGGATGCTTTGGACTTCTCATAGGAGCTTCACTGAAACTTGGTTTTGATTTTCCGTGAGGGGATGTTATGCTGGTATTTCTGTGGATTGCCATAGCCCTCTTTGGTATATGCTCGTTCACAAGAAATATGAAAGTGGGTGGAGTTGGATGGCTTTTCTTTGCTGTTCACTGGGGTATGCAACCCATCCATTACATCGAAATTCGAGACTGGTACAACATAGCTCTGACAATCCTCACCGCAATCTTCTGTCTATTGATATCATATAGGATTTTAAAATCAAAAAAGGAAGAGCCATTTCTCACACTCACAAAGGCGTCATTTATAGGGGGAATTGTGTATTTTCCATTCGCTGAGGTAACATTCCTAAAAGAGCATATAATAGAGGTGGTTGCCTCCCAAAGTGTATGGCTGGCAAATATGCTGGGAAAAGAAGCATTTTTTAATGGGCAAAACATGATATCGCTTGGAGGATTCACAATCGAGATAATACTTACATGCACAGCAATCGAAAGTATGGCACTCTTCATAGGGCTCATCATGGCAATTGATGCTGAGTTCAAGAGAAAGTTAATGGCATTCATAATATCGGTTCCAGTTATCTACATGTTAAACCTATTCAGGAATGCCATTGTTCTAATCGCATCTGGAGAGAGATGGTTATCACCAGATCCTTTCGAAAGCTTTTATCTTGCACATGCTGTATATGCAAAGATAGGCTCGACGATTGCACTCGTGTTGATAGCATACGGTGTGCTTAAAATACTCCCAGAGCTTCTGGACTTTCTTGATGACCTCATATGTGTGCTAAAGGGGGATAGAACGAATGAGAGAACGTAAAATAAGGTTAGGTAAATTGATGCTATGGGGTATTACCCTCTCATCACTGATACTGTATCTTTTCACAGGAGATAGAACATATTACTTCCTCTTCGCGTTTACTGCATCTGTTTTAATTCTGTCGTTTCTACTATCATCCAAAGATGATGAGAGAGAGATTGCAAAGGATTCCAAAGTCTTACTCTCGCCAGCAGATGGAAAGGTGATAGATGTGAAGAAAAACAGTGTGTCGATATTCATGAGTCTGTTCGATGCTCATACTGTCAGGAGCCCCTGCAAGGGAAAAGTTGTGGAGATAAAGAAAATAAAGGGGGGACACCTACCCGCATTTTTGAAGCGAACTGATGAGAGAAATGAGAGGGTTATAATTTTTCTTGAACATGAGGGAGACAGGGTTGTACTAAACCTTGTTTCAGGTATGCTTGCTCGCACTGTTTTATGTGATGTGGAGAAGGGAAAGGTTGTAGAACAGGGAGAAAAGGTTGGTACGATAGTCCTGGGTTCAAGAGTTGATGTTGAATTCTCAGATATTTGGACTGCAACAATTTCGAAAGGTCAGAAGGTGAAAAGTGGGCTAAGCGTGATCGCGCGCAAGAAGGGGTCAGCATGAATGATAAGGGCATATTCATGTTAACACGGATATCAGATACAATAACAGTCTTTTCAATATGTCTCGGTTTTTCGTCCCTCATTTTCACATTTGAGGGAATGCTCAAAATATCTGCATCTCTAATCTTGTTATGTGCTCTTCTCGATGGCGTGGATGGTGTGATTGCCAGACTTGAAGACAGGTGCACAAGAGAATTTGGTGTTATGCTTGATTCACTCTCAGATGCACTTGCGTTCTGTGTTTCCCCAGCATTTTTCTCATACAGCATACTATCAAATTTCTCGTCAGGTCATTTTCTCAACCTCATCCTCATCATATGTGCAGTGTATGTTGCATTTGGTATGATGAGACTTGCTCGTTTCAATGTGAGGTATGTTGAAAAAAGAAAGAGGAATGGATTTGAAGGATTACCAACAACTGCATCAGGTATCATCCTGTCAACGCTCCTAATCCTCGAGTTTTATGAGAATTCTCTCATCTACCTACACCCAATCATAATGCTCATTCTGTCAATCTTGATGATAGGAAACTCTTACTACCCAAAACCACGAAAGAAAGAGGTTGTTATACCATTTTCCATACTATCCATATCATTTATAATATCTGTGTTGTTATCCTTACATATAACTGTTATAACTGGGTTGTTGATAATGGTGGCAATGGGGGTTTATGTACTCTCACCCCTCATACCATACAGAGAATGGATTGAGAGGTGAGATAGATGGAAGATGATAAAGTAAAGAAGATCTCAAAAATGTTGGAGTTGGGCGGAACGATGCTTGCCCAACATTGCAGTAAGTGCGGATCCCCCTTGTTTAGATACAAAGGAAGAATATTGTGCCCAGTTTGTGAGAGTGAGGAGAAGAGTGAAGAGAAAAAGGTAGAGAAAAGAGGGGCGAGGGTAGACTCAGAGGGTCTTGGGCTATGGAACGCATCAATATCTCTGAGACAGAAATTCCTTGAATTATCAGAAGAACTCGAACAAGAGAAAGACCCAAGAAGGATGCTTGAGCTTCTGAAAGTCATGGAGAAGATCATAGAAGTGATGAGAGAGTTAAAATGATAAGGAATTAATCAGAAGATGTCATCCTGTGCATAGCTTCTCCCCAATTTGAGAGCTAACTCGGCTCGTGCAAGTTCCTTTCCAAGATACAATGCATGTTCAATATATGAGATGCCATCTCTCTCAAGAATTGTATCATAAACCTCTTTTGCACTTCTTCCTCTCACACACCATCCATCTGTGTGTCTTGCAATTATGTACCCATCATCAGATATGTTGATTGTGTATGAGCCTTTTGGATCACACATCCAGATGTCCCTTTCCACCCCATCCACACATCCACATGAATTTGGCAATGAAGGTCTTCTTCTCTTCTCTTTCAGAACCAGCAAATCGATTCCTAAATCCTTTGGAGGTGTGTTCCTGATTTTAGACAACACCATCATGCATGAGGAGAGCCAAAGTTCTCTGACGCTACCTCTCGTCTTTGGAGAATACTCTGGAGTAAAAAGAATTGAAACTCCTAGTTCATGCCCAATAGCTGATAACACTGCATTCATACCAACACTATCGGCATCAAATAGCTCCACAACATTCCCAACACCAAAGAACAGAGGTGTTTTTTTGTCTCTTATTCTGAAATCGATATAATCCTGAATAGATTTTACCAACCCCTTTGAGCCTTTTATTTCAAGCAATGGGTCTGCTATCAATTTCTCTGCTCCCATAGACCTCGCCCTCTCCAAGTTCTCCATTATCCCATGCTCATTATCAGGTACCACCACATATGCAATATCCTCTTCAAGCTCCTCCAGCTCATCCATCACGTTTTTGTTTATACTGAGGACAAGATCGCNCCCCGCCTCTACTCCAGCCAATATGAGTTCTGGAGAAAGGGTATCCACACTTACTGGACACTCAACAACATTCCTCACCCGTTTAACACACCTTTTTACATCATTCTCATCCGCATCAAGAGATATCCCGAGATCTATCATATCTGCACCGTTCTCAACAAAGTACCTGACTTTCTCACAAAGTTCATGTGAGTCTAATTTATCCACATCCACAACCTCGGCAAGCACCTTCATTCTCGAGTTTCCTCCTATCTTCACATTTCTGAGAGTGAAGGATGGCACTGCGTCTCTCTCATACGAACTCACATCATCCAGCGCTCTTTTTCTCATATGTTCTGCAAAAAGTACGCAAGCTGGGATTTCTTTGGAAAGCTCAACCTCTCCTAAAAGAGGAAGCACATATCTTAAATCATACGCATGTTTTGGTCCAAGTCTTACTGGGATTGAAAACTTCTCCTCAACCTCAGAAAAATCCGATGTTATTAGTCCAGAAACCAATATCATATCAAAATCAAGATTTTCCCTTTCTTTTAGATACGATATCAATTTTTTTGAGTTTATGAATGCAGCTACATCCACATCTAATACGCCGACCTCGATTCCATCGATGTGCGCATCCCTCACAGCTTTTATAACCTCATTCTGAGCAAGTCTGCCCGTGACTACAAGCACCTTCATCAAACACCAATATCCTATGGAGCGTAAAACATTTTTGGATTGACAGAGTAATCACATGTATGCTAAAAATAGACTTTCATGTTCACTCATAGCACTCCCATGACTCAAAGAGCAGATACGAAGAGATAGTATTCAACGCACTCAAAAGAGGGTTGGATGGAATTGTGATATGTGACCATAATACAATAGAAGGTGGATACAGAATTGCAGAGTGGGTCGATAATAACGATATTAAGTTGCTCGTCATCCCAGGAGTCGAAGTATCAACATCAAGAGGGCATCTCATCGTTCTCCTTCCACAGAGAGACTTCAAGATAGGAGAGGATCCGGAAGAAGTCATAAAAACAGCACATAAAGATGGCTCTATTGTGATTGCTCCCCACCCATTCCACAGATTCAGACACGGGATAGGTAAGATAAAGGGGGTGGATGCGATAGAGGTGATAAACTCAAAGTACATACTCTCCCACTCAAATAAGTTGGCTGAAATGTATGCGCGTTCTAAGAATATACCAGAGGTGGGGGGTAGCGATTCCCATATCCCTTCAACTGTTGGAATTGCCTATACAGAAGTCTACACAGCTGGAGGGATAGATGATGTGATTGAGGCAGTATGTGATGGAAAGACAAAAGCATTTGGTGAGCGGGCGCCATTTCAGACGATTGCAACCCAATTTTCTTGGAGTATAAAAAGGAAGGTAAGGAAAATTATGAGATGATATCTGATATTATGTCTCTCAGCTCTGTCTAAGTGATTCCTCCTTTTTTTCCAGAGTTCTTTACAAAGTTCATTGCCTTTTCAAGCTCATCTTCACACAGTTCGTATCCCATGCATCGTGCAAAATGCATGAGTGCTTTCCGACCGGTGTGTTTTCCTATTACAAATCTGCGAGACATTCCAACTAATTCAGGCGGGAAAGGTTCGTAAGTTCTTGGATCACGTAAAACCGCACTAACATGAATCCCTGACTCGTGTGTGAATGCGTTCGACCCGACTATGGCTTTGTTTGGAGCAACCGACAGTCCAGAAAACTCTTCGACCATTTTCGATAGCTTGTGGAGAAGTCCAATATTGTACTTCCTAACATCGAAGTGAAGGTAAAGGGCAAGAAGTACTTCTTCCAAAGATGCATTTCCTGCTCTCTCGCCAATACCATTCACAGTTGTATGAGCTTGCTCAACCCCACATTCAAGTGCAGTCAACGTATTTGCACTTGCCATCCCCAAATCATCATGACAATGTATGCATAACGGGGTAGATACTCTCTGTTTTAACCAACATACTAACTTTTGGGTGGATGAAGGTGTGAGAACGCCAACTGTGTCGGCTATACTAAGATAGTCAGCTCCCACCTCTTCTGCCATATTAAAATATTTCAGAATCGTTTGAGGATTTGTTCTGCTTGCATCTTCAAGTGCAAACCTAACGGTCAATCCATACTCCTTCCCCCTTTCGATAGCATTCAGTGCATTATCAACGATTTTTTCAAGTGGCTCATTGTATTTTATTCTGTGAATCTCTGAGACGGATATGAACACAGAAACAACATCCACATCACATTCTGCAGCCAAATCAACATCTTCGAGAGAGGCTCTTGCAAGACAACATACATCTGCACTCAAACCAAGCTTCGCAATCTTTTTCACACTCTCCCTTTCCTCATCTGAGACAGAAGGAAAACCGGCCTCAACAACCTCAACACCAACCTCATCAAGCATTAGGGCAATCTCAATCTTCTCATCCTGCGAAAAAACAACTCCCGGCGCCTGCTCTCCATCCCTCAACGTCACATCACAGATTTCCATGATTCGAGGCAATGTTTATTATTATTAAAGTGTTGCCCAGCACCAACTCCTGAGCATCATTCAAGGGATTGTTCCCCTGTCCTCTCAAGTAACCCTCGTGCTGGGGCGTGTCGCGTACCCGGGTTAACTTGACGCTCATCGATAGCCTGAGGCTCTCTCACGCAAGGACCTATCGGTACGCTTGTTACCCACCTCTTGCCCTGATGCTCATAAAAATCACACCAGTCCTCGAAGGTGGGCTAACTTAATTATACTCAAATGTTAATAAATTTTTTGTGGAAATATGGAGAGACGTTGAGAGGATACAAAAGGAAATATGAAGGAGAAGGGAAAATATGAAGGGGTGTATATGCCCCTCCAAACTACGCTGAACGTCCAGATCTCATTCAAGAATCTGCTCAAACAACTCCTCGTCCACCTTGTGCATCATTGGAATCCCTGTCACCTCAGAAGCAAGTGGGTCAAGAGCTGCCAAGTCGTCTCTTGAAATTAGTTCAAGTCTGAACTTCCTCGAGCCCGCAAGCAACTGTTTCAGACCGACTTTTATCCTCTCGAGATATGTGTAAAGTCCGACAGCTGTCCACGGAATGTCATTTCCAACCTTATTGCCATACTCTGCCTTTAGGTCATCCGCAAGAATGAAGAACTTGTCTGGAGAATCGCCAAACTTGTTCACAAAGTCCTTTGGTAGCTTGCCTTTCTCAGCAAGTTCGCAGAAGTATGCTGCCTTCATCACAGCAGTTAATGGAGACCTCCCAGTTGTTACCGTCTTTATGAGTGGTCCATCTCCGAAGTTGCTCATTGCAATTGACTTGAATATCTGTGTCTCGTTTATGAAAGCTCCTGCCATACTTATGTCTGGCACATATCTTCCCATCTTCTTCAGCTTGTTAGCGCCTTTTAGAATCAAAGCTTCAAGATATATCGTAGGAACTCCCATCTCATTCATCATCGGCACGGGAGACATTCCTGTCCCGCCACCAGCCCCGTCAAACGTAATGTAGTCAACTTTTGCTTCAGATGCTACTTTTAATGTCCATGCAACATCCTCGGGTCTATAACATCCTGTCTTTATGGTAACGTACTTCGCCCCCATCTCCCTAAGATTCTCAACATCCTCCACGACCTCAACTCTCTCGGGAGAGCCGACTCTACTATGTCTTTCAAACGTTTTGAACAGTCCATCCTTGAATGCTTGCTGTACCTCTGGATCTTCTGGGTCTGGCAAGACAAGATAACCTCTCTTCTTCAGTTCTATTGCCTTTTCAAGTGTATATACCCTGATTTCGCCACCAATGGCTTTCGCACCCTGCCCCCACTTTCTCTCAAGGACATTTACCTCGAGCTTTGAAATCACATACTCATCTACGCCAAGCCTCTGGTCTTCAACATTTGTCTGAACAGCCACCTCTCCATATTTGCCATCCCAGAATTCCCTGAACAGTTTGATACGTCTCTCCATCTCAGGAGACTTCACAACTTTCCCATTCTCGATTTGAGACTCAGAGTCAACCCCACAGACGTTCTCACCGACAATGAGAATTACGCCAGCCAGAGCAGAGCCAACTGCTATACCATCCCAATACTTCCTCGCAACATCTGTAGAACCGTACGCACCATTTGCAAGCGGTAACTTTACTTTGATGCCCCCTATCTTAGACTCCACCGAAACACTTGGGAAAAGCATCTTGTCTGGGTCTGGAACTGTGCCTTCTGCACCTCTGAGCTTTGCAAGTATGTTGAAATTGCTCCAATCAAGTCCATAGTCCTTGAGTGAAGACGCCGTACTTTCGCCGAAGTACTCCGGATCTGGGTACAGTACTTCTCTGCCTCTAAAAGCGGAGAGGCTTATCTCACACAAAAACGGGCAGTCTTTCACACACAGTGGACACATACCGCTCTGAGGGTTCACATCACGCACTCTCGTTCGCGTTGCTGTCGTAGACATTGCATTCAGGTAAGAGGAGTTTTTGAAAACCCTTTCCATACTAACACCCCCCTATACTTCCTCTGACTCATATAAAAAAGTTTTCGAAAAATTAAAATATATATAATAGACCGCTTATTACCAAAAAAACAAAAGCTATGATGAAACCAAATTTTATCAACAATTCGTTGTCTAAATCAGAAAAGATGTTCTTATTCCCCTTATAAGCATAATAAACCTGTCCCTTATAAGGGTGTGATATCACATACCCATCTCTCTCAAGAAAACCCAGTTCTCGAGAAACAAGAGTTTCATCAACACTTAGCTCAGCAGAAAGCTCAGCAGACGTAAAAGCCTTATCACTATTCTTTTTCAGAAGTTCTCTCAAAGCATTGTATAGCCCATACGAACTCTCAAACTGCTCTCTTGTGATTGGCATGATGGTAATTTGAATGATATCATATTTATAGATGGTTGAAAAAGGAGGAGTCAGATGAAGGAGAGACTGCTAAAACTTTTAAAAGGATGCATCTCAAAGGAGAGAGTCGTGCTCTCATCTGGAAAGGTCAGCTCTTTCTACATAGATGGTAGACTGATAACACTGCATCCAGAAGGGGCGTTTCTTGTTGCAAGTCTGATGCTCGATATCATAGAGGATATGGATGTTGATGCTGTTGGGGGACCAACGCTGGGGGCAGACCCCATTTGCGGTGCAATTGCTCTTCTGAGTCATCTCAGAGGAGACCCAATTCCCACATTCATAGTCCGAAAGGAACCAAAGACACATGGAATGAGAAGGCACATAGAGGGGCCACTCGAAAAAGAGATGAGAGTGGCGTTGGTGGATGATGTGGTGACTACTGGCTCATCCCTGCTCAGAGTGGCGAGGATTCTGAGAGACGAAGGACATGTGGTCAAAGGAGCAATTGTCATAGTGGATAGAGAAGAAGGGGCAGAAGAGAGTTTGAAAAAGGAGAATATTCCACTATATCCACTGTTCAGGAAACAAGAATTGTTATGACTCGTCTCTTCTCAGCCATTGCTTAATCGCACACAACTCCCCACACATTGAGCAAACATCTTCTCCCTTACTTCTTGCATGTATCTGTGCTGTCTTTACTGGGTCAATTGCGAGATTTATTTGTCTTGACCAGTTCAGTTCAGCCCTTGCATGAGCCATTTCATCATCCCATTTCCTTTCATCCTCGAGCTTGACAATGTCTGCTATATGTGATGCAATTCTTGTAAGTATCACCGCCTCCCTAACCTCTTCTTCAGTTGGAAGTGCAAGATGTTCTGAGGCGGTACATACACATATGAAGTCAGCTCCATGCATTCCAGCAACTGCCCCACCAATTGCAGCAACCACGTGGTCGTATCCCGGTGCTATGTCTGTGGGGAGTGGTCCGAGTAAGTAGATAGGTGCATTATGCACAATTCTTTTCATAGACCGAACAGAACAAGCTATACGGTCGATTGGGACGTGTCCCGGTCCCTCAACCATCACCTGAACCCCAACTTCTCTCGCTCTTCTCACAAGCTCACCAAGCACTATTTGCTCTGAGAGTTCGGCACCATCAGAGGCATCGTGTATGCATCCTGGTCTTAATCCATCTCCCAAACTTATCGTCACATCATATTCTCTACACATATCAAGAACGGTATCAAACTCCTTATAATATGGATTCTCAAGTCCAGTCTCTTCTATCCATCTCGCTGTCAGGCTCCCGCCTCTTGAAACTATCCCCAAAATTCTGTTGGACTTTTTAAGATGTGTCACCGTCTCCCTAGTCACACCGGCATGAATCGTAACAAAATCCACACCATCCTTTATGTGAGACTCAAGAGATTTTAAAAAATCGTCTTCGCCAACATCAGCAACTTGCTTGTTAACAAAAGGCTCATAAACAGGGACGGTACCAACTGGGATGGAAACTCCTTTTATGATTTTCCTTCTTACACTTCTCAACTCTTTTCCAATGGATAGATCCATCACAGTATGTGCCCCTGCTTGTTCAGCTGCCTTTGCCTTTCTAAGCTCGCCCTCTGGATCAAAAACCATTGGGGAGGTTCCAATATTTGCATTCACCTTTGTTTTCAATCCCTCTCCAATTGCACATAGCTTCCTCTCTCTGTCAGAATTCTTCACATTCAGGGGGATGACTGCTCTGCCACTCGCAACTAATTTGCATAACTTCCTCGGCTCGATATTCTCGATTAATGCAACCTTCTCGAATGTCGTAAGCAAACCCTTTCTTGCATCATCTACCAATGTCATCATACAGAAACTTGATACTCACGTTTTTAAGGTTGTTGTATATGCCCAAATTTATCAAAAGCGGAGTGAGTGATTCAACAAGCGGTGAGTTTTCAAGTGGACCTCCATCAAAAGGTCTAAGATTTGCATCAATCGCCAGCTCAAACGCAACCTTCTTCGCCTCCTCCTCGCCACATACCACCACATCATACCCTCCCTCGGGATTTACCAGCCCTTTCGCAGGGACTGTGTGAAACGCAGATGCAAGTGATGCACTCTCAGGTAAAATTGTCCTCACAAGAAGGGCTGCAGAGCCTTCCTCAGGGGGTGTATATTCTGCACGGTTTGATGAGACTCTCATTGGAACAACTGGTGATATCACACACTTGCCTTCAATCACATGCCTGACGCTCTCAATTGTGGTTGTGACATATTCAAAAGGCACACATAATACCACAACATCTGCCTGTTCGACTGCACTCTCATTACTACACCCAACTAATCGCGTGGTACCAGCATGCTTGGAATATTCCAGCACACAAGTCTTCGCCTTCTCCTCGAGTCTTGAACCAATCAATACATCGTGTTTGGAGGCCCACCTCACAGCAAGACCTTTTCCTATATTTCCTGTACCTCCCACAAGAGCAATTTTCATAATAGTGAATGTGTCTGCACTAACTTAACCTTTTTTATTGTTTGAGATTTTTAGATATACCAACATGAGCGAAGAGAGAGTTATGGAGTATGTTAAAAAAAATGCAGAAAAGAGAGGATATAAGCTAAATCCGAATGAGGAAATACTGATGACTGTTGTCAAAGGACTTGCAAACAACTGGTCAAAGTATGGAAAGCCCTTCTGTCCTTGTAGGCTGGAGAAAGTTGTCTGTCCCTGTAAATACCTTGAAGATGAGATAAAAGAAATGGGACACTGTCACTGCCAATTATTCATTAAAGGGGAGGAGTAAATGTGCCAAGTGCTCTGGAGGTGTATGCTCTTCTTCCAAAAACAAACTGTAAGATATGTGGAGAGACAACATGTATGGCGTTTGCAACAGCCCTTCTGATTGGAAAGAGGAAACTTGAGGAGTGCAAGCCACTATTTGAGGAGGACAAATACGCAAAGAGTCTTGAGAAATTGAAAGAGATGATTGAGCCGATTGCTGGAGCAAAAGAGACAGGATTTGTGATACACCCTGAGAAATGTTCTGGATGTGGTAATTGTGTGGTTGCATGCCCAGTAAACGTGGCAGAGGATAGACAAGTTGCAAGTGGAAAGGGACCGAGTGAGGGTGGGAAAGTGATAATAAGAGTGAAGAATGGGGTGGTTGTTGATGTGGATATAAAGAGATGCAGAAGATTCGGCCCAGAGAGGATATTATGTACTGCGTGTGTTGATACATGTGCATACAAAGCAATAGAATTTGTGGGGATATGACATGTGGGAAGAACTTTATGAGGAAGCTGTAAAGGATGCTATTAAAGAGCTTGAAAATGTAGATGGAGTTTTTGTTGCATACAACGCAAATATAGACTTAATCAGGTTTCTTTCTGAGGAGGATGTTCAAAGACTTGTTGATATGGTCGATTCTCGTGAATTGATAAGACGAATGACTGAATATCCAAGAAGAATAGACACACCACTCGATCTCATAGCAAGGCTGATGATATCTATTGAAGGCGGAAAGGCTGCTGAAGTACCAGTGTATGCCATGGAAATAGATGGATGGTTGAGAGAGAACGTGGGATTTGATGAAAAGAGGTTAGGGGGGCAAGCTGGCATAATAACTCATCTGCTTTCAAGACTGGATATAAGAAATGTGATAGCATACATCCCTTGGCTCTCTCCAGAAATTGCAGAGCTCATAGAAAGAGACAACGTTTTCTGCCCAGTAATAAAAAATGGAAAACCAATTCTCGTCCCACCCACCGAAGCTTGTGAAAAGGGAAAAGGAAAGACAAACTGGATTCTTGAGTATAGGAAAGGGATGAATATAACCGTTGGAGATAAAAGAATAGTATGCCCCAGAGATAATCGGCTGATATTGTCATTCAGACCACCATGGATCAGGATTGAAATGAAAAATGAGTTATTGAACAGGATACACAACATATGCGCCCATATTGATGGTGCAATACTCTCAGGATACCAGATGATAAAAAAGGAATATGAGGATGGTACCACATACCATCACTACGTAAGAAACTCTGTGGAGGTCATAAAAAGATTGAGAGAGGTCTCACCCAATGCGAAGGTGCACGTCGAATTCACATCTATTCAGGATAGGGAGATTAGAGAGACGATCCTCAGAGAGATAGTAAAACTGAACGTACACAGTCTCGGGCTCGATGCGGTGGAAGTTGCAAATGCTCTCAATGTTCTCGGACACGAAGAAATTGCATCAAGAATCATCAAAAGGGAGAGAACAGAAAATTTATTTGAAGGTACAAAGAGGCTATTCCAAGAGCTTGAACTTGAAAGAGTCCATTTGCATGCTCTTGGGCATTATATATGTATCCGCTCAAAGGAAGACGGAGTTGAAGGGGCTGAAGTGGAGAGAGATGCACTATTATTTGCATCTGCACTAACGGCATCAAGAGCTATGAAGGGAGATGTAAAATCGAGAGAGGATGCTCTTCTCGGTCTCCATGTTCCCGTTTACAATGACATCGATTATTTGCTCGAATTTCTAACAAGATACGAAGGATGTGAGACAGTAATGGAGGGGATTGTTGAGGGGGAGGATTTCTATTGTGTGATTGTTCCAACCAAAGTTGTCGATAATCCAGTTGCAACTGTTGGACTGGGAGATACAATCTCTGCATCAGCATTCGTAGTAAATCTCTCCAAACTTTCCAAAGATAAGTCACTCTTTTGTCCAGTTAACCCACAAAATTAAAATAAGAAATGTATAGAAGGATGGGGTCTTAGTTGGACGGAAATAGAAATGAAAAAGACAAAGAATATCCAACAGTAAAGGTTGAAGGTAAAAAGATACCTTTCGACCCTGCTCAGTTGAGACGAATACAAGAACACCCTTGTTTTTCAGAAGAGGCGTGCCACATATTTGGAAGAATTCACCTTCCAGTTGCTCCAAATTGCAACATACAGTGCAATTACTGTGTGAGAAAGTTCGATTGTGTGAATGAGAGTAGACCGGGTGTTACAAGCCGTGTTATCACACCTGAAGAGGCAATTGAGAGGGTGAGGGAAGTTGTAAAGAGGTTTCCCAACATCAAAGTGGTGGGGATTGCCGGTCCGGGTGAGCCTTTGTTCAATGACCAGACATTTGAAACATTCCGGCTTCTAAAAAAAGAGTTTTCAAAATTACTATTCTGCGTGAGTACCAACGGGCTGTTGCTCCCTGAAAAGATTGACGAATTGAACGGGCTTGACGTGAGAAACGTAACCATCACGATAAACGCCATTGACCAAGAAATAGCATCCAAAATATATTCGTGGGTATTTTACCAAGGCAAAAAATACCGAGACATTGAGGGAGTGAAGATTCTCATCAATAACCAACTCAAAGGACTTGAAGAGGCTGTCCAAAAAAAGATGATTGTAAAGGTGAATACAGTTTTGATACCAACCATCAACGATTCCCATGTTATCGAGATTGCAAAGAAAATAGCAGATATGGGCGCATATATGCATAATATCATCCCACTAATACCGCAGTACAAACTCTCACACATTCGCCCCCCCACACCTGAAGAGAAAGAGAGGATTCAGAAAGAATGTTCGAAATATGTCAAAGAAATGAAACACTGCAGACAGTGTAGAGCAGATGCAATTGGAAAACTTGGAAAAGACCTTCAGAAATATCTATTTGGCTGATATCTGGTGAAATGGTTCGTTTTGAGATTTAGTTGTTTAGATAATCTCCCACCTGTCATCAATTGGAAAGTCCTCTCTTATCCACATCATGGGCAGAGAATTGTGTATTATGAAGTACTCTCTCACAACCCCTGCACAATTGAAGAAAGGGTCTTTTGATGATAAATCTTCAACCATCTCAACCTTAATAATCTCTCTCCTGCTTTCTATGTTGTGTTCTTTCATCAGCTTTCCTATCGGACGCTCAGCCCCCTAAATATCTCTCCTCAACATGGGGGGCATTCTATCAAGAACAGAAAGAGAGAGGGCAGAGACCAATGGCTGATTTTTAACAACCAGTAGAACCCTTCTCCAGTTCACGAGACCTCCTTTTTCCATGTTGAGAAGGGTTGCGATCTTCTCATCCGCTTTTATTACCTCTTGTTCTACTGCCTCCACTCTAACCTCATCGCCAAAGAAGACCTCGAGGAGATGAGTGAGGGAGCCATCTGTCGCAATACATACCCTAACTGGAAGGGGAACATTCAGCTCATGTATTAAACGTAGTATATCATCCATCTAAACTATGCAAAGCAAAGAAATATTAAAAGTTAGCGAGATTCTATCAACAATGCTTAGAGTACGTTCATGTTCAAGGATACATATAACCTTGATAGACATGAATGCGTCACTTGGTAGAGTTGATGGTGGTGTTGGACTAACACTTGAAGAGCCTTGCATAGAAATTCTGGCAAATTCAGATATTGCTGATGAAGGGGCAGAAGAGACACTGGAAAGATTGAGAAAAGCTGTGAGAAAAGTACATGAAAAGATGGGATACGATTCTCAACACCATCCCATCCATTTCAAAGTCCTCTCAACATATCCGTCCCACGTGGGTCTTGGATGGGGGACTCAATGCGATCTCTCAGCAGCTCTGGCTTTTTCTGAACTCTATGGTCTGAGCCTTTCGGTTAGGGAGCTGGCAGAACTCGTCGAGAGAGGTGGGACATCTGGGATAGGTGTTGCTGCGTTTGAGTATGGGGGCTTCATAGTAGATGGGGGACACAAATTTACAGACAAACGAGGTTTCAAACCATCATCTGCAAGTAAAGTACCTCCCCCTCCCATCATTGCCCGCTATGAGTTTCCATCATGGGAGATCGTGGTTGCCATTCCAGAATTCAAAGGTGCCTCATCCTCACACGAGATAGACATATTCAAAGAATTCTGTCCAATTGATGAGGCTGAAATTGGAAAAGTGTGTAGGACTATTCTGATGAAGATGCTTCCTGCCGTGATTGAAGAAGATATTGTGGAGTTTGGGGAGGCGTTGAACTTGCTTCAAACCATTGGATTCAAGAAAGTTGAGGTGAATCTTCAACATCCTTCTGTTAGAGAATTGATGGAGGTTATGAGGGGAGCGGGGGCACATGGAGTTGGAATGAGTTCTTTTGGACCTACACTCATAGGGGTGTGTGATGGAGAGGGAAAAAGTGTGAAAAGGGAGGCAGAGCGTTTTCTATCTGAAAAGGGAGGGGGGAGAGTAATTCTCACAACCGCAAGAAATCGTGGTGCTGAAATCGAGTGGCGATAATGCTTATGTATTGCGTGGTTAGAGTGTGAATAACAATATTTATCTATACCTTCCTTCTAAAAAAGAAGGGTGATAATACTTGGTCACGCCGAGGAGGGCACTTCTCAGTGTTTCTGATAAACGTGGCATAGTTGAGCTGGCATCGTTTCTTTCTCGAATGAATGTGGAAATAATATCAACAGGTGGAACTGCACACCTTCTTGAAAAGGAGGGGATACCTTTCATCCACATTTCAGAATACACATCATACCCCGAAATGTTGGAAGGGAGGGTAAAAACACTTCATCCCCTCATACACGGTGGAATCTTGGCTGTCAGAGACAAGCACATGGGCGAGGCGGGTAGAGAAGGTATAAAACCAATAGACCTTGTTTGTGTGAATCTGTATCCGTTTGAAGAGACTGTGAAGAGGGGGGCTGAGCTTGACGAAGCAATTGAGAACATAGACATTGGTGGGGTTGCCCTCATAAGGGCTGCTGCAAAGAACTTTCGTGATGTGATTCTCCTCACAGACCCAGATGATTACAAATGTGTAATGGAAGAGTTAAGAAGGGATGGAAAGGTTTCGCTTGAGACACGGAAGAGACTTGCTGTGAAGGGATTCAGAACAACTGCAGACTACGATTCAAGAATAGATGAGTACCTATCAATGAAACTCCTCGGTGAGAGAGTTGTGAGAATGGAATTCAGAAATGGCAGAATGCTCAGATATGGTGAGAACTACCACCAGATTGGAGAAGTGTTCTTTGACCCTACTCAAGCCGAAGTGACTCTCTCACATGCAATCCAACTCCATGGAAAACAGCTATCATACACAAACGTGCTCGATTTTGATAGTGCTCTTGAATGTGTGAAAGATGTGTACTCTCACTTTGATGATGTGGTGGTGGCGATTATGAAGCATACGAACCCATGTGGACTTGCAACCGGTTCATCGCTCAAAGATACGCTCAAAGCAGCATGGGAGGGAGATCCAATATCTGCTTTTGGTAGCATCATATGTACGAACACTCCATTTGACAGAGACTCTGCCATCTACTTGAAGGATAAATTTGTTGAGGGGATTCTCGCCCCCTCTTTTGATGATGATGCCTTATCGGTATTGAAAGAGAAAAAAAGGATAATGTTGCTCGAACTTCATGGGGATTGGAGGAAGAGAACGATTAACCATGTGTACAGATTCATACTTGGAGGAGTTCTCAGACAGACAAGAGATCTTGCCCTCACAAATGAATGGAAGACTGTTACGAAGAAAGAGTTTCCTAAAGAGAAGATGGGACTTGCAAAATTTTCTTGGATTGCTTGTAAGCATGTGAAATCGAATGCGGTTGTGATTGCAAGGGAATGGACTCAGGGATTCTCACTCCTCTCAGTTGGAGGGGGGCAACCAAATAGAGTCGATGCAATCAAGAAACTTGCCATTTTAAAGGCAATCGAGAATCTCAGAAGGGAATGGGATGGCAATGGTAGTTTTGAGGATTTTGCAAAGAAGATACTTTCTGAGTGCGTTCTTTCATCCGACGCATTCTTTCCATTTCCAGACAGCATAGAGGAATCAGCAAAGGGTTGGATTCAATATATTATTTCTCCCGGAGGCTCGATAAGAGACAGAGAGGTGATTGAAACAGCTGACAAATATGGCATTGCCATGATATTCACCGGAATGCGACATTTTCTCCACTGAAATTAAGAAAGACTATGTCTCCCACCCTAATATCCAAAAACTTAGATGCATCTCCCATGCCGAGTGCTATCTCCCAAAATCCAAGAGAGCCTTTGTATGCTGTTAGCGAGCCGGGAACGTAGGTAGGGTGTGAAGTAGACTTAATCTAAAAGTCATTCACACAGAAGGACCCTGGAAGTCCAAAACGTTCATTTGGAATGTTAAGAATCAAATTGCCAAAACAATCAACATATATCACCTCAGCCCACATTCCATCCTTTTCCAACCTCGGCTCTCCAAAGTCCATCCATTCAAACGATGCAGTAGGATTGGCAATCCCTTCAGAAATCAGAGTCTCAAAATCTTCAGATAACACCACGCCTGCTCCAACACCATATTCGACGCCACTACACCCCCCTCTACAATCCACCATATCTCTATCAATCTTAATCTCATAAATCTCTCCCCCACAAACAGAAAGCAAGGGAATAAGGAGACCGTTGTCTGGGCCCACAACTAAACCTTTTTCAGTTCTGATGCACAAAACTCTCTTGCTTTGGGAAAGGGGTCCCACCACTCCAAGATGGACTGAGTAGGGGAAATGATTAAGAGCGGATAACAAACATAAAGCACCTGCTCTCTTTGCCCACCTCGGTATAGAGTTTGTGATGTCGAGTATCTGAACGTCGTCTGTGATGCCCAAGACTATGCCCTTTAAAAGAGAAGAATACAAATCCCCCATATCAGACGTTATAGTTAGTATCTTCATACAAATCCCCCCAAATTACCAAAAACAAACCACAGACCAAAGATAATCAAAAATGCTCCACATCCCCTCAACACCAGTGTGTAGATATCGTATCTAAGAAATCTTCTTGTTTTTGCAACCATCAAAGAGATGCCACCATACCATCCAAAATCTGCGACAAGATGCCCAACCATGAGAATCGTTGCACCATACAAACTTGGAAGACCAAGAGACAACATTGCAAACCCCGCTGTAAGCCACCATATCCAAAAATACGGGTTCAAAGCAGATGTCAAAGCTCCAGCAATCACCATATTCCCAAACGTTGTTTTATTCTCAACATAAGTCTTCTTGAGCATTGTAAAACCAAATATGATCATAATCGTACCGCCGATTATGCCGACCACATGTATCCATCTATCGACAAGTGTGTATAAACCAAAAACTATCAGAACGAATATTCCAATCTCAATCGTACCATGCCCAAGAACTGCCTTTGGTCCAGCACTCAAACCTTCTTTGAGAGAGCCTTCTATGGTGGCAATGAGCATGGGTCCCGGAGCTACTGCACCTGTAAGTCCCACCAAGAACCCTATTCCCAGATACAAAAGATACTCCATCAGAGCATGACCTCTATGTCAAGCTGTTCTGCCAACTCTTTATAACGGTTTCTTATTGTGACCTCGGTCACACCAGCAACCTCAGCAACCTGCCTCTGTGTTCTCCTATCACCACACAATATGGAGGATATGTATATGGCGGCTGCAGCGACTCCTGTCGGACCCCTACCACTTGTCAATTCTTTCTCCCCAGCTTGTCTTAGAATCTCTATTGCCTTTGCCTGAACATCGCCTCTCAGACCGAGCCCAGAGCAGAATCTTGGAACATAATCAATTGGTGAGGTTGGCTGAAGTTTGAGACCCAATTCCCTCGCAACAAAGCGATATGTTCTTCCTATTTCCTTCCTTGAAACTCTCGATACCTCTGCGATTTCGTCAAGTGTCCTTGGAACGCTCCACTGTCTACAAGATGCATAAAGTGCAGCTGCTGCAACCCCCTCGATGCTTCTCCCTCTGATCAGATTTTTCTTTACAGCTTTGCTATATATTCTGGATGCAGTCTCGCGAACATTTCTTGGAAGTCCAAGGGCAGATGCCATCCTATTCATCTCAGACAAAGCGAAAGCAAGATTGCGTTCGGTTGCATTGCTGACTCTTATCCTTCTCTGCCACTTTCTAAGCCTGTACAACTGGGCTCTCTGCTTTGAGGAAATGGACTTACCATAAGAATCGCGATTTCTCCAATCTATCATTGTGGATAGACCCTTGTCATGAATTGTGGAAGTCATTGGTGCGCCAACCCTTGAACGCTTTGTTTTCTGCTCGCTGTCAAATGCTCTCCACTCTGGACCTTGATCAATAAAGTTAGCTTCAATCACAAGCCCGCATTTATTACAGACAAGCTCAGCTCTCTCATAATCATGAGAAAGAATACGACTACCACACTCAGGACATTCTACTATGGCTTCCTCTACCTCTTTCTTCTCCTCTTTTTCTTTCTCTTTTTCTCTCTTAAGCTCCACTACCTTCGCAACCTCAAACTCTTGTTTTTCAGTCTCTTTCTCCATGAGCATCTCACCTCATATACACTCTCTTTCCTACGAGGGTAAGGGGGTCAATCTTTTTCCTGAGCTTAACTGCAACATACGGCCTGCTAACGGGCCCAAATATGTCAACCACGGAGCCAAGTTTTTTATTCTCTCTCGTTATTATCTCACTCCCTATCGATGGTAGCTTGCTCCCTTCAAGTCTGACTATTAAGTTCCTTTGTCCAGAGCAATGAAGTACAACCCCCAAACGCCTCATAAAACCACTAAACAAATTTATTTGTCCATTATTAAATTTCTTGATTGCACCTAAACTTATATATGTAAGTAAATTTCATACTATTTAAATGTATCTATTAGTCATTTTTGATGTTTTAATTTCTCAACTTTTACATCCACAACAACATGCTCAACCCCTGGAGCAAACTTCTTTACTCTCCTAATCGATAACGGAACTATCGAGACCTTCTCAAGGATGGCTGCCCTTTCAAGATATTTGAGTGGTCGTTCCCTTATTTTTGTAGGCACACTCTCATGATAGTGCAGAATGCCATTACCGCCTAAAAACCTTATAGCCTTTCTTATATATATCACACGTTCTCCGATCTCGCCCGGGTCTCCTATCAACCCCATAAAAACCCTGTCAGCCTCTTCAAGGATGTCTACACGAAGAGAATCACCCAAAACAGGAATGACGTTGTCGAGTTTGTTCAGCTTCACATTTCTGACAAGATAACGATATGCAATTGGATTTATTTCAATTGCGTAAATCTTCTTTGGGTGCGCCCACTTGGCACATGGCAACGAGAGTTGGCCTATTCCTGCAAACATATCAATTACTATCTCATCCTTTCCAACCATCCCCATCCTTATTCTCTCACTTAGGTTTCCCTTTGAGAACATCAACTTACACACATCAATCTCATACATCACTCCGTTCTCTTTATGAACCGTAACAGGAGATGCATCCTCTGGATATACCACCTGCCTATTTGGGACTCTCTGGACACCCTTTATTCCTCTATCAAGCACAACACATCTGCATCTTGGATTATCTCTCAACAACTCTACCGCAATCTCCCTTACATCTGACAGATTGCTCGACTTCACTATTATTATGTCTCCCAAGATGTACCAGCTTTTCATACCTTCATGCTTCAAACGTCTCGAGATATTTTGCACCACTGTTTTTAACGAATGTTCTGCATACCTCATCTGGATTGCCTATCGCTTTGATTTGTCCATTTTCAATCCACATAACTCTGTGTGCAACCTCCTTCATGAAATGCATATGATGGCTTACAATAACAATAGATGTCCCAAACTCTCTGTTCACATTCTTCAGATGATTTGCAACATCCATAAGAGTTATCGGGTCTATGTCTCCAAATGGCTCATCTAGTATCAGTAACTCAGGGTGTGAAGAGAGAACAATCGCAAGCATAGCCCTCACACCTTCACCAACAGAAAGTTGGTCTCCTGTGGTGTCCATGAGCCTTGGATCAAGTCCAAGAGCTTTGAATACTGGCTCAGCTGTACGCCTTGCTTCCTCTTTAGGAACACTCGGGAACAATTTAGCTATTATGTCTGGCTCAAGTTCCCTAAGCATCTCACTTGCATGTTCGGGCTTCATATCTGCTATCAAGTACAGTCTATCAAGCAATACATCGGATATTCCCATCTCTCTCGCTCTTTGTCTCACTCTTTCGACATCTCCTTTTATTCCAAGCCTCTGAGATATCTGAGAGAGCAGAGTTGAATGGGGGGAGAGCGTAAATTCCTGATACATAATACCTATCCTTCTTCTTGCCTCCATTCTCTCCCTCGAGTACGTTGACAGTTCAACCCATTTTCCATCCAGATTGAACTTCACATTTCCTCCATCGGGCTGTAGGACTCCTGCAAGCATCTCAACAAATGTTGTTTTCCCACCACCGCTGTTTCCAACCACCCCTAAAATCTCACCCGTGGTTATCTCAACACTCAAATCGTTCAAGGCGAATGTTTCTCCTGTTATCAGACTATAACGCTTTGTCAGATTGGTTGCAATCAACTTCTTTTCATCTGTTTTTGGTGATGTTTGGGGGGTGGGCTCTGGCATCATTTTCAAAAACACTTCTATCACATCTTTCGGTCTTCCTTTCTCCCTTATTCTACCACTCTCAAGCCACAACACTCTATCAGCAACATAATTCACAACCTCTGGAAGATGAGAAACTATGAGTATGGGTATATCCAATTCCTCCCTCACAGAAAGTATTGTATCAAGAACTTCTTGTTTTGTTCTCGGACATGCCATAGTTGCTGGCTCATCAAGAAGTAGAAGTCTAGGTCTCTTTGCAAGAAGTCTGGCAAGTATCAGTCTCTGTTTCTCACCACTACTCAACAAAAGAGCTATGTGATTCTTCTTGTGAGAAAGTCCCACCATCTCAAGATATCTCTCAGCCTCTTTTGAGAGTTCGGAGTACTCCTTACTATGTTTAGGGGGAAGAGATTCATAACCGTATCTGTTTGCATACAATCTTCTCATCACATTTTCAAGGGCACTCTCACTTTCTATACTGAACGAACGCTGTAGATATATGCCAGTTGCAAGCTGAAGCCATTTGAACTCGTCTTCTGATGAAAACGGTGTTATCATTCTCCCGTCCAAGTCTATCATCCCTTCATCGAACGGCTCTATGCCAGCCAGAATCCTCAGAAGAGTGGACTTCCCCCCTCCACTTGTACCAATTATGCCCACTACCTCCCCATTCTCGACCTTAAAACTCACACGGTCCAGTGCTCTAACAACCTTTGAGTTCTTTCTATACTCTTTTGCTACCCCATCCACAAGCAACATAATCTATACTTATAACACCACTCTTTTTAAGGTTATGATAACACATACAGTGATATGATTGGAGTAGATGTTATATTGGATGTATGTATGCATCTATCACCAAATGAGAGCTGTTTGATAGTATCAGATAACATGACTCCAAGAGTAATCGAAGAAGCACTTTTCTCTGGTGCATTGAAAAGAGGTAGTGAAGTTGGACTCTTGAGAATAAGGGCAAGAAAAGTAAATGGAGAGGAGCCGCCCTCCTTTGTGAGAGAGGCGATGAAAAGAGTGGATGTCGTGCTCGTCCCAACATCAAAATCATTAACTCACACGAACGCAAGAAGAGAGGCAAACAAGCATGGCGCGAGAATTGCAAGCATGCCTGGCATCACACCAGACATGCTCATTCAAGGTGGTCTGACGGCAAACTATGAGATGGTAAACAGAACTTGTGAGATTTTGAAGGAGAGACTCAAAGGAGCAGAGAGCATACATATTACAACACCGCTCGGGACGGATGTCGAACTCGATGTGAAGGGAAGAAGATGGCACGCAGATAGAGGGATTTGTAGGGAGAAAGGATGTATTACGAACTTACCAGCTGGAGAGGTGTACGTGAGCCCGAAAAACGCAGAGGGAGTGGTGGTTGTGGATGGCTCTATGGCTGGGATTGGGAAATTGGATGGTACTTTGAGAATGGAAATAAGGGACAGGTGTGTCGTAGAGATAGAGGGAGAAGGCAGTTCCAAATTGAACTCGATGTTAGATGAGATTGGATAGCTTGCGAGGAACATTGCAGAGTTTGGTATAGGGACGAATCCAAAGGCGAGGCTGATTGGGAATGTGCTGGAGGATGAAAAGGTTGCTGGGACAGTACACCTGGCTCTTGGAAACTCGGCATCGTTTGGTGGGGAGGTTGATGTACCGATTCATCTGGATGGTGTGATAACAAATCCGACTGTGGTTGTGGACGGCGAATTACTCGATTTAACATTGTGAGGGAGAAACATGATCTGGTTATGGTTTGGTGTGCTCGATAAATCGTTGAGGCCGATTAAAATTATCCGTAATTTCGATGATTTGGTAGAGCATTGTATGAAAGTTGAGCCGAATTATGCGTATGTCTCGCCAAAGGAGGTTGCTCTTAAGTTCTGGGATGAAACAGACTACTATGCGCTTTTGAGCAAAGTAATGCACGAGGTAGTCAGGAGGAAGATAGAAAACGTTGAGAGAGATGAAAAAATAGTGCAAGCAATTGAAACACTGGATGACCTCACAAAGTGTATGAATCTCATTTCGGAAAGAATATCTGAATGGGAAGAAATCGGGTTGGAGAACAAAGATTTGGAAAGTGCAAGAGAAGTTTTACATTATACAAGAGAGAAGATGATTGAAAAGGTTAGTAACGAGGTTAAAAAAGTTGCACCAAATTTGTATGAGGTTGCAACACCCTTGATAGCTGCTCGGCTCATAAGAGAGGCTGGAGGGTTGAGAAAACTGGCAATGATGCCATCAAGCAGAATTCAGGTTCTTGGCTCGAGGGGGGCTCTTTTCAGACATCTCAGAGGAAAAGCACCTTCTCCAAAGCATGGAGTGATATACACTCATCCAGCACTTGGTACCAAAAAAGAGAGGGGAAAGAGAGCGAGAGTATTGGCATCTCTCATATCCAAAGCTGCAAGAATAGACTATTTCAGAAGGGAGCTTGAACCCAAAATAGTAGAGGAAATGAATAAAAAACTGATAAATAAAAAATTTTCAAGTTGAAAATTCTGAATTTATCCGTACATACTCCTCTGAAAGATCACAGCCCCATGCAACAGCAGAGTATTTTCCACACCCCAAATCCACTGTGATTTTGACCTCATCACAGTCCATCTTCTTCTTCAATTCTTCGTAATCAAAATTCTGTATTTCTCCACTCTTCACAACCCACACGTCTGCAATCGCAATTGAGAGTGTATCAGGTGATGCTCTAGCTCCACTATAACCAAGGGCAGCCACGATTCTCCCCCAATTTGGGTCTCTACCGTACACAGCTGTCTTCAGAAGAGTGGAATTCGCTATTGTTCTTGCAGACTTTCTCGCATCCTCTAGAGAAGATGCGCCTCTCACCTCAACCGTTATCAGTGTTGTTGCACCCTCGGCACCTTTTGCCATCATTTTAGCAAGCTCTACGCACACGTATTCCAGCCCTTTTGTGAAGTTCTCTTTGACCTGTGGTATATCCTCTCTGCGGTTGGAAACTGTAGTGAGCAGAACCATGTCGTTTGTGCTCATATCACCATCTATTGTCAGCATATGAAACGATTTGTCAACGGACTGTTTTAGGCACTCTTTCAAAGTAGAGGGCGATAATGGAGCGTCTGTGAAGATGAAAGCAAGCATGGTTGCCATATTTGGATATACCATACCAGCGCCCTTTGCCATCCCACCAACCACGACTCTGTTTTTTCCCTCGCCAACCTCGACTGCAACCTCTTTTTTCTCCCGGTCTGTTGTCAATATTGCTTCTGCAGCTCTATGTGCGCCTTCCTTACCATGTTCAAGAGTTTGTGCCACTTTCTCAATCTGCCTCTTTATGAGTTTCATGTCAAGTCTTCTTCCTATTATGCCGGTCGAGGAAACAAGTGTCTCATCCTCTGGTATTCCCATGCACTCGGCAGCAAACCTTGCCATCTCCCTTGCATCCTCAATCCCCTCTGAACCAGTGTACGAGTTTGCATTTCCGCTTGATATCACGATTCCTGAAAACTTTCCCCCAGTTTTACCCAGCTTCTCCTTGCACACAATTAGAGGGGGAGCCATAAATCTATTTTTTGTGAACATTCCAGTACACAATCCTCTTGCCCTTATAAGGGCAAGTCCACTACCCTCTTCCTTTACGCCACTTGCCTCAACCCCTTCCACAGCACATATCCCGCCATCTATCTCGAACATGTTCCAACCTATTGCCTTACTTATATAAGTTAGTAGGTTTTAAAGGCTCTGTAAATGAGTTATGAATGCTGGGAGATTGCAAAACGAATAAGGAACTTTATTGGAGTAAAAAGAAAAAGGGCAATAGGAGAATTTGTCTCAACGCTCGGTATATCTGGATTTGGGGACGATGCAGCAATCATAGATGTCCAAGGAGACCACTATCTCTTGCTGGCTACAGATGGAATATGGAACAGACTAATGAGAAATCCATGGTGGGCGGGATACGCATCTGTAATCGTGAATGTAAATGATATCGCTGCAATGGGGGGGAGCGTGATTGCCATGGTGAATGTTGTGTCTGCCGGAGACAGTGAAACCAGAAAAGAGATAGCAAGAGGTATGAGGGAGGCATGTTAGAAATTCAATGTCAGTATGGTTGGAGGACATACACATCCAGATACTCCTTACAGTTCGTTGTCGGTTGCTGTGCTTGGGAGAGTGAAGAGAGGATGCGAGATAAAGAGCAACACTGCACTCGCGGGAGATGATGTGATAGCAGCTTACGACCTCGATGGGAAACTGGGTCCAACTTCTCCATACAGTTGGGAAGGAATAAGCAGAAAAAATCCAGATGAAATAGAGAGAATGTACGATTCTATGAAAAATCTCGGGGAGAGAAGGATTGTTAGATCTGGAAAAGATATAAGCAACCCAGGTATCATCGGGACGCTTGGGATGTTATGTGAAGCGAGTGGAGTTGGGGCTGTGGTGGATATAGAGCAAATACCAAAGCCTGACGAAATACCTCTATCCCAATGGTTGTTAATACATCCCTCAACTGGATTCATTGTTACCGCATCTTCTCAAAACACAGAAGAGGTTATTTCGATATTTGAAAGAAGTGGATTGTCTGCATCTAAAATAGGAAAGATAAAACAGAAATGTAGTGTATCCATCAGAATGTATGGGAGAGAGGTGGAGGTATTCAATCTCAAAAAAGAGTCGATAACTGGAGTACTTAGGTGAGAACGATGTGGGTTTACGCACTTGGAAACGAGGCTATTGCTCAGGCATTGATGGAAGCGGGTGTAGGAGTGGTTGCAGGATATCCAGGAACTCCATCCTCTGAGATTATAGAAACTCTGGCAAAGATGTCTTCAGATATGCACATAGAATGGTCTGTCAACGAAAAGGTTGCGCTCGAGGTTGCAATCGGGGCATCATGGTGCGGCGTCAGGGCTACCGCAACCATGAAACATGTTGGACTGAATGCATGTGCAGACCCATTCATGACGCTCGGATACACAGGAGTAAGAGGTGGTTTGATAGCTGTGGTGGCTGATGACCCGGGATGTCACTCATCCCAGAACGAACAAGATACAAGAAGATACACAACATTCGCCAAAGTACCATGTCTTGAGCCATCATGCCCGCAGGAATGCTACGAACTCACGCTTGAAGGATTTGATTTCTCAGAAAAAACAGAATTGCCAGTTGTCTTGAGAACAAGTACACGAGTATCCCATGCAAAACAGACGATAATCATAAAAAATAAGAGGAAATCAATCAAAAAAGGAAAATTTATAAAAGACCCTAAAAGATTTGTCATGGTTCCTGCCAATGCAAGAAAAGCTCATCAGAAGCTTGAAAAGAAGTACGGTGCGCTAATGAGGGAAGGAACGGGACATTCATTTATAGAATGGAAGGACACAATAGGAATCGCATCATCTGGAGTTGCAAGACTCTACACAACAGAGGCATGTAATAACTTAGGTGTTTCGCCTACAATCCTCCATGTCCGAGGGTACCCTATTGGGGAAGAGATAATAAAGGAATTTCTTGAGGAATGCTCAAAGGTATTGGTTGTTGAGGAACTTGAACCCGTTGTTGAAGAGATGATTATGCAAGTAAAAGCAAAATTTGGTATCGATACGCCCGTATATGGTAAATTGTCCTCGAATTCCATTCCAAAATGTGGAGAACTAAATGCCAATATAACCGAGAGTGTGATAAGACATTGGGTCAGGGAGGAGAACAAAAACAATAACGAAAGTAATCCACCACCCTCCACCTCTTTCTCGCCTCTCTCACATGAAGAGAGTGCATGGAAACTACCAAAGAGAGTTCCCGTCATGTGTGCAGGATGTCCTCATAGAGCAACTTTCTATGAAATGAAGGTCGCATTTGGCGGTGATGCTATCTTTCCAAGTGACATAGGATGTTATACCCTTGGTATATCGATGGACACAGTTGATACCACACTTTGCATGGGGGCAAGCATAACGATAGGTTCTGGGATGTATCATGCAGGGGAAAGGGAGGTATGTTGTACGATTGGCGATTCTACATTCATACACACAGGCATTCCAGGATTGATTAACGCAGCATACAACAAAGCTAACATTACAGTTGTAATCTTGGACAATTCAACAACAGCTATGACGGGACATCAACCACACCCCGGGATCGGATTGAGCGCGAGACACGAGAGGACATTTCTACTTGATTTGACGGAAATTGCAAAAGTGTGTGGTGCCACATATGTTGAGGTGATAGACCCATACGATGTTGATACATCCATAAATGCTCTGAAGAGGGCGAGAGAACATGAGGGGTTGTCTGTGATACTCGCAAAGAGAGAGTGTATAATGTTGAGGGTTTCGAAGAGGGATAAGAGAGATTACATAGTAGAAGGATGTAAAGGATGTAAAAAATGTCTTGAACTGCAATGCCCTGCCATAGAATTCCATGACAATAAAGCAAAAATAAACAATTTATGTAATGGGTGTGGTGTGTGCGCCCAGATATGTCCCTTTGAAGCCATAAGAGAGATGGATAAAAATGACTCTTGATGAAGTTATAAGGGCAAGGACAGGAGATATCATCGCAAGAAGTGCTTCTTTTATTGTAAGATTTGGTATTAGAGCAAATATGCTGACGACCATATCGCTGATTTTCGCATTTTTAAGTGGGGTATCATTGTATGCAGACATGTTGTGGGCAGGACTGGTGTTTCTCGTACTCTCAGGTTTGTCTGATGCCCTCGATGGTGCAATCGCACGACATATGCAATGTGAGAGTAAAAAAGGGGACTTTCTTGACCATGTTGTTGATAGATATGCAGATGTATTCATCCTATGTGGAATTATTCTCGGTGGATATACTCCACTGTGGATTGGTGTTGTTGCAATAACTGGCGTGTTATTGACAAGCTACATGGGTACCCAAGCACAGGCTGTGATGTTTGAGAGACTGTACAAAGGAATTATGGGCAGGACTGACAGACTTGTGGTCATCATCATAGGCATATTGTTGAATGGAATCTATCCCCATCCAGTGATGGGAATGTACATACTGGGATGGACGATTGGCATTATTGGCATTGCAAGCCATATAACGGCAATTCAGAGATTCTACATTGTGTGGAAAACTCTTGAAGATTGAGATTAAATAACACAAAGAAGCCCCTCCCCAAACTCAAGAGCCCTCATTCAACTCATAGAGCCCAAGAGCTTTAAAATCACTGTCTATATGTCAATATTTAAATTTTACTAACAGCATCACCATTGCTCTGTTCACCTTTTCAAACCCTCTCCAGAATTTCGGCTACCCTCTCTTCTTCTGTTAAAATCTTATTGGTTTCAGGATTAACGGCATAACACGCTCCATCTACAATTCTCGTAGTTAATTCACCCCTAGCATATTTATTACCTTTCAAATGTGGTGCATCCAACAGCCCTATTTCAATACTTCTACTTATTGTTCCGGGGTCTGTCCAAGGGTCATTCACATCCTCACCAGCTATCTTTTTAATGGCTTCAAGTAGAACACTGGCTTCTCTTACCAACTCTTCTTTTCTTCTTTTCACATTTATACTCGACGCAATATCGGGTAATCCCATAATAAGACAGTTCTGGATAACACCTTTAGCAATTTTGCAACTCTCTATTATTTCTTTAGCTGTGGCTGCATGCTCCCCCTCTGAGTACCCCACAACATGAACAATGTGTGGTTTGAGTGCCATTGAAATCGTAAGAGAGTAAGCTAATTGACCTTTTGCAATGTCTGGGTCTGGAGAGAGACTTGCCAGACCTGTTCTTACCATTCTATAAGAGACAAAACTCTCATCATGTAATGTTTCAATCAAATCAACCTTCGCAAGCATTTTTGCTAAGTCCATTTCTGGCGAAATTCCGGGTGGTGTATTGAACATATATTGCATAACATAATGCCGGACTCCCAATTTCTTTGCATTGTATGCAGCAATAAAAGCTGTAACAACCTCAATGGTGTCTGAAGTATTTCTCAATGCCCATTGATGCGATTCATTCACTTCCACTGGTACGCCATGCTGGGCATACCATCTGATTGCTTCTTGGTTTTCTTTTATCGCATCTAAAACAGGTCTTTTTGATCTTCCATCCAACTCACTATACCAGCATAAAGGTACAGCACCCCAAGCTATGTTTATTGTCTCCACTAACATTTGAGCCCATTTTACAAGATCACGTGTCCCTGCATAGCATCTCACAAGTGGATAGTTGCCACATCTCGTTGCAGAGTAGATTGCCTCCAAATCTTCGGGCTTTCTTATGGGTACTCCGCCTGCACCATCAAGCTTTGGATCCATTTCATCGGGATGGAAGAAATGCTCTTGTGCATTTTGGTCAGGTGCTATTGAAAGGATGTCCAGTACCTTTGATTCTGCTATTTCCTTCGCTCCTTTGACGGTCTCTTCTAAAGACGGTTGTCCAAAATGGTGTCTTATCAAAGGCATGGGATACTTCCATTCGATATATTCTGGAAGTGTTTGAGGATATTTCACAGAAGCCTCTGAAACTCTTTGTGTTCCCTTCAAATATCTAACCACATCTTCAAGTGCTTCAGCTCCAGAGAAGGTTGCATCAAAAATACCTATCTCTTTACCTCTTTCCACAACGGGGGGCGTACCACCAAGAATGAACTTTTTAGAGAGCAGATTGTGCTGTTGAATTTTCTGCTTCAACTCAATGAATAACTCTCTTGCGACATCATCAGTGAGTCGATAACTCACTGCAACGATGTCTGGGTCTTGCTCTTTAATTGATTGTACTAACTTCTGAATCGGTACCGCGGACCCTATAAATACTGTAGTATAACCTTCCTGTTCGGCTAACGCCAAAAAATTCATAAGTCCTGCAACATGAATGCAATTGCCTATTGCCGCCCCAAGGATTTTTCCTCTTTTCATCTTCTTACAGCCCCCCATTATCAACTAACCTCTTTATGTCGTTCACACTCAAACCTTTTAATCCCAACTTTTCTACTGTTCTGCCGTTTTTCCAAAAATCAATTCCGGTAAGCCTTGAAGCCAATTGAATTATTAATTTGATATTTGGTGTTGGTACACCGAGCATATCACCCAAAGAGGCAAGGGGGACTAACCCTGTGGGCACATCTTCGAATATATACCTATGTTGTAATGTCATGGGGGCGTCTATCGTATGATATTTATCATTGTTTTGTAATGCTTCATAAAGCGTCTCTCCCTTCACTCCATAGGCCTCGTAAAGCCAATCCTTTGCTGACAATGCATCTATTCCCAAAGCTTCGGCTACATCCATTCTTTCTTTATCTATAATTTCTAAAAATTTAGCAACTGTCGGAGTAATGGCTTCATAATAGTATTTAAAGTTGGTTTGTGGTGTTTCTATCCAGCCTGCATTTAATAACGTTGGTGTTGGATGAAATATCGCCCCTATATTATCCAAACTTGTTTTTAGTACATTGGTTGCTGGAACAAATTGAGGATAAATGTCCTTCATAATCTCAACTACGTTGTTTGTCTGAGTGGCAGGAAGGGTTGCTAATGGAACTCGTTTTTTCAAAGCAAGTATCTCCACTTCTGTATGTTCCTTGCATCGGCTTGTATAAATGATCGTCTGTGTCTCAGCAATGATAATATCTGCACTGGATCCATTTTTTCTTACAACATTGATAAACTCCAATGCACCAAATGTACGGCCCGGGGTAAGAACGACGAGTTGACCGTCTTTTAGATAAGGAGCACAAAGCTTGGCTACATCTTCATGTCCCGATGCGGGGACGACTACTATTATTATATCTGCATCCTCAATTGCTTCCTTTATATTTGTGGTAACTTTGTTCAACTCTCCAAATGCATTGATTATGCCAGTTACTTCTATTCCTTTCTTTCTTTGAATGTGTTTGATTCTCTCTCTGCTTCTGTTGTAGAGATTAACCTCAAACCCCATTAAAGCAAGATGAGCAGCAGTTGCTTGACCTCCTCCTCCGGCTCCAATGACAGCGAACTTCAAATCATCCTCTTTATTGAATATTTTTGATTCATCCACCATTTACCAATGCCCCCCTTTCCAGTTCAAAACCCTAACAACCACACATTGGCATCACTTTGGTCATCCATTGCAACTTAATATCCCTATCAATCATGTATAAACTTGAGAAAGAACACCTTTAAAATTATAAAAGTTATGGGGCGAAATTCTATTCTAGGTATGGTGGAACTGCATCCCTGAATCATCAATGGCTCTCTTCTTTGAATGCTTCTGAGGAGAAAATCTATGCTCAATTGATGGGGGAGTAATCCTGAACTCAAAATACCAGCTCATCCACCGAACATAACGTTCCCTTTAGCACCTTACCAATATGATATAAAGCATACTCCATCTCATACTCATTTAAAGATGCGACGCACTCTTTCGGCACGACCGTATTGTAATATCTTTGAAGGGCATCTGCAGTTGTATGAAGGACACAGATATTCACAAGTGTGCCACAGATGATTAACGTCTTTATACTGCATTCCCGAAGGTGGTGTTCGATATCTGTATCAAGAAAAACAGAATACGCTCCTTTTTTAAATACAAGCTCATTTTCAAGTGGTGACAATTCATCAACAATCTCAGCCCCCCACGTACCCTGAATACAATGGGGGGGCCAATAATCGAAGTGAGGGTCATCTGGCTCATGCCAGTCCTGAGAGTACGCAATCATCATCTTGCTCTCTCTTGCCCAATCCAGTACTTTCTTTATGTATGGTATTATCGATTGAGACTGCTCAGAATAAAGGGCACCGTCTGGCTTGCAAAAATCGTTCTGCATATCTACTATCAACAACATCGTTGACTCTGGTTCTACTCTCATAATAACTAATTTGGTTCTATTGCTATTTAGCTATTTAGTAAGTAATATTCCTGTTTTGTTATTCAAGTGCTATCTTAGCTCTTTCTATGTCGTTCACCCTCAACACAAGATAAGGATTCCCATCGCTTGAAAGAGACATGTACGCATAATCAACACTTATGCCATGTTCAGCCAGTTTCTTTGAGACTGTGTAAAGACTGTCTTTGAGGTTTAGGAGTTCCACCCCTAACATCGAAGTCTTTGTCACAGTAAAACCTGCATCAGACAGTGCTTTGTATGCTCTATCTGGTTCACTCGTTATTAGATGAAAAACACCAAAGGCTCCAGCCTCAGCAATAGTGAATGCGAGGATGTCAACATCTGCATTCCTCAAAATCTCAAACACCTTTGACATTCTCCCGGGCTTGTTCTCTGCAAATAGTGATATCTGGGTCAAAACTTCATTCTTTACCATATTTTACTCCCTCACAGTTTCCTTTTATCTATAACTTTCTTAGCCTTACCCATCGATCTCGGAAGTGTTCCGTACTCCACAAGCTCAACATCAACACTCAGTCCAAGGATTGTTCTGAGTTTTGTTGCTATTCTGTCACTTAGCTCCATCAAATCACCTATGCGATCACTGAATGCCTCAGGAGTTACTTCAACCTGAACTGTCATCACATCTAACTCACCCTTTCTGTCAAGCACGATCTGGAAGTGCTCGCCAACTTCATGCATCTTCATAAGCACCTCTTCGATCTGACTTGGGAATACGTTCACTCCTCTCACTATCAACATGTCATCTGTTCTTCCAAGTATTCTCATGATTCTTTGATGGGTGCGTCCGCATGCGCATTTCTCGCTTTCCAAAACTGTTATGTCGCCTGTTCTGTACCTTATAATGGGCATAGCTTCTTTCCTCAATGTCGTTACAACTAACTCCCCTCTTTCTCCATCCCCTACCTGCTCACCTGTCTCTGGGTCGATGATCTCTGGATAGAACAGATCTCCCCATATGTGTATCCCGCACTTTTCCTCGCACTCCGTAAATAGGGGACCTGACAACTCAGATGTTCCATATATGTCGAATGCATCTATGCCGGTCAAATTCTCAATCCTTACTCTTGTCTCTTCAGACCAGGGCTCTGCTCCGAATACCCCTCTCCGAAGGGTCGTTTCTCTTATATCAACGCCCATCTCTCTCGCCACTTCTATCATATGGAGGAAGTAGGATGGTGTACATGCTATCGTCGTGGTTCCGAGATCCTTCATCAGTTCGATTTGTCTCTCAGTATTCCCAGCACTCGTTGGTAATACAGATGCTCCAATCTCCTCAGCTCCATAATGCAGACCAAGACCACCTGTAAATAAACCATACCCATAACTTACCTGCACTATATCCCTCTTACCACAGCCAATCGAGACGAGGGCTCTTGCGAGCGATGTTGTCCAAGCTTTGATGTCATCACTGGTGTATCCAACCAAAGTTGGCTTTCCTGTGGTTCCAGAGGAGGCATGAAATCTCACCACATGGTCAAGCGGGACACAGAAAAGTCCAAAGGGATAGTTGTCTCTGAGGTCTTGTTTGGTTGTGAATGGTAACTTTGTGATGTCTTCTATACCACTTATGTCTTCGGGATGTATTCCTGCATCTCTCAATCTTCTTCTGTAGAATGGAGAGTTTCTGTATACGTAGTCAACGAGATATCTGAGTCTCTTGGACTGGAGTTCTTTTAATTCATCTCTTGGCATTTTTTCAAT